>Ga0209371_1000164_pt1 | contig 100599 bp, 85 predicted proteins | sample AgamicAtAmrz_FD_187165 | JGI IMG/M metagenome (GOLD analysis project Ga0209371, IMG submission 187165) | Agave microbial communities from Guanajuato, Mexico - At.Am.rz (SPAdes) (version 2) | ecosystem: Host-associated > Plants > Roots > Rhizosphere | place: Guanajato, Mexico | collected 2012-06-07 | reverse complement strand
GCGCGGTTTGCGCCTGGCAAAACTTATGAGAATCAACGAGAGGGTTCACCATGTCTGTAATTAAGATGTCCGATTTGGATCTGGCTGGTAAGCGCGTTCTGATCCGTGCCGATCTCAACGTACCAGTGAAAGAAGGGAAAGTGACGTCAGACGCACGTATTCGTGCTTCTCTGCCTACCATCGAATCGGCGTTGAAACAGGGCGCGAAAGTGATGGTTACCTCTCACCTGGGTCGTCCGACCGAAGGTGAATATAACGAAGAGTTCTCCCTGCTGCCGGTTGTTAACTATCTGAAAGACAAACTGAACGGGACCAACGTTACCCTGGCAAAAGATTACCTCGACGGCGTTGAAGTCGGCGCGGGCGAACTGGTGGTGCTGGAAAACGTTCGCTTCAACAAAGGCGAGAAGAAAGACGACGAAACGCTGTCAAAAAAATACGCTGCGCTGTGCGACGTGTTTGTGATGGATGCATTTGGTACCGCGCACCGCGCACAGGCGTCCACTCATGGCGTCGGCAAATTCGCGCCGATCGCCTGCGCAGGCCCGCTGCTGTCGGCTGAGCTGGAAGCGCTGGGCAAAGTAATGAGCAATCCGGAGCGTCCGCTGGTCGCCGTAGTCGGCGGTTCCAAGGTATCGACCAAATTTGACGTACTGCAGTCGCTGGTGAAAATTGCTGACACCGTGATTGTTGGCGGCGGCATCGCTAACACCTTTGTAGCGATCGACAATAACGTCGGTAAATCACTCTACGAGCCAGACTTCGTTGAAGCGGCGAAAGGCCTGCGCGACCAGTACGGTATTCCAGTTCCGACCGACTCACGCGTGGGCACGGAATTCTCCGAAACTGCCCCCGCAACCGTGAAAAAGGTTTCCGAAGTGGCGGATAACGAAGAGATTATGGACTTCGGCGACGAAACCGCACAGAACATGGCGAAGATTCTGAAAGAAGCCAAAACCATTCTGTGGAACGGTCCGGTCGGCGTATTCGAGTTCCCGAACTTCCGTAAGGGCACCGAGATCGTGGCCAATGCTATTGCTGACAGCGAGGCATTCTCTGTGGCAGGTGGCGGCGATACCCTGGCGGCTATCGACCTGTTCGGTATCGAAGACAAAATCTCTTACATCTCGACCGGCGGCGGCGCGTTCCTTGAGTTCGTTGAAGGCAAAAAACTGCCTGCGGTTGCCATGCTGGAAGAGCGTGCTAAGCAGTAATCTTTTGGGGGCGACGCGTAGCCGCGTCGCCTGAAGACTTGCCCCTAGGGCGTTTAAAGCGCTGTCCCTTACGGGATAGTCGGTCACGAAACAGGACACAATCATGTCTAAAATTTTTGATTTCGTTAAACCCGGCGTTGTCACTGGTGATGACGTTCAGAAGATCTTCCAGGTCGCGAAAGAGAACAAATTCGCACTGCCAGCGGTAAACTGCGTCGGCACCGACTCAATCAATGCCGTGCTGGAAGCCGCTGCGAAAGTAAAAGCACCGGTTATCGTCCAGTTCTCTAACGGCGGTGCGGCGTTTATCGCAGGTAAAGGTTTTAAAACCGACAAGCCGCAGGGCGCAGCCATTTTTGGTGCTATCGCAGGCGCATACCACGTTCATCTGATGGCTGAGCAGTATGGCGTGCCGGTTATCCTGCACACTGACCACTGCGCGAAGAAACTGCTGCCGTGGATTGATGGTCTGCTGGACGCGGGCGAAGAACACTTCAAAAAAACCGGCAAGCCGCTGTTCTCTTCTCACATGATCGACCTGTCTGAAGAGTCACTGGAAGAGAACATTGAGATTTGCAGCAAGTATCTGGCGCGTATGGACAAGCTGGGCATGACGCTGGAGATCGAACTGGGCGTGACCGGCGGTGAAGAAGATGGCGTGGACAACAGCCACGTTGACGCATCTGCACTCTACAGCCAGCCGGAAGACGTAGATTACGCCTACACCGAACTGAGCAAAATCAGCAAGCGTTTCACTATCGCAGCCTCTTTCGGTAACGTGCACGGCGTCTACAAGCCAGGCAACGTGAAGCTGACCCCGACCATTCTGCGCGATTCGCAGAAATACGTTTGTGAAAAACATGGCCTCCCGCATAACGCGCTGGACTTCGTTTTCCACGGCGGTTCAGGTTCTTCTGCGGCGGAAATCGAAGAATCAATCAGCTACGGCGTGATCAAGATGAACATCGATACCGACACCCAGTGGGCAACCTGGGACGGTATCCTGCAGTACTACAAAAAGAACGAAGAGTATCTGCAAGGCCAGCTCGGTAACCCACAGGGTCCGGACAGCCCGAACAAGAAATACTACGATCCGCGCGTCTGGCTGCGCTCTGCGCAGGCTTCAATGGTCGTGCGCCTCGAGCAGGCTTTCAAAGAGCTTAACGCTATCGATCGTCTGTAATCCGCATCGCGGGTAAGCACTCAGGCCAGATCTTTTGATCTGGCCTTTTTTATGCCTCTGCTGCGGTAATTTGCTTAAATTTGCAGCAAATTCAACGCGAATTTGGCATAACGCCCTAATGTTGATTACCCTTGTTATCTGGTTTGCCGGAATTTTCTGGCTGTGATTTGACTTTCCCGGCAGGGAATTCAACAACAGGGCACTCAAATGGAAGACTTAAATGTCGTAGACGGCATTCACAACGCTGGTGGCTGGCTGGTACGTAATCAGGCGTTAATCCTCAGCTATGCGGTCAATATCGTAGCGGCCATCATCATCCTCTCCCTCGGGATGATCGTTGCGCGCATTATTTCACGGGGCATTAACCGCGTGCTGGTCGCACGCCATATCGACAAAACGGTCGCAGATTTTCTGTCAGCGCTGGTGCGTTACGGCATTATTGCCTTTACGCTGATTGCTGCGCTGGGCCGCATCGGTGTGCAAACCGCCTCGGTCATTGCCGTGCTGGGTGCTGCAGGTCTGGCGGTAGGTCTGGCGCTGCAAGGCTCGCTGTCCAATCTGGCAGCCGGTGTACTGCTGGTCACCTTCCGTCCGTTCCGCGCAGGTGAGTTTGTCGATCTGGGCGGCGTAATGGGCACGGTGCTTAACGTACAGATCTTCTCAACCACGCTGAAAAGCGCAGACGGTAAAATCGTTGTGGTGCCAAACGGCAAAATCATTGCGGGCAATATCGTCAACTTTTCACGCGAGCCGGTGCGCCGCAATGAGTTTATTATCGGCGTCGCCTACGACGCCGATGTTGATGAGGTGATTGCACTGCTGGAAGAGGTGGTGAAGAGCGATCCGCGCGTGCTGCAGGATATGGGCGTACAAATTGGCCTGAATGAACTGGCCGCCTCATCGCTGAACTTCGTGGTGCGCTGCTGGAGCAACAGCGGCGATCTGCAAAACGTCTACTGGGATCTGCTGAAGAACTTCAAGCGCGCGCTGGATGCGAAGGGTATTGGTATTCCTTATCCGCAGATGGATGTGCATCTGCATCGCGTCAGCCAGCCTGAAACGGAAGCTAAGGTGCAGTAAAATCTGTCGGGCGGCATTCGCGCCGCCCAAATTAACACTTCTAATACCCAATTAAATTTTTCAATTTCCTCTAATAATCCTCGTTCTATATACTTCCGGACATCTCACCGATGTAAGGAAAACTCCGTGCTATCCATATACTTACAAGGGCTTGCCCTTGGGGCCTCGCTTATTCTGCCGCTGGGACCACAGAATGCGTTTGTGATGAACCAGGGCGTAAAACGTCAATACCATCTGATGACGGCATCGCTGTGCACCCTGAGCGATATCGCCCTGATTTGCGGCGGCATCTTCGGTGGCAGCGCCTTATTACATCAGTCACCGCTGCTGCTGATGCTTATTACCTGGGCTGGCGTGGCGTTTTTGCTGTGGTACGGCTGGAATGCGCTGCGTACCGCTTTTAGTGGCAATGTCGATCTGGCCAGCAACAGTGAGCTAAAGCAGAGCCGCTGGCGGATTATTGCCACCATGCTGGCGGTCACCTGGCTCAATCCTCATGTCTATATTGATACCTTCGTGGTGCTCGGTAGCCTGGGCGGCCAGTTGCCGACGCAAACGGCGCGCCACTGGTTTGCGCTGGGTACTATCAGCGCGTCGGTCATCTGGTTCTTTGGGCTGGCAGTGATGGCGGCCTGGCTGTCGCCTCGGCTGCGCACTGCCCGAGCGCAGCGGGTGATTAATCTGCTGGTGGGCGCGGTAATGTGGATTATCGCCAGCCAGCTGGCGCTGCAGGGAATAGCGAATTTCTGATTTGAATTGTCTGAAAGCGGCAGAACAGGATAAGCAAAGCACGAACTTTTACGGTATAAAATGCTCTCAGCAGTGCATACTATTCCGTTCAAGCTTGCGCCTTTGATGCCGCAGCAAAACAGAGACTTCAAGGAGGACTTTCGTGAAACTGAAAGCACTGGCGCTGGTCGCCATGATGAGCGCTTCGGCGCTGCCGTTAAGCGCCTTAGCGGATGAACTGCCAAACGGCCCGCATGTGGTGACGTCAGGTCAGGCTACCGTCGATGCGCGACCGGATATCGCCACGCTCTCTATTGTGGTCAACGTCTCCTCAAAGGACGCGGCGGATGCTAAAAAACAGGCCGACGATCGCGTAGCCCAGTATTTTGATTTCCTGCAAAAAAACGGTATTGAGAAGAAAGATATCGATGCCGCCAATCTCAGCACCCAGCCGGAGTATGACTACACCAAAGAGGGCAAATCGGTGCTGAAGGGCTACCGTGCGGTACGCCAGGTGCAGGTCACGCTGCGCCAGCTGGATAAGCTGAATGAACTGCTGGACGGCGCGCTGAAAAGCGGCCTGAATGAGATTCGTTCGGTGGAGCTGGGCGTCACTAATCCAGAAAGCTATAAGGCACAGGCGCTGAAGGCCGCGATTGAGAACGCTAAGCAGCAGGCGGCGGCGCTGGCGGAAGGCTTCGACGCTAAGCTTGGCTCGGTGTACAGCATTCGCTATCACGTTGCCAACTACCAGCCGATGCCGATGGCGCGCATGTATAAAGCCACTGCGCAGTCTGCAGATACCACCGCGCAGCAAACCTATGAGCAGCAGAGCATCCACTTTGACGATCAGGTGGATGTGGTCTTCGACATTAAGCCGAATACACCTGCACAGTAAGAGAAAAGGGGCGCTTAGCGCCCCTTTTTTTATGGCTGGTCTATGCCATCCGGTTTGTCTGACAGCCTGATGTTCAGGCCGCCAGCGTATCCTGGCGCAGCACGCGATGGCCGTGGGAAATTAACGCATCGGTGACGCGGCGCATCAGGCGGCTTTCCGGCGCAAAGCGGTGCCAGTAGAGCATACGGCGCTGGCACAGGCCCGGCGTCAGATCCAGCAGCTCACCGGCCGCCAGTTCGCGCTCAATTTGCAGATGCGGGATCATACAGCAGGTCGAGCCTTGTCGCGCCAGCTGCACAAAGGCTTCGGATGAGTTAACGATATGGCAGGGCACGCTGCCAGGCGAGAGATCGAAGTTCTGCTGCAAAAAAGCCTGGTGCATATCGTCAAGATGGTCGAAAGCGACCGCTGGAGCTTTCAGCAGCGCCGAGCGCGTCACGCCGTTAGGGAAATAGCGCGCAGCGAACTCAGGCGAGGCGACGAAAAGATAGTCGAGCGCGCCAAGCTGATCCACCAGGCAACTTGGCAGCGGCTGCGGCTGAATACTGACTGCGCCAACCACTTCGCCACGGCGCAGGCGTTCCTGGGTGCGAGTCTCATCCTCGACCTGTAAATTAAGCCGCACCGGCGAATCCGCCAGCACATCTTTCAGCGCAGGCAGCAGCCAGGTCGCCAGACTGTCGGCGTTGACCGCCAGCGACAGCAGCAGCGGCGTTGTGCCGCCATTCTCATCGCTCAGCCACTCCTCTTCCAGCAGCTCCACCTGATGCAGCAGCGCCAGCAGTTTCTGTCCTTGTTCAGTCGGGCGCGGCGGCACGGTACGCACCAGCAGCGGCTGGCCGAACAGATTCTCCAGCTGCTTAATGCGCTGCGATACCGCTGACTGGGTAATGCATAACTTCTGTGCGGCGCGCTCAAAACCGCGTTCGCGAATCACTGCGTCCAGCGCCTGAAGCGTTCGATAATCGGGGCGTTTCATTGTTGTTCTCTCTCCTTCAGGATGGACGTTACTATGCCACAAAATCTCATCTGACGCGTTTCGCACCGATCTTTCCGCGTGGTGCGCCGCATAAGCGCTGCGGGACGGGCCGTTTTTGCGGGCTGGCTTCCAAAGCGATAATTCCAGCCGAAACAGCCGCGCACATTCGGCAAGCGTTGCTTTATACTACGCCCACTTCGTTGTCGCACAGGTTTTAAACATACCATGACCCAGGATGAACTGAAAAAAGCCGTAGGCTGGGCCGCACTGAAATATGTGCAGCCGGGCACCGTCGTCGGCGTTGGCACGGGTTCTACCGCCGCGCACTTTATCGATGCGCTCGCCACGATGAAACACCAGATTGAGGGAGCGGTCTCCAGCTCGGAAGCCTCAACGCTGAAGCTGAAAGCGCTTGGCATTCAGGTTTTCGATCTCAACGAGATTGACGATCTGTCGATCTATGTGGACGGTGCGGATGAGATCAATCCGCAAATGCAGATGATCAAAGGCGGCGGCGCGGCCCTGACGCGCGAAAAGATCGTGGCGGCCGTGGCCGACAAGTTCATCTGCATCGCTGACGCTTCTAAAGAAGTCGATGTGCTGGGTGGTTTTCCGCTGCCGGTCGAGGTGATCCCGATGGCGCGAGCTTACGTTGCCCGCGAACTGGTTAAGCTCGGCGGGCTGCCAGAGTATCGGCAGCATACCGTGACCGATAACGGTAACATTATTCTCGATGTGCATAACCTGCGCATTCTCGATCCGATCGCGCTGGAGAAAACCATCAACGCGCTGCCTGGCGTCGTCACTGTGGGGCTGTTTGCTACCCGTGGCGCGGATATTGCGCTAATCGGTACCCCAGACGGCGTGAAAACCATCGAAAAATGATCTGTCCGGCGTGCTAAGCGCGCCGGTTATTTCCTTGCGCAAAACATCTTTTCTGACTACTGCCAAATTCGGTGACTTATGTCACATAACCGTCATCGACAGCAGGTTCGTTCTTTGTTCACCGCTCAGCTCCCGATTTTCTGTGGCAATGTGCTGGGCTCAGACCTCCCCATGCTGGCAGCGTAGCAAACGGTTGTCTTGCCGCAGGCGTATTTTTTGATATTTTGACAGAAGGCGCGCTTATGGCGGCCATTGTTGAAATCACAATAGGGTCGGGGAAATGGCAAAGGTATCACTGGAAAAAGACAAGATTAAGTTCCTGCTGGTGGAAGGCGTACACCAGAGCGCGCTGGAGAATCTGCGTGCGGCGGGTTATACCAATATCGAATTCCACAAAGGCGCGCTGGATGCCGAAGCGCTGAAATCCTCCATTCGTGATGCGCACTTTATCGGCATCCGTTCCCGCACCCAACTGACCGAAGAGATCTTCGCTGCGGCGGAAAAACTGGTTGCTGTGGGCTGCTTCTGCATCGGTACCAATCAGGTCGATCTCAATGCAGCAGCGACGCGCGGTATTCCTGTCTTTAACGCGCCGTTTTCCAACACCCGTTCGGTCGCAGAACTGGTCATCGGTGAGATGCTGCTGATGCTGCGCGGCATTCCTGAGGCGAACGCCAAAGCGCATCGCGGCATCTGGAACAAAAACGCTGTCGGCTCTTTTGAGGCGCGCGGCAAAAAGCTGGGCATCGTTGGCTACGGCCATATCGGTATGCAGCTTGGCGTGTTGGCTGAAAGCCTGGGTATGCACGTCTTTTTCTACGACATCGAAAACAAGCTGCCGCTGGGCAACGCCACGCAGGTGCGCCATCTTGCCGATCTGCTGAATATGAGCGATGTCGTGAGCCTGCACGTGCCAGAAACCGCTTCCACACAGGATATGATCGGCGCTCAGGAACTGGCGCAGATGAAGAAGGGCGCGCTGCTGATCAACGCTTCACGCGGCACTGTCGTGGAAATCCCGGCGCTGTGCGATGCACTGGCAAGCAAACACTTGTCTGGCGCAGCCATCGACGTTTTCCCGGTAGAACCGGCCACCAATACCGATCCGTTCAACTCGCCACTGTGTGAGTTTGACAACGTGATCCTGACGCCGCACATCGGCGGCTCCACCCAGGAAGCCCAGGAGAACATCGGTATTGAAGTCGCGGGCAAGCTGGCGAAATACTCTGATAACGGCTCTACGCTCTCAGCGGTCAACTTCCCGGAAGTATCGCTGCCAATGCACGGTGCCAGCGCCAGCCGCCTGCTGCACATCCATGAAAACCGTCCGGGCGTCCTGACGGCGATTAACCAGATTTTTGCTGAGCAGGGCATCAACATCGCTGCGCAGTTCCTGCAAACTTCGCCGCTGATGGGTTATGTGGTTATCGACATTGATGCACCGCAGGATCTGGCAGACAAAGCGTTGCAGCTGATGAAGGCGATTCCGGGCACCATTCGCGCCCGTCTGCTCTATTAATTCAGCTCAGATATGAAAATGGGCCGTCTGCTGTGTTTCGCAGGCGGCCCATCCATTTAAAACTTCAGCTCATACCGCTATTCCCATTGCCACAGCCGCGACGGTGTCAGTACCGCAGGCAATGGCACATCCCATTCAGCGACAGGTAAGCGTTCTACCTGCTGGCAATCGTGCGCCAGGCCAACCGGTAAAAAACCGTGCTGTCGCCAGTTCTGCAAGGTGCGGTCGTAAAAGCCGCCGCCCATACCGAGTCGTTGTCCGGTCTGGTCAAAAGCTACCAGCGGCACCATCATTACATCCAGCTTATCCAGCGTGATCAACGCACGTATATCAAGCGGCGGCTCGGGGATACGCAATTTATTCGGTGCCAACGGGGTTTCAGGCGTATAGCGCAAAAACAGTAAATGACCGGAAGCAAAGGGATGCAGCACCGGCAAATAGACCTGCTTTTTCAGCTGCCAGAGCTTAGCGATCAGCGGGCGGGTATTGAGTTCCCCATCTACTGAAAGAAACAGCGCAATATGATTAGCATTAGCAAGGGGAGCGAAGTTTACCGCATGTTCCGCCAGTCGATCGGCAGCCTGTTCCTGCTGTTCTGACGTCAGGGCGCGGCGCAAATGGCGCACATGCTGGCGAATATGGTGTCGATCGAGAGATGAGGGCTGAGACATAAGAACCCCGCAGATAAGTTGCTGATAGAGCAACTATATCATTCAGAGCGGGGAAGAACAGATGCAGAACGTAGAGAGATCTCCGAGATGCCGCCGCAGGCTGTAACCCTTGAACCCTTGGTTCAAGGTGAATGTGCCGTCGCAACCATCAGGCTTCTCGGACGGACCGAGCATGCTCACAGGTTACAGAGCGCCACACTCTGTTGGTATGAAATATCGGCTCAGGGGACTGGCCCGCTTGCAAACATCTCAGAGAAAATTGACTTCACCGTTACCGTAACACAGCAACCATAAAGTATTATTCGAACTTCGCACCTGGACGGTCGGTAATGCGACCTTGCTCAACAAGAGCCTGTTCAATGGTCTGCTGTAGCATACGGATACGTTGTTCCATATTAGCAGCATAATCGCGCGTTTTCACTTTCTCTTGTGCCAGTTCATGGCAGATGTTTAACGCGGCGATGAACACCAGTTGCTCGGTATTTGTGACTCTAGTGCGAACTTTTAAATCTTGCAACCGTTGATTGAGATCTTCGGCAGCCATATTCAGCGCATCTTGCTGTTCAGGCGGACAATTCACTCTCAATGAACGACCAAAAATTTGTATATCTACCGGTTGTGCAGACATGCCACCTTCCTGACTGTTTACTTCGCCCGCAGCTCCCTTTGCTGTCAATGCTTTGGGAGGCGGGCAACTATATAGACCCGCGAAATAAGTTACAACCCCTTTTCTGGAAACCTTGAGGCAGCTAGTGGTAGCATAACACGAACTTATTCTGCCAACGACGACGAATCCTTATGTCTTTACAGAACGCAACTCCCAATTACAATGCGCTGGCTTCAGCGCTCTCTCAGCAGGGCGTAGGGATGACGCCAGCGGAAATGCATGGCCTGATCAGCGGCATTCTGTGCGGTGGCAATCAGGACAACAGCTGGAAAAAGCTGGTGCACGATCTCACCAACGAAGGCATGGCGTTTTCGCAAGGTCTGGCGATGCCGCTTGAGGCACTGCATGAAAGCACTGCTAATACGCTGGAGGATGAAGGGTTTATGTTTCAGCTCATGCTGCCAGACGACGAAGACATTACCGTATTTGATCGCGCCGATGCGCTGGCGGGCTGGGTAAACCATTTCCTGCTCGGCCTGGGCGTTACGCAGCCGAAACTGGACAAAGTCACTGGCGAAACTGGCGAAGCGATTGATGACTTGCGCACCATCGCCCAGCTTGGCTACGACGAAGATGAAGATCAGGATGAGCTGGAGCAGTCGCTGGAAGAGGTGATTGAATATGTGCGCGTAGCGGCGCTGTTGTGCCACGACACCTTCAACCGCCCTCAGCCGACCGCCCCCGAAGTGAAAAAACCGACGCTACACTAAGCCAGGTATCTCAGGGCGCGGACGTGCCCGTTTCAACAGGGAGTGCAAACATGATTTCTCTGGACACTTTCCAGCAGCGCCGTCAGGCGCTACTGGCAAAAATGGCTCCGGGCAGCGCCGCCTTGCTATTCGCCGCGCCGGAAGTAACCCGCAGCAACGACAGCGAATACCCGTTCCGTCAGAACAGCGACTTCTGGTATTTCACCGGCTTCAATGAGCCGCAGGCGTTGCTGGTGCTGATTAAAAGCGACGATACCCATAACCACAGCGTGTTGTTCAATCGGGTGCGCGACCTGACGGCAGAAATCTGGTTTGGGCGTCGGCTGGGCCAGGATGCTGCGCCCGAAAAGTTAGGCGTTGACCGCGCGCTGCCCTGGAATGATGTTGGCGAGCAACTGCACCTGCTGCTCAACGGGCTTGACGTGATTTACCACGCGCAGGGCGAGTATGCCGAAGCCGACACGCTGGTATCTGCCGCGCTGGATAAGCTGCGCCGTGGCTTCCGCCAAAACCTCAGCGCGCCCGCGACGTTGACCGACTGGCGTCCCTGGGTACATGAAATGCGTCTGTTCAAAGGGCCGGAAGAGATTGAACTGCTGCGCCGTGCCGGAAAAATCAGCGCGCTGGCGCACACTCGCGCAATGGAAAGCTGCCGTCCTGGCCTGTTTGAATACCATCTTGAAGGCGAAATCCACTACGTCTTTAACCGCCACGGCGCGCGTTTCCCCTCCTATAACACCATTGTCGGCTCAGGCGAAAACGGCTGTATTCTGCACTACACCGAAAATGAGAGTGAACTGCGGGATGGCGATCTGGTGCTGATCGACGCAGGCTGCGAGTTCCACGGCTATGCCGGAGACATAACCCGTACCTTCCCGGTAAGCGGCAAGTTCACCGCACCACAGCGCGCCGTTTACGACATCGTGCTGGCCTCACTGTATAAGGCGCTGGCGCTGTTCCGCCCGGGCGTCAGTATTCGTGACGTCAATGAAGAGGTCGTGCGCATCATGGTCAGCGGCCTGGTGGATCTGGGCATCCTGCAAGGCGAAGTAGACACGCTGATTGCAGAAGAGGCGCACCGTGCGTTCTTTATGCACGGCCTGAGCCACTGGCTCGGTCTGGATGTGCACGACGTCGGTCATTACGGCACGCCTTCGCGCGACCGCATGCTGGAGCCAGGTATGGTATTGACCGTCGAGCCGGGGCTCTATATCGCGCCAGATGCCAATGTGCCTGTTGAATATCGCGGCATTGGTATTCGCATTGAAGATGACATCCTGATTACCGAAGCGGGCAACGAGAACCTCACCGACAGCGTGGTAAAAGACGCAGAAGCTATTGAGGCGCTGATGGCAGCGGCGCGTCAGGCATGAGTATTATCATTGTCGGCGGCGGTATGACCGGCGCAACGCTTGCGCTGGCAATCTCCCATCTCACGCAAGGCCAGCTGCCGGTCACGCTAATTGAAAACAGTGCGCCCGACAGTCGCGTGCACCCGGGTTATGACAGCCGCGCCATCGCGCTGGCAGCCGGTACGCGTCAGCAACTGATCGATATTAATCTCTGGCGTAGCATTGAAAAGTGCGCCACGCCCATTACCGATATCCATGTTTCCGATCGCGGACATGCTGGATTTGTCACCCTGAACGCGGAGTCCTGGCAGATCCCGGCGCTCGGTTACGTGGTTGAGCTGTTCGAGGTCGGACAGCGGTTGTTTGAACGCCTGCAAAATGCGCCGGGCGTGACCCTGCGCTGCCCGGCACGCGTGATGGATGCTCAACGGGTGCAGGATAACGTGCAGGTGACGCTGGAGGGCGGCGAACAGATTGAAGGCACGCTGCTGGTCGCTGCGGACGGTTCGCGCTCGCCGCTCGCCGCATCGCTCGGCATCCAGTGGCAGCGCGAAGATTATCAGCAGCTGGCAGTTATCGCTAACGTCTCTACCCAGCTGCCGCATCAGGGCCGTGCCTTTGAGCGTTTTACCGAGCACGGCCCGCTGGCACTGCTGCCGATGTCAGGCAACCGGCTGTCGCTAGTGTGGTGCCATCCGCTGTCGGCGCGCGAAGAGGTTGAGAACTGGAGCGACAGTGAATTTCTCGCGCAGCTGCAACGCGCGTTCGGCTGGCGCCTGGGACGTTTTACCCACACCGGCCAGCGTGAAAGCTACCCGCTGGCGCTGCAAAGCGCGACGCAGCAGGTTTCGCACCGGCTGGCGCTGGTGGGCAACGCGGCGCAGACGCTGCACCCGATCGCCGGGCAGGGCTTCAACCTGGGACTGCGCGACGTGATGTCGCTGGCGGAAACGCTGGCCACCGCGCATCGCCAGCAGCAGGATGTGGGCAGCTATGCCGTGCTGCATCACTACCAGCAGCGTCGCCAGCCCGATCGGGATGCGACGATTGGTATTACCGATGGGCTGGTGCGGCTTTTTGCGAATCGCTATGCACCGCTGGTGGCGGGACGAAATCTGGGGCTGATGGCAATGGATCATCTGCCGGGGCTGCGTAATCAACTGGCCGAGCGCACGCTTGGCTGGGTTAAGCGTTAACTAAGGGGCACCGATGCAAAGTTTTGATGTGGTTATCGCCGGCGGCGGCATGGTTGGACTGGCGGTTGCCTGCGGTTTGCAGGGCAGCGGGCTGCGCGTCGCCGTGCTGGAGAAAACGGCGGAGCCGCAGTTCGATGCCAGCGCTGCGCCGTCGATTCGCGTCTCGGCCATCAATGCCGCCAGCGAACGGCTGCTGCAAAAGCTTGATGTCTGGTCGGATATTCTGGCACGCCGCGCCAGCGCCTATCACGGCATGGAAGTATGGGATCGCGACAGTTTTGGCTCCATCCGCTTTGATGACGAACAGCAGGGGCTGACGCATCTGGGGCACATTGTCGAAAATCCGGCGATCCACAGCGCACTCTGGCAGCGTGCCAGCCGCTGTAGCGACGTGACGTTGATGGCACCTGCGCAGCTCCAGCAGGTTGCGTTCGGCGAAAATGAAGCCTTTGTTACCCTGCAGAATGGCGAGATGCTCACCGCGCGCCTGCTGATCGCCGCTGACGGTGCCAACTCCTGGCTGCGCAACAAAGCGGATATTCCCTTAACCTTCTGGGATTATGACCACCACGCGCTGGTAGCGAATATCCGCACCGAACTGCCGCATGATGCCGTGGCGCGCCAGGTATTTCACGGTGATGGTATTCTGGCATTCCTGCCGATGCAGGACCTCCATCTCAGCTCTATCGTCTGGTCGCTGTCGCCGCAGGAAGCGAGCCGTCTTGAGAGCATGCCGCAGACGCTGTTTAACCAGCAGCTTGCCGTCGCCTTTGATATGCGTCTCGGGCTCTGCCATCTGGAGAGCGAGCGTAAATCCTTCCCGCTGATGGCGCGCTACGCACGTAATTTTGCCGCGCACCGTCTGGCGCTGGTGGGCGATGCCGCGCATACCATCCATCCGCTGGCGGGGCAGGGCGTAAACCTTGGCTTTATGGACGCGGCAGAGCTGACAGGAGAAATTCGCCGCCTGCACCAGCAGGGCAAAGATATTGGCCAGCACCTCTATCTGCGCCGCTACGAGCGCAGCCGCAAACACAGTGCAGCAATGATGCTGGCGAGCATGCAGGGCTTCCGCGAGCTTTTCGCGGGCACGAACCCGGCGAAAAAGCTGCTGCGTGACCTGGGGCTAAAGCTGGCGGATACGCTGCCCGGCGTCAAGCCAGCCATGCTGCGCCAGGCGATGGGGCTGCACGACATGCCTGACTGGCTGCGCTAAACCCTTCTTTTTCTTTTCTGAGCCAGCCCTGAGCTGGCTTTTTTATGCCTGCCAGTAGGCAGTGCACTAAAGAAGTGCAGGGTTGCACCTGAAGCGCGCCTCATTTGATTTATTCTAATTCCATGCCGCGATTCGCATTACTTTTACTTATTCGATAGTCAGGGGCGTTGAGTAGCTTATTAACAATCTGCGCAGCCTCACTCATTATTTTGCTGCTTAACCGTTCTTTAATCCGATTTCCTGCGTAACAAATCACAAAATTGCAGTTAATTATGCTGTTCGCTTTGCGTGCACCATAACAGGCATGCTTCAATTCGACCCTGTACAGCTTATGGTTAAATCGCTTTTTCAATGGTAACGTCAGGGAAAAGAGAACGTTTGCGCGGCTCCATGTTAAAGCTCGCGTTAGCTCAAAACTTACCCGCTTCGCGACAGGATGGTTATGACTCAGCAAACCCCTTTGTTTGAACAGCATCAGGCCTGCGGCGCCCGCATGGTGGACTTCCACGGCTGGATGATGCCGCTGCACTACGGCTCACAGATGGACGAGCACCATGCCGTGCGCCAGGACGCCGGTATGTTTGACGTCTCACACATGACGATTGTCGATCTGCACGGGGCGCAGGCGCGCGACTTCCTGCGTCACCTGCTGGCCAACGATGTCGCCCGACTGACGCAGCCTGGCAAGGCACTTTATACCGGCATGCTGAACGCCTCCGGTGGCGTCATTGACGATTTGATTGTTTACTTTATGACCGAAGACTTTTTCCGTCTCGTCGTTAACTCGGCGACGCGCGAAAAAGATCTGGCATGGATCGGCAAACATGCCGAGGCCTACGGCGTGGCTCTGACAGAGCGTAATGACCTGGCACTGATTGCCGTTCAGGGGCCGCAGGCGCAGCAGAAAGCGCAGACGCTGTTCAGCGCCGAACAGCGCGCAGCGGTAGCGGGAATGAAGCCCTTTTTTGGCGTGCAGTCCGGCGATCTGTTTATTGCCACCACGGGTTACACCGGCGAAGCGGGCTATGAGATCGCGCTGCCTGCCACAGCGGCGGCAGATTTCTGGCAGCGTCTGCTTGCAGCGGGCGTTAAGCCTGCTGGCCTTGGCGCTCGCGACACGCTGCGTCTGGAAGCCGGTATGAACCTCTACGGCCAGGAGATGGACGAGGGCGTTTCGCCGCTGGCGGCCAATATGGGCTGGACAGTGTGCTGGGAGCCAGCCGATCGCGACTTTATTGGGCGCGAGGCGCTGGAGGCGCAGCGTGAAAGGGGCACAGAAAAACTGGTTGGCCTGATCATGACGGAGAAAGGCGTGCTGCGCCACGGTCAACCGGTACGTTTCACCGATGCGCAGGGCCAGCTGCAGCAGGGAATTATCACCAGCGGCTCTTTCTCGCCGACGCTTGGCTACAGCATTGCGCTGGCGCGCGTACCGGCAGGCATTGGCGACAGCGCTATCGTTGAGATCCGCCAGCGTGAAATGCCGGTAAAAGTAACCAAACCTGTTTTTGTCCGCGGCGGTAAGCCGGTTCAGTAATTTATTTTCAGGAGAAAGGGCGATGAGCAATGTGCCAAATGAATTGAAATACCGTGACAGTCACGAGTGGGTGCGTAAGGAAGCAGACGGCACCTTTACCGTCGGCATTACCGAACATGCTCAGGAGCTGTTAGGCGATATGGTGTTTGTTGACCTGCCTGAGGTTGGCAACAGCTATGCGGCTGGCGACGAGTGCGCCGTGGCAGAGTCGGTGAAAGCAGCGTCCGATATTTATGCGCCCATCAGCGGTGAAATTGTGGCCGTTAATGAGGAACTGGGCGACGCGCCGGAGCTGGTCAACAGCGAGCCCTATGCCACCGGCTGGTTGTTCAGAATCAAACCCAGCGACGAATCAGAACTTGATTCGCTGCTGGATGCAGACGCCTACAAAGCGTCCATCGACGAATAAGCATCACGGCGGTCAGCTCTCTCTGGCCGCTTTTAATACCTTGCTATCTCTGTATTCCAGCCCGATTCAGGATTGATTGCTAATGACCCAGACTTTGAGCCAGCTCGAACACAACGGCGCCTTTATTGAACGTCATATCGGCCCCTCACCGGAACAACAGGCTTTGATGCTGGAGGCGATTGGTGCCAGCTCGCTGGATGCCCTGATTAGTTCCATCGTGCCTGCCGATATTCAACTGCCTGGCCCGCCCGCCGTAGGCGATGCCGCCACCGAGCAGCAGGCGCTGGCCGAGCTGAAAGCGATTGCGGGTCAGAACCAGCGCTACAAATCCTGGATCGGCATGGGCTACAGCGCGGTAGTCACGCCGCCAGTCATCCTGCGCAATATGCTGGAAAACCCGGGCTGGTACACCGCTTATACCCCTTATCAACCGGAAGTCTCTCAGGGCCGCCTTGAAGCGCTGCTTAACTTCCAGCAGGTGACGCTCGATCTCACCGGCTTAGACGTTGCCTCTGCCTCGCTGCTGGATGAAGCCACGGCGGCAGCGGAAGCGATGGCGATGGCGAAGCGCGTCAGCAAGCTTAAAAACGCCGATAAATTCTTTATTGCCGATGATATTCATCCGCAGACGCTTGATGTGGTGCGCACCCGCGCAGAAACCTTTGGCTTCGAACTGATTATCGATCGTGCGGATAAAGTGCTGGAGCACGCAGATGTCTTCGGCGTACTGCTGCAGCAGGCAGGAACGACCGGTGAAGCGCATGACTACAGCACGCTGATCCCCGAACTCAAAAGCCGCAAAATTATAGTGAGCGTCGCGGCCGATTTCATGGCGCTGGTGCTGCTGGAAGCGCCGGGCAAACAGGGCGCGGACATCGTCTTTGGATCGGCGCAGCGCTTTGGCGTGCCGATGGGCTACGGTGGGCCGCACGCCGCCTTCTTCGCCAGCCGCGATGAACACAAGCGCTCTATGCCGGGACGTATCATCGGCGTATCGCGCGATGCGGCGGGCAATACCGCGCTGCGTATGGCAATGCAAACGCGCGAACAACATATCCGTCGCGAAAAAGCCAACTCCAATATCTGTACCTCGCAGGTCCTGCTCGCCAATATCGCCGGCCTGTATGCGGTTTACCACGGTCCGAAAGGGCTGAAGCGCATCGCCTCACGCATCCATCGCCTGACAACGATTCTGGCCGCCGGTCTGCAAAATGGCGGCCTGAAGCTGCGCCATCACAGCTGGTTCGATACCCTGACGGTCGAGGTCGCAGACAAAGGTGCCGTTCTGAACCGCGCGCTGAGCTTTGGCGTCAACCTGCGCAGCGATATTCACAACGCTGTCGGCATCACGCTGGATGAAACCACGCGTCGTGAAGATGTGCAGGCGCTGTTTGCTATCCTGCTGGGCGACGATCATGGCCAGGATATCGACAAACTGGATGCTGCCGTGGCGGCTGACAGCCAGGCGATTCCTGTGGCACAGCAGCGCCAGAGCGATATCCTGACGCATCAGGTCTTCAACCGTCATCACAGCGAAACCGAGATGATGCGCTACATGCACAGCCTGGAGAAAAAGGATCTGGCGCTGAACCAGGCGATGATCCCGCTCGGTTCCTGCACGATGAAGCTCAACGCGGCCGCCGAGATGATCCCTGTTACCTGGCCTGAATTCGCTGAACTGCACCCGTTCTGCCCGGCAGAACAGGCTTCCGGCTACCTGCAAATGATCGGCCAGCTGTCCCAGTGGCTGGTGCAGCTGACCGGCTACGATGCGCTCTGTATGCAGCCGAACTCGGGCGCGCAGGGTGAATATGCGGGTCTGCTGGCTATCCGCCGCTATCACGAAAGCCGCAATGAAGGCGCACGCAACCTCTGCCTGATCCCCAGCTCTGCGCACGGCACCAACCCGGCTTCGGCGCAGATGGCGGGCATGGACGTGGTGGTCGTGGCCTGTGATAAACAGGGCAATATCGACCTCGGCGATCTGCGTGAGAAAGCAGCGCAGGCGGGTGAGCATCTATCCTGCATTATGGTGACCTATCCGTCGACCCACGGCGTTTATGAAGAGACCATCCGCGAAGTATGCCAGATCGTGCATCAGCACGGCGGCCAGGTTTATCTCGACGGGGCCAATATGAATGCGCAGGTGGGTATCACCACGCCAGGCTATATCGGCGCGGACGTATCGCATCTCAACCTGCACAAAACCTTCTGTATTCCGCACGGCGGCGGCGGCCCAGGCATGGGGCCAATCGGCGTCAAAGCGCACCTCGCGCCTTTTGTGCCGGGCCACAGCGTGGTACAGATCGACGGCGTACTGACGCAGCAGGGTGCGGTGTCCGCCGCGCCGTTTGGCAGTGCCTCTATCCTGCCGATCAGCTGGATGTATATCCGCATGATGGGCGCAGAAGGGCTGAAGCGCGCCAGCCAGGTCGCTATCCTTAACGCTAACTATATCGCCAGCCGCCTGCAGTCGGCGTTCCCCATTCTGTACGCTGGACGTGACGGCCGCGTGGCGCACGAATGTATTCTCGATATTCGCCCGCTAAAAGAGCAGACCGGCATCAGCGAACTGGACATCGCTAAGCGTCTCATCGACTACGGTTTCCACGCGCCGACCATGTCCTTCCCGGTTGCGGGAACCTTAATGGTGGAGCCGACCGAGTCCGAGAGCAAAACCGAGCTGGATCGTTTTATCGATGCGATGCTCTCTATCCGCATGGAGATCGACCGCGTAGCCGACGGCGAATGGCCTGCAGACGATAACCCGCTGGTGAACTCGCCGCATACCCAGCGTGAAGTGGTGGGCGAATGGGATCACCCATACAGCCGCGAGCTGGCGGTTTTCCCGGCAGGCAGCGACAACAAATACTGGCCGACGGTGAAACGTCTGGATGATGTGTTTGGCGATCGCAACCTGTTCTGCTCCTGCGTGCCGATGAGCGATTATCAGTAAACGCCACGCAACGTAACGTTTCAAACAAGGGCCGCTTATCCGGCCCTTTTTTCTGGAGGAAATATGACACTGGCTCTGGTGACCGGCGCAAGCCGGGGAATTGGCCGCGCAACGGCGATGAAGCTGGCGCAGCAGGGCTATCGCGTGGCAGTTAACTATCGCCAGCGCGCAGATGAGGCCCAGCAGGTGGTGGCGCAGATCCGCGAGCAGGGCGGTGAGGCGTTTGCGGTTCAGGCAGATATTGCCGATGAGGCGCAGGTTATGGCGCTTTTTCAGCGGCTGGACAGGGAACCGATGCCGCTCGGCGTGCTGGTGAATAATGCCGGCATTCTCTCTACCCAGTGTCGCGTGGAAGATCTCAGCGCTGAGCGTCTGCAGCGTATTTTTGCTACCAATATCACTGGCACGTTTCTCTGCTGCCGCGAGGCGGTCAAACGCATGGGCAAACATCACGGTGGCCTGGGCGGATCGATTATTAACGTCTCTTCCGCCGCCTCGCGCCTCGGCGCGCCGGGCGAATATGTCGATTACGCGGCGTCGAAAGGGGCAATGGATTCACTGACGAAAGGGCTGTCGCTGGAAGTCGCGGCGCAGGGCATTCGCGTTAACAGCGTCAGGCCGGGCTTTATCTATACCGAGATGCATGCGGACGGCGGCGAGCCGGGACGCGTCGATCGGGTGGCGGCCATGGCGGGCGTTATCCCAATGGGGCGCGGTGGGGAAGCGGAAGAGATTGCCGAAGCGATTGTCTGGCTGGCGAGCGAGGCGGCCTCCTATATTACCGGCACGTTTATTGACGCTGCCGGAGGCCGCTAAAAACCAGGCCGCGTCCGTTGCGGCCTTCATTGACTACAGCGTTTCGCCGTTGCTGGCGATCACCTGCTGATACCAGCCGAAGCTCTTTTTACGCGAGCGGGCAAAATCGCCGCTGCCGTCGTCGTTTTTGTTTACGTGGATAAAGCCGTAGCGCTTGTTGTACTGGCCGGTGGTGAAGGAGACGCAGTCGATGCAGCCCCACGGCGTGTAGCCCATCAGCGCGACGCCGTCATGCACCACCGCTTTTTTCATCTCTTCGATATGCGCACGCAGGTAGTCAATGCGGTAATCATCTTCAATCACGCCCTGTGCATTGGGCTGGTCAATCGCGCCAAAACCATTCTCGACAATAAACAGCGGCTTCTGATAACGCTCATAGAGCGCGTTCAGCGTATAGCGCAGCCCCACCGGATCGATCTGCCAGCCCCAGTCCGATGCGCCAACGTGCGGGTTTTTCACCACGCCGTCAAAACCGGTAATCGGATCGTCAACGCCGCTGGCGTCATGTTTCACCGCGTTGCTCATGTAGTAGCTAAAGCCAATGTAGTCGGCGCAGCCGTTGCGCAGCGTCTCGGCATCATCAGCCTCCATCTGGATATGGTAGCCTTTGCGCGCCCACTCTTTCAGCGTGTAGGCCGGGTAGTCGCCGCGCATCTGCACGTCGCTGAACACATAGCGCTGATGCATCGCTTCCTGCGCCAGCATGACGTCATCAGGATGGCAGGAGTAAGGATAAATCGGCACCAGCGCGATCATGCAGCCGATCTGAAAGCCTGGGTTAATTTCGTGACCGAGCTTCACGACTTTCGCACTGGCGACAAACTGGTGATGCATTACCTGGTACATCGCTTCTTCCGGCCGCTCGTGCTCGGTAAATACCACACCGGAGCAGCAGTAGCCAAACAGCGGATATTGCCAGTTGCGCTGGTTATTGATTTCGTTGAAAGTCATCCAGTACTTCACTTTGTGCTGATAGCGGCGCATCACCACTTCGCTAAAGCGCACAAAAAAGTCCACGACGTTGCGGTTATGCCAGCCACCGTACTGCTTTACCAGGTGCCAGGGCATTTCAAAATGGGAAAGGGTGATAACCGGCTCGATGCCATATTTCAGCAGCTCGTCAAACAGGTCGTCATAAAATTGCAGGCCCGCCTCGTTCGGCTCTTGCTCATCGCCGTTGGGGAAGATACGCGTCCAGGCAATGGAGGTGCGGAAGCATTTAAAGCCCATCTCCGCAAACAGCGCGACATCCTCTTTGTAATGCGAATAGAACTCGACTGCCTGATGGTTAGGGTAGTATTTGCCCGGCTGCACACCGTCAGTAATGACGCGACTCACGCCGTGCGCGCCGCCGGTCAGCACGTCAGCAATACTCACGCCTTTGCCGCCTTGATCCCAGCCGCCCTCAACCTGATGCGCCGCTACCGCGCCGCCCCATAAAAAGTCCTGTGGAAAGCCTGATTCGTTTTGCATATTTCCCTCTCAGCGAAATAAATATTGCCGCGAGTGTAGCAAAGCAAAAAATGAAGTCACGATATAACACCGACGCGCCACGGTAATATGTTACGCGGCAGAAACAGGCTGTTTTATTTAATCAGCAGGCGGCCAATGGCTTCGAGAATATACATGACGGGCACCTGCGTGGTGATGTCGTAATTATCGTTAAGGCGGATAACCGGCACATGATAGGCCAGCGTAAAATCGCTCATTTTTGCCAGCGAGCTGTTCTCAGAATGGGTAATGGCAAGGGTTTGGCAGCGGTGCAGGCTGAACTGGCTGGCAAGGCGCAGTATCTCCGGCGTTTCGCCAGAAACAGAAAGCAATATTGCCAGCGTATTCTTATCCATATTGCCGCTGACCGGATAATAGGGATCGTCAATGTAGTGGCTGAATTTTCCGACGTTAGAGAAGAACCGCGCACCATATTTAGCGAGACTGCCCGACGTACCCGCGCCAATAAAAAAGATCTGTTCTGCCTGATTAATCATCTCTGCGGCACGCGCGATAAGCGCGCTAAATTCATCATTATGAATGCTTTTAAAAAAGCTCAGCATCTCGCTGACGCCAGTATTGGCTTGTACAGGCTGCGTTTGCTGCTGCGCCAGGCGAAAACGTATGCGGAACTCAGACCAGCCGTCGCACTGCATTTTGCGGCAGAAACGCAGCACGGTAGTGGTGGAGACGCCAGCCCGTTCCGCCAGTTCGCGGATAGTCATATAGCTGACGCTTTCCGGGTGTTTAATGATGTCATGATAGACCTGCATTTCCAGGTCGTTCAGGCTGGCAAGATCGTGATGAGAGAACATCTGTACGCGCGCTCATTGAGATAAGATCAGCGGGCAGTGTACCAGATTTGTGTGTCGGCCAGGCTGTAACACGCATTCACAGATTAATTTAAGCGTACAAGTGTACTCTCAAATTTTTCCTGGTTATGCTGGTGGTCAGAAAATCTGCACTTACCACGACGTTCAGGAAGTTACGTGATGAAAAATCGCTTAGTTGCCCCGGGTTATTCCCTTACTGAGGAGATCGCCAACAGCATCAGTCATGGATTCGGCTGTCTGTTTGGCATTGTTGGTCTGGTGCTGTTACTGGTGCAGGCGGTTGAGATGCGCGCCACCGCCACGGCCATTACCAGCTACAGTCTCTACGGCGGCAGCATGATCCTGCTGTTTCTCGCCTCCACCCTTTATCATGCGATCCCTCACCACGGCGCTAAACGCTGGCTGAAAAAGCTCGACCACTGTGCGATCTATCTGCTGATTGCCGGGACTTATACCCCTTTTTTGCTGGTAGGGCTGAAGTCGCCGCTGGCACATGGATTAATGGTGGTGATCTGGAGCCTGGCGCTGGCAGGCATTATCTTTAAGCTCACTATCGCGCACCGCTTTAAAGCGCTGTCGCTGGTAACTTATCTCTGTATGGGCTGGCTGTCGCTGGTTGTGATTTATCAGCTGGCGCTAAAGCTGTCGGCAGGGGGTGTCTGGCTGCTGGCTGCAGGGGGCATCGTCTATTCGCTAGGCGTTATTTTCTATGTGGCGCGACGTATTCCTTACAACCATGCTATCTGGCACGGCTTTGTGCTGGGCGGCAGCGCCTGCCATTTCTGCGCTATCTATTTTTATGTCATGTGAGCGGCTGCAACCTTCCCAGACCAGGAAGGTTGCAGCGGTAAATTACTCGTCCAGCGAGTAGGGCAGCGGCTTAATCAGCAGGCGGCTGCTCTCATCACCTTCAACTCGCAGCACGCTTTCCGGCTCCAGATCGTTATTCATCACCACCTGAACCCAGACTTCACCATCCTCAAGCTGGACAGCGGTCAGTACCGTGCCGGTGCGGCGCCAGCGCTCGCCCATTTGTAACTCCAGCGAATCATTCGCGGCGGGAACCCGGCTTGCCTGACCGGCCAGCCAGTAAAGCGCACGTTTATTAGCGCCGCGGAATTTGGCGCGCGCCACCATCTCCTGGCCGGTATAGCAGCCTTTCTTGAAGCTGATGGCATCCAGCGCCTGGAGATTCGTGGCCTGTGGGATCAGCTGCGCAGCGGTTGCGGGTTCGATCACCGGGATGCCGGCCTCGATATCGAGCGCCAGCCACTGCACGCTGTCGTTAAGCTGTGCATCGTCGGCCAGCTTCTTCTGCAACGCCTGCGCCTGTTCGCGCGAGGTGACAATCAGGAAACGCTCTGCGGGTGTGGCAAACCACAGCAGCGAGGTCTCACCGTGCTGCACGACCGGATGCTCACTGTCCGGCAAGGTTTCGAACAGGCTGGTTAGCGCGGCACGCGCCTGGAAACCAGCCACGCCGAGCAGCACCGCTTCATCGTCCGGTACCAGCGTGACTTTCGAGAACACCGCGTATTTTTTTAATTCGGTCAGCTGCTGGTCGCGCAGTTCACGGCGCACCAGATAGGCGTAGCCCTCACCGCGATGGAACAGACGCAGATTACTCCACATCTTGCCTTTGGCATCGCAGTGCGCTGCTGGACGGTGCTGATCCGCCCCGAGCGCAGCGACATCCAGCGTGAGCTGGCCCTGTAAATAAGAGGTGCTGTCGGCACCCTGTACCGACACGAGCGCCCAGCCATCCAGCGACATCAGGGTTAACGGCAGACGAGAAGAGGCCACAGGCTGGCGCGGCGGTAAGCTGAAAATAGGCATTGGCTGTCCTGATTAAAAGGTTAATCCTGAATTCAATGTTAAAAGAGCGCACTGGCTTTGCAACAGGTTTACGGAATCGGGCGCACAAATCGCGAGTCGCTGCTGTAATGCTGGCTGAGGTCATGCGGCGCATCACACAGCATCGTAACGCACGCCTGCAGGCACTATAAAACCAGGTTACACTAGCCGCACTGTCTGAATAGCGGAAATTAAACACATGGACATTCATGAAAAATCGCGCATTCACTGGGCCTGCCGTCGCGGCATGCTGGAGCTGGATGTCGCCATCATGCCCTTCTTCAAGTATGAATATGACACCCTGAACGATACTGACAAAAAGGCTTTTGTCGCGCTGTTAAAGGCTGACGACCCCGATCTGTTTAACTGGATGATGGATCACGGTGAACCCGCCGATCCGGAGCTTAAGCGCATCATTCGGCTCATCCAGCAGCGCAACCGTGAACGCGGCCCCGTGGCATTGTAAGCTGCGGCCATCGCGCCAGGCGCGTATGCTGCACGGCGCGTTTACTGCTGGCGCGCTGCTGGTTGTGGCAGCTGCGCCATTGCCCGCGCTATTTTGGCTGATAAAACTTCCGCTATTGCTGCTCACGATCCGGGAAAGCCTGCAACAACAGCGACGGCTGGCGCAGCGGCAGGGGATTTTACAGTGTAAGAGCGATGGCAGCTGGCGCTGGCAAGGCGTACGCTGGCGCATTGCCGGCCCGATTCGCTGGCTACCGGGCGCAGCGCTACTGGTATTGCGCAGTGAGAAAGGGCGGATAGTCAGAATGTGGCTGCTGCAAGATATGATGTCGCAAACCCGCTGGCGTCAGTTCCGTGCCCGCCTGCTGCACGGCACTGACAAATAGTAAACTCGCGCTACAGCAGCTCAGCGGTTTCGGTCAGGATCTGCTCGCACCACTGTTCGATACGCTCATCGGTAACGTCAAACTGGTTGACGTCATCCAGCGCGAGGCCGACGAACTGTTTTCCGTCAGCGCTGAGCGGTTTCGGGCTGGTAAATTCATAGCCTTCCAGCGGCCAGTAGCCGACAAATTTTACACCCATCGGCTGTAACAGTTCGTGCAGCATCCCCAGCGCATCAAGAAACCATTCGCCATAGCCAAGCTGGTCGCCCATGCCGTAAAGCGCAACGATTTTATTGCGCAGGTTAAGCGCGGGCAGCTGTGGCCAGATCGCTTCCCAGTCCTCCTGCAGCTCGCCGAAATCCCACGTCGGAATGCCTAAGATCAGCAAATCGTACTGCTCCATCAGCAGCGGATCGTCATCTTTCACGTTATGCAGCGTGACCAGCTCAGCGCCGATAAAGTCGCGAATTTTCTCGGCAGCCATTTCGGTATAGCAGGTGCTGGAGCCGTAAAAAAGACCAATTTTCATACAGATAATGCTCTGAGTAAGACTGACTTTGGCGCAATTGTACCAGAAGCAGGGTGGATTCAGGCATAATGAGCACGATTTCACCTTAACGGCGGAGATACCGTGCAAGACAGCGACCTGACAGAACAGTTTCTGGACACGCTCTGGATTGAACGCAACCTGGCGCAAAACACCTTGTCCTCATACCGCCAGGACTTAAAAACGCTGACCGACTGGCTGACGCATCACGGGCTGACGTTGCTGACGCTGCAAACGGCGGATTTACAGCAGTTCCTCGCTGAACGGCTGGAAGGCGGTTACAAGGCCAGCAGTTCGGCGCGGCTGTTGAGCGCTATGCGACGCATATTTCAGTATCTCTACCGCGAAAAGCTGCGCAGTGACGATCCCAGCACGCTGCTCTCTGCGCCGAAACTGCCGCAGCGGCTGCCGAAAGATCTCACCGAAGCCCAGGTTGAGCGGCTGCTACAGGCACCCAGTACCGATATTCCGCTGGAGCTGCGCGACAAGGCAATGCTGGAGCTGCTCTATGCAACCGGACTGCGCGTCTCTGAGCTGGTAGGCCTGACGCTGAGCGATATCAGCCTGCGCCAGGGCGTGGTACGCGTGATCGGTAAAGGCAATAAAGAGCGCCTGGTGCCTTTAGGTGAAGAGGCGGTTTACTGGCTGGAGCACTATCTTGAACATGGTCGCCCGTGGCTGCTCAACGGGCAGACGCTGGATGTGATGTTCCCCAGTAGCCGTGCGCAGCAGATGACGCGCCAGACATTCTGGCACCGCATTAAGCATTATGCAGTGCTGGCGGGCATCGATAGTGAGAAGCTGTCGCCGCATGTGCTGCGGCACGCCTTCGCCACCCATTTGTTGAACCACGGTGCCGACCTGCGTGTCGTACAGATGTTGCTGGGACACAGCGATCTCTCGACCACACAAATTTATACGCACGTCGCGACTGAGCGGCTGCGTCAGTTGCATCAACAGCATCATCCGCGCGCCTGACACGGATATTAAGGAAAGAAGATGAAGAAATTTATTCTATTGGCTCTGTTGGCTGGAGCCTTCAGCAGTGCAGCTCAGGCCGATGATGGCGCAATTCTGCAATCCCTGAAAAAGCTGGGCCTGCAACAGACGGAAATCGTACCGTCGCCGCTGCCGGGATTCAAAACTGTGCTGACGGAAAGCGGCGTGATTTACGTGACCGAAGATGGCAAGCATATGATTCAGGGTCCCCTCTACGACGTCAGCGGCGCGCAGCCGGTCAACGTCACTAACCAGCTGCTCGACAAAAAGGTCGAGGCGCTGGCATCGGAGATGATTGTCTACAAGGCGGCGAAAGAGCAGCACGTCATTACCGTGTTCACCGATATCACCTGCGGCTACTGCCGCAAGCTGCATGAGCAAATGGCCGACTACAATGCGCTGGGCATCACGGTGCGCTATCTTGCCTTCCCGCGCGAAGGGCTGAATGGCCAGGTAGAGAAGGCGATGAAAGCGATCTGGTGTGCCGCCGATCGTAATAAGGCCTTTGATGAGGCGATGAAGGGCAACGCGCCACAGATGAGCGCGCCGGATAGCTGCAAGATCGCTCTCGACCAGCACTACAAGCTGGGCATTCTTTATGGCATTCAGGGTACGCCTGCGATCCTGACCGATTCCGGCATGATGATCCCGGGTTATCAGGGGCCGCAGGAGCTCAAACAGGTATTAGATCAGCATAAGCGCGGTGGCTAATTGGCAGTGATAAAATCGGTAGAACTGCGGCGGCGCGATATCAGCGTTGAGGATCAACTCCCGGCGGATCTTCCGCCGCTGCTTAAACGACTCTATCTGCAACGCGGTGTACGTAGCGCGGCTGAGCTGGAGCGCGGTGCAAAGCATCTGCTGCCTTTCACTACACTGAAAGGCGTGGACGAGGCGGTTGAGCTGCTGCATCAGGCGCTGCTCGACGGGCGTCGCATTATGGTAGTGGGCGATTTCGACGCCGACGGCGCGACCAGTACGGCGCTAACGGTGCTGGCGCTGCGCAGTATGGGCGGCCATAACGTGCAGTATCTGGTGCCTAACCGCTTTGACGACGGTTACGGCCTGAGCCCGGAAGTGGTCGAGCAGGCGCACGCACGCGGCGCGCAGCTAATCCTGACGGTAGATAACGGCATCTCTTCGCACAGCGGCGTTGCCTGCGCACACCAGCACGGCATCCCGGTGCTGGTCACCGATCACCATCTGCCCGGCGAAACGCTGCCTGAAGCAGAAGCGATTGTTAACCCTAACCTGAACGACTGCGAGTTCCCGTCGCGCGCGCTGGCGGGCGTTGGCGTGGCGTTCTATCTGATGATGGCGCTGCGCACCCATCTGCGTAAGCAGGGCTGGTTTGGCGCAACGCGTGCGGAACCTAATCTGGCGGAGCTGCTGGACCTGGTTGCACTCGGCACCGTTGCCGACGTCGTTCCGCTCGACGTCAATAACCGCATCCTGGTGTGGCAGGGACTGAGCCGCATTCGCGCCGGGAAATGCCGTCCAGGTATTCGCGCGCTGCTGGAGATTGCTAACCGCGATGCGCGCCAGCTGGTTGCGAGCGATCTCGGCTTCGCCCTTGGCCCGCGCCTCAACGCGGCGGGACGGCTGGATGATATGTCGGTCGGCGTGGCGCTGCTGCTGACCGACGATATTAGCCAGGCGCGTATGCTGGCCAGCGAGCTGGATGCGCTAAACCAGACGCGTAAAGAGATTGAGCAAGGTATGCAGAGCGAGGCGCTGGCGCTGTGCATGGAGCTGGAACGTAAGCAGACCGATCTGCCGCTGGGACTGGCTTTTTATCATCCTGAATGGCATCAGGGCGTGGTGGGCATCCTGGCCTCGCGGTTGAAAGAGCGATTTTACCGCCCGGTCATCGCCTTTGCGCCAGCCGGTGACGGCACGCTAAAAGGCTCAGGCCGTTCGATCCCCGGGCTGCATCTGCGCGATGCGCTGGAGCGGCTCGATACGCTCTATCCTGGCATGATGCTGAAGTTTGGCGGTCACGCTATGGCAGCGGGCCTGTCGCTGGAAGAAGCGCGCTTTGACGAGTTCCGTCAGCGCTTTGCCGATCTGCTGGGCGAGTGGCTGAGTGAAGAGGCGCTACAAAGCGTCGTCTGGTCAGACGGCGCGTTGCAGCCAGGCGAGTTCAGCTTACAAACCGCAGAACTGCTGCGCGAAGCGGGCCCGTGGGGACAGGCGTTTCCGGAGCCCGCTTTTGACGGCAAATTTAAGCTGCTGCAGCAGCGTCTGGTGGGCGAGCGTCACCTGAAGGTGATGCTGGAACCGCTCGGCGGCGGCCCGCTGATTGACGGTATCGCCTTCAATGTCGACACCACTTTATGGCCTGACAGCAGCGTGCGACAGGTGGAGCTGGCCTTTAAGCTGGATATCAATGAGTATCGCGGCAACCGATCGGTTCAGTTAATTATCGACCAGCTCTGGCCGCTGAATTAGGTCTGGCTTCAGTGGTGGATTTGCTGCAAATCCGCCGCTGACAGCCCGGTAGTTTCCTGCACCAGCGTGAGATCGATGCCCCGGTCCAGCATATTGCGCACAATCTCGCTGTCAGCCATCACGGTAACGTCGACCAGCGGAAAGGGGGCTGCGTAAAGACGCTCGGCGAGTTCAGGCTGGCTAAAAAGGGCAGTCCAGCGCATGCTCCAGGGCCAGGGGCTCTGTTTACCGTGATAAAAGCGCAGCGGGATCACCAGCGGCAGATGACGATGCCCGGCGTCCAGATGACGCTGCATCACCGCGATGGCATAGCGCATCAGCCGATCCGGCGAACTCTGATGCTCAATAATGACGGTGATGTAGTCCTTTTTGCCGACGGTTTGCAGAGAACAGAGAATATCGCTGTAGCAGGCTCGCAGATCCTCTTCGATAAAGCTGCCGGAGGTCAGGCGCAGCGTCGAGAGATCGCAGACGCGCAGCAGCCAGTCGGGAAGATGTCGCTCGATAAAATCGCGCGCCGTATGCGCGTGGGTGAGGAAGGTTTTGAATACCGCATCGTGCGGCGTCACGCTCTTTTTCGCTGCCACTACTGCCCCTCTGTTTTATCCCTGTTACGTGCAGGCTAGCACGACCTTTTTATCCGCTCAGCCAGCAAAAGTTTGAGTTGAGGCACCTCGCGCAGGCTGTTATTCGCCGCTGCTGCAAACGACATAAAGGTGCGCTGTATGCCGCAATTTTTGCCATGCGGCGATAGGGTCGGCACGCGACTGAAACCCTACAATCTCACGGCTATTTCAGTTAGACTGCTGGGTTTCCATCCCGACATTCAGCGAAAAGACGCCAAAGCCATGTTTGAAATTAATCCGGTTAAAAACCGTATTCAGGACCTCACCGAGCGCAGCGACGTTCTTAGGGGGTATCTTTGACTACGATGCCAAGAAAGAACGCCTCGAAGAAGTAAACGCCGAGCTGGAGCAGCCAGACGTCTGGAACGAACCTGAACGCGCGCAGGCGCTGGGTAAAGAGCGCTCCTCGCTGGAAGCAATCGTGCAAACGCTGGATCAGATGTCGCAGGGCCTGGAAGATGTGCAGGGTCTGCTTGAACTGGCGGTAGAAGCCGAAGACGAAGAGACATTCGACGAAGCGGTCGCTGAGCTGGATCTCCTTGAGAACAAGCTGGGTGAACTGGAATTCCGCCGCATGTTCTCTGGCGAGTATGACAGCGCCGACTGTTACATCGACCTACAGGCGGGTTCTGGCGGCACCGAAGCGCAGGACTGGGCCAGCATGCTGATGCGTATGTATCTGCGCTGGGCCGAAGCCAAAGGCTTCAAAACTGAAATCATTGAAGAGTCAGAAGGCGAAGTGGCGGGCATCAAGTCCGTGACTATTCGCATCTCTGGCGACTACGCGTTTGGCTGGCTGCGTACCGAAACCGGCGTACATCGCCTGGTTCGTAAGAGTCCGTTTGACTCCGGCGGCCGTCGTCACACCTCATTCAGCTCTGCGTTCATCTATCCGGAAGTGGATGACGATATCGATATCGACATCAACCCGGCCGATCTGCGCATTGACGTCTACCGTGCATCGGGCGCGGGCGGCCAGCACGTTAACCGTACGGAATCAGCGGTACGTATTACCCATATTCCGACCGGCACCGTGACCCAGTGCCAGAACGACCGCTCTCAGCATAAAAACAAAGATCAGGCGATGAAGCAGATGAAGGCGAAACTGTACGAGCTTGAGATGCAGAAAAAAAATGCTGAGAAACAGGCGCTGGAGGACAACAAGTCCGACATCGGCTGGGGTAGCCAGATTCGCTCTTATGTGCTGGACGACTCCCGCATCAAAGATCTGCGTACCGGCGTTGAAACCCGCAACACTCAGGCAGTGCTGGATGGCGATCTCGACCGTTTTATTGAAGCAAGTTTAAAAGCAGGGCTATAAGGAACCGACATGTCTGAACAACAACCGCAGAGCGCTGATGCCGCCCTTGAGTTAAATAACGAACTGAAAACGCGTCGCGAAAAACTCAGCGCGCTGCGTGAGAACGGCGTGCCGTTTCCTAACGATTTTCGCCGTGACACCACCTCAGACGCGCTGCATGCGCAGTATGACGAGAAGAGCAACGAAGAGCTGGAAGATTTAGGCGTTGAGGTCAGCGTCGCCGGTCGTATGATGACCCGCCGCATTATGGGCAAAGCGTCATTCGTGACGCTGCAGGACGTCGGTGGCCGCATTCAGCTCTACGTGGCGCGCGACGATCTGGCGGAAGGTATCTATAACGAGCAGTTCAAGAAGTGGGATCTGGGCGATATTCTCGGCGCGCGCGGTAAGCTGTTCAAAACGAAGACCGGCGAGCTGTCGATTCACTGTCACGAACTGCGTCTGCTGACCAAAGCGCTGCGTCCGCTGCCGGATAAGTTTCACGGCCTTGCCGATCAGGAAACCCGCTATCGCCAGCGCTATCTCGACCTGATCGCCAACGACGAGTCACGCAACACCTTTAAAGTACGTTCACAGATCATGGCGGGCATCCGTCAGTTCATGGTCGGCCGCGACTTTATGGAAGTAGAAACCCCGATGATGCAGGTGATCCCGGGCGGCGCATCGGCGCGTCCGTTTATCACCCATCACAATGCGCTGGATATCGACATGTATCTGCGTATTGCGCCGGAGCTCTATCTGAAGCGTCTGGTGGTCGGCGGCTTCGATCGCGTATTCGAAATCAACCGTAACTTCCGTAACGAAGGTATTTCGCCGCGTCATAACCCTGAGTTCACCATGATGGAACTCTATATGGCCTACGCGGATTACAAAGATCTGATCGAGCTGACCGAAAGCCTGTTCCGCACGCTGGCGCAGGACGTGCTTGGCACCACCAAAGTGCCTTACGGCGATCAGGAGTTTGACTTCGGCAAGCCGTTTGAGCAGCTGACCATGCGCGAAGCGATCAAAAAGTACCGCCCGGAAACCGATCTGGCGGATCTGGATGATTTCGAGAAAGCCGTGGCGATTGCGCAGTCAATCGGCATCAAAGTTGAGAAGAGCTGGGGCCTGGGTCGCGTCGTCACGGAGATCTTCGAAGAGACGGCCGAAGCGCATCTGATTCAGCCAACCTTCATCACCGAATACCCGGCAGAAGTGTCGCCGCTGGCACGCCGCAACGACGAGAATCCGGAAATTACTGACCGCTTTGAGTTCTTTATCGGTGGCCGTGAAATCGGCAACGGCTTCTCTGAGCTGAACGATGCGGAAGATCAGGCGGAGCGTTTCCAGCAGCAGGTTAATGCGAAAGACGCGGGCGACGACGAAGCGATGTTCTATGACGAAGATTACGTTACCGCGCTGGAGCACGGCCTGCCGCCAACGGCCGGTCTGGGTATCGGTATTGACCGTATGGTGATGCTGTTTACTAACAGCCATACCATTCGCGACGTCATCCTGTTCCCGGCGCTGCGTCCGACGGCGAAGTAAAAGCACGCGAACCTTCTGATCCTTCCCGACGGCGCATAAGCTTAAAACGCGGCTGGCAGGGGCAGAGGAGCAAAGCGTCCCGCGACAGGGATGTCGCGGGCCGAGCGCGCAGGGATGCCTTGAGCGACTTTGCGATCTGGCTCTGCCAGCCACGTGAGCACCAGGCTCACAGCCAGCAAGGCCGGATTTCCGGCCTTTTCTTTTATCTGACCGTCAGGATTTCACCACGCCGTTCAGCCAGGCCTCAAAACGCGCATATGGCACATAAAGCGCGACGTCGCGGTACAGCGTCTTGCCACTCTGGTTATCATCAATGCGGCTACTGTAGCCAACAATCACGCCCGCCAGCGTATCGTCCGACGCGTTATACACCGCGCCGCCCGACATGCCTTTCACCACGCCCGCGTTAGCCGCCACCACCACGCACTCCGCCTTGTTCCAGCTATTTGCCAGCGAGGTATTGATCAGGTTCTCGCCGCTGGAGCTGACCGGCATGGCGCTGATAAAGCTGTAGCCGTACAAATTCACCTTATCGCCAATACGGCTGTTGCGGAAACGCGGCGGCAAATTAGCTTCAGGATTTTTATGGTAAACCACAGCGAGGTCGCATTCAGGATGCCAGGCCTTCACGCGATAAAGCGAGAATTTGGCGACGTGGGCAGCGGTCAGACTGTACTCGGCCGTCAGCGGAATGGTGGTGCCCAGCGTGCCCAGGCCCAGCGCGGTAGGAATACCGGTATAGGTCATATCAACGCGCTTCTGCGCTTCGCTGCTGTACTCATAATGGCCGACAGAACAGCCGCTGAGACAAAGCGCTATCAAGACAACTAGCCGCTGCATTTTCTCTCTCCGCTTAAGCGTGGCTTTACATTACCCGGCAACCCGTTTGGGTATCGGCAACGATTACTATTCCTTTACCTCGTTGATTCATTGCGCAAAACGTCTCTTTTAATAACGCGGCAGGCCGATGACATCAAGCGTAGCGCGTAAACGCAGAGAGTATTGTTAAGCTTTCATCAGGCGATTATTGCATCTGCAGCAAAAGTTCCTTGCCGCACGCAGGGTGTATGCAAACAGGCGGCTATGATTTAATACTCACTGTGACGAAGTTCAAATATTTATAACCGTCCACGCCCGGCGTCCGCTGCGGCGTTCATCTGCATATTAATTGGGAGAGTGTGTTATGCCTGTTGCTTTACTGGCGCTGGCGCTGAGTGCGTTTGCGATTGGAACCACCGAGTTCGTCATTATGGGGCTGCTGCCCGAGGTGGCGGGCGACTTGCAGGTCACGATCCCGTCAGCAGGCTGGCTCATCAGCGGCTACGCGCTGGGCGTGGCGATTGGTGCGCCGATTATGGCGCTGCTGACCGCCAGCCTGCCGCGTAAAAAGACACTTATCCTGCTGATGATCATCTTTATTATCGGCAACGTACTCTGCGCGCTGGCCTACACCTATAACCTGCTGATGATGGCCCGCGTAATTACCGCGCTCTGTCACGGTGCCTTCTTCGGTATTGGCGCGGTGGTGGCGGCGAGCCTGGTGGCCCCGAGCCGTCAGGCGTCAGCGGTGGCGCTGATGTTTACCGGACTGACGCTGGCGAACGTACTGGGCGTGCCGCTCGGCACCTGGTTTGGTCAGCTGTTCGGCTGGCGCGCCACCTTCTGGGGCGTCGCGATTATCGGCGTGCTGGCTTTCATCGCGCTGATCGTCAGCCTGCCTGCCAATAAAGAAGAGAAGCCGGTGCATCTGGCAAGCGAAATCAGCGCGCTGGCAAACGGCAAACTGTGGCTTTCGCTGCTGATGACGGTGTTCTTCGCCGCAGCGATGTTTGCGCTGTTCAGCTACATCGCACCGCTGCTGTTGCAGGTGACCGGTATCAGCGCGCGCGGCGTCAGCTGGACGCTGTTCCTGATCGGCGCGGGCCTGACCGTCGGCAACATCCTCGGCGGCAAGCTGGCAGACTGGAAGGTCTCCTTTAGCCTGATCCTCAGCTTCTCGCTGATCGCTATCTTCTCGCTGCTATTTAGCTGGACCAGCCATGCGCTGTGGCTGGCGGAAGTGACGCTGTTCCTCTGGGCGATGGCGACGTTCGCCACCGTACCGGGTTTGCAGATCAACGTGGTGCGCCACGGCAAAGATGCGCCAAACCTGGTCTCAACCCTGAACATCTCCGCTTTTAACGTCGGCAACGCGCTGGGCGCGTGGGTTGGCGGCGCGGTAATTAGTCAGGGTTACGGCCTGACCGCCGTGCCGGTTGCCGCCGCTGCGCTGGCTGCCGTAGGTCTGGTGGTCTGCCTGATCACCTTCCGCAAGTCGGGCGGCGCGGCCGCCGCCGTGCGCGCCTAAGCCAGCCGCCTGGCGATACGCTGAGTAAAGTCGGCCACCTGGGATTGCAGGTGGTCGACAAATGCCGTCACCAGCGCCGACGCTGGCCGGTGCAGCGGCCGCACCAGGCTGACGGTAAAGGGCACCGCCACGCTGAATTTACGCATCACCACACCGCTGTCGGCGTAGTCGAGTGCCGTCAGCGGGTTCACCACCGAAATCCCCACGCCCGCGCGCACCATAGCGCACACCGATGCGGCGCTGTGCGTCTCCAGCACCAGCCTGCGCTCCACACCATTTTCATGAAACAGCGTATCCAGCAGCTGGCGATAGCTGTCGGCGCGCGACAGGCTGACGTAGTTCTCCCCGGCAAAATCCTGCGGCGTCAGCACCGCGCGCTGGCAGAGCGGATGCTGCTGCGGCAGCACACACACCTCATCGCAGGTCAGCAGCGCCAGCCGCTCGGTGCCGGCAGGCGCATGCTGGGTTTCGGTCAGGCCGAGATCGTAGCGCTGCGCCGACAGCCACTCCTCCAGCAGCGGTGACTCCTGCGGGATAATGTTCAGGCTCACGTCGGGATAGTGCTGGAGAAAAGGCTGCACCAGCGGCGGCAGCAGCGACTGCGAGAAGACCGGTAAACAGGCGATCGACAGCTCGCCCTGGCGGAACTGGCGCAGCCCGTCCGCCGCCTCCATGATGCGATCCAGCCCGTACCAGGAGCGCTGCACCTCTTCAAACAGGCGCAGGCCCTGCACCGTAGGCTGAAGCCGCCCGCGCACCCGGGAAAACAGCCGTAACCCCAATTGCTTCTCCAGCCGCGCCAGCTCGCGGCTGACGGTGGGTTGTGAGGTATTCAGCAACGTCGCGGCCTGCGTCAAATTGCCGCTGGTCATCACCGCATGAAAGATTTCTATGTGCCGCCAGTTAATTTTCGCCATGTGTTGCTATATCCATTTTGCATAGCAGACATTAAAACAGATATTTTTCAGCATGGCACGCTTCTGGCCTAATAGGCGTAACGACAGGAGAATCCCGATGCCACGCGCTTTAACCGACCACACAACTGCACTTAACGCCGATAACTTACTGCCGCTGGCGCAGCACTACAGCGGCCCGTTCTGGGCCTACGACGCACAGATCATCCAGCAGCGCATTGAGCAACTGCACGCCTTTGACGTGGTGCGCTTCGCGCAAAAAGCCTGCTCCAACATTCACATCCTGCGCCTGATGCGCGCAGCGGGCGTCAACGTTGATTCGGTATCGCTGGGCGAAATCGAACGCGCGCTGGCAGCGGGCTATCAGGCGGGCGGCGAAGAGATTGTCTTTACCGCCGACGTTTTCGACCGCCCGACGCTGGCGCGCATTGCCGAGCTGAAAGTGCCGGTCAACGCCGGATCGGTAGATATGCTGCATCAGCTGGGAGAGGTCTCCCCGGGCCACGCGGTATGGCTGCGCATCAACCCGGGCTTCGGCCATGGCCACAGCCAGAAAACCAACACCGGCGGTGAAAACAGCAAGCACGGCATCTGGCACAGCGAACTGCCGCTGGCGCTGGCGGCGATCCGGCAGCATGGCCTGCGCCTGGTCGGTCTGCATATGCATATCGGCTCTGGCGTCGATTATGGCCATTTACAGCAGGTGTGCGACGCAATGGTGGAGCAGGTTATCGCGCTCGACCACGATCTGGAGGCGATTTCAGCCGGTGGCGGCCTCTCCATTCCTTATCGCTTCGGCGAAGAGGCGATTGATACTGCGCACTATTTTGGCCTGTGGGACGCAGCGCGCCAGCGCATCGCGGCGCATCTCGGTCATGCGGTGAAACTGGAGATCGAGCCGGGCCGTTTCCTCGTGGCCGAGTCGGGCGTGCTGGTATCGCAGGTGCGCGCAGTGAAAGCGATGGGCAGCCGTCACTTTGTGCTGGTAGATGCGGGCTTTAGCGATCTGATGCGTCCGTCCATGTACGGCAGCTATCACCATATTTCGCTGCTGCCGGGCGATGGCCGCGCCATTGACGAGCAGAGGCTGGTCGACAGCGTCGTTGCCGGGCCGCTGTGTGAATCGGGCGACGTTTTCACCCAGCTGGAAGGCGGCAAGGTCGAAACGCGCGCGCTGCCAGCGGCGCAGGTCGGCGACTATCTGGTGTTTCACGATACCGGCGCGTATGGCGCGTCGATGTCGTCGAATTACAACAGCCGTCCGCTGATCCCGGAAGTGCTGTTTGACCAGGGTAAGCCGCGTGAAATTCGCCGTGCGCAGACCATTCAGGAGCTGCTGGCGCTCGAGCTGGGCTGAGACACAGAGTGAAAATTCTCTCTTTGCGCGATGCGCCGCACTACGCTGAACAGATCGTTGACTGGCTGTGGCGCGCCTTTGACGCAGACAACGGCCGCGAATTTATGGCCAGCGTGGTGAACAGCTCGCTGCAGGAAGCGGAATTTCCCGTCACCTTCGTGGCGATCGACGACGCGGGCAGGGCGGTGGGCACGGTGGGCTTCTGGCGCTGCGATCTCATCAGCCGCCAGGATCTCTTTCCCTGGCTCGCCGCGCTTTACGTCGATGAGCGCGCGCGCGGCAGCGGCCTGAGCGCGGCGCTACAGCAGCACGTCATCGACTATGCGCGGCAGCGCGGCCATCGCCGCCTGTGGCTCTGGTCAACCTTTGGTGGCTACTACGAGCGATTCGGCTGGACGCCTGCGGGCGAGGCGCTGGATTATCCCGATAAAAGCGTGAAGCTTTACCAGAATGAGCTTTAACCCGGCCCGCTCACCGAGTGCCGCCGCACCAGCGTCGGGCTGAACATATAGGTCACTTCGGGCAGCGGCTGCGCGTGGGCCAGCGCCAGCGCCAGTTCCGCCGCCTGCTGCGCCATGGTGACGATGGGATAGCGCACCGTGGTCAGGCGAGGACGCACATAGCGCGACACCAGCACGTCATCAAAGCCAATCAGCGACATCTCTTCCGGCACGCGCACGCCGTTATCACTCAGCACCGCCAGCGCCCCAGCGGCCATGGAGTCGTTATAACAGGCAACGGCGGTAAAATTGCGGCCGCGCCCCAGCAGCTCGGTCATCGCCTGTTCGCCGCCGGTTTCATCCGGCTCGCCGAGCGCTACCAGCCGATCGTTACAGGGCAGGCCATGCTCTTTCAGCGCGTCGTAGTAACCTTGCAGGCGGTCTTCGGAGTCGGAAATCGGGTGGGTCGAGCAGATAAAAGCGATATTCTGATGCCCCTGCTGGATCAGATGGCGCGTTGCCAGCCAGGCGCCGTAGCGGTCATCAAGCGCGATGCAGCGCTGTTCAAATCCTTTCAGAAGCCGGTTTAGCAGCACCATGCCCGGCACCTGTTTCATTAATATTTCCAGTTCGGCGTCGGGGATTTTTTTTGCGTGTACTACCAGCGCCGCGCAGCGGTGGCGCATCAGTTGCTCAATCGCCTGCCGCTCTTTTTGCTCGTTATGGTAACCGTTACCAATCAGTAAAAAGTTACCGGTCTGTCCAGCGACTTCATCGACCGCTTTAACCATCGCACCAAAAAAAGGGTCGGAAACGTCGCCGACCACCAGGCCTAATGTCTCTGTGGACTGCTGTGCCAGCGCGCGCGCATTGGCGTTGGGATGGTATTGCAGCTCCTCCATGGCCTGGCTAACGGCCTGGCGTGAATTCTCGCTGGCTTTTGGCGAATTGTTAATCACACGGGAAACCGTGGCGACGGAAACTCCCGCCAGTCTGGCAACATCCTTAATGGTAGCCATGCGTCGACCTGTAGTGGGGAAAACGTTTACACATGCCAGCAGTGTTACGGAAAAGGCCGCTTACATCAAGCCAACAGAATGTCTGTGCCGTCGCAAAAAGGGGCGAAAGAGGAGGCTTAACCTGGCAGAGGGCTGCATGGTATCCTGCATTTTTCCTTTACCTGCCATGAAACGAAACCATGAAAAAGCGAGTGCCACATCTGGCGCACTGGGGCGCATTTACCGCCGTGACTGAAAACGATCGCCTCATCGGCTGCGAGCCGTTTTTTGCTGACGCCGATCCGTCGCCGATGCTGAACACCATCCCTGAACTGGTCTATTCCGACAAGCGTATCCGCCAGCCAATGGTGCGCCGCTCCTGGCTTAAATCGCGTGAGAACAGCGACCGCACGCTGCGCGGCCGTGAAGATTTCGTTGCTGTCGACTGGGAAACCGCGCTTGATCTGGTGGCGGACGAAAACCGCCGCATCCGCGACCGCTACGGTGCGTCGGGCATTTTCAATGGTTCTTACGGCTGGTCATCAGCGGGACGCGTCAACCATGCGCGCACCCTGGTCCGCCGTTTCTATTTTCAGGGCGGCGGCGGTGTTGATCAGCAGGGCAATTATAGCTGGGGCGCGGCGCAGTTCTTCCTGCCCTATGTGATCGGCACCTATATGCCGCTGACTGGCCGCGTCACCGACTGGCCGCAGGTGGTGGAGCACGCCGAAATCTTCGTCGCCTTTGGCGGGCTGGCGCTGAAAAATGCCCAGGTAGCGTCGGGCGGGGCGGGCCAGCACAGCCTGAAACCGGCGCTGGAGCAGCTGGCGGCCAAAGGCACGCCGATCGTCAACATCAGCCCGATGCGCGATGACTGCCCTGAGTTCGTTAATGCCGACTGGATCCCGATTCGCCCTAACACTGACGTGGCGCTAATGCTGGCGCTGGGCTATGAAATCACCCAGCGCAATGCGGTAGACGAGGCGTTTCTCGCCAGCCACTGCACAGGCTGGCCGCAGCTGCGGGCCTACCTGCTGGGCGAAAGCGACGGCGTGGCGAAAACCGCAGGCTGGGCGAGCCGCATCACCGGTATCCCGCCAGAGCGCATTGTCCGGCTGGCGGAGCAGCTGATCGGCAAACGCAGCTTTATCACCTGCTCTTACTCGGTACAGCGCGCCCATCGTGGCGAGCAGCCTTACTGGATGATGATTGCGCTCTCGTCGATGCTCGGCCAGCCGGGCTTGCCGGGCGCGGGCTTCTCTTTCGGCCACGGCTCGATGAACAGCGTTGGCAACCCGCGTCAGGATGGCCCCGCGCCGCTGATGGCGACCGGACCCAATCCGTCCGGCCTGTCGATCCCGGTGGCGCGCATCAGCGATATGCTGCTTAATCCCGGCCAGGCTTACACCTTCCAGGGCGAGACGCTGCACTATCCCGACATTCACCTGGTGCACTGGGCGGGCGGCAACCCCTTCCATCACCACCAGCAGCTGAACCGGCTGGTGGAAGGCTGGCAGAAGCCGGACACCGTGGTGGTGCAGGATATCGTCTGGACGCCAGCGGCGCAGATGGCGGACATCGTACTGCCCGCGACCACCACGCTGGAGCGCAACGATATCGGCGGCTCTTCGCGTGACCGCTTTGTGCTGGCGATGCATCAGGCGGTGAAGCCGCAGCATCAGGCGCGCAACGACTTTGATATTTTCGCCGATCTGGCCGAGCGCCTCGGCTACCGCGAGCAGTTCACCGAAGGGCGCAATGAGCGTCAGTGGATTGAGCACCTGTACCAGCAGTGTGCGGTGGCACATGCGCGCAAAGGCATCGATTTCCCGGAGTTTGGCGAGTTCTGGTCGCGCGGCTTTGTTGAGATCCCGGAAGGCGGCAAGCCCTATGTGTTTATGGATGATTTCCGCGCCGATCCGCTGAGCCATCCAGTCCAGACCGCCAGCGGCAAAATCGAACTGTTCAGCCAGACCATCGCCGACTATCAGCTGGACGATTTTGCCGGACATCCCGAGTGGCGCGAGCCGCAGGAGTGGCTGGGCGCGGCGCTGAGCGAACAGTTCCCGCTGCACATGATCTCTATTCAGCCGTCGGATCGGCTGCACAGCCAGCTGGATGCTACGCCAACGGTGCAAGGCAATAAAACCGCCGGGCATGAAACGCTCTATATGCATCCGCAGGATGCCGCGGCGCGCGGTATTGCCGACGCTGACGTTATTGAGGTGCGTAACGCGCGCGGTGCGATGCTGGCAGGCGTGCGCCTGACCGACGGGCTGACGCCGGGCGTGGTGATTGTCGCCACCGGTGCCTGGTTCGATCCCGGCTTCGGCGCGGAGTGGCAGCCGTTTGACCGCGCCGGTAACCCTAATGTGCTGACGCTGGATATTGGCACGTCGTCGCTGACGCAGGGGCCGAACGCCATGAGCTGCCTGGTGGACATCAAAAAACATGCGGTTTGCAAAATCGCTTAACAAACACATGGCTGGTTACATTTTGCCGGACACTGTTGCGTTTGAGTGATAGCCGCCCGTCTCGCGGCCTTGCTACAGTCAGGGTCCCAGAGGTATTGATGGGTGAACATCAATAGATTTTCTTGATTACACCGACCTGCGCAGATGCGCAGGTTTTTTTTGCCTGCCGCACCGATTACGAACTGATACACAGTTTTCCTGTTAACGACGTAACGCTTTCTTTATAACTGCTCGCCTGGATATTTTTTTATTTTCTTCGCAGCGGATTGCTATGCCCCGGATAAAAAAACTACTGGGAAAAGACCAGATCAAAGCCCCGTTTAACCCGTTTCGCTTTCGCCTGATCTGCCTTGGCGTTTTGACCTGCATGGTGATATTGCTGGCGCGTATTGCCGATTTGCAGTTTCTTAATCAGCCAATGCTGGAGCATGAGGCGGATCAGCGCTCATTACGCACCGTGACGCTGCCCACTAACCGTGGCACCTTACTGGATCGCAACGGCGACGCGCTGGCGCTGTCGGTGCCCTCACGTGACGTGATTGCCGATCCGCTGCGCGTGCTGGAAGCCAATCCCGACTTTCTCAGCGCCAAATGGGCCTACCTGGCCTCAGCGCTGAATATGCGCCCTGAAGAGATCGCCGCGCAGATCACCGCCAATCCGAAACGCCGCTTTCTCTATCTGGGCCGCAAAGTCGAGCTGGGCATCGCTAAAGACATTGCCGAGCTGCGCCTGAAGGGCATTAGCGAAGTCTATGACGACAGCCGTTTCTACCCGATGAGCGAGGCGGCTGCGCCGTTGATCGGCATCGTCGGCGCGGATAACACTGGTCTGAACGGGCTGGAGAAGGGCTACGACAAGATATTGCAGGGCGTGCCAGGCAAAGAGGTTTACCGTCAGGACGCCGCAGGCAACATTATCTCCATGCTGAGCTATACGCCGCCTACGCAACCGCCCACGGTGCAGCTCAGCATCGACAAATTTGACCAGTACACGCTCTACAGCAAACTGCGTGATGGCGTGCTGCTGAATAAAGCAGATTCCGGCGCGGCGGTGCTGGTGAAGATCGATACCGGTGAAATCCTCGGCATGGCTTCCTATCCGTCGTTTAACCCCAACAATTACGACGGTGCAACGCCCGCGCAGATGCGCAATGCGGCTATCAACGACAGCTACGAGCCTGGCTCGACCGTGAAGCCGCTGGTGGTGATGGAAGGGCTGGAGCGCCATCTGGTGCGCCCGGATTCAGTGATCGATACCACGCCGTACAGTGTTAACGGCCACCTGATCCGCGACGTCGGCCACTGGCCGCGCCTGACCATGACCGGCATTTTGCAGAAGTCGAGCGACATCGGCGTGTCACACATTGCGCTGGCGATGCCCGCCGAAGCGCTGGTGAACACCTACCAGGCGTTCGGGCTGGGCAAACCAACCGGGCTGGGGCTGACCGGCGAGAGCGTGGGTTACTTCCCGGCGCACCGCCAGCGCTGGGCCGACATTGAGCGCGCGACCTTCTCCTTCGGCTATGGCCTGCGCGTGACGCCGCTGCAAATCGCGCGTGAGTACGCCACGCTCGGCTCGTTCGGCGTCTACCGTCCGCTGTCGATCACTCGCGTGACGCCACCGGTGCTGGGCAAGCAGGTGGCCAACGCGGAAACGGTAAAAGAGGTGGTGCACATGCTGGAGAGCGATGTTCTGCCGGGCGGCACCGGTATCAAGGCGGCGGTGCCGGGCTACCGGCTGGCGACAAAAACCGGTACGGCAGAGAAGATGGGGGCCAGCGGCAAGTATGACGGCGGCTACATTAACTATACCGCCGGTATCGCGCCTGCCAGCCACCCGGAAGTCGCGCTGGTGGTGATGATCAACCATCCTACCGCTGGCGACCACTTCGGCGGCTCGGTGGCTGCACCGATCTTCGGCAATATTATGGGGCCGGTGCTGAAGCACATGAATATCGCGCCGGATGCTATTTATAATAAGCCTTCGGATAAATCCTAGTAAAATCAGTATGTAACCGGGAAGGTAACTTATTCATACCTGGTTTCATTTCGCCGAACTCCGTTGCGTTTTCGCGCTGTCTTGTCCCGCCGCAGAGTGCGAGGATAGCAGTCCCAGAGGTATTGATCGGTGCGAAAACGCGCTGCTCCAGGCAGCACTATCCGTCAGGATAAACCACCCTGTTATTGCACCAACCCACGCGGATGCGTGGGTTTTTTTTTGCCTGCTGTTACCGTCCCGGCAATCTGCTCACACCTCTTAACCTGCTCTTAACGCTTTGCCGCGAACAAAAAAAAAGCCGCTGTGGCAGGCTACTCGCAACGAAACGTTATGCCGCATTCTGTAACGGCTCGCCAGCCTTTTGCGGCGTGGGTAGCGTCGCAAAAGGCGTTTTAACGCAGAGAGACAAACCGATGCCGAAAACGAAAGATCGCACGCCGCGCGGTGAGGGAAAATCCTCCGCCTTTCAACTGCGCATTCCCCCTCAGCTGCACCAGCAGCTGCGCGAACTCACCGATGCGGAAAACGTAACGCTTGGCTGCTGGCTGAAAGAGCTGGCGCGGCGCGAGCTGCGTCGCCGCGGCATCGATCCGCAGGGCTAGCCTGTCCCGATCCTGGACATAACGTGCGGTCTCGCCGCACGAAAGGTTTAGGGTTTTCGTTTGGAAAATATATTTTACGCAACCTTAACAGCGCACTGGTTCGCCGCTCCCTACAATATCTCTCCTTCTGAGAGTAATCACTCTCATTACTTTCACCTGCTTAAGATGAGAAGAACTATGCGCCTGAAATGTCTTTCTGCCAGCGTGGTGTTTTTACTGGCGGCCTGCGATCAGGGAGGTAGCCAGCCTGCCGCCTCCAGCGTTCCGCAAGTGGGCGTCACCCAGGTAACCAGCCAGCCCGTGACCCTGATGACGCAGCTTCCCGGCCGCACCACCGCGGTGAAAACCGCTGAAGTGCGCCCCCAGGTAAGCGGGGTAGTGCAGAAGCTGCTGTTCACCGAAGGCGGTGAAGTAAAGGCCGGGCAGCCGCTCTACCAGATCGATCCGGCGACCTACAAAGCGGCCTATGACAAAGCGCTGGCGACCTGGCAAAACGACGCTATGGTCACCAAACGCTATCAGCCGCTGGCGGCGGCGCATGCCATCAGCCAGCAGACCTATGACGACGCTGTCGCCGCCGAGCGCTCTGCCAGAGCCGACGTAGAGACCGCCAGAGTCAACCTCGACTACACGCTGGTAAAGGCGCCGATTGCCGGCCATATCAGCCGCTCGCTGGTCACGGCCGGCGCGCTGGTGACCAACGGCCAGACTGACTATCTTGCCACCCTTCAGCAGCTCGATCCCATCTACGTGGACGTCAACGAATCAGTCGCCGATCTGCTGCGGCTGCGTCGCGCCATGGCGCAGGGCAAGCTGGCAAAGGTGGACGACAACACCGCCGCCGTAACGCTGCGGCTGGAAGACGGCAGCGACTATCCGCTAGAGGGGAAACTTGCTTTCTCCGAGGTGAACGTCAGCGAAACCACCGGCACCGTCGTGCTGCGTGCGGTTTTTCCCAACCCACATAACGAGCTGCTGCCCGGCATGTATGTGCACGCCATTCTGCCGCAGGGGGTGCAGCAGCAGGGTATTCTGCTGCCGCAGGAGGCGATCATGCACGACACCAAAGGTCAGCCCTATGTCTATGTCGTTAAAGCGGACAGCAGCGTCGAGCAGCGCAACATCACCACCGGCGAGATGGTGAAAGGCAACTGGCTGGTCAACAGCGGTCTGAAGAGCGGCGAGCAGGTGATCGTCAACGGGCTGCAGAGCGTGCGCAGCGGCGCGAAGGTAAAAGCGGTGCCTGCCACCACTCGGGATACACCCGATGCCCGCAGCGTCAGCCTGTCGATGACCGATCCGTCGGCCCAGTAAGGAGAGGTCATGTCTAAATTCTTTATCGAGCGTCCGATCTTCGCCTGGGTTGTGGCGATCATCGTGATGCTGGTGGGTGCCATCGCCGCGCTGAACCTGCCAGTCAATCAGTACCCCGATATTTCGCCGCCAGCGGTGTCGATCTCGGTGACCTATCCAGGCGCCAGTGCGGAAACCACGCAGAATACCGTGGTGCAGGTTATCGAGCAGCAGCTGAACGGGCTGGACGGCCTGCGCTATCTTGAGTCGAGCAGCGCCAGCGACGGCAGCGCGCAGATCATTGCCACCTTCAATCAGGGCATTAACCCCGATATCGCCCAGGTGCAGGTGCAGGACCGCGTTTCGCTGGCCGAGTCGCAGCTTCCTTCAGATGTCACCCAGCAGGGTATCCGCATCCGCAAGTATCAGAAAAACTTCATGATGGTGATCGGCCTGATCTCGAAAGACGGCAAGCTGAGCAACAGCGATCTGGCGGATATGCTGGTATCGAAGCTGGAGGATCCCATCTCGCGTACCAAAGGGGTCGGCGACTTTATGGTGCTGGGCTCGGAATATGCGATGCGTATCTGGCTCGATCCGGCGAAGTTATACAAATATAACCTGATGCCGAGCGACGTCAGCACCGCCATCAGCAACCAGAACGTACAGGTCTCGTCCGGCTCGCTCGGCGGCCTGCCGACCGTTCCCGACGCGAAAACCAGCGCCACCATTCTCGGCAAGTCGCGCTTTACCACGGTAAAGCAGTTTGAAAATGTGTTGCTCAAGGTCAACAGCGACGGTTCGCAGATCCGCCTGAAAGATGTCGCCAGCGTGGCGCTGGGGCCGCAGAGCTATACCATCGACTCCATTATGAACGGCAAGCCGTCCGCCGGTATCGCGCTGCGCCTGGCGACCGGCGCCAACGAGCTGGATACCGCCAACGCGGTGCGTGCCACCATCGCCTCGCTGAAGGACGCGCTGCCGGACAATGTCGAGGTCACTTATCCCTACGACACCTCACCAGTGGTCAGCGCCTCGATCGAAGAGGTAGTGAAAACCCTGATCGAAGCGATTGTGCTGGTCTTCTTTGTCATGCTCATTTTCCTGCAGAACCTGCGCGCCACGCTGATCACCACGATGGTGGTGCCGGTGGTGCTGCTCGGTACTTTCGGCATCCTTGCCGCCTTCGGCTACAGCATCAACACCCTGACAATGTTCGGCATGGTACTGGCGATAGGGCTGCTGGTGGATGACGCCATCGTGGTGGTGGAGAACGTCGAACGTGTCATGCATGAAGAGCAGCTCGATCCGAAAACCGCCACCATCAAATCGATGCAGCAGATCCAGGGCGCACTGTTCGGCATCGCGCTGGTGCTTTCGGCGGTGCTGCTGCCGATGGCGTTCTTCTCCGGCTCGACCGGCGTGATTTATCGCCAGTTCTCCATCACCATCGTCTCGGCGATGGCGCTCTCGGTGCTGATGGCGCTGATCTTCACGCCAGCGCTCTGCGCCACGCTGCTAAAGCGCGCCTCGGCGGAGCATAAAACCACCGGGCTGGCGGGCTGGTTCAACCGCCACTTCGACAGCGGCACGCTGCACTACACGCGCGGCGTGAGCAAGGTGATTTCGCGGCGGGGCCTGTTTATCGTCGTTTATCTGGCGATCGTCGGCGTCACGGGTTTCCTCTTCACTCGCGTGCCCACCACCTTTCTGCCCGATGAGGATCAAGGGCTGATGATGGTGCAGGTGACGCTGCCGGTGAACGCCTCGTCACAGCGTACCCAGCAGGTATTAAACGACCTCAATGACTACCTGCAGCAGAACGAAGCCTCCGTGGTCACCACTATGTTCGGCGTCAACGGCTTTAACTTCGCCGGACGCGGGCAGAACAGCGGCATGGCGTTTGTACGCACCAAAGACTGGAGCGAGCGGACACAAAGCAGTCAGAGCGTGAAGGCGCTGGCAGCGCGTATTACCGCACACTTCGCCAGCTATCCGAACGCGAAGATCTTCGCCATGGTGCCGCCCGCGGTGATGGAGCTCGGCAACGCCACCGGTTTCGACTTCTATCTGCAGGATACCGCCGGGCATAGCCATCAGCAGATGATGGACGCGACCCATCAGTTCGTGCAGCTGGCGAACCAGGATCCGCGTCTGGCACAGGTGCGCATGAACGGCATGGAGGATGAGCCGATGTTCCAGCTGGAGATCAACGACGAACGCGCCAGCGCGCTCGGCCTCAGTATGAGCGACATCAACAACACGCTGTCGGTAGCCTGGGGCTCCAGCTATATCGACCAGTTTATGTACAACGGCCGCGTCAAGCAGGTCTATCTGATGGGCAAGGCGGCGTCGCGCGTCACGCCGGAGGATCTCAACAAGTGGTACTTCCGCAACAGCAGCGGAACCATGGTGCCGTTCTCCGCCTTCGCCAGCGGCAAATGGGTCAGCGGCTCGCCGCACTTCGAGCGCTTTAACGGCATGACCGCAGAAGAGATCCAGGGGTCGCCGGCGGCGGGCTACAGCAGTGGCGAGGCGATGAAGGCGGTCGAGGCGATCGCGGCGAAGCTGCCGAAGGGCTTCCGCGTGCAGTGGTACGGCATCTCCTATGAGGAGCAGGCGTCCGGCTCGCAGACCACCCAGCTTTACGCGATCTCAATCCTCGTGGTGTTTCTCTGCCTGGCGGCGCTCTATGAGAGCTGGTCGATCCCGCTGTCGGTGATCCTGGTGGTGCCGCTCGGCATTCTCGGCACCATCAGCGCGGTGCTGCTGCGCGGCCTGCAAAACGACGTCTTCTTCCAGGTCGGCCTGCTGACCACTGTCGGGCTGGCGGCGAAAAACGCCATCCTGATCGTCGAGTTTGCCAAAGAGCTGCACGAGCGCGAAGGGCGAAGTCTGGTGGAGGCGGCGGTGGAGGCGGCGCGGCTGCGTATTCGTCCCATTATCATGACCTCAATGGCCTTCATCCTTGGCGTGCTGCCGCTGACGATATCCAACGGCGCGGGCGCGGGCAGCCAGCACTCTATCGGTACGGCGGTGGCGGGTGGGATGATCACCGCCACCTTCCTCGCCATCTTCTTTGTTCCCATGTTCTATGTGGTGGTCGCACAGCTCTTCTCGCGGAAGAAGAAAAGCGCGGCCGCTGAGGAAGTGAATCATGATCGTTAATGTTCGCTGGACGCTGCTGCCGCTGGTGGCCGCGCTGGCGGGCTGTAGTCTACAGCCTGAGTATCATCGCCCGGCGATGCCGGTCGAGACGCGCTACGACCAGCCGACGCCGGTCGGCAACGTGGCGGATCTGCCGTGGCAGAATTTCTTTACCGACGCTGGCATGCGACAGCTGATCGCGCTGTCGCTGCAAAACAACCGCGACCTGCGCGTCGCGGCGCTCAACGTCGAGCAGGCGCGCGCTACGGTGCAGGTCAACCGCGCCGCGCTGCTGCCGTCGATTAGCGCCACCGCGAGCCAGACCTCGGCGCACGAGCCGGCCAACCTTTACAACACCCAAACCACCGGCGCGGTGACCTACCACGAGCTCAACGCGGGGCTGGGCGTCACCTCCTGGGAGCTCGACTTCTTCGGCCGTCTGCGCAGCCTGCGCGACGAGGCGCAGGAGCAGTATCTCTCTACCGAGGCGACCGAGCGCGCCACGCGCATTTCGCTGATTGCGCAGGTAGCGTCGGCCTGGCTGACGCTCTGCTCCGATAACGATCTGCTGCATCTGGCGCAGCAGACCGCGCAGAGCCAGCAGAAATCCTACGACTTAACCCAGCTCAGCTATCGCGGCGGGGTGAGCAGCGATCTGGATGTGGCGCAGGCGGAGAGCACGGTACGCAGCGCCGAGGCGGATGTGGCGAGCTACACGCGACAGGTGCGGCAGGATGTCGACGCGCTGCGTCTGCTGGCGGGCACCGATCTGCCGGCGAATCTGTTGAAAAACGCCACGCTGAACAGCCGCTGGGACTTCCCGCCCACCCCGGCGGGCCTGCCGTCCGATTTGCTGACGCGTCGGCCGGACATTATCGCCGCCGAGCATACTTTAAAGGCGGCCAACGCCAACATCGGCGCGGCGCGCGCCGCCTTTTTCCCCAGCATCTCGCTCACGGCCTCGGGCGGCTCCGCCAGCAGTTCGCTGGGACATCTGCTGGAGGGCGGCACCGCTTCCTGGTCTTTTGTGCCTTCTGTCAACCTGCCGATCTTCGACGGCGGCGTGAATCAGGCCAACCTGGATATCGCCCATATCGAGAAGCGCATCGAGGTCGCCAGCTATGAGAAGGCGATTCAGACCGCGTTTAAAGAAGTAAATGACGCGCTGGCGGGTCAGGATACCTGGCAGGATCAGCTAATGGCCCTGGAAAAAGAGGTGGCGGCGAACCAGCGCGATTACGACTATTCTGAATTGCGCTATAAGCAAGGCGTTGACAACTATCTGAATGTGTTAGTGGCGCAGCGTTCGCTCTACAGCGCGCGCCAGGCCTGGATTGCCGCGCGTCTGGGCCAGCTAAACCAGAAGATCACGCTGTATGAAGCGCTGGGCGGCGGCTGGAAAGCCTGATTTTTCTTAACGAAACCCTTACGGTTTGCCGATGGAAAAACAACCGCACTTTCGCGGATAATACAGGCCGTGATGATTCAGCTTCTTAATAATCCCCTGAAATAAAGGGGATTTTTCCTTTTTACTCCTGGCAAGACTTTAACAATGACTAATGCGTCCCGCTCTTCCCGTTCCCGCTGGCTTAAATGGCTGCTGTTATTCATCCTGATTGTAGTGGTTGCTGGCGTTGTCTGGCGCGTGCTGCCCTTTGGCAAAGGGCAGGGCGGAATGCCGTCTGGCGGCCGCCCAGGCGCGCACGGTGGACGTGGCGGACCGCCGGGCATGGCGATGATGGGCGGCGGCGCAACGCTGGTGCACAGCGGCGTGGCGACGACGGCTGATGTGCCGGTTTACCTCAACGCGCTCGGCACGGTGATCCCGAACGCCAGCGTCACCGTCACCAGCCGCGTCGACGGCCAGCTGGAGAAGGTTTACTTCACCGAAGGGCAGAAGGTGGAGGCGGGCCAGCTGCTGGCGCAAATCGATCCGCGCAGCTTTGAGGCGACGCTGAACCAGTATCAGGCTGAACTGAGCGAAAACCAGGCGCTGCTAAAAAGCGCTGAGCTGACGCTGGCGCGCTACCGCAAACTCTACGCGCAGGACTCGCTGGCACGCCAGGATCTCGACACGCAAACCGCCACCGTCGGCCAGTATCGCGGCGCAGTCGCCGCTGACCAGGCGCAAATCGCCAGCGCGAAGCTGAGCATTGAGTATGCGCGCATCACCGCGCCGGTCAGCGGCCGCGTCGGGCTGCGCCAGGTCGATCCAGGCAACATGGTGCAAAGCTCCAGCAGCACCGGGCTGGTGACCATCACCCAGATGCAGCCCGCCGCCGTGACCTTTAGCGTGCCGCAGAGCCATATTCCCGAGCTGACTAAGGCACTGCACAACGGCCAGGCGCTGCCTGCGACCGTCTTCGATCAGGACAACAGCACGGCGCTGGCGCAGGGCGAGGTGAAATTTATCAGCAACCAGATCGACACCAGTACCGGCACCGTGGCGCTGAAGGCGACCTTTGCTAATGATGATGAGTCGCTCTATGCCAACCAGTTCGTCAATCTGCGCCTGCAAACCAGCACGCTCAAGGGCGTCACCGTGATTCCGTCGCAGGCGCTCCAGCTGAGCAGTGACGGCAGTTTTGTTTTTGTCATCGGCAAAGAGAACACCGTAACGCGCAAAGCCGTCACCGCTGGGCCGGCATTCGGTGACGATTTACAGGCGATACTCAAGGGTGTTGAACCGGGCGATCGCCTGGTAACGGAAGGCATTGACCGCCTGACCAACGGCAGCAAAGTCGCGCTGGCGGATGAGACGCAACCGACCGCAACCGCCGAGGCAAAATGAACCCGTCACGCCTGTTTATCCTGCGTCCGGTCGCCACCATTTTGCTGATGGTAGGCGTGCTGGTCGCTGGCATTTTTGCCTATAAATTCCTCTCTACCTCGGCGCTGCCGCAGGTGGACTATCCAACCATTCAGGTCACCACGCTCTATCCTGGCGCCAGCCCGGATGTGATGGCGTCATCGGTGACGTCGCCGCTGGAGCGCCAGCTGGGGCAGATGGCAGGGCTGAGCCAGATGACTTCCACCAGCTCCAGCGGCTCCTCTATTATCACGCTGAAATTTGGGCTGGATCTGTCGCTCGACGTGGCGGAGCAGGAAGTGCAGGCGGCAATCAATGCCGCCAACAACCTGCTGCCGAGCGACCTGCCCAATCCGCCGACCTATAAAAAGGTCAACCCGGCGGACAGCGCGGTGATAACCCTGGCGGCCAGCTCAGACAACCTGCCGCTGACGCAGGTGCAGGATCTGGTGAATACCCGCGTGGCGCTGAAGCTGTCGCAGATCTCCGGCGTCGGCATGGTGACGCTGGCGGGCGGCCACCAGCCAGCGATCCGCGTGCAGATGAATCCCGCCGCGCTGGCCGCGCACAACCTGACGCTGGAAGACGTTAATACGCTGATCGGCAACAGTAACGTGAACGGCTCCAAGGGCGGCTTTGATGGTAAGTATCATTCGGTCACCATTGACGCCAACGACCAGCTGCGCACTGCCGACGAGTACGGCAACCTGATCCTTACTTATCAGAACGGCGCGGCGCTGCGCCTGAAGGATATTGCCCATATCGAACAGGGCCCGGAGAACAGCTTCCAGTCCGCCTGGGCCAACAGCAGCCCGGCAATCGTCATCAGCGTACAGCGCCAGCCCGGCGCAAACGTGATTCAGGTGGTGGATAACATCAAGGCGGCGCTGCCGACGCTCCAGGCTGCGCTGCCGGACGGCGTGAAGATGACGATTCTCTCTGACCGCACCCAGACCATTCGCGCCTCGATCAGCGACGTGCAGTTCGAGCTGATGCTGTCGATCGCGCTGGTGGTGATGGTGACCTTCCTGTTCCTGCGCAATGTGGCGGCGACGCTGATCCCCAGCGTGGCGGTGCCGCTGTCGCTGGTCGGCACCTTCGGCGTGATGTACCTGGCAGGCTTCAGCCTCAACAACCTGTCGCTGATGGCGCTGACCATCGCCACCGGCTTCGTTATCGACGACGCCATTGTGGTGGTAGAGAACATTTCGCGGCGGCTGGAGGAGGGCGAACCCCCGATGCAGGCGGCGCTGAAAGGATCGCAGCAGATTGGCTTCACCATTATCTCGCTGACTTTCTCGCTGATTGCGGTGCTGATCCCGCTGCTGTTTATGGGCGATGTGGTGGGGCGGCTGTTCCGCGAGTTCGCCATTACCCTGGCCGTCTCGATTCTGGTGTCGATGCTGGTGTCGCTGACGCTGACGCCTATGCTGTGCGCTTATCTGCTGCGCCATATCCCGCCAGAAAAACAGTCGCGCTTTGCGCGCAAGGGCGGCGAGGTGTTCGACAAGCTGATCCGCGGCTATGACCGGCTGCTGACCCTCGTGCTCAACCACCAGAAGCTGACGCTGCTGGTGGCACTGGCGACCTTTGCGCTTACCGCGCTGCTCTATCTGGCGGTGCCGAAAGGCTTCTTCCCGACCCAGGACACCGGGCTGATTCAGGGCATTACGCTGGCGTCGCAGGACGTCTCCTTTAGCGAGATGGCGAAGCGTCAGCAGGCGCTGGCGAAGGTGGTGCTGGCGAATCCGGCAGTGGAAAGCGTGTCGTCCACTATCGGCATCGACGGCAATAACACCAGCCTGAACAGCGGCAGGCTGCAAATCAACCTGAAGTCATTTGACCAGCGCGATGACAAGGCCGACGTGGTGATTAAACAGCTGCAAGAGGCGGCGACGCAGGTGGCGGGCATTCAGCTCTATATGCAGCCCGCGCAGGATCTGACGGTTAACGATCAGGTGACGCCGAGCCAGTATCAGTTCACGCTGGACGATGCCGACAGCGAAAACCTGGTGAGCTGGTCGCCGCAGCTGGTAGCGGCGCTGCAAAAGCGCCCGGAATTTAACGGCGTGGTAAGTAACTTACAGGATCAGGGCCGCGTCGCGTATGTCGAGCTGAACCGCGATAAAGCGGCGCGCTACGGCATCACCGCCTCAGACGTCGACACCGCGCTCTATAACGCCTTCGGCCAGCGTCTGGTCTCCACCATTTTTACCCAGTCGAACCAGTATCGCGTCGTGCTGGAGGTTGCGCCGCAGTACCAGCAGTCGCCCGCCTCGTTTGAGGATGTTTATCTCCAGCCGTCGACCAGCACCAGCACCAGCACCAGCGACAGCACTACAGCCACCTCAACGACAACCACCACCACGGATGCCAGCAGCAACACGGATGCCAGCAGCACCAGCGGTATGGTGAAGCTGACCTCTGTCGCCACGATTCACCAGCGCGCCGGTTCGCTGATGCATATGCGCCTGAACCAGTTCCCGGCGGTGATGATCTCTTTCAACCTTAACAGCGGCTACTCGCTGGAGGATGGGCAGAAGGCGATTGCCGAGGTAGAACAGCAGCTACACATGCCGTCGAGCATTACGCTGCGCTACCAGGGGGAAACCTCGGCTTTCCAGAGCGCCACCGGCAACACCCTGTGGCTGATCCTCGCCGCGCTGCTCACCATGTACGTGGTGCTGGGCATTCTCTACGAGAGCTTTATTCATCCGGTGACCATTCTTTCAACGCTGCCGTCGGCGGCGGTCGGCGCGCTACTGACGCTGCTGCTGGCGGGCAGCGAGTTCAGCCTGATCGCGCTAATCGGTGTGATCCTGCTGATCGGCATTGTGAAGAAGAACGCGATTATGATGATCGACTTTGCGCTGGAGGCGGAGAACAAGCAGCACCTCAGCCCGCGCGAGGCGATCCACCAGGCCTGTCTGCTGCGCTTCCGCCCAATACTGATGACCACCATGGCGGCGCTGCTTGGCGCGTTGCCGCTGATGCTGGCATCGGGATCGGGCGCGGAGCTGCGCCAGCCGCTGGGCCTGGTGATTGTCGGCGGGCTGATCGTCAGCCAGGTGCTGACGCTTTTTTCCACGCCGGTGATCTACCTGTGGTTTGACGCTATCGCGCAGCGCGGCAACGCCTGGGTGAAACGCCGCCAGCAGCAGGCGCGAGGCGAGTCATGAACCTGACGCGGCTGTTTATCTTCCGTCCGGTCGCTACGCTGCTGCTGACGCTGGCAATCCTGCTGCTCGGCGCGCTCGGCTACCGGCTGCTGCCGGTCGCGCCGCTGCCGCAGGTCGATTTCCCCACCATAATGGTGAGCGCCAGCCTCTCGGGTGCCAGCCCGGAAACCATGGCGGCGACGGTAGCGACGCCGCTGGAACGCGCGCTGGGGCAGATCGCGGGCATCACCGAGATGACCTCCAGCAGCTCGCAAGGCTCCTCCAGCATTATTTTGCAGTTTGAGCTGGACCGCGACATCAACGGTGCGGCGCGCGACGTGCAGGCCGCCATCAACGCCTCGCGCAGCCTGCTGCCGAGCAGCATGGAGTCGCTGCCGACCTACCGCAAAGCCAATCCCTCCGACGCGCCTATCGTGATGCTGGCGCTCACCTCCGAGACGCGCACGCCAGGCGAGCTGTATGACCTGGCGGAAAGCAAAATCGAGCAGGCAATGGGACAGGTGAAGGGCGTCGGCGAGGTGTCGCTGATGGGCAGTGCGCTGCCTGCGGTGCGTATCGATCTCCAGCCGCAGAAGCTGACGCACTACGGCATCTCGCTGGATACGGTGCGCAGCGCCATCGCCAACAGCACCACTAACCTGCCCAAAGGGATGTTGCAGGGCAGCAGCCAGTCATGGGTGGTGGACAGCAACGGCCAGCTCGATAAGGCGGCGCAGTACCGCGATCTGATCGTCACGTATCAGGCGGGCAAGGCGGTGCGCCTGCACGACGTCGCGACCGTTTATGACTCGGTGGAAGATCAGTATCAGGCCGGTTTCCTTAACGCCGCGCCGTCGGTGATGATCGGTATCAAGCGCCAGGCGGGCGCCAATATGCTCGACACCATCGACGCGATTAAGGCGCAATTGCCCGCGCTGGAGAAAGATCTGCCCGCCGACACGCAGCTTAAAGTGGTGATTGACCGGTCGCCCGGCGTGCGCGCCTCGCTCTATGACACCGAAGAGACGCTGCTGATTGCCGTGCTGCTGGTGATTGCCGTGGTGTTTGTTTTCCTGCGCAACCTGCAGGCGGTGGTGATCCCGGCGCTGGCGCTGCCGGTATCGCTGATCGGCACCTGTGCGGTGATGTACCTGCTCGGCTACAGCCTCGATAACCTGTCGCTGATGGCGCTGATTATCTCCACCGGTTTTGTGGTGGATGATGCGATTGTGGTGCTGGAGAACATTACGCGCCATATCGAAGAGGGCTTAGGGCCGGTGCGCGCGGCGGTGCGCGGCGCACGCGAGGTGAGCTTTACCGTGCTGTCGATGACGGTGTCGCTTATCGCGGTGTTTATTCCCATTCTGCTGATGGGCAGCATCGTCGGCCGCTTATTCCGCGAGTTCGCCGTCACGCTCACCGTGTCGCTGCTGATCTCCATGTTCGTCTCGCTCAGCCTGACGCCGATGCTCTGCTCGCGGCTGCTGAAGCGCAAGCCGCGCGTTACGAAAAGGCCGCACCCGGTCTATCAGTTCATTGAGAACCAGCTTAACGCGCTGTTGGCCGCCTATGCGCGCGGGCTGAACTGGGTGATGCGCCACCAGAAGCTGACGATGTTTAGCCTGGTGCTCACCGTGCTGCTGAACCTGTTTCTCTATAGCGTGGTGCAGAAGGGCTTCTTCCCCAACCAGGACACCGGCCTGCTGATGGGCGCGCTGCGCGCTGACCAGAACATCTCGTTTCAGGCGATGAAGCCAAAAATGTTGATGTTCACCAACATCATCCAGTCCGATCCGGCGGTAGAGAGCGTGATGTCCTCGATGGGCAGCGGCATGTTTGGCTCGCGCAACAGCGCCAACTTCTTTGTGCGGCTGAAGGACTTCGACCAGCGCGACGCCACCGCCACCGAAGTCGCCAACCGGCTGAGCATGAAAACCAGCCATATCGCAGGTGCGCAAATGTTCCTGATGGCGGCGCAGGATCTGCATATCGGTGGCCGCAGCGCCAACGCCAGCTACCAGTACAGCCTGCAGGCCGACGACCTCGATCTGCTGCGTACCTGGACGCCGAAAGTGCAGGCGGCGCTGGCGGCGATCCCGCAGCTCAACAGCGTCGACTCCGATTCGCAAACCGGCGGCCAGGAAATAGTGATTAATATCGATCGCGACCGCGCCACGCGGCTCGGCGTTAATGTGCAGATGCTCGATACCCTGCTGAATAACGCCTTTAGCCAGCGGCAGGTTGCCACGCTCTATCACACGCTCAACCAGTATCACGTCGTGATGTCGCTCAACAGCAGCTACACGCGCGATCCGGCGATCCTGAAAGCGCTCTATATGATTAACGACAGCGGCGATCGCGTGCCGCTCTCCGCCTTCGCCAGCCTGACCACCGGCAACGCGCCGCTGTCGGTGGCGCATCAGGGCCAGTCAGCCACCAGCACCGTCGCCTTCAACCTTAATGACGGCGTCTCGCTGGAGCAGGCGCAGGTGCTGATCAAGCAGGCGATGGCGAAGCTCGGTTTGCCCTCCAGCATCCAGGCGGGCTTTGCCGGTACCGCTGCGGCCTTCTCCCAGCTGACGGCCACCATGCCCTGGCTGATTTTGGCGGCGCTGGCGGCGGTCTATATCGTGCTGGGCGTACTCTATGAGAGCTATGTGCATCCGCTCACCATCCTCTCGACGCTGCCGTCGGCGGGTGTGGGCGCGCTGCTGCTGCTGTTGCTCACCAATACCCAGCTCACGGTCATCGCGCTGATCGGCATTATCCTGCTGATCGGCATCGTGAAGAAGAACGCCATTATGATGATCGACTTTGCGCTCGACGCCGAGCGTCGCCTTGGCCTGTCGCCGCAGCAGGCGATCACCCAGGCGTGCCTGATGCGCTTTCGCCCCATCATGATGACCACGCTGGCGGCTTTCTTCGGCGCACTGCCGCTGGCGCTTGGCAGCGGCGGCGACGCCGACCTGCGCAGCCCGCTCGGCATGGCCATTGCTGGCGGGCTGGCGCTCAGCCAGCTGCTGACCCTGTTTACCACGCCGGTGGTCTATCTCTGGTTCGACCGTCTGAGTCGTGCCACCCAACGTCAGTGGCGCCGTTTGCGCCACGCGGAATCCTGATCGATGAAAAAAGTTTCTCTCGTTTTACTGCTGCTGCTCGGCGGCTGCGCCGTTGGCCCCGACTATCAGCGCCCCAGCGCCAGCGTGCCGCTGCACTACAAAGAGGCCAAAGGCTGGCAGCGCGCCGTGCCGCAGGACGATCAAAGCAAAGGCGAATGGTGGGCGGTCTATCACGACGCCACGCTGAGCAGCCTGTTGCAGCAGGTCAGCATCTCTAACCAGAATGTGGCGAACTACGCCGCGCAGTACCGCGAAGCCCAGGCGCTGGCGGCGCAGTCGCGCGCCGCGCTTTTCCCGTCGCTCGCCTATGACGTCAGCGGGACGCGCAGCGGCACACGCTCCGCCACTACCGGCGCGCGCAGCACCACCAACAGCAACTCGGCGCAGCTGAGCGCCAGCTGGGAGCTGGATCTGTGGGGCAAACTGCGCCGCACGCGCGAGGAGAACAGCGCCAGCGCCGAGGCGAGCGCCGCCGAGCTGGCCAACGTGACGCTGAGCGCCCAGTCAGAGCTGGCGCAGGACTATTTCCAGCTGCGCATTATGGATGAAAAGATCGCGCTCTATCAGCAGAGCGTTGCCGCTTACACGCGCTACCTGAAGGTGATCGATAACAAATACCAGTCGGGCAGCGAGTCGCGCGCCACGCTGGCGCAGGCGCAAATGCAGCTGGAGAGCACCCGCGCCTCGGCGCTCGACTACCAGTGGCAGCGCGCCCAGATGGAGCACGCCATCGCGCTGCTGATCGGAAAAACGCCCGCTGAATTCAGCCTGCCGGTGGCGAAGCTGGACGCAACGCTACCGCCTTTGCCGCAGGCGCTGCCGTCGCAGCTGTTGCAGCGCCGCCCCGATATCGCCTATGCCGAGCGCAACGTCGCGGCAGCCAACGCGGCGGTCGGCGTGGCGATTGCCGGTTACTATCCCGACCTGACGCTGAGCGCCAGCGGCGGCACCAGTGCCTCGGCGCTGCATAACCTTTTCTCGCTGCCTTATCGTGTCTGGTCACTGGGGCCGGATCTGAGCGGCACGCTGCTCGATTTTGGCGCGACCTCAGCGAAGGTCGATCAGGCGCGCGCCGCCTATGACGCCAGCGTCGCCAGCTATCGCCTGTCGGTGCTGACGGCGATGCAGGAGGTTGAGGATAATCTGGTGGAGCTAAACACCCTGACCGCCGAGCTGGGCGCGCAGCAGCGCGCCACCGACGCCGCGCGCGAGTCGGCGCGCGTGACGCGCAACCAGTACGAGGCCGGGATGATCGACTACCTCGACGTTGCCACCACCGAGACCAGCAGCCTGAGCGCACAGCAGAGCCTGCTGACGCTGCAAAGCACGCAGTGGGTCACCAGCGTGGCCCTCATCGCCGCGCTGGGCGGCGGGTGGCAAATGGCGCAGTAATTCTCGCGCTTGCGCTTGTCGAACGACGCCAGATCCTGCATCGTTAGGAACCTTTTAACGGTGCTAAGGAGCTGGCATGTTATTTACATTTTTACGTCTGGTCTGTCGCCTGCTGTGGCGAGTCGAACTGCGCGGCGATACCGCCGCGCTGCACAAGGAAAAAGTGCTCATCGCGCCGAATCATATGTCATTTATTGACGGGGTGCTGCTGGCGCTGTTTCTGCCGGTCAGGCCGGTTTTTGCTGTCTATTCCACTATCAGCGAGCAGTGGTATATGCGGCTGGTGAAGCCGCTGATCGATTTCGTGCCGCTCGATCCTACGCGCCCTATGTCGATCAAGCAGCTGGTGCGGCTGATCGACAGTGGCCGTCCGGTAGTGATTTTCCCGGAAGGGCGCATCACCGTTACCGGCTCGCTGATGAAGATCTACAGCGGCGCAGGTTTTGTCGCCGCTAAATCGCAGGCCAGCGTCGTGCCGGTACGTATTGAGGGCGCGGAGTATTCGCCGTTCGGCCGCCTGGCGGGCGTCTTTAAGCGCCGCCTGTTTCCCCGCATCACCCTGACGCTGCTGCCCGCCACTCATATTCCGATGCCGGAGGCGAAACGCGCGCGTGACCGCCGCCAGCTGGCGGGTGAGCATCTGCACCACATTATGATGGAAGCGCGCATGGCGGTGCGCCCGCGCGAAACCCTGTTTGATGCCTTTCTCAACGCGCGTGCCCGTTACGGCTTTTTCAAACCCTGCATCGAAGACGTTAATTTCAAACCTGACAGCTATACCGGGCTGCTGAAAAAAGCACTCGGCGTTGGGCGCATTCTGGAGCGCTACAGCCAGCCGGGTGAAATGGTCGGCCTGCTGCTGCCCAATGCGACGGTGACGGCGGCGGCGATCCTCGGCGCGTCGATGCGCGGCCGCGTCCCGGCGATGCTCAACTACATCGCGGGCGTCAACGGCATGCGCGCAGCGCTGACCGCGTCGCAGGTGAAGACCGTGTTTACCTCGCGCCAGTTCCTGGAAAAGGGCAATCTGTGGCATCTGCCGCAGGGATTAAGCGAGGTTGAATGGATCTATCTGGAGGATCTGCGCGACACCGTGACGACGCAGGACAAGCTGTGGATCCTCGGCCATCTGCTGTTGCCGCGCCGTGCGCAGGTGGCGCAGCAGCCAGAAGACGCCGCGATGGTGCTGTTTACCTCCGGCTCCGAAGGCAATCCAAAAGGCGTGGTGCACTCACATAAAAGCCTGCTGGCAAACGTAGAGCAGATCCGTACCGTGGCGGATTTTACCCCACGCGATAAATTTATGTCGGCGCTGCCGCTGTTCCACGCTTTCGGCCTGACGGTCGGCCTGTTTACGCCGCTGATGACGGGCGCGCAGGTGTTCCTCTATCCCAGCCCGCTGCACTATCGCATCGTGCCGGAGCTGGTGTATGACCGTAACTGCACCGTGCTGTTCGGCACCTCCACCTTTCTTGGTAACTATGCACGCTTTGCCGCGCCTTATGATTTTGCCCGCCTGCGCTATGTGGTGGCGGGTGCAGAGAAGTTGCAGGAGGCAACGCGCCAGATCTTCATGGAGAAATATGGCATCCGCATCCTTGAAGGCTACGGCGTGACCGAATGCGCGCCAGTGGTGGCGATCAACGTGCCGATGGCGGCGAAGGCGCACACGGTTGGCCGTATTCTGCCGGGAATGGACTCGCGGCTGATGTCGGTGGAAGGCATCGAGCAGGGCGGGCGGCTACAGCTGCGCGGACCCAACATCATGAAAGGCTATCTGCGCGTTGAGAACCCCGGCGTGCTGGAAACGCCCGCAGCCGACAACGGTGAAGGGCAGATGGAAGCGGACTGGTACGACACCGGCGATATTGTCAGCTTTGACGAAGGCGGCTTCTGCCAGATTCAGGGGCGCGCCAAACGCTTCGCCAAGATTGCCGGTGAAATGGTGTCGCTGGAGAGCGTTGAGCAGCTTGCCATTAAAGCCTCGCCGGAGAAACAGCATGCGGCATCGCTGCGCGCCGACGGCAACCGCGGCGAAGCGCTGGTGCTGTTTACGACCGACAGCGAGCTGAAGCGTGACCGGTTGCAAAAAGCCGCCCGTGAGCTGGGCGCGCCGGAGCTTTCCGTGCCGCGCGATATCCGCGTGATGAAACAGCTGCCGATGCTGGGCAGCGGCAAGCCGGACTATGTCAGCCTGAAAAAAATGGCGGAAGAGGAACAGGCATGAGCACCCTTAATACCCCGCACGTCTCGCTGACCTCACGCGGGATGATGGCGGTAATGTGCGCGCAGTTTTTTTCCGCCTTCGGCGATAACGCGCTGCTGTTTGCTACCCTGGCGCTGCTGAAAAGCCAGCTCTATCCAGACTGGAGCCAGCCGGTGATGCAGATGCTGTTTGTCGCGGCCTATATTCTGCTGGCCCCGTTTGTCGGCCAGATGGCGGACAGCTTCGCTAAGGGCCGGGTGATGATGTTCGCCAACAGCCTGAAACTGCTGGGTGCGCTGCTGATCTGCTTTGGCTTCAGCCCCTTTGCGGGCTACACGCTGGTGGGAATTGGCGCGGCGGCCTACTCGCCCGCTAAGTACGGCATCCTTACCGAACTGACCTCCGGCGAGAAGCTGGTAAAGGCCAACGGCATGATGGAGAGCTCGACGATTGCCGCGATCCTGCTGGGTTCGGTGTCGGGCGGCGTGCTCGCCGACTGGAGCCTGCTGGCGGCGCTGGTAGTGTGTGCGCTCACCTACGCAGTGGCGGTGGTGGCCAACCTGTTTATTCCGAAGCTGGCGGCGGCGCGTTCGGGTCAGAGCTGGAATTTCAGTGCCATGCTGCGCAGCTTTTTCCATGCGTGCGCCACGCTGTGGCATAACGCGGAAACGCGCTTTTCCATTCTCGGCACCAGCCTGTTCTGGGGCGCCGGCGTCACGCTGCGTTTTCTGCTGGTGCTGTGGGTGCCGGTGGCGCTCGGTATCAGCGATAACAAAACGCCGACCACGCTCAATGCGATGGTGGCGATTGGCATCGTGATCGGCGCAGGCGCGGCGGCGAAGCTGGTGACGCTGGAGACGGTGCGCCGCTGTATGCCGGCAGGCGTGCTGATCGGCGTGATGGTGGGGATCTTCTCCATGCAGCATTCGCTGACCAGCGCTTACCTGCTGCTGATGGTGATTGGCGCGCTGGGCGGTTTCTTTGTGGTGCCGCTGAATGCGGTATTACAGGCGCGCGGCAAGGCGAGCGTCGGCGCGGGCAATGCCATCGCGGTGCAGAACTTTGGCGAGAATATTGCCATGCTGGTGATGCTGGGCCTCTATACGCTGGCGGTAAAAGCGGGTGCGCCCGCCGTTGGCACCGGCATCGGCTTTGGCACGCTGTTTGCGCTGGCGATTGCGGTGCTGTGGGTATGGCGGCCGAAAAAGCCAGCGTCACATTAGTTGGCAGCAATTCATCTCAGCGTAATAACAGGGATGAATTGCTGCGCTTGTGCCTTTTCAAAATCCATCCAGTAGAAAATCGATAGCTGATTTAATTTGATCGCGATATTGCTCAACGCTACAAACTTCTGCGCCAAGCTGAGCTTTGCGAACGCTCGCCATTGCGTGTGTTAACAACAGATAAGGCTGACCGTTAATTTCCAGAAGAGGGTTTAAGCGAAGTGGAGGCTGACTGCGCAAGCCGGTTAGAGGATAAAGGGGAATAGCCAGGCGAGTCTTCAAATCCTCAATGATATCGCTCTGGATATCGAGCAAATAAGGATAGTCACGGCTATTTCCGTTATTGTGGTAAACCGTATATTGCATACTTAAAACGTCCTGTAATCATCCGACAACAAGCCATGTTCGTCTGTAATACGATTTAACTCTTCAATGGCGCGTTTGTTTTCCTGCTTCCATTTTTCGGCTTCCGCTTTTTTAATTTCACGCTTTAACGCTTCTGTTAAAGCAGCAGAAAGATTAATTCCTTGACTACGAGCCTGCTCAAGAAGCGCTGGCTCAAGCGTAACGCTTACCGTTTTTTTAAGGCGCCCTGCTGAAGTGCTCATGCTTATCTCTCCGTACACGTGTAATGACACGTGTACGAAAGATAACGTTTTTCGCCTGGAAAATATACACTTTTAATCAGGCGGCAGTTCCAGCGAGTGCCCCAGCAGCCTCCGTGCCTCGCGCGCCACGTTCTCCATCTCGTCCTGTAACTCCAGCAGCTCTGGCTCCAGATCCTCAATATCACTGCTCTGACGCAGGTTCTGCTCCAGCTGGCGGCAAAGTTGCTTCATGCGCGGCACCCCGCTGTAACTGGCGCTGCCGTGCAGCTTATGGATGATTTCGCGTAATCCCTGCACGTCGTTGACGGCCATAAAGTTATTCAGCTTTTCATGCACCTCTGGCAGGAAATCGAGCAGCATCTTCAGCAGGTCGCGCGCCAGATCGGGCTTGTTTGCCGCCTGGCGCAGCGCCAGATCCCAGTCGAGCGAAGGCGAGACCGCGGGCACCGGCGTGGCGATCGCAGGCAGCGCCGGGCTGTAGCGCGCCAGCAGCTGGCTCAGCTTGCCTTCGTCAATCGGCTTCGCCAGATAGTCGTTCATGCCGGCAGCAATTAAATGTTCGCGCTCGCCGTCGATGGCGTGCGCCGTGACCGCCACAATCGGCGTGCTGGCATGCAGCGGCAGGCCACGAATAATTTCGCTGGCGCGGATGCCGTCGATTTCCGGCATCTGAATATCCATCAGGATAATATCCAGCGGCTGCTCGCGCGCGGCGGTAATCGCCTGCTCGGCGTTGTTGCACAGCAGGATGTGCTGCACCTGCTCCTCCAGCAGCGCGCCGATCAGCTTCAGGTTGGCGGGGTTGTCATCTACTGCCATTACACGCAGCGGCAAACGCGCGCCGTTGGGCAGCTCGCTGCGCTGGCGCGTATGCAGATCGGCCAGCATTGGCATCAGCCGCGTGGTGGAAACGGGCTTCGTGATGCAGCCGTGAATGCCGCGCATCTTCAGCCGGTCCGCCAGCAGCATCATGGCGCTTGGCAGCGCCAGCAGCACGCAGTCGGCACGGTTGAGCAGGGCGTCGATAAAGGCATCATCCAGCAGCGCCTGCTGGGTGATATCAACCGGCAGGCCTACCAGCAACAGCGGATAGTGCGGCTCGCTCAGGCCTGACAGCGTTTCGCTGTACTCGACCTGTAGCGGCGTAACGCGTAGCATTTTTAACGCCGCATCGGCGGAAGCGGCGTGCGCCTCAACGTAGGCCATGCGCGAGCGCGACAGGGCGTCAAGCGCGCGCGGCAGCGTCGGCGCGTTGGGGTTGAGGTCGAGCTGTATCCGTACCCAGAAGGTCGATCCTTCATTGACGCGGCTGTGGAAGGCAATCTCGCCACCCATTTCGCTCACCAGCTTTTGCGTGATCACCAGCCCCAGGCCTGTGCCGCCGTGACGGCGGGAAATACTGGCGTCGGCCTGGCGGAACGCCTGAAACAGCTGTGTCTGCTGGTGTTCAGAAATACCAATGCCGGAGTCGTGAACCTGGATCTCCAGCTCGACGCGCGTGGCGCTGACGGCGCGCTGCTCGACGCGTAGATCGATGGTGCCGCGCTCGGTAAATTTGATCGCATTGCCCAGCAGATTAATCAGGATCTGTTGCAGGCGCAGCGGATCGCCAATTACGTTATCCGGTACGCTGCTATCGCATAGCACCGTCAGCTCCAGGCCTTTATCGTGCGCCGAGGGAGCCAGCAGTACGATGGTTTCATCCAGCGTGGCGCGCAGCGGGAAGGGGATCGATTCCAGCACCAGTTTGCCCGCCTCCAGCTTAGAAAAGTCGAGTACGTCATTGATGATGCTAAGCAAATTACTGGCTGAACGTTCAATGGTGTGCATATAGTCACGCTGCGTGCTGCCAAGCGTGGTTTTCAGCATCTGGCGGGTGAAGCCAATGACGCCGTTGAGCGGCGTGCGCAGCTCATGCGACATATTGGCCAGGAACTCTGATTTAATGCGTGCCGCCTCCTGCGCGCGCTTCTTCGCCAGATCCAGCTCAACGTTCTGGATCTCTAACTGCTCCAGCGTTTCCCGCAGATCCCAGGTCGCCTGATCGATATTGTGCTGCATCTCTTCGTGGTAAGCGGTAAGCGACATCGCCATGGCGTTAATACCGTTTTTCAGGATGCTCAGCTCGCCCAGCATATAGCCCTCGACGCGGCTGTCGAGCTGGCCGCGGCGAATGCGGTCAACGGTAGTGACCATATTGCGGATGGGGCCGGTGACATCACGCATCAGGCGGTAGGCAAACAGCATGGCGATGCAGAGACAAAACAGCAGCATCAGCGTCGCGACGAAAACCTCCTTGTACTGCTGCAGGCGCACCGACTGTAAATCGAGTTCGATGGCGACATAGCCGAGCGGATTGCCCGCTGGCTTGGCCTTTTCGTCAGGCAGCTCATCCAGCGCGTAGCGTTCTGATGTGATGGGCGTGCGCAGGATGAGCAGCGTACCGTGGCGCTCCATCGACACCTCATCCGGCAGCGCGCGAATATCCTCTTTCTGTAGCAGGCTCAGGTTCTGGTTGTTGTTCGAGGTGACGTAAAGGCGGTTATCGTTGTCGAAAACGGAGATGGCGCGGACAATATCAGAGTGGCGACGGTGCAGCAGGCTCACCAGTTCACGGATGGCGTCGCGGTCGTGCCAGGTCATACTGTATTCACTGGAGACCGCCAGCGGCTCAATGATATTTGCCCCGGCATCGACTACCTGTCGCTGCAGTTCGTTGTAGCGGTGCACCACGAAAAATGAGCTGAGCAGCAAACCAATCATCAGTGTTGGTGCCAGTATTAAAATCATCATTCGCGCCCGCAGGCTGTATTTCGTCATAATAGTCGCCGGCTTTTAACAGCCCGTTATCCCTGTGCAGCGGTTTTAACCGCAGGTGCACGCCAATTTTTATTGAGAATGCAGAACACTATGGCGCAATTTTACTCCGCAAAACAGCGTGTGACGACTAAGCAACGCATCACCGTCACCGTGGACGAGCTCGATCCCTTTGGTCAGGGCGTGGCGCGGCATCAGGGTAAAACCCTGTTTATCAGCGGCGCGCTGCCCGGCGAGCAGGCGGAAGTGACGCTGGTGGAGGATAAACGGCAGTACGCGCGCGGCAAGGCGACAAAGCTGTTAAGCACCAGCCCGGAGCGCGTTAAGCCGCGCTGCCCGCACTTTACCCGCTGTGGCGGCTGTCAGCAGCAGCACGCCGCTGAGCCGCTACAGCAGCGCAGCAAAGCGGCTGCGCTGTCACGCATGCTGAGCCAGGCGGCGCAGCGCACCGTGGCGGTAGATGAGGTGCTTGCCGGGCCCAGCTGGGGCTATCGCCGCCGGGCACGTCTTGGATTGCAGTGGCAGCCCAAAACGCGTGAGCTGCAAATGGGCTTTCGCCAGGAGGCGAGTAACGATCTGGTCGCAATCCGCGAATGCCCCATTCTGACGCCCGAACTTGAGGCATTGCTGTTGCCGCTGCGCGACTGCCTTGGCGTACTGAAGGCGGTCAACCGGCTGGGACATGTTGAGCTGGTGCAGGCAGACAACGGTCCGCTGATGGTGCTGCGCCACCTTGATGCGCTGCACGCTGACGATCGCGAAAAACTGGAACGTTTTTCGCATAAGCACAACCTGATGCTGTTTCTCGATAACGGCGACACGCTGGAGAAGGTGTGCGGCGGCGAACCCTTTTACCACTCGTGCGGTGTGCAGCTGACCTTTAGCCCGCAGGACTTTATTCAGGTCAATGACGCGGTGAATCAGCAGATGGTGGCGCAGGCAATTGCCTGGCTTGATCTCCAGCCTGAGGATCGCGTGCTGGACCTGTTTTGCGGCATGGGAAACTTTACGATCCCTATAGGAAAGTTCGTACAAAATGTGGTGGGTGTGGAGGGTGTTGCAGCATTAGTGCGTCAGGCAGAGTATAATGCGCAACTGAATAATCTTAAAAATGTCCGCTTTTTCCAGCATAACCTGGAGGAAGACGTTGCGCGCCAGCCCTGGGCGGCGCAAGGATTTAACAAGGTATTGCTCGATCCGGCGCGCGCCGGGGCTGCGGGCGTGATGGCGCATGTGGTTAAACTTGCACCTGAGCGCGTGGTCTATGTTTCGTGTAATCCCACAACGCTTGCTCGCGACAGCCAGACATTACTGTCGGCGGGCTACCATCTGGAAAGGGTCGCGATGCTGGATATGTTCCCTCATACCCGTCATCTCGAATCCATGGTGCTGTTCAGCAAAACATAAGCAGCAATTGATGCTGCTGTGGCAGGAGAGGATATGGTTGCGGTCAGAAGTGCGCATTTAAATACGGCAGGAGAGTTTGCTCTCGATCAGTGGATCGCCAGTCTTGGCATTGCCAACCCGCAATCATGTGAACGTCTCGCTGCAACCTGGCGCTACTGCGAAGCCCAGACGCAGGATCATCCCGACCAGTCGCTGCTGCTGTGGCGCGGTATTGAGATGGTGGAGATCCTCTCCATGCTCAGCATGGATATCGAAAGCTCCTGCGCCGCGCTAATCTTCCCGCTGGCCAATGCGGAAGTGGTCAGCGAAGAGGAGCTGAGCGAAACCTTTGGCAACGGTATCGTGACGCTGGTGCACGGCGTGCGCGATATGGACGCGATCCGCCAGCTAAAAGCCATCCATAACGACTCGATGGCCTCTGAGCAGGTGGACAACGTGCGCCGCATGCTGCTGGCGATGGTCGAAGATTTCCGCTGCGTGGTCATCAAGCTGGCGGAACGCATCATGAACCTGCGCGAAATGAAAGACGCGCCGGAAGATGAACGCGTGCTGGCGGCGAAAGAGAGCACTAACATCTATGCGCCGCTCGCCAACCGGCTCGGCATCGGCCAGCTCAAATGGGAGCTGGAGGACTACTGCTTCCGCTACCTGCATCCTGACGAATACAAGCGCATCGCCAAACTGCTGCACGAGCGCCGTATCGACCGTGAACAGTACATTGAAAACTTCGTCGACTCGCTGCGCAAAGAGATGGTGAAAGAGGGCGTGCGCGCCGAGGTGTATGGCCGCCCGAAACATATCTACAGCATCTGGCGCAAGATGCAGAAGAAGTCGCTGGCGTTTGATGAACTGTTTGACGTGCGCGCGGTGCGGGTCGTCGCCGAACGTTTGCAGGACTGCTACGGCGCGCTCGGCATTGTGCATACGCTCTATCGCCATCTGCCCGCGGAGTTTGACGACTACGTGGCGAATCCCAAGCCGAACGGCTACCAGTCGATTCATACCGTGGTGCTGGGGCCGAAAGGCAAAACTGTCGAGATCCAGATCCGCACGCGCCAGATGCATGAGGATGCAGAACTGGGCGTCGCTGCACACTGGAAATACAAAGAGGGCCCGGGCAGCAGCAGCGCGCGCGGCGCGTCCGGCCACGAGGAGCGTATCGCCTGGCTGCGTAAGCTGATCGCCTGGCAGGAAGAGATGTCCGATTCTGGCGAAATGCTGGAAGAGGTGCGCAGCCAGGTATTCGACGACCGCGTGTATGTCTTTACGCCGAAAGGTGACGTGGTGGATCTGCCGGCCGGTTCAACGCCGCTCGACTTCGCCTACCATATCCACAGCGACATCGGACACCGCTGCATCGGTGCCAAGATCGGTGGCCGTATCGTGCCCTTTACCTATCAGCTGCAGATGGGCGATCAGGTTGAGGTGATTACCCAGAAGCAGCCAAACCCTAGCCGCGACTGGCTGAACCCGAATCTCGGCTATATCACCACCAGCCGTGGCCGCGCCAAAATTCACAACTGGTTCCGTAAGCAGGATCGCGACAAGAATATCGCCGCAGGCCGTCAGATCCTTGATAACGAGCTGAACCAGCTTGATATCAGCCTGCGTGAGGCGGAGAAACTGCTGCTGCCGCGCTATAACGTCACCTCGCTGGATGAGCTGCTGGCGGCGATTGGCGGTGGCGATATCCGTCTTAACCAGATGGTTAACTTCCTGCAGGCGAAGCTCAACAAGCCGAGCGCGGAAGAGGAAGATCGCGAGGCGCTGCGCCAGTTGACGCAGAAAAGCTATTCGCCGCCGTCGCGCAAAGAGAGCGGCCGCGTGGTGGTCGAAGGTGTCGGCAACCTGATGCACCATATTGCCCGCTGCTGCCAGCCGATCCCGGGCGACGATATTGTTGGTTTTATCACCCAAGGGCGCGGCATCTCGATCCACCGGGCCGACTGCGACCAGCTGGCCGAGCTGATTTCCCACGCGCCGGAGCGCATTGTCGACGCGGTGTGGGGTGAAAGCTACTCCAGCGGCTACTCGCTGGTGGTGCGCGTCACCGCCAACGATCGCAGCGGTTTGCTGCGCGACATCACCACCATTCTCGCCAATGAGAAGGTGAATGTGCTGGGCGTCTCCAGCCGCAGCGACACCAAAAAGCAGTTAGCCACTATCGATATGGATATTGAAATCTACAACCAGCAGGTGCTGGGCCGCGTCCTGTCGCGGCTGAACCAGGTGCCTGATATCATCGACGCCCGACGTCTTCACTGATCTTGCGGGATGGGCGCATGCCCATCCCCGTTTTCCTTCCTGCCATAAAAGGACTTACCATGAACTCTCTCGATCGCCTGCTCACCATTATGCAAACCCTGCGCGATCCGCAGCGCGGCTGCCCGTGGGATCGCGAGCAAACCTTCGCCTCAATCGCACCTTATACGCTGGAAGAGACCTATGAAGTGCTGGACGCGATACAGCGCGAAGACTTTGACGATCTGCGCGGCGAGCTGGGCGATCTGCTGTTTCAGGTGGTGTTCTATGCGCAGATGGCCAGCGAGCAGAATCGCTTTAACTTCGATGACATTTGCAACGCTATCAGCGACAAGCTGGAGCGCCGTCATCCCCATATCTTTGGCGATGCCAGCGTGGAAAACAGCGCTGAGGTGCTGAAAAACTGGGAGGCGATTAAAGGGGCGGAGCGGGCAGAAAAGGCACAGCACTCGGCGCTCGATGACATCCCTAAAGCGCTACCGGCGCTGATGCGCGCGCATAAAATCCAGAAGCGCTGTCACAACGTCGGCTTTGACTGGACCTCTGTTGGTCCGGTGCTGGATAAAGTGCACGAAGAGATCGACGAGGTAATGCACGAGGCGCAGCAGGCCACCGTCGATCCCCATAAGCTGGAAGAAGAGATCGGCGATCTGCTGTTCGCCACGGTAAACCTGTCGCGCCACCTCGGCAGCAAAGCGGAAACCGCACTGCAAAAAGCGAACGATAAATTCGAGCGCCGCTTCCGCGCGGTTGAAGCCATTATCGCCGCGCAGGGGTTAAGTATGCCGGACGCCACGCTTGACCAGATGGAAGCCGCCTGGCAGCAGGTAAAGCAGCAGGAAAAAAGCTGATTATTCCAGCGCCGCATATTATTTAGCCGGTCACGCTTACTCGATTCAGCGCAAGAAAAAAGTTGTGACCTGCGTCAACATTTCCCGGCCAGCTATCCGCTATGTTACCCGCAGCAATGCGTTGGAGGATGGCGGTGATTCATCAATTGTGGCTGACAGGGGTTTCCGGTATACTGTTTTCCCGTCCTGGTTATTCCACCGTCTTTAAACCTAAACTCTCAGGTTCAGCATGACAACGAATTATATTTTTGTGACCGGCGGGGTCGTTTCCTCTCTGGGTAAAGGCATTGCCGCAGCCTCCCTCGCAGCCATTCTCGAAGCACGTGGTCTCAACGTGACCATCATGAAGCTGGATCCCTATATCAACGTCGATCCGGGCACCATGAGCCCTACCCAGCACGGTGAAGTGTTCGTCACCGACGACGGGGCCGAAACCGATTTGGATTTGGGTCACTACGAGCGCTTCATTCGCACGAAAATGACGCGCCGCAACAACTTCACTACCGGCCGTATCTACTCTGAAGTGCTGCGCAAAGAGCGCCGCGGCGACTATCTCGGCGCGACCATTCAGGTTATCCCGCACATCACCAACGCCATTAAAGAACGCATTATCGCCGGTGGCGAAGGTCACGACGTCGTTCTGGTGGAGATCGGCGGCACCGTCGGCGATATCGAGTCGCTGCCGTTCCTGGAGGCAATTCGCCAGATGGCGGTCGACGTCGGCCGCGAGCACACCATGTATATGCACCTGACGCTGGTGCCTTATATGGCGGCAGCGGGCGAGGTGAAAACCAAACCAACCCAGCACTCGGTTAAAGAGCTGCTCTCAATCGGCATCCAGCCGGACGTGCTGATCTGCCGTTCCGACCGCGCCGTGCCTGCCAACGAACGCGCCAAGATTGCGCTGTTCTGTAACGTGCCGGAAAAAGCGGTTATCTCGCTGAAAGATGTCGACTCTATCTACAAAATCCCGGGCCTGCTGAAGTCGCAGGGTCTGGATGACTATATCTGCAAGCGTTTCAACCTGAACGCGCCGGAAGCCAACCTGTCCGAATGGGAACAGGTGATCTATGAAGAGGCCAACCCGGGCGGCGAAGTGACCATCGGCATGGTTGGCAAATATGTCGAACTGCCGGATGCGTACAAATCGGTGATTGAAGCGCTGAAGCACGGCGGCCTGAAAAATCGCGTCACGGTCAACATCAAGCTGATCGATTCGCAGGACGTCGAGACGCGCGGCGTCGAAATTCTCAAAGATCTGGATGCGATTCTGATCCCCGGCGGCTTCGGCTACCGCGGCGTGGAAGGCAAGCTGATGACCGCGCAGTACGCGCGTGAAAACAACGTGCCTTACCTGGGCATCTGCCTCGGCATGCAGGTTGCGCTGATGGAGTTCGCGCGCAACGTCGCCGGGATGGAAGGCGCCAACTCCACGGAATTTGTGCCAGACTGTAAATACCCGGTGGTGGCGTTGATCACCGAATGGCGCGATGAAAACGGCAATGTGGAACAGCGTACGGAAACCAGCGATCTGGGCGGCACCATGCGCCTCGGCAGCCAGCAGTGCCAGCTGACGCCGGACAGCAAAGTTCGTCAGCTGTACGGTTCCGACACCATTGTCGAGCGCCATCGCCACCGCTACGAAGTCAACAATCTGCTGCTGAAGCCGATTGAAGCCGCAGGGCTGCGCATTGCCGGACGTTCTGGCGACGACCAGCTGGTCGAGATCATTGAGATCCCGAACCATCCCTGGTTTGTGGCTTGCCAGTTCCACCCGGAGTTCACGTCAACACCGCGCGACGGTCATCCGCTGTTCGCCGGCTTTGTTAAGGCCGCGCAGGATCACCAGAAGCGTTTAGCGAAGTAAGTTTCACGAGCAACGCGCGAACTTTTCGCGCGTTGTTTGTCTTAGGATTGACTAACTTGTACTGAGGAAAATCGTAATGGCCAAAATCGTTAAAGTCATCGGTCGCGAAATCATCGACTCCCGCGGCAACCCGACTGTAGAAGCGGAAGTACATCTGGAAGGTGGTTTTGTTGGTCTGGCAGCGGCACCGTCAGGCGCTTCTACCGGTTCACGCGAGGCGCTGGAGCTGCGCGACGGCGACAAATCTCGTTTCCTGGGCAAAGGCGTAACGAAAGCAGTTGCTGCAGTTAACGGTCCGATTGCGGATGCGGTAAAAGGCAAAGACGCGAAAGATCAGGCGAACATCGACAAGATCATGATCGACCTGGACGGTACTGAGAACAAATCCAACTTCGGCGCAAACGCCATTCTGGCGGTATCGCTGGCTGCGGCGAAAGCGGCAGCGGCCTCTAAAGGTCAGCCGCTGTACGAGCACATCGCTGAGCTGAACGGCACCCCGGGCAAATTCTCTATGCCGCTGCCGATGATGAATATCATCAACGGCGGTGAGCACGCCGACAACAACGTCGACATCCAGGAGTTCATGATCCAGCCGGTTGGCGCTTCAACGGTGAAAGAAGCGATCCGCATGGGTTCTGAAGTGTTCCATCACCTGGCGAAAGTGCTGAAGGCGAAAGGCCTGAACACCGCGGTGGGCGACGAAGGCGGCTACGCGCCGAACCTGGGCTCCAACGCCGAAGCGCTGGCTGTAATCGCAGAAGCGGTAAAAGCAGCAGGCTACGAGCTGGGCAAAGACATCACCCTGGCGATGGACTGCGCGGCCTCTGAGTTCTACAAAGACGGCAAATATGTGCTGGCTGGCGAAGGCAACAAAGCCTTTACCTCTGAAGAGTTCACGCACTTCCTGGAAGATCTGACCAAACAGTACCCGATCGTCTCTATCGAAGATGGTCTGGACGAGTCAGACTGGAACGGCTTTGCTTACCAGACTAAAGTGCTGGGCGACAAAATCCAGCTGGTGGGCGACGATCTGTTCGTGACCAACACCAAGATCCTGAAAGAAGGCATCGAGAAAGGCATCGCTAACTCCATCCTGATCAAGTTCAACCAGATCGGTTCTCTGACCGAAACCCTGGCGGCGATCAAAATGGCGAAAGACGCTGGCTACACCGCGGTGATTTCACACCGTTCAGGTGAAACCGAAGACGCCACCATCGCTGACCTGGCGGTCGGTACTGCGGCAGGCCAGATCAAAACCGGTTCTATGAGCCGTTCTGACCGCGTTGCTAAGTACAACCAGCTGATCCGTATTGAAGAAGCGCTGGGTTCAAAAGCGCCGTTCAACGGTCTGAAAGAAGTGAAAGGCCAGGCGTAATCGCCTGCTGATGCCGTCCTCTGACGGCATTCGCCTGAGAGAAAGCCCCGCCTCGTGCGGGGCTTTTGCTTTTAACGGCGGCACAGAAAAGGCACATCGCGTGGTTGAGCTGCGCGGCAAATCTGCCATAATCAGCGCCCTGTTTTTTTCTAGCGAGTCCGTAATGCAATACCCGTTTAATGAAATGTTCCAGACGCTACAGGGAGAAGGCTTTTATACCGGCGTTCCGGCCATCTTTATCCGCTTACAGGGATGCCCGGTGGGTTGTAGCTGGTGTGATACCAAACATACCTGGGAGAAGCTGGCCGATCGGGAAACGGCGCTGGGCGATATTCTGGTCAAAACGGTGGAGACGGATGCCTGGGGCAACGCCGATGCGGCGCTGCTGATTGAGACTATCCAGCGTCAGGGCTGGACGGCGCGTCATGTGGTGATTACCGGCGGGGAGCCGTCGATTTACGATCTGCGCCCGCTGACCACGGCGCTGGAAGCGCAGGGTTTTCAGTGCCAGATCGAAACCAGCGGCACGCACGAAGTGCACTGCTCCGAGAAAACCTGGGTGACGGTATCGCCGAAGGTGAATATGCGCGGCGGCTATGACGTGCTGGCTCAGGCGCTGCAGCGCGCGGATGAGATCAAGCATCCGGTGGCGCGCGAGCGCGACGTCGAGGCGCTGGATGAACTGCTGGCAACGCTGAGTGACAGTAAAGCGCGCATTATTGCGCTGCAGCCCATCAGCCGCAAAGACGCGGCGACGAAGCTTTGTATCGAAACCTGTATCGCGCGCAACTGGCGCCTGTCGATGCAGACACACAAATACCTCAATATCGCCTGACGGCAGAGAGCAGGGCGGCGGCCGCGCCGCCCGCTAGCGTTACGGCTTCGCTTTATAGGCGTCGAACGCCTTCTTGATCTCGCTCTTCGCCACGTCGGCGCTCTCAAATCCGTTCAGCTCGACCTTCTTGCGCCCCTCCGGCAGTTGCTTATAAACGCGGAAAAAGGCCTCGAGGCGCGCCTGTTCCATCTTCGGCAGATCGCCCATGCTCTTAATCTCGTCCCAGGTGGAATCGATTTTGCTGGTCGGCACCGCGACGATCTTGTCGTCCACTTCGCCGCCGTCGATCATCTTCAGCACGCCGATAGCGCGCAGTTTGATCAGCGTGCCCGGCTGCAGCGGCGCACGGGTATAGAAGATCACGTCGAGCGGATCGTTATCGCCGCCCAGCGACTGCGTCAGGGATCCGTAATTGGCCGGCCAGGCCACAGGCATCGACTGAAAGCGATCCGCCACGATAAAGCCGGTTTTGGCGTCGGTCTCATACTTGATGGTGCCGCCTGCGGGAATTTCGGTCACGGCGTAGAACTCGTCCGGCACGTTGTCCGGCTGGGGAAAGTCGAGCACATTTTGCGCCTGTACGGCGGCAGAGGCGGTAAAAAGCAGCGCGAGGGCGGCAAGGCGTTTCAGGTTTACTGTTGATTCTTTTGAACTTTAATGAAGGAGAGAACAACGTAGAGAGGTCAGATGACAGAGAGATGACGCAGGCGTAAAGAAGCGTAGGGCGGAAAGGGCGGGCTGTGCGGACCACAGCCCTGACGGGATTTATCCTTTATAGACGCAGCCCGCCGTGCAGGTCTCTTTGATCATCACCGCGCTCAGCTCAGGCAGCTGCGGCTTCATCTGATCCCAGATCCACTTCGCCAGCACTTCGCTGGTGGGATTTTCAAGGCCGGCGATCTCGTTCAGATAGTGGTGATCGAGACGCTCATACAGCGGCTTAAATGCCGCTTTCAGTTCGGCGAAGTCCATCACCCAGCCGGTATGCGCGTCCACTTCGCCGGTAATTTCCAGTCGCACCAGAAACGAATGGCCATGCAGGCGACCGCATTTGTGTCCTGCCGGGACGTTAGGCAAATGGTGAGCGGCTTCGAACTGGAACTCTTTAAACAATGTGGTAGACATAATGGCTCTCAGGCTAAAAAACCGGGGAATTCTACCTGAAATACGGAATTTTCGCATCCGTACCGTTGTAAAGAGGGATTTGCGCGGCCAGCGCGATAGCGCTCCCTTTTAACCAGTTGATAAATATTGGCTTTCTATACCAGTTTTACTGATTAGTTCTACCCAAAAAACCACTTAGTCATTTTGGTTATTAATTATGTCGAAGCCGTATTTAATCGTTAATATACGGGCCGGTAACCTACCACTCTTCCTGCTACTTTACCGTCCGGACTCTGGATACTGGAATTCTTAACGCGATGACGACTCAGGCACCCCCAGGTTCTCTGCTCCCGCTCAACCCGGAGCAACTTGCGCGCTTACAGGCGGCAACGACTGATTTTTCTCCCACCCAGCTGGCGTGGATCTCTGGCTACTTCTGGGGAATGATTAATCAGACGCCCGGCAGCGTGGCGACCAGCGCGCCAGCGGCAGCGGAGATCCCGGCGATTACGCTGATCTCGGCCTCACAAACCGGCAACGCCCGCCGCGTCGCGGAGCAGCTGCGCGACGATCTTCAGGCAGCGAAGCTGAACGTTAAGCTGGTGAACGCTGGCGACTACAAGTTCAAGCAGATCGCCCAGGAGAAACTGCTGGTGGTGGTGACCTCCACGCAGGGTGAAGGCGATCCACCGGAAGAGGCGGTGGCGCTGCATAAATTCCTGATGTCGAAAAAAGCGCCGAAGCTGGACGGTGCCGCTTTTGCGGTGTTGGGCCTCGGCGATACCTCCTATGAATTCTTTAGCAAAGCCGGTAAAGACTTTGACAGCCGCCTGGCGGAGCTGGGCGCGGAGCGCCTGCTGGATCGCGTCGATGCCGACGTTGATTTCGCTGAAGCGGCGGCTAACTGGCGCAGCGCGCTGGTCGAGGTGCTGAAGCAGCGCGTACCGAGCGAGACGCCCGCGCAGGCGATGGCTACCGCGAGCGGCAGCGTCAATGAAGTACACAGCAGCCCCTACACCAAAGAAGCGCCGCTGATTGCCAGCTTTGCCGTTAACCAGAAAATCACCGGCCGCAACTCCGACAAAGACGTGCGCCATATTGAGATCGACCTGGGCGATTCCGGCCTGCGCTACCAGCCGGGTGACGCGCTCGGCGTCTGGTATGAGAACGATGCAGCTCTGGTGGCTGAGCTGCTGAGCCTGCTGTGGCTGAAAGGCGACGAGCCGGTACAGATCAACAACGAAACGCTGCCGCTCAGCGAGGCGCTGCAAAAGCACTTTGAGCTGACGGTGAATACCGCGCAGATTGTTGAGCAGTATGCCGCGCTGTCGCGCAACGAAACGCTGCTGGCGCTGGTGGGCGACAAGGCGAAGCTACAGAGCTACGCGCAGACCTTCCCGATTGTCGATATGGTGCGTAACGCGCCGACCGAACTTAATGCCGATCAGCTGACCGCGCTGCTGCGTCCGCTGACGCCGCGTCTCTACTCGATCGCCTCGTCGCAGGCGGAGAATGAAACCGAAGTGCATATCACCGTGGGTGCGGTGCGCTTCGACATCGATGGCCGTCCACGCGCAGGCGGCGCATCCAGCTATCTGGCCGATCGTCTGGAAGAGGATGCGGAAATCCGCGTATTTATCGAGCACAACGATAACTTCCGCCTGCCTGCCAGCCCCGATGCGCCGGTCATCATGATTGGGCCCGGGACCGGCATCGCACCGTTCCGCGCCTTTATGCAGCAGCGCGAAAACGACGGCGCGGGCGGCAAAAACTGGCTGTTCTTCGGTAATCCGCACTTCACTGAAGACTTCCTCTATCAGGTTGAATGGCAGCAGTACGTTAAAGATGGCCTGCTGACCCATATCGACCTGGCCTGGTCGCGCGACCAGGAGCAGAAGGTTTACGTACAGGACAAAATCCGCGCCAAAGGGGCGGAAGTGTGGCGCTGGATCGAAGAAGGCGCACATATTTATGTCTGCGGCGACGCCAACCGTATGGCGAAAGACGTCGAGCAGGCACTGCTGGATGTGGTGGTCGAACACGGCGCAATGGATCGTGAAACGGCCGACGAATTTTTAAGTGAGCTGCGCATTGAGCGCCGTTATCAGCGAGACGTTTACTAATGAGCGAAAAACACCCTGGACCGCTGGTTGTAGAAGGCAAGCTGGTCGACGCCGAGCGTCTTAAAAAACAGAGCAACTATTTACGCGGCACCATTCTGGAAGATCTTGAGGAAGGTCTGACCGGCGGCTTCAACGGCGATAACTTCCTGCTGATCCGTTTCCACGGCATGTACCAGCAGGACGACCGTGATATTCGCGCCGAACGCGCCGAGCAGAAGCTGGAGCCGCGCCACGCCATGATGCTGCGCTGCCGTCTGCCGGGCGGGATTATTACGCCGACGCAGTGGCTGGCGATCGATAAGTTCGCGACCGAGAAAACCCTCTACGGCAGCATCCGCCTGACCAACCGACAGACGTTCCAGTTCCACGGCATTCTGAAGAAGAACGTCAAGCCGTCGCACCAGATGCTGCACGAGGTCGGTCTTGACGCGCTGGCCACCGCTAACGACGTCAACCGCAACGTGCTCTGCACCTCAAACCCGGTTGAGTCGGAGCTGCATCAGGAAGCCTACGAATGGGCGAAGAAGATATCTGAACATCTGCTGCCGCGCACGCGCGCCTATGCAGAGATCTGGTGGGACAAAGAGAAGGTCGCTACCACGGACGAGGAGCCGATCCTCGGCGAAACCTACCTGCCGCGTAAATTTAAAACCACGGTGGTGATCCCGCCGCACAACGATGTGGATCTGCACGCCAACGATCTTAACTTCATCGCGGTGGCGGAGAAGGGCAAGCTGATTGGCTTTAACCTGCTGGTCGGCGGCGGCCTCTCTATCGAGCACGGTAATAAAGCGACCTACGCCCGCACCGCCAGCGAAATCGGCTACCTGCCGTTGAGCAAAACGCTGGAAGTGGCGGCGGCGGTGGTGACCACGCAGCGCGACTGGGGCAACCGTACCGATCGCAAAAACGCCAAGACCAAATATACGCTGGAACGTGTCGGTGTTGAGACCTTCAAAGCGGAAGTTGAAAAGCGCGCCGGTTTAACCTTCGAACCGATTCGCCCCTATGAGTTCACCACGCGCGGTGACCGCATTGGCTGGATCAAAGGGATCGACAAGAAGTGGCACCTGACGCTGTTTATTGAAAACGGCCGTCTGCTGGACTACCCGGCTCGCCCGCTGAAAAGCGGCATCGCGGCCATCGCGCGCGTGCATAAAGGCGATTTCCGCCTGACCGCCAACCAGAACCTGATTGTGGCCGGCGTACCGGAGAACGAGAAGGCGAAGATTGAGGCGATTGCGCGTGAGCATGGCATGATGGAAAGCGTGACCGCGCAGCGTGAAAACTCCATGGCGTGCGTGTCATTCCCGACCTGTCCGCTGGCGATGGCGGAAGCAGAGCGTTTTCTGCCTGCCTTCGTCACCAAAGTGGAAGAGATAATGCATCGTCACGGCGTCGGCGAAGAGCACATTGTGTTACGCGTTACGGGTTGTCCCAACGGTTGCGGACGTGCCATGCTGGCGGAGATAGGTCTGGTGGGCAAAGCGCCGGGCCGCTACAACCTGCACATCGGCGGCAACCGTATTGGCACGCGTATTCCGCGCATGTACCGCGAGAACATCACTGAAAGCGAGATCCTCGCCAGCATTGATGAGCTGGTGGCGCGCTGGGCGCAGGAGCGTCACGGCGACGAGGGCTTCGGCGATTTCACCATCCGCGCAGGTATCATTAAGCCGGTGGTCGATCCGGCACGCGATTTCTGGGATTCGGAGGCAGTATGAGTCAGTTTGACCTCGCAGCACTGAGTGGCATGAATAAAGTTGAGCGCACGCTGGCGTTAGCGGCCACCAATGCGCAGCTGGAGAAAAGCTCGGCGGAGGAGCGCGTCAGCTGGACGCTGGAGAATCTGCCCGGTGCGTTTGTGCTCTCCTCAAGTTTTGGCATTCAGGCAGCGGTGTCGCTGCATCTGGTGACGCGCCAGCAGCCCGATATCCCGGTGATCCTGACCGATACAGGCTATCTGTTCCCGGAAACCTATCGCTTTATTGATGAGCTGACGGATCAGCTTAATCTGAACCTGAAGGTGTTTAGCGCCGAAACCTCGGCGGCCTGGCAGGAAGCGCGCTACGGCAAGCTGTGGGAGCAGGGCGTAGAGGGCATCGAGCAGTACAACCAGATCAACAAGGTTGAGCCGATGAACCGCGCCTTGCAGACGCTGGGTGCGCAGACCTGGTTCGCCGGGCTGCGTCGCGACCAGTCTGGCAGCCGGGCTAATTTACCGGTGCTGAACGTGCAGCGCGGGGTTTTCAAGGTGCTGCCGATTATCGACTGGGACAACCGCCAGATTCATCAGTATCTGCAGCAGCACAACCTGAAATACCACCCGTTGTGGGACGAGGGCTACTTGTCCGTGGGCGATACGCATACCACGCGCAAATGGGAGCCGGGCATGGCAGAAGAAGAGACGCGCTTCTTTGGCCTGAAGCGCGAGTGCGGACTGCACGAAGGCTAAATATTCAGGCGCGCGGCGATGAAACCGCGCGCCTGCTGACTAGATTCCCACCAGCGTGGCGAACGCTTCCGTCGCACGCGTCACGTTCAGCTTTGTCACCTCATAGTTCGCCACGGCGACAAAGGGATCTTCCGCCAGAATCGTATCCAGCCGCGCGCGATCGATATCTTTTACCAGCACAATGCCGCCAGTGCGCGGATCCTTGCGTCCAGCCGCGATAAATATCCCAGCCGCGAAATAGCGATCCAGCCACTGGATATGCGGTTCCAGCAGTGTTTCCACTTCTTCTACCGGACGAAAATAGCTTAACGAGACGATGTACATGATTATCCTCACACTTTGGGGTTAGTCAGCTCGCCGAGCAGCGGCAGCAGCACCTTCACGCTGTCGCGCGTGCGCAGCGTGATGCGCCCCGGCAGCCAGCGATCCAGATAGCTGAGATTATCGCGATCGGTTTGATGGCGCGTGGTGCCGTCCGGGAAATGCGTTGAGCGGCTGCGCTGCTGCGCGCCATCTTTACTGCCCAATGCCCAGTTACTCGCCGTCACGTCCAGCAGCGGAAAGCCTGCCTTATCAAATGCATTAACACCGTTATAGTCGCGCGCGGCCATCTGATGGCTGGCTGCGGGGATACCGAGCTGCTGCGCCAGGCGCAGCGCACGCTCGCTGGTCTGCTTGCGCACCGCGCGTGGCGTATTGCTGCCGCTGTTAAAGTAAAGGTGATCGCCGGTAATCAGGCTATTCAGATCTACCACCAGCAGCGTGTTCTTCTTCTCTTTGGCGCTCATGCGGGCAACATAGTCCTGCATGCCGCCCAGCGCCGTTTCGCCCGCGCTCAGCGCGACAAAGCGCACGCCGTAGTGCAATGGCCGCTTGCTCAGCTGCTGCGCCAGCTCCAGCATCACGCCCAGGCCGGACGCGTTGTCGTCCACGCCCTGTAAGCGCAGGCCGCCGAGATTATGCTCGGCCTCGCTACTGCTGAGCGGCGTCCATGTGTCGAGATGCGCCACAACCAGGATCTCCTGCGGCGCGCTGCCTGCCCGCGCGGCGATCACCGAGGTCGCCGTGACTTTGTGCCAGCGCATCTCGCCATCCTTCTCATGCCAGCGGTAGCCGGTATTGAACTGGCGGGTATTACTCTGAAAACCCAGCGCGGTGAACTGCTGCTGGAGATAGTCAGCAGCCATTATTTCGGCCGGGCTGCCGCTCATGCGGCCAGGAAACCAGGTGGCGATGTGGCGGAGCTGCTGCTCAGCAAATTGTCCCGGCGCGACGCTGGCAGCCTGGGCGTGCAGAGCAAAACCGCAATTTAACAGCGCAGCCAGCGCGGTCAGGCGGAGAAAGGCAAACATGCTGTGTTCCTTGTGGGTGTCATCCCGTGACAAAAAGCCAAAATTTTTTCGCCGTTTAGTATGAAACTGTGATCGGCATTAAACAATTTGATTTGCACTGAAAGCCTTGCCAGATCATCTGTTAAGCACATTTTGTTATGACCTTGCCCGGTGCGTTATTCCATTCGGTAACTACTCATTCCAATTCGTAATTTCATCTGCCAGAAGGGCGCAACGTATAGTCGCGTTAAATTACGGTTACAACACCAGGGTTAACGTGGACTATTTGCCTCTTTTCGCCGACCTCAAGGGTCGTCCGGTGCTGGTGGTTGGCGGCGGTGACGTTGCGGCACGCAAAATTGAACTGTTGCGCCGCGCCTCTGCGCAGGTGCGCGTGGTATCGCGTGAGCTTGGCCCTGAACTTCAGGCGCTGCATCAGGAACAGCAGATTGAATGGCTGGCCACCGCCTTTGAACCGGCCCAGCTGGATCAGGTGTTTCTGGTTATCGCCGCCACCGACGATAACCTGCTCAACCGTCAGGTTTACGACGAGGCCAACGCCCGTCATCGGCTGGTCAACGTGGTGGACGATCAGCCGAAGTGCAGCTTTATCTTCCCTTCCATTGTGGATCGCTCTCCGCTTGTGGTCGCCATCTCCTCCAGCGGCACCGCACCGGTGCTGGCGCGTATGCTGCGCGAAAAGCTGGAGGCGCTGCTGCCCGCCAGTCTGGGGCAGATGGCCGAGGTCGCGGGCGCGTTCCGCGACAGTGTGAAGCAGCGCTTTAGCCGCATGTCCGATCGCCGTCGCTTTTGGGAGCGCGCCTTCAACGGCCTGTTTGCCAGCCAGATGTCGGCGGGCAACGTCGATGAGGCAACGCGCACGCTGGAGCGCGAGCTTAATGAAGAGCCAAATCGCGCAGGCGAGATCATTCTGGTCGGGGCCGGACCGGGCGACAGCGGCCTGCTGACGCTGCGCGGTTTGCAGGTAATGCAACTGGCCGATGTGGTGCTCTACGACCATCTGGTGAGCGATGAGGTGCTGGATCTGGTGCGCCGCGACGCTGACCGTATCTGCGTCGGCAAACGTGCCGGTGCGCACTCGGTGCCGCAGGAAGAGACCAATCGCCTGCTGGTCGAGCTGGCGCGCAAGGGCAAACGCGTGGTGCGCCTGAAAGGCGGCGACCCCTTTATCTTTGGTCGCGGTGGCGAAGAGCTACAGGCGGCGCAGGAGGCGGGCATTCCGTTTCAGGTGGTGCCGGGCGTGACGGCCGCCGCAGGTGCGACCGCCTATGCCGGTATTCCGCTGACGCACCGTGACCACGCGCAGAGCGTGCTGTTTATTACCGGTCACTGCCGCGCCGACGGCGACGGTATCGACTGGCCTTCGCTGGCGCGTGCGCGCCAGACGCTGGCGATTTATATGGGCACGGTGAAGGCGGCAGAGATTAGCGAAGGGCTGATCCGCCACGGCCGCGCCGCCGAGACGCCGGTTGCGGTGATTGGGCGCGGCACGCGTCAGGATCAGCAGGTGCTCACCGGCACATTAGAACAGCTTGAGGCGCTGGCCGCCGCCGCGCCGACGCCAGCGCTGCTGGTGATCGGGGAAGTGGTGAATTTGCACGGGCAGCTGGCCTGGTTTCAACATTCTGCACAGCAGGCGACCCGCGAGTCCGCCGTTGTCAATCTGGCTTGAGGAAAAATCATGGACCAAAAAAGACTCACTCATCTGCGTCAGTTAGAGGCGGAAAGCATTCACATCATCCGTGAAGTTGCGGCGGAGTTCAGCAATCCCGTCATGATGTACTCCATCGGCAAAGATTCGTCGGTGATGCTGCATCTGGCGCGTAAAGCCTTCTATCCAGGCACGCTGCCGTTTCCGCTGCTGCACGTCGACACCGGCTGGAAGTTCCGCGAAATGTATGCGTTCCGCGATCGCACCGTGAAAGAGATGGGCGCAGAGCTGCTGGTTCACCGCAACCCGGAAGGCGTGGCGATGGGCATTAACCCCTTCGTGCACGGCAGCGCCAAGCACACCGATATCATGAAGACCGAAGGGCTAAAGCAGGCGCTGAACAAATATGGTTTTGACGCTGCCTTCGGTGGCGCACGCCGCGACGAAGAGAAGTCGCGCGCCAAAGAGCGTATCTACTCTTTCCGTGACCGTTTCCACCGCTGGGACCCGAAAAACCAGCGTCCGGAGCTGTGGCATAACTACAACGGCCAGATCAACAAGGGTGAAAGCATCCGCGTCTTCCCGCTGTCGAACTGGACAGAGCTCGATATCTGGCAGTACATCTTCCTGGAAAATATTGAGATCGTCCCGCTCTACCTGGCCGCGCCGCGTCCGGTGCTGGAACGCGACGGCATGCTGATGATGGTCGATGACGACCGTATCGATTTACAGCCTGGCGAAGTGATTAAGCAGCGCATGGTGCGTTTCCGCACGCTCGGCTGCTGGCCGCTTACCGGTGCGGTGGAGTCTGAAGCGCAGACGCTGCCGGAAATTATCGAAGAGATGCTGGTCTCGACCACCAGCGAACGCCAGGGCCGCGTGATTGACCGCGATCAGTCCGGTTCGATGGAACTGAAAAAACGTCAGGGTTATTTCTAAGGAGACGCAGATGAATACCGTTATTGCACAACAGATTGCCGATCAGGGCGGCGTGGAAGCCTGGCTGACCGCGCAACAGCATAAAAGTCTGCTGCGTTTTCTCACCTGCGGCAGCGTCGACGATGGCAAAAGCACGCTGATTGGCCGTCTGCTGCACGATACCCGTCAGATTTATGAAGATCAGCTCTCTTCGCTGCACAACGACAGCAAGCGCCACGGCACACAGGGCGAGAAGCTCGACCTGGCGCTGCTGGTGGATGGGTTGCAGGCCGAGCGTGAGCAGGGCATCACCATTGATGTGGCTTACCGCTATTTCTCTACCGAGAAGCGTAAATTCATCATCGCCGACACGCCGGGACACGAACAATATACTCGCAACATGGCGACCGGCGCATCGACCTGCGAGCTGGCGATCCTGCTAATTGACGCGCGTAAAGGCGTGCTGGACCAGACGCGCCGCCACAGCTTTATCTCGACGCTGCTGGGCATTAAGCATCTGGTGGTGGCGATCAATAAGATGGACCTGGTGGCGTACAGCCAGGAGACCTTTGAACAGATCAAACAGGATTACCTCGACTTCGCGGCGCAACTGCCGGAAGACCTGGATATTCGCTTTGTGCCAATGTCGGCGCTGGAAGGCGATAACGTTGCCACGCCGAGCCAGACGATGCCGTGGTACAGCGGCCCGACGCTGCTCGACGTGCTGGAAACCGTCGAGGTGAAGCGCGTGGTAGACGCCCAGCCGATGCGTTTCCCGGTGCAGTACGTTAACCGCCCGAACCTGGATTTCCGCGGCTACGCGGGCACGCTGGCATCCGGCGTGGTGAAAGTAGGCCAGCGTGTGAAGGTGCTGCCTTCAGGCGTCGAGTCCAGCGTGGCGCGCATCGTGACCTTTGATGGCGATTTAGATGAAGCCGGCGCGGGCGAAGCCATTACCCTGGTGCTGAACGACGAGATCGACATCAGCCGTGGCGATCTGCTGGTCGACAGCGGGGCAGAACTGGACGCCGTACAGTCTGCGACCGTTGATGTGGTATGGATGGCGGAACAGCCGCTCCAGCCGGGCCAGAGCTACGACATTAAGATCGCGGGCAAGAAGGCGCGCGGGCGCGTGGCGAAAGTGATCCATCAGGTTGAGATCAACACGCTGGAGAAGCGCGCTGCCGACACGCTGCCGCTGAACGGCATCGGCCTGGTTGAAGTCACCTTTGACGAGCCGATGGTGCTGGATAAATACCAGCAGAACCCGGTAACCGGCGGCATGATCTTCATCGACCGCCTGAGCAACGTCACCGTGGGCGCAGGCATGATCCATGAGCCGCTGAGCAGCGCAGCGCAGCAGGCAGGCCAGTTCAGCGACTTCGAGCTGGAGCTGAATGCGCTGGTCCGCCGACACTTCCCGCACTGGAACGCGCGCGATCTGTTGGGCGGTGAGTAATGGCCCAGCACGATGATAACGTGGTGTGGCACGACCATCCGGTCACGCGCGAGGCGCGGGAGCAGCAGCACGGCCATCAGGGCGTGGTGCTGTGGTTTACCGGATTGTCCGGCTCCGGTAAATCAACCGTGGCTGGCGCGCTGGAGCAGGCGCTGCACCGGCTCGGTGTTAGCACCTATCTGCTCGACGGCGACAACGTGCGGCACGGCCTCTGTCGCGATCTGGGCTTTAGCGACGCGGACAGGAAAGAGAATATCCGCCGCGTCGGCGAAGTGGCGAAGCTGATGGTGGATGCGGGGCTAGTGGTGCTGACCGCCTTTATCTCGCCGCACCGCGCCGAGCGTCAGATGGTGCGCGATCTGCTGCCTGAAGGGGGTTTTATCGAGGTGTTTGTCGATACGCCGCTGGAAGTGTGCGAAGCGCGCGATCCCAAAGGCTTATACAAAAAAGCCCGTGCGGGCGAGCTGCGTAACTTTACCGGTATCGACAGCGTGTATGAAGCCCCGGAACAGCCGGAAATACGCCTGGCGGGCGAACAATTGGTTACAAAACTGACCGGCCAATTGTTAGACCTGCTGCGCGACCGCGATATTATCGGATCCTGAACAGACAAGCGGCAGATCGAGGCTGTTTTGCCGCCTTAGCGTCAACAGGATTTCTATGCAGAACGTTACTCCCATGCTGGCCCGCAAAGATGAAAGCACCCCGGAAGAGCCGCGCTCGTCGCTGCCGGGCGGCATCATTGGCTTCCTCTCTTACTGGTGTGCGCTGGCGGTTCCCTTCCTGTTGTACGGCTCCAACACGCTTTTTTTCTTCCTTTATACCTGGCCGTTTTTCCTCGCGCTGCTGCCGGTATCGGTGTTGATCGGCATAATCCTCAGCATGGCGCTGCGCGGTAATCTGCTCTGGACTACACCTGCTACCGCGATTGTCGTGGTCTGTCTCTTCTGGCTGCTGTTCTCTTTTTTATCCGGCTGGTAACCCGGCCTGATGTGCAAACGCGTCGGCAAGTTACAAAACTTTACCCGCTACTCTTCCCGCCATCCTAATCAGAATTTGCGCAGACGGCCGCGAAAGCGGGCCATTTTCACGGCTGGAGTGGAGTCCGGCATAAAGTTATGGGATGATTGAGCCGTTTTTCAGGGGGCGGGGATGGGAAAACTGACGTTACTGCTACTGGTGCTGCTCGGCTGGCTGCAATATTCGCTATGGCTGGGCAAAAACGGTATTCACGATTATACGCGCGTCAATGACGACGTCGCGGTGCAACAGGCGAATAACGCCAAACTTAAAGCGCGTAACGATCAGCTGTTCGCCGAAATTGACGATCTCAATGGCGGTTCCGAAGCGATCGAAGAACGCGCACGCAATGAACTGGGTATGATCAAGCCCGGTGAAACCTTCTATCGTCTGGTGCCGGATCAGAACAAACGCAACGCGCAGGCTGCGCAAAACCAACAACGATAACTCATGAACACGCTCTCTCTCCCTGCGGAGGTGATCGCTGTTGTGCCCGCTGCCGGTATCGGCAGCCGGATGCAGGCGACCTGTCCTAAGCAGTATCTGACTATTGGTCAACACACGCTGCTGGAACACAGCATTGCCCGTCTCTTTTCCCATCCCGCTATCAGGCAGGTTATTGTCGCGCTAAGCCCGGACGACACGCAGTTTGCGTCGCTGCCGCTGGCGCGCGATCCGCGCGTGCTAAGCGTAATCGGTGGAGAAACGCGCGCAGAGTCGGTGCTGGCGGGCCTGCGAGCGGCGCAGAGCGCAGGCTGGGTGCTGGTGCATGATGCGGCGCGCCCTTGTCTGCATCCCGACGATCTGACGCGGCTGTTACAGGTGCGTGAGACCAGCCATGTGGGCGGCATTCTGGCCGCGCCGGTGCGTGACACCATGAAGCGCGGTGAGCCAGGCATCGCGGCTGTCGCCCATACCGTTGAGCGCGAGGATCTCTGGCACGCGCTGACGCCGCAGTTTTTTCCGCACCAGCTGCTGACCGCCTGCCTCACGCGGGCGCTGGCAGAAGGGGCGACGATTACCGACGAAGCCTCCGCGCTCGAATATTGCGGCTACCATCCGCTTCTGGTCAGCGGACGCAGTGATAACATCAAAGTCACCCGGCCAGAAGATCTGGCGCTGGCGGCATTTTATTTAACCCAGATTCAGTTAAAGGAGAGCGCATGATGCGTATCGGCCACGGTTTTGACGTTCACGCTTTTGGTGGCGAAGGTCCGCTGGTGATTGGTGGCGTGCGGATCCCGTTTGAGTACGGCTTTATTGCCCATTCAGATGGCGACGTCGCGCTGCATGCCCTTACTGATGCGCTGCTTGGCGCGGTGGCGATGGGTGATATCGGCAAACTGTTCCCGGATACCGACCCGGCTTTCAAAGGCGCTGACAGCCGTGGGCTGCTGCGTGAGGCCTGGCGGCGCATCGCTGAGAAAGGCTATCGCATTGGCAATGTCGACGTCACCCTCATCGCCCAGGCACCGAAAATGCTGCCGCATGTGCCGCAGATGCGCGTCAATATCGCGGAAGATCTGGGTTGTCATATGGATCAGGTTAACGTGAAGGCGACCACCACCGAGAAACTGGGCTTTACCGGGCGTGGCGAAGGCATCGCCTGCGAAGCGGTGGCGCTGCTGCTGAAGGCGGACGTAGCATGATGCTGGATAACCAGGCTTTTCTGCACGGCAAGCCAACCGCGCGCGGCGTGATCAAAGCCAACCCGGAAGATTTTGTGGTAACGGAAGACCTGGGCTATGGCGCTGACGGTGAAGGCGAGCACCTGCTGGTGCGCATCCGTAAAACCGGGGCGAATACCCGCTTTGTCGCGGAGGCGCTGGCCAAATTCCTCGGCGTGCATCAGCGTGATATAAGCTATGCAGGTATGAAAGACCGCCATGCGGTGACTGAGCAGACGCTCTGCTTTCGCATTCCAGGCACGGCGATGCCCGATTTAAGCGGTTTTACGCTGGAAGGCGTCGAGATCCTTGAGGCAGTGCGCCACAAGCGTAAACTGCGCATCGGCGCGCTGGCGGGCAATGCTTTTCACCTCGTGGTGCGCCAGATCAGCGACCGTGATGCGGTGGAATCGCGTCTGGCCCTCATTCGTGAGGCAGGCGCGCCTAACTACTTTGGTACGCAGCGCTTCGGGCGCGGCGGCAATAATCTGACCATGGCGCAGCAGTGGGCGCGCGGCGAAATCAGCCTGCGCGATCGCAATAAACGCAGCCTGATCCTCTCGGCGGCACGCAGTGCGCTTTTCAACCGGGTCACCAGCGCGCGGTTGCTGCAACAGGGGTCGCTGACGCAGGTCATCGCAGGCGATGCGCTCCAGCTGACCGGCCGCGGCAGCTGGTTTGTCGCTCCCGCTGATGAACTGAATGAGCTACAGGCACGCGTCGATAATCACGAACTGCGCATTACCGCGCCGCTGCCGGGACGCGGCGAGCCTGGGCCGCAAGATGAGGCGCTCGCCTTTGAACAGCAATCTCTGGCAGGCGCAGCAGAATTGGTTACACTGCTTGAGCGTGAGCGCGTTGATGCCGCGCGGCGTGCAATGCTGGTGGTGCCGCGCGATCTGCGCTGGAACTGGTGGGATGACGTGACGCTGGAGATGCAGTTCTGGCTACCGGCAGGCAGCTTTGCCACCAGCGTGATTCGGGAGCTTCTGCAACAGGAAGGTGACGATGCGGATATTGCTGAGTAATGATGACGGGATCCATGCGCCGGGCATTCAGACGCTGGCAAAAGCGCTGCGCCGTATCGCCGAGGTGCAGGTCGTCGCGCCCGATCGCAACCGCAGCGGGGCATCCAATTCTCTGACGCTGGAGACGCCGCTGCGCACCTTTACCCATGAGAACGGGGATATTGCCGTTCAGATGGGCACGCCAACGGACTGTGTCTACCTTGGCGTTAACGCGCTGATGCAGCCGCGCCCGGATATTGTGGTTTCCGGTATCAATGCCGGCCCCAACCTGGGCGACGATGTGATCTACTCCGGCACCGTAGCAGCGGCGATGGAAGGGCGTCATCTTGGCCTGCCTGCGCTGGCGGTGTCGCTTAACGGCCAACAGCATTACGATACGGCAGCAGCGGTGACCTGCGCGATTTTGCAGGCGCTGACGCGCGAGCCGCTGCGCACCGGCCGTATCCTCAATATCAACGTGCCGGATCTGCCGCTGAACGAGATAAAGGGCATTCGCGTCACGCGCTGCGGCAGCCGCCATCCCGCCGATCAGGTTATTGCTCAGCAGGATCCGCGCGGCAATACCCTTTACTGGATTGGGCCGCCGGGTGAAAAGTTTGACGCCGGTCCGGATACCGACTTTGCCGCGGTGGATCAAGGCTATGTTTCTGTTACCGCGCTGCACGTCGATTTAACCGCCCATAGCGCGCAGGATGTGCTTATCGACTGGCTGGGCAGGACGGAGGTCGATCTCGTATGGTGAACCGGCGGATTGAAGCGTTGCTGGCGCAGCTGCGTCAGCAGGGCATCCACGATGAGAACCTGCTAAAGGCCATCGCAGACGTGCCGCGTGAACGTTTTATCGACGAAGCCTTCGAGCATAAAGCCTGGGACAATGTGGCATTGCCCATTGGTTCCGGCCAGACCATTTCACAGCCCTATATGGTGGCGCGCATGACGGCGCTACTGGAGCTGAAGCCCCATTCACGCGTGCTGGAGATTGGCACCGGATCGGGCTATCAGACTGCGATTCTGGCGCATCTGGTCGATCATGTTTACTCTGTTGAGCGCATTAAAGGCTTGCAGTGGCAGGCGAAGCGCCGCCTGAAGCAGCTCGACCTGCACAATGTCTCTACACGCCACGGCGACGGCTGGCAAGGCTGGCCTGCACGCGGCCCTTTTGACGCGATTATCGTCACTGCCGCACCGCCAGAAATTCCGACTGCGCTGATTGCGCAGCTGGATGAAGGCGGCATTATGGTGCTGCCGGTGGGTGACGATCAGCAGGTGCTGAAACGTCTGCGCCGTCAGGGTAGTGACATTGTTGAAGAATGCATCGAACCGGTGCGCTTTGTTCCGCTGGTCCAGGGCGACCTGGCCTGAGATTTTCCCTACGTATTTCTTCACAACTGTTTCGTAGCACCATCCTTTTGATCTTGTTACTATCCATTTTCATTGCGTAATACGCAGGCTTCAATGTGTCTCACAGAGCATTGTGCTGGTGTGTTAGCAAAACAGCGTTATTCAGGTTTGCCATCACGGGGGAACAATGAGCACGGGAAGCCCAATATTTCAGTTACGCCGTCTTGCGGCGCTTTCTCTGGTAGGATTTTGGCTGGCAGGCTGTAGTTCAGGCGACAACACACAAGCACCCATTAGCCAGGTTGGAGATAATAGCAGCAGCGGCGGTATGCTAAGCGCGTCAGGCGGCGTTCCTGCTACACCTGACCAGAGCGGAATGATTAGCAATAACGTACCTTCCGCACCGAGCAGCGGTGCAATGGTTAGCGGCAATGATAATGTTCAGACGCAAAATGGTCGTATCGTATACAACCGCAGTTATCAGAACATTCCTAAAGGTAGTTACGCAGGCGAGACTTATACCGTTAAGCGCGGCGACACCCTCTTTTACATTGCCTGGATTACCGGCAATGACTTCCGCGATTTAGCCCAGCGCAACAACGTTCCGGCCCCGTACGGCCTGAATGTAGGGCAAACTCTGCAAGTTGGTAATGGCGCAGGACAGCCAATTACGGGCGGCAATGCGATTACCGCAGCGGATGCAACCCAGGGTGGCGTCCCGACTGCGCCGCAAATTAAACCTGCCCCTGTTGCACAGCAACCAGTTATTACGTATTCTGATGATTCGGGTAATTCTTCTGGTAGCAAAATGTTGCCGTCGAAGGGAACAAATGTTGCAACGACAACAGTTCCTCCCGTGGTTGCCGCACCGCCTACGGTCAGCAGTACAACGAACAGCTCCACGCCTGTTGGAAGCTGGCGTTGGCCGACCGACGGGAAGATTATCGATAACTTCTCCGCCTCTGAAGGGGGGAATAAAGGAATCGATATCGCTGGTTCGCGCGGACAACCTGTTGTCGCTACCGCATCAGGACGGGTAGTGTACGCAGGCAACGCGCTCCGGGGTTACGGTAACCTGATCATCATTAAGCATAATGATGATTATCTGAGTGCCTACGCCCACAACGATACAATGCTGGTCCGGGAACAACAGGAAGTTAAGGCGGGGCAAAAAATCGCTACCATGGGTAGCACCGGAACCAGTTCAGTTAGATTACATTTTGAAATTCGTTACAAGGGGAAATCCGTAAACCCGTTGCGTTATTTGCCGCAGCGATAAACCGGCAGAACCCTGCTGTTCTGCCCTGGGATCACGGGTAGGAGCCGCTTATGAGCCAGAATACGCTGAAAGTAAACGAGTTACATGAAGATGCGGAATTCGAGGAGAACGGAGCTGAGGTTTTTGATGAGAAGGCTCTTGTTGAAAACGAACCTGGTGATAACGACGTAGCGGAAGAAGAGTTGTTGTCACAGGGTGCGACGCAGCGCGTTTTGGATGCGACGCAGCTCTATCTCGGGGAGATTGGCTATTCCCCGCTGTTAACGGCAGAGGAAGAAGTGCTCTTCGCTCGCCGTGCATTACGAGGCGATATTCCTTCTCGCCGCCGCATGATTGAAAGTAACTTACGACTGGTGGTAAAGATTGCCCGCCGCTACAGCAATCGTGGTCTTGCGCTGCTTGACCTGATTGAAGAGGGTAATCTCGGTTTAATCCGTGCCGTTGAGAAGTTTGACCCAGAACGTGGGTTCCGTTTCTCAACGTACGCCACCTGGTGGATTCGTCAGACTATTGAACGGGCGATCATGAATCAAACCCGTACCATTCGTCTGCCGATTCACATTGTTAAAGAGCTGAACGTTTATCTGCGCACCGCGCGTGAACTCTCGCACAAGCTCGATCACGAGCCGAGTGCAGAAGAGATTGCGGAGCAGCTGGATAAACCCGTTGATGATGTCAGCCGTATGCTGCGTCTCAACGAGCGCATCACCTCGGTTGATACGCCGCTGGGCGGTGATTCCGAAAAAGCGCTGCTGGATATTCTGGCCGATGAGAAAGACAACGGTCCGGAAGATACCACGCAGGATGACGATATGAAGCAAAGTATCGTTAAGTGGCTGTTCGAACTGAACGCCAAGCAGCGTGAAGTGCTGGCGCGTCGTTTCGGCCTGTTAGGCTATGAAGCGGCAACGCTTGAGGATGTGGGCCGCGAAATCGGTCTGACCCGCGAGCGTGTACGTCAGATTCAGGTTGAAGGTTTACGTCGTCTGCGTGAAATTCTGCAGGCACAGGGCCTCAACATTGAAGCACTGTTTCGTGAGTAATTGACAAGGTTGTAAGTGCAAAAAAGCGGTGGCGTGCGCCACCGCTTTTTTATTGCCTGCGATTCCTGACAGATGTTTTGTGGTAGCGGGCCTACAGTCAGATCCACTACCGCAGTTTTATACCAGCGACTTCAGCCGGTAAATCCACTCCAGCGCCTGACGCGGCGTCAGCGTGTCGGGATCCAGCGCCTCAAGCGCCTCAACAGCAGGCGAGGTTTCTTCTACCAGCAGCGGTAGCTGCGAGCCATCTACGGTTGAAGAGGCTGAATTGTTCGACAGCGTCTCCAGTTCCTTCAGTTTGTTACGTGCACGCTTAATCACTTCTTTCGGCACGCCAGCCAGCGCGGCTACCGCCAGACCATAGCTCTTGCTGGCCGCGCCTTCCTGCACGCTGTGCATAAAGGCGATAGTGTCACCGTGCTCTACCGCGTCGAGATGGACGTTGAATACACCCTCCATTTTTTCCGGCAGCGTTGTCAGTTCGAAGTAATGGGTGGCAAACAGCGTCATCGCTTTAATACGGTTCGCCAGGCTCTCCGCGCAGGCCCACGCCAGTGACAAACCGTCATAGGTTGAAGTGCCGCGCCCAATCTCATCCATCAGCACCAGGCTATGCTCGGTGGCGTTGTGCAGGATATTGGCGGTTTCAGTCATCTCCACCATGAAGGTTGAGCGGCCCGACGCCAGGTCATCCGCTGCGCCAATACGGGTAAAAATGCGATCCATCGGACCGATTGTCACCTCTTCTGCCGGCACAAAGCTGCCGATCCAGGTCATCAGCGCAATCAGCGCCGCCTGACGCATATAGGTACTTTTACCGCCCATGTTGGGGCCGGTAATGATTAGCATGCGGCGCTGCGGCGCAAGCGACAGTGGGTTAGCGATAAAAGGCTCTTTCAGCACCTGCTCAACGACCGGATGACGTCCGCCGGTAATCTTAATCCCCGGCTTATCCTGAAGCGCTGGACGACAGTAGTTGAGCGTCCAGGCGCGTTCCGCCAGGTTGCTGAGTACATCCAGCTCGGCGAGCGCGGCGGCGCTCAGCTGTAACGCCTCCAGATGCGGCAACAGCTGGTCGAACAGCGCTTCATAGAGGCTCTTCTCCAGCGCCAGCGCCTTACCTTTTGAGGTCAGTACCTTATCCTCATACTCTTTGAGTTCAGGAATGATATAGCGCTCGGCGTTTTTCAGCGTCTGACGGCGTACGTAGTGAATCGGCACATGCTCACTCTGGCCGCGGCTGACCTGAATGTAATAGCCATGAACGGCGTTAAACCCAACCTTTAGCGTATCGAGGCCGAGCTTTTCACGTTCGCGGATTTCCAGCCTGTCAAGGTAGTCGGTGGCGCCATCTGCCAGCGCGCGCCACTCATCCAGCTCCGCGTTGTAGCCCGGCGCGATAACGCCGCCATCGCGGATCAGCACCGGTGGCGCCTCAATCACCGCCGCTTCAAGCAGCTCGCGCAGTTCGGTGAATTCACCCATGCGCTCGCGCAGCCGAATCAGCGCGCTGGAGTCGACGTTAGCCAGTAATGCATTCAGCTCCGGCAACTGCTGAAAGGCGTGACGCATACGCGCCAGGTCGCGCGGACGCGCCGTGCGCAGCGCGAGGCGTGCCAGAATACGCTCCAGATCGCCTACCTGACGCAGCACCGGCTGTAGCGTATCGCTCAGGGACTGCAGTTCGGCGATGGCGTCCTGGCGCTGATTAATGACCTGCGCGTCGCGCAGCGGCATGTGCAGCCAGCGCTTGAGCATACGGCTGCCCATTGGCGTAACGGTGCGATCCAGCACCGCTGCCAGCGTATTTTCCGTGCCGCCGGCCAGGTTCTGGGTAATCTCCAGGTTACGGCGCGTAGCGGCATCCATAATGATGCTGTCCTGCTGACGCTCCATGCTGAGGGAACGAATATGCGGCAGGCTGGTGCGCTGCGTATCCTTAACATATTGCAGCAGACAGCCCGCTGCGCGCAGCGCCTGATGCGCCTGCTCTACGCCGAAACCGTTGAGATCGCGCGTACCAAACTGCAAATTCAGCTGCTGGCGCGCGGTATCAATCTCAAATTCCCACAGCGGACGACGGCGCAGGCCGCGACGCTGGTCAATAAGCGACATTGCCTGCAGATCTTCCGGGTAGAGCAGCTCGGCAGGATTGGTGCGCTGTAGCTCGGCGGCCATGGTTTCACTATCCGCCGGTTCGCTAAGGCGAAAACGGCCGGAGCTAATATCCAGCGTGGCGTAGCCAAATCCTTGCGGGCTCTGCACAATGGCAGCCAGCAGATTGTCGTGGCGCTCCTGTAACAGCGCTTCGTCGCTGATGGTACCCGGCGTAACGATGCGCACCACTTTGCGCTCAACCGGGCCTTTGCTCAGCGCCGGATCGCCAATCTGCTCACAGATCGCCACGGATTCGCCCAACTGAACCAGCTTCGCCAGATAACTTTCTACCGCATGATAGGGCACGCCAGCCATCGGAATCGGTTCGCCCGCCGATGCGCCGCGTTTGGTGAGTGAAATCTCCAACAGCTGTGAGGCGCGCTTTGCATCGTCATAAAACAGCTCGTAAAAATCGCCCATGCGGTAAAACAGCAGGATGTCTGGGTGTTCAGCTTTTAGACGCAAGTATTGCTGCATCATGGGGGTGTGAGCGGTGATGTCCTTATCGACTGATTTGTTCATAAATAATTAGCTCTTAAATCATTCGGTTATTGGGCAAGCCTTGCATCGAAGTGCGTATTCTGGCGTATGTCACGGGATCTACCCGTTTTGAGACAGGGAGGATGCACGGAATCATGCAGTCCTGGCTGTGCGATAAGCAACGTCTGGTGGCCATTATGAAAAGTTGCAACCTGAACATCAAGGCTGCCGCCTTTGACCAGCGGGGCCATTCTGACCCACTCACAATCTGATTTCGTCCGCCGCCAGCGACAGGGAAAATGTGTTACGTTGCGCGTGACGTTATCAGGCGGCGGCATAAAAGCCTAACGGAATCCTGCCTGCATACCAGCCTGTGCGAGACATTACGCAAATATTAAGCAGGCATTGCTTATCCCAGGCTACTGAGCAGCAATGTTTCACCTGCCAGAGCCAGGCAGGGGCCGAAAGGCAAGGGCAGATGCAGCGGGCGTTGCACAAGCAGGCGAGCCAGCAGCACCGCGACTAAACCCAGGCTGGAGGCCATCAGTAACAACAGGGGAAGGGGCTGCCAGCCCAGCCAGCCGCCAAGCGCCGCCAGCAGTTTGGCATCGCCACCGCCCAGGGCTTCCTGATGCCGTAAAAGACGATACGCCCAGGCCAATAGCCGGAACAGCAGATAGCCGCTGGCTGCACCGAGAATCGCGTCCGCTGGACTGCTAAGCGGCATAATATGGCAAGTGTGCAGCAGCAGGCCGAGCCACAGCAGCGGCAAGGTCAGCGCATCCGGTAGCAGCTGGCAGCGCAGATCAATCAGCGACAGCGCCAGTAGAAATCCGCTCATCAGTAACGCCACAAACAGCGTGCCGTTCCACGGCAGCCAAAGGCCAAGCAGCAGACTTATCGCTGCGCTGGCCGCCTCGATTGCCGGATAGCGCCAGGGAATTGCCTGACGGCAGTGACGGCAGCGGCCGCGCAATGCCAGCCAGCTAAACAGGGGAATACGATCGCTGGTACGCACCGGCTTTTTACAGCACGGACAGTGGGAGCGAGGAAACATCAGTGAAAAGCCGGGCTGCGGTTGCAGCACGATCAGCGGCAGACGGTAAATGACGACATTGAGAAAGCTGCCGATGCAAAGCGCCAGCACACACAATATCAGCCAGGCAACAGGGTTATTGCTCACTGGTTTCGACTCCTCTTCCGTGATGTTATGAACCTTAACGGCCTTTTCATTCAGTTCGGGCTGGCTGTACTTTATCCCTGTCGTTATCGCTGCGTTGAATAAATGGCTGTTTTCCGTCAGCTTTGCGAGATGATTCCCACTTTACTGACGTCAGCAGATGCGTTTTTGCAGGCGCTTTTGCATCCGTTCGCAGCTATTTACTGGTGCTATTTTTACGTTTCGCCCTGTCCATTCTTTGAGTGAATGTTTACCATAATTCGTTACCTTCACTGCATGCTTATGGATATCAAATGCGTTTTAAGATCACCTTACTTCCGCTTATTGCCTTACTGGCCGCCTGCAGCAGTAAACCTGAATCCGCTACGCAGGCCGCTACGCTGGCCGCGCCGAAAGGGGGCTTCCTGCTGGAGCAGTCCCACGCCGTGCAGCCGATGTTTGGCGACTTTGCCGGGAATCCTGCCGCCGAACAATTTATCGATCAGATGGTGGAGAAGCATGGCTTTGACCGCCAGCAGCTGCATGCCGTAATCGGTCAGGCGAAACGACTGGATTATGTATTACGGCTGATGGACCGCCAGGCACCTGCCTATACGCCGCCCACCGGACCTAACGGTGCCTGGCTCCGCTATCGCAAACAGTTTATTACTCCAGACAACGTGCAGAACGGCGTGGCCTTCTGGAACCAATATCAGGATGCTTTAGCCCGTGCCCAGCAGGTGTACGGCGTGCCGCCGGAAATTATTGTCGGCATTATTGGCGTAGAGACGCGCTGGGGCCGCGTAATGGGTAAAACCCGTATTCTTGATGCGCTGGCCACGCTGTCGTTTAACTATCCGCGCCGCGCCAGCTACTTTAGCAGCGAGCTGGAAACCTTCCTGCTGATGGCGCGCAATGAAGAAGACGATCCGCTGGATCTAAAAGGATCGTTTGCCGGTGCGATGGGCTATGGCCAGTTTATGCCGTCCTCTTATCAGCAGTACGCCGTGGATTTCAACGGCGACGGGCATATCAATCTTTGGGATCCGGTTGATGCTATTGGCAGCGTTGCGCACTATTTCAAAGAGCATGGCTGGCGCAGCGGCGAGAACGTTGCCGTCCCTGCCAGCGGGCAGGCTCCGCTGCTGGAAAACGGTTTCAAGACCCGCTACACGCCAGAAATGCTGGCGGCATCGGGCCTCTCGCCGCAAGGTTCGCTGGACGGCAATACGCAGGTTAGCCTGCTGCGTCTGGACATGGGCACCAGTTATCAGTACTGGTATGGCTTGCCTAATTTTTATGCCATCACGCGCTACAACCACAGCACCCATTACGCGATGGCGGTATGGCAGCTGGGCGAGGCGGTGAGCAAAGCACGTAGCGGCTCAATGTTCTGATTGCTGTCCTTAGTAACTGTATGGGTATATGATGGCGCCCCTCTGGCGTCATCATATCTGTTGTTTCAGGAGCTGTTATGCAATCACTTCCCGCATGTCCCCTCTGTCAGGCTGATTACAGCTGGCAGGATGGTGACAATCTTAACTGCCCTTCCTGCGGTCATATCTGGTCGCTGAATGAAGGGGATAACACCGCAGATAGCCTCGTGGTACGTGATGCTAACGGTAACGTGCTGGAGGATGGCGATACGGTCACCGTGATTAAAGACCTAAAGGTGAAGGGCAGTTCTTCCACGCTGAAGATCGGTACGCGCGTTAAGGGCATTCGTCTGGTTGAGGGCGATCACAATATCGACTGTAAGATCGACGGCTTCGGCCCGATGAAGCTTAAATCAGAATTTGTGAAGCGTGGATAAGCGGGACGGGCGCAAACTGCGCCCGAATCTTTATTTCAGTCAAACAAGCGATCGATAGCTTCGCACTGCTGTGCATTGAGCGTACCGCCATAGTTGCGCGACTGGCTGCTCATTGAGTCAAAGCGGCGCGATACCGCCGTCTTAATCGTCGTCACAAAATCCTCTCCAATAGCATAAATCGCCATCAGCTTGCCGATGCGCTGCTGTATATGCGTCAGCGCTGCCAGATCCTGCTCGTGCCACGCCTGCATGGCTGCTGCGAACAGTTCCGGCACAATATTATTCAGACCAGAAATCACGCCCGCACCGCCTGCCAGCAGGTTTGGCAGCAGGTATTCATCATAGCCGGAGAGTACCGCGAAATCGTCGCGCACCTTTTTTGTCTCTTCAATCAGCGCGCGATTATGTGACAGGCAGTCAACCGTATCTTTAATCCCGACAAAATTGGGCAGTTCGGCTGCCAGCTGGCTGACCAGCGCTGGCGTCAGATCGCAGCCGGTACGCGCCGGAAAGTTATAGGCGAACCATTTGCCGCCGATCTGTTTATCCAGCTCGCGGAAATAGCTCAGCAGCTGTTGTTGCGTCTGGCCATAGTAATAGGGCGGCAGCACCATGACCGCATCGAAGTCGTTGTGCCAGGCCGCTTCGGCCAGCTCCACCATATCCGCCATACAGGTACTGGAGATATTGGCGACCATAGACAGCGGTGAAAGCTGGCGCGCTTCACGGATCAACAGTAAACGCTCCTGCTGCGTCAGTGAGGCAAATTCGCCAATGCTGCCCATCAGCAGTAAGGTGTTAATACCTGAGGCATTCAGGCGGCCAAAATGACGGCCCAGCGCATCAATGTCTGGCTGGCCTTGAGAGGTAAAAGGCGTAACGGACGGGCACCACACGCCGGAAAATGCGGGTTGCGAAATCATAGACGCTCCTGAACGGTGTGAAAAAATGAAACAATGTTTTAACTTAATGCGCAGCGCGGGCACTTGCCACCGCTGCGTGTAGAATTGGGCAGCGCATCGCACTTTTCCGCAACACATTGACTAATGAGAGAGGCTAAACATGCAGGACTGGAATCCTCAGCTCTATCGGCAGTTTGAATCTGAAAGAACACGGCCAGCGCAGGAGTTGCTGGCGCGCATACCCGTTACGGATGTTCGATTTGCGACGGATTTAGGTTGTGGTCCGGGTAATAGCACGGAACTGCTGGCAAACGCCTGGCCTGAAGCACAAATTTATGGCCTGGACAGCTCTGAAGCGATGCTGCAGCAGGCGCGGGAACGGCTGCCTCGCTGCACTTTCATTAAAGACGATATTCGTTGCTGGCGGGCAAATGAGCCACAGCAGGTCATCTATGCCAATGCCTCGCTACAGTGGCTGGATCAACACGACACGCTATTGCCGCAACTGGCAAACCAGCTGGATACAGGCGGTACCCTGGCGATCCAGATGCCGGATAATTTACAGGAACCTTCCCATCGCCTGATGCGCGACATCGCCGCGTGCGATCCCTGGCGTCAGCGTATCGGTGAGGTTGAACGCAAGCAACCGCTCACCAGTGAAAACTATTACGATCTGCTGTCGCAGGCAGGCTGTGAGGTAGATACCTGGCGCACCACTTACTATCACGTTATGCCAGACGCGCAGGCAATCGTCACCTGGCTAAAAGCGACCGGGCTGCGACCCTTTGTCGGTGCGCTTGAACCTGATGAGCAGACGCGTTTTCTTGAGCAGTATCACCAGGCGCTGCAACAGGCTTATCCAGCCCGCAATGATGGTTGTGTTTTGCTGGCCTTCCCGCGTCTTTTTATCGTAGCGGTGAAAAAGGCTTCCCACTCCTGAGAGCAGATGCGCAAAGCCAGCAGGCTTTGGATAAGACGGGTTGAAAATGTCCTGTTCTTACACCATGTTCTCTCTACTGAGCGGAAAGGATGAGACGCCATGAACGATCTGGAACTACAGCGTTTGAGCAAGACAATAGGTGAACGCCTGAAGGTGAAACGGGCAACAGTGACCTGCGCCGAATCCTGTACGGGTGGCTGGATCGCCAAAGTATTTACCGATATCGGCGGCAGCTCCGCCTGGTTTGAGCGCGGTTTTGTTACCTACAGCAATGAGGCTAAACAAGAGCTGGTGGGCGTATCAGCCGGCTCGCTTGCGCAGTATGGTGCGGTGAGCGAGGCTGTAGTGCAGGAGATGGCACAGGGTGCCCGACTTGCTGCGCGAGCGGACTATGCAGTATCGGTCAGCGGCATTGCCGGACCCGATGGCGGTAGCGCTGATAAACCGGTCGGCACCGTATGGTTTGGCTTTGCCGGACCCGGCGGCGCAGTGGTCGCAAAACGCCAGCAATTTCAAGGGGATCGTGAGGCAGTACGACGACAGTCTGTGGCCTTTGCGCTCCAGACATTACAGGACGATTTTTTGGCAAATTAAGCTTGATACTGTATGACTATACAGTATAATTAGCAGCAACAGAAAGCGAGCAGGCATTTGTAGCGTGCTTACCCCCGTATGAGTCAGGAGTAGA
>Ga0209371_1000162_pt1 | contig 100949 bp, 89 predicted proteins | sample AgamicAtAmrz_FD_187165 | JGI IMG/M metagenome (GOLD analysis project Ga0209371, IMG submission 187165) | Agave microbial communities from Guanajuato, Mexico - At.Am.rz (SPAdes) (version 2) | ecosystem: Host-associated > Plants > Roots > Rhizosphere | place: Guanajato, Mexico | collected 2012-06-07 | reverse complement strand
TTTGCCTGGCGGCTTTAGCGCGGTGGTCCCACCTGACCCCATGCCGAACTCAGAAGTGAAACGCCGTAGCGCCGATGGTAGTGTGGGGTCTCCCCATGTGAGAGTAGGGAACTGCCAGGCATCAAATAAGTAGAGAGGCCATCCGCAAGGATGGCCTTTTTGCGTTTTTGAACCACCGAATTTTGTAGGCCGGGTAAGGCAAAGCCGCCATCCGGCAAGTCAGACCGCACTCCATGCCACAATAAACTCCGCAATCCCATCCACATCATTTAAATCCAGCAGCGGAATCTCCAGCGGCAACACAACATCACTGGCTACGGCAATCACGTGCTCATCAAGCGCTAACTCACTGACATCATGCCCGGCATCGCTTCGGAACAGCAGGATCTTAGGCACGGCCTCATGCTTAAAACCCTCAACCAGCACCAGGTCCAGCGTGGAATGATCCATTCGGCTAACCAGATAAGCCAGATCCAGCGGTGCCTCATCCGGCGTTTCTGTCATTAATGCCCAGCGCTGGGTACTTGCCACCATCGTTTGCGCGGCACCCGCTTTACGCAACTCATGGCTATCTTTGCCAGGTTTATCGACATCCATATTATGGTGAGTGTGCTTGATTAACCCTGGACGAATACCTCTGGCACAAAGGGAAGGAATGAGCTTCTTAAGCAGCGTGGTTTTCCCGGTCCCACTCCAGGCGGAAATGGCTACAACAGGTATCATCTTTTCTCCTGCATGCTCTGCAAATCTTCACTTGTATTCACGTTCACAAACGCTGGTTTCAAATCGCTAAAATCAACGGAATGGCCGCCAGAATCGCGCATAAAGACCATCACCCTGCGCTCTCCCGCGGCCAGATACGCCTGCAGGGCAGGCGCTAACGAGCGGTGCATCAACGCGATAGCAGGATGGTCACGCTCGCCGTCATGTACCCAAACCACAGGCGCTGCGCCACGGAGCAGTAACAAACGCTCGACAAGGCAGGACGGAATAAACGGCGTATCGCAGGGACAGAACATAAACCACTCTCCGTGCGACTGTTGCATAACCGAAAGCATACCGGCCAGCGGTCCCGGGTAATTCTCAAGGCTATCCTGATAAACGGCGTACCCGCTGCGCTGGTAAGTGCCAATATGCCTGTTCGCACTGATGACCATTGTCGTCACCTGGCCTGCAAGCGTATCAGCGACGCATTGCCATAAGGGTTTGCCGTTAAGGAGTTGAAGCCCTTTATCTTTTCCCCTCATACGCGTTGCTCTGCCACCCGCCAGAACCACGCCGATGATTTCCAGACCCCGATTCACGAATATCGCCTCTTTTATTGTGGGATTGACCCTGCTAACGTGTCACTCTAAATGAAAGGAGCACCACCATGAAATGTAAACGTCTGAATGAAGTTATTGAACTCCTCCAGCCCGCCTGGCAAAAAGAGCCAGAGCTGAATCTGATGCAATTTTTACAGAAACTGGCGAAAGAGTCAGGTTTTGACGGCGAACTGGCAGACCTTTCTGACGACATCCTGATCTACCACCTCAAAATGCGTGACTCTGCCAAAGATGCTGTTATTCCTGGTATTCAGAAAGATTATGAGGAAGATTTTAAGACCGCATTATTGCGCGCCCGAGGCGTAATTAAAGAGTAAAAGCTTGTAAGCGGCGGCACCGAAATCGCCACAAGATGATATCCTGAATCATTCGTATAATTTCCGGATGATCGGATGAACGACCAGGCTTTTACTTTCCAGACATTACACCCGGATACCATTATGGATGCCCTGTTTGAACAGGGCATTCGCGTGGATTCCGGGCTAACGCCGTTAAACAGCTACGAAAACCGCGTCTATCAATTTCAGGATGAGGATCGTCAGCGCTTCGTCGTAAAGTTCTATCGTCCTGAACGCTGGTCCGCAGAACAAATTCAGGAAGAGCATCAGTTTGCTCACGATCTGCTGGATGACGATGTCCCCGTTGCCGCACCGCTAAAATTCAATAACCAGACGCTCCTCACGCACCAGGGGTTTTATTACGCTGTATTCCCAAGTCTGGGTGGTCGCCAGTTTGAGGCGGATAATATCGATCAGATGGAGTGGGTGGCTCGCTATCTGGGACGTATACACCAGACGGGACGCAAAAAAACCTTTACTGCCCGCCCGACTATCGGGATTCAGGAATATCTTCTTGAACCGCGTGAAATATTCGAAACGTCTGCAATGATTCCCAATGCGCTAAAGGGAGATTTCCTCAGCGCTACCGATAAGCTTATTGCTGCGGTTAAAACCTGCTGGCGCGATGATATTTCCGTTCTGCGCCTGCATGGCGATTGTCACGCCGGCAATATTCTCTGGCGCGATGGCCCGCTGTTTGTCGATCTCGATGATGCGCGCATGGGCCCAGCGGTTCAGGATCTGTGGATGCTGCTCAATGGCGACAAAGCCGAGCAACGCATGCAGCTTGAAACCATTATTGAAGCCTATGAAGAGTTTAGCCCGTTTAATTCAGACGAAATTGCCCTGATTGAGCCTTTACGTGCTATGCGTTTTGTTTATTATCTCGCATGGTTAATCAGGCGTTGGGACGATCCCGCATTTCCTCGAAATTTCCCGTGGCTTACCGGAGAGGATTACTGGCGTAGCCAGATATCTACATTTACTGAGCAGGTTAAGGTTCTTCAGGAGCCCCCTCTGCAATTAACGCCGATGTATTAATTAGACACACCCAGGAGAGAGTTAATCATGAAAAAAATTTGGCTGGCGCTGGCAGGTATGATTCTGGCATTTAGCGCTTCTGCGGCGCAGTTTACCGACGGCAAACAGTACATCACGCTGGACAAGCCTGTCGCTGGCGAGCCACAGGTTCTGGAGTTCTTCTCGTTCTATTGCCCACACTGCTACCAGTTCGAGCAGGTACTGCATGTTTCTGACAACGTGAAGAAAAAGCTGCCGGAAGGCACCAAAATGACCAAGTACCACGTTGAGTTCCTGGGTCCATTGGGTAAAGACCTGACTCAGGCGTGGGCGGTAGCCATCGCGCTGGGCGTTGAAGATAAGGTAACGTCCCCAATGTTTGAAGCCGTGCAGAAAACCCAAACCGTTCAGACCACTGCGGATATCCGTAAAGTTTTCGTAGATGCCGGCGTGAAAGGTGAAGATTATGACGCGGCATGGAACAGCTTTGTGGTGAAGTCACTGGTGGCACAGCAGGAAAAAGCGGCGGCTGACCTGCAGCTGCAGGGCGTTCCGGCAATGTTTGTTAATGGCAAATACCAGCTGAACATGCAGGGCATGGACACCAGCAGCATGGATATCTTTGTACAGCAGTACGCCGATACCGTGAAATACCTGGTTGAGAAGAAGTAATTTCGCTGATGTAAAAACGCCGGTCACTGACCGGCGTTTTTGTATGAAGATTTAATGCTGTCTATCTGTTCGTCTTTCTCATTCCAGAGCGCATTAAGCCACTGCTGGAAACGACGCTTGAAATTCTTATCGTTAACGTAGTCACCATGCAGTTCGGCATCTATCGGGACCAGATCGACACGCACAACAATACGCGTTAGTTTGCCGCTGAGCATATCGAAGAACGGCGTCTTATCGTTTTCCGGATAGCAGAGCGTGACGTTAAGGAGCTTATCGAACTGCGTGCCCAGCACATTAAGCGCCATCGCAATGCCTGCGGCCTTTGGCGGCAGCAGATTCTGATAAGGGGAACGAGTTTGTTGATGCTTCTCTTGCGTAAACCGGGAGCCTTCAACAAAGTTCACGATGGTTGTTGGATGCGCACGAAACTTTTCGCAGGAACGGCGTGTGGTCTCCACATCTTTACCGCGACGCTCCGGATGACGAATCAAATAGCTGCGCGAATAGCGTTTCATAAACGGCATATCCAGCGCCCAGCAGGCCAGGCCGATAAAAGGTACCCAGGCGAGCTGCTGTTTCAGGAAGTATTTGTTCATCGGGATGTGTTTGCGGAAAAGCACACACAACACCACGATATCAGCCCAGCTGTGGTGATTGCAGATCAGCAGATACCAGTTTTTTTTGTTGAGGCTCTCCAGCCCTTTGATATCCCACTTCAGATGTGGGTTCAGGCACAACAGGATTGCCAGTCCTTCACACCAGCAGTACATCATGAAATTACAAAATGCGGACACGGATCGCCACACCGCGGGTACAGGCAGCAGCAGTTTAACGAGCCCGGCGATAATGATCGGCACAGAACAGGCGATAGTCACCAGGATAGTTAAAATGATGCTTAACAGTAATGTTATTGCAGCGAGCAATCTCGACATGATGAGCTTTTTCAAATGGTTAGCTGTAAGTGGGCAGCCGGCTATTCGGCGCTGGGCGCTGATTTTATCAGAAAACAGACAAAGTAATGGGGCTTTCACGTGAGGAACTGGCGGCTTTTCCTCTGTCGCAGAAGATTTCTCTGTGATTCTGCGCTAATCAAGGCTTATATCCACATAGACTAAATTGCCATCAGTTAGCATATAGAGAAGATCTGGCAACATAACAGCATGATAATTAAGATCTAAATATTACCCAATATGTGTTTTAAGCGACTGTTATTCATATGAAGTGAAAATATGCACAAACTTATCCACAGTTTTATTTTTGCGAGCGATCCTCACGATCGCAAAATCTTTTCCGGTATCTGGCGCTAATAACTGATGTTTTCATCCTTCTGTGGCATCCTTTACGCATAAATTGATTAAAGGCACGGACATTATGGTTCAGATCCCAGAAAACCCTCTTATTCTCGTCGATGGCTCTTCTTACCTGTATCGGGCGTATCATGCGTTTCCTCCTCTGACCAATAGCGCAGGGGAACCTACCGGCGCAATGTACGGCGTGCTGAATATGCTTCGCAGCCTTATTCTTCAGTATCAGCCAACTCATGCGGCAGTCGTTTTTGATGCGAAAGGCAAAACGTTCCGCGACGAGTTGTTTGAGCATTACAAATCCCACCGTCCGCCAATGCCTGACGATCTGCGCGCGCAGATTGAGCCACTGCACGCCATGGTGAAGGCGATGGGCCTGCCGCTGCTGGCCGTCTCTGGCGTCGAAGCCGATGACGTCATCGGCACGCTGGCGCGTGAAGCTGAAAAAATGGGCCGACCGGTACTGATCAGCACCGGTGATAAAGATATGGCACAGCTGGTGACGCCGGGTATCACCCTGATTAACACCATGACTAACACCATTCTGGGACCTGAAGAGGTGGTTACAAAGTATGGCGTGCCGCCTGAACTGATTATCGACTTCCTCGCATTGATGGGTGACTCCTCGGATAACATTCCTGGGGTTCCGGGCGTCGGTGAAAAAACCGCGCAAGCTCTGCTTCAGGGGCTGGGCGGGCTGGATACGTTATATGCGGAATCGGATAAAATCGCCGGGCTCACCTTCCGTGGTGCAAAAACCATGGCCGGAAAACTGGAAGAAAACAAAGAGGTGGCTTATCTCTCTTATAAGCTGGCAACCATCAAAACCGACGTTGAACTGGAGCTGGGCTGTGAACAGCTGGAGGTACAACAGCCTTCCGCTGACGATCTGCTGACCCTGTTTAAGAAATATGAATTTAAGCGCTGGATCACTGACGTAGAAGCCGGCAAATGGCTGCAGGCAAAAGGTGCCAAACCTGCTGCAAAGCCGAAAGAGACAATTGTTGTTGATGCAGAAGAGCAGGCGGAAGAAGCCGCCGCGGTGCTTTCCTCTGACAATTATGAAACCATTCTTGAAGAGCCGCAGCTGATTGCGTGGATCGAGAAGCTGAAAAAAGCGCCGGTCTTTGCCTTTGATACCGAAACCGACAGTCTTGATAACATCTCTGCCAATATGGTGGGCCTCTCCTTTGCCACTGAGCCCGGTCTTGCGGCCTATGTGCCCGTCGCGCACGATTACCTGGATGCGCCGGAACAGCTCTCCCGTGAGCGCGTGCTTGAGCTGCTGAAGCCGATCCTGGAAGACGAGAAGGCGCTGAAGGTCGGGCAAAATCTCAAGTACGACCGCGGCATTTTGCAGAACTACGGCATTGAACTGCGCGGGATTGCCTTCGACACTATGCTCGAATCCTACATTCTGGACAGCGTCGCGGGCCGTCATGATATGGATTCCTTATCTGACCGCTGGCTCAAGCACAAAACGATCACGTTTGAAGAGATTGCCGGTAAAGGGAAAAATCAGCTTACCTTTAACCAGATTGCTCTCGAAGAGGCAGGGCGCTACGCGGCGGAAGATGCTGATGTCACGCTGCAGCTGCACCTGAAGATGTGGCCAAAACTGCAGAAGCATGAAGGACCGCTGAACGTGTTCCAGCATATCGAGATGCCGCTGGTTCCCGTACTGTCCCGCATCGAACGCAACGGCGTGAAGATCGATCCAACGGTGCTGCATAACCACTCCGGTGAGCTCGCCCAGCGTCTGACCGAGCTTGAGCAAAAAGCGCATGAGCTTGCCGGCGAGCCGTTTAACCTCTCTTCGCCGAAGCAGCTGCAAACCATTCTGTTTGAAAAGCAGGGTATCAAGCCGCTGAAGAAAACCCCTGGCGGCGCACCGTCAACTTCTGAAGAGGTGCTGGAAGAGCTGGCGCTGGATTACCCGCTGCCAAAAGTGATTCTGCAGTACCGTGGCCTCGCGAAGCTGAAGTCTACCTACACCGACAAGCTCCCGCTGATGATCAACCCGAAAACAGGCCGCGTGCATACCTCATATCATCAGGCTGTAGCGGCGACGGGGCGTCTCTCGTCAACCGATCCAAACCTGCAGAACATCCCGGTACGTAACGAAGAAGGCCGCCGTATTCGTCAGGCTTTTATTGCGCCCGATGACTACCTGATTGTCTCGGCTGACTACTCGCAAATTGAGCTACGCATTATGGCGCATCTCTCCCGCGACAAAGGTTTGCTGACGGCCTTCGCAGAAGGGAAGGATATCCACCGGGCGACCGCGGCGGAAGTTTTCGGTTTGCCGCTGGACAGCGTGACGAACGAACAGCGCCGCAGCGCTAAAGCGATCAACTTCGGTTTAATTTACGGCATGAGCGCATTTGGCCTTTCGCGCCAGCTCAATATTCCGCGCAAAGAGTCGCAAAAGTATATGGACCTCTACTTCGAACGCTATCCGGGCGTGCTGGAATACATGGAGCGCACCCGCGCGCAGGCGAAGGAGAAAGGTTACGTTGAAACCCTTGATGGCCGCCGTCTCTACTTGCCGGACATCAAATCCAGCAACGCGGCGCGACGCGCTGGCGCAGAGCGTGCGGCGATCAACGCCCCGATGCAGGGTACCGCGGCGGACATTATCAAGCGCGCAATGATCGCCGTTGATGCCTGGCTGGAAAAAGAGAAGCCTCGCGTGAAAATGATCATGCAGGTACACGATGAACTGGTATTCGAAGTGCACAAAGACGACCTCGACGCCGTATCGAAAAAGATCCACGAACTGATGGAAAGCAGCATGACGCTGGACGTGCCGTTGCTGGTGGAAGTGGGAAGTGGCGAAAACTGGGATCAGGCTCACTAACGGTTCTGCGAAGAACGCGCGTTTTATGTAAGTTTGCAACATAACAACGCGCGTTTTGTGACGATCATTAGAATTCCCTATGTAAAGAATGAAAAAAAACTACAAAAAGTGCTTTTTCTGCAGCACAAAAAGGGGTAGAGTTATCGACGTAGGGTACAGAGGTAAGATGTTCTATCTTTCAGACCTTTTACTTCACGTAATCGGATTTGGCTGAATATTTTAGCCGCCCCAGTCAGTAATGACTGGGGCGTTTTTTATTGCGGCAAAGAAAAAATCAGGGCAAAAAAAAGCGCGGCCATCGCCGCGCTCGGTATTACTCTTCTTCCGCTTCCGTTGCGGGTTCCAGCTCGTTAAACCAGGTGTCGAGCTTCTGACGCAGCTTGTCCACGCCCTGCTTTTTCAGCGAGGAGAACGGCTCAACCTGCACATCACCGTTGAACGCCAGTACCGCTTCGCGAACCATATTCACCTGCGCTTTACGCGCACCGCTTGCCAGCTTATCGGCTTTTGTCAGCAGCACCAGCACGGCGATATCGCTTGCTACCGCCCAGTCGATCATCTGCTGATCCAGATCTTTAAGGGGATGGCGAATATCCATCAACACCACCAGACCTTTCAGGCACAGGCGCTTTTCCAGGTATTCACCCAGCGCACGCTGCCATTTGATTTTCATCTCTTCCGGTACCTGTGCGTAACCGTATCCCGGTAAGTCGACAAGGCGTTTGCCTTCTGCCACTTCAAACAGGTTAATCAGCTGGGTACGGCCAGGTGTTTTTGAGGTACGCGCCAGGCTCTTCTGATTGGTCAGCGTATTCAGGGCGCTGGATTTCCCCGCATTGGAGCGGCCAGCAAAGGCCACTTCAATGCCGGTATCAGAAGGAAGGTGGCGAATATCGGGCGCACTGGTGACAAAATGCGTCTGTTGGTAGTTCCAGGTAGTCACGTGGTCGTCTCCAAAATCGTAATCTGAGGGAGATTATACCCGAATGCAGGCAAAAGGCTTTCTGATTACATATGACCTGTAGGCTAAAGCCCCAAACGGTGTGAGAGATCGGCCAGAGATGCTATGGGAGATTTCAGAGAATTCGCAGGCGTTAAAAAATGCAAACTGTTTTAAATCATGAGCTTATTTCCGGGTAATTATCTGAAAATCTCTTTTTATACTGTTTCGTTGCTTGTTAGTTTATGCGAACAAGGTAAAGTGTGCGTCAGGGCGAGGAAGCCATCAGGAAATCGACTTAAGGATTAGGGTCAGGAGCGCCAGGAGGCGAAGACGCAGGATTGTCAGGATGACCAGCGCCTGGAGGCGTTTTAACAGGAAATGGAACCGTATCACGGACGGTATTAGCCAAGGGATAAACAGGGTTTGTTGTTGGCAAACACGGATTGTCTGACCCGCTAAGGGTTGTGAGTCAGGAAAAAAGGCGACAGATTGCTCTGTCGCCTTTTTTCTTTGCTTGCTTTCTGCTAGATTTCGCCGCAATTCTATACTGAAGAAAACGACTTAAAGATAAAACATCATGAAAAAACCAACCTCCGCTGCGGGTGCGAAACGCCCTGCAAAAGCACGCCGCAAAACGCGCGAAGAACTGAACCAGGAAGCGCGCGATCGTAAACGCGATAAAAAACATCGCGGTCATGCTGCGGGTAGCCGTGCCAGCGGCGTTGGTGCAGCGGGCGCTTCTGCAAAAGGCAAACAGCAGAAAGATCCTCGTATCGGCAGTAAAACTCCCATTCCACTGGGCGTGACAGACACCCCGGTCACTAAGCAGCACAAACCAAAGAGCGAGAAACCTATGCTTTCACCGCAGGCTGAGCTGGATTTGCTGGAGAACGATGAGCGCCTGGACGCGCTGCTGGAACGTCTTGAAGAGGGTGAAACCCTGACCGCCGAAGAGCAGTCATGGGTTGATGCCAAACTGGATCGCATCGATGAACTGATGCAGAAGCTGGGCCTGTCATACGACGATGACGAAGATGAAGAAGAAGACGAAAAGCAGGAAGATATGATGCGTCTTCTGAAGGGTGGAAACTAACATTTGCACCCTGCAGGCACGATAGTCCTGCTTATAACCCTTCCGGTTATATGTTATCTGGTGTGGTTATTCGTTAAACTACGGCGGTTGTCGCGGCGACAGAAGTGGCTGCGCACCCGAGTGATGGCCCGCAATGGGGCCGGAACGGGCCGCCGTATACGAACGCGACACCAACGGAAGGAGTGAGCATGTCAGTACCATCTATCGACTGGGATTTGGCCCTAATCCAGAAATATAACTATTCCGGGCCGCGTTATACGTCATACCCCACTGCGCTGGAGTTCTCCGATGCCTTCGGCGAGGATGATTTTCAGCAGGCTGTCGCGCGCTATCCTGAGCGTCCGCTGTCTCTCTACGTCCATATTCCGTTCTGCCAAAAGCTCTGCTACTTCTGCGGCTGCAATAAAATCGTTACCCGTCAGCAGCATAAAGCCGACCAGTATCTTGACGCGCTCGAACAAGAAATTGTGCATCGCGCGCCGCTGTTTGCTGGCCGTCACGTCAGCCAGCTTCACTGGGGTGGCGGCACGCCAACCTATCTGAATAAAGCGCAAATAAGCCGCCTGATGACTCTGCTGCGCGGCAATTTCAGTTTTAACGACGACGCTGAAATCTCGATCGAGGTCGATCCGCGTGAAATTGAACTGGATGTGCTGGATCATTTACGTGCAGAGGGCTTCAACCGCCTGAGCATGGGCGTGCAGGACTTCAATAAAGAAGTTCAGCGCCTGGTGAACCGCGAGCAGGACGAAGAATTTATCTTTGCCTTACTCAACCATGCGCGTGAAATTGGCTTCACCTCGACCAATATTGACCTGATTTACGGCCTGCCAAAGCAGACGCCGGAAAGCTTCGCCTTCACGCTGAAGCGCGTGGCCGAACTTAACCCTGACCGCCTGAGCGTCTTTAACTATGCGCATTTGCCGACGCTTTTTGCCGCTCAGCGTAAAATTAAAGATGCCGACCTTCCTTCTGCCCAACAGAAGCTGGATATCCTGCAGGAAACCATTACCTCGCTGACCGAGACCGGCTATCAGTTTATCGGTATGGATCATTTTGCCCGTCCTGATGACGAGCTGGCCATTGCCCAGCGTGAAGGGGTACTTCACCGTAACTTTCAGGGCTACACGACCCAGGGCGATACCGATTTACTGGGGATGGGCGTCTCCGCCATCAGCATGATTGGCGACTGTTACGCGCAGAACCAGAAAGAGCTGAAGCTCTACTATCAGCAGGTTGATGACACAGGTAACGCGCTGTGGCGCGGCATTGCGTTAACGCGCGACGACTGCATCCGTCGGGACGTGATTAAGGCGCTTATCTGCAACTTCCGTCTCGATTTCAGTGATGTGGAAGCGCAGTGGGGTCTGCACTTCAGCGATTATTTTGCAGAAGACCTGAAGCTCCTGGCGCCGCTGGCGAAAGACGGGCTGGTGGATGTATCGGAGAGTGCGATTGAGGTCACGCCGAAAGGGCGTCTGTTGATTCGTAACATCTGCATGTGCTTTGATGCCTACCTGCGGCAGAAAGCGCGTTTGCAGCAGTTCTCGCGGGTCATTTAAGCCGCATTGCTAAAAAACGTAGGCCGGGTAAGGCGTAGCCGCCACCCGGCTTTTACGTTCAACTCGCTAGCTAAACAGCCCGACCAGCGCCGCACACAGCACGGCCGCAATGGCGGTTTGTGGCGTGTGGCTTTCAGCGGCTCCGCTAGAGAGCATATTCACTAATGTTTCCAGCATGATGTTCACCCTCAATTTCCGGGCACGATCATACAAAACTTAACGGAACAGTAAAGCGCAAAATAACACCACTTTGCGCTCAATTAATAATCTTTACGCTGCGGTAAAGGTCACTCCATTCCGAGCTCTTTAAGCTTGCGCGTCAGGGTATTACGTCCCCATCCCAGCAGGCGAGCGGCTTCCTGCTTATGACCCTGAGTATGACGAAGCGCGGTGGTTAATAACGTACGCTCCATCTCAGGCTGAGCTTCAGACAGCAGGTTTTGATGACCGGAACGCAGCGCACGGTCCGCCCACTGCGCCAGCAGCGTCGCCCAGCTGTCCGGCAGCGCGTGCCCGGTACTGCTTTCTGGCGCGGTCGCTTCAAACAGCTCGGCCGGTAAATCCTGAATCAACACTTCCTGTCCGGCGGCCATCACGGTTAACCAGCGGCAGGTGTTTTCCAGCTGACGTACGTTGCCCGGCCACGCCAGACGCGTAAGGGCCGCATCGGTTTCAGGGTGAAGCTGCTTGGCCTCCACACCGAGCTCACGGGCGGCCACCTGCAGGAAATGACGCGCCAGGCGAGGAATATCTTCACGGCGTTCACGCAGCGGCGGCAGATGAACGCGAATCACGTTCAGGCGATGGAATAAATCCTCGCGGAATTTTCCCTCCTGCACGCGTTGCTCCAGGTTCTGGTGGGTCGCGGCGATAATGCGCACGTCCACCTTCACAGGCGCATAGCCGCCCACGCGATAAAACTGCCCGTCGGCCAGCACGCGCAGCAGTCGGGTCTGGACATCCAGCGGCATATCGCCGATCTCATCCAGAAACAGCGTACCGCCGTCAGCCTGTTCGAAACGCCCCTGGCGAATGGTATTTGCCCCGGTAAACGCCCCTTTTTCATGGCCGAACAGTTCCGATTCAATCAAATCCTTCGGGATAGCCGCCATATTCAGGGCGATAAAAGGTGCTTTTGCCCGCGGGCTGTGGCGGTGCAGTGCATGTGCAACCAGCTCTTTACCGGTTCCCGATTCACCGTTAATCAATACGCTGATGGACGAGCGGGACAAGCGGCCAATAATGCGAAACACATCCTGCATTGCCGGCGCTTCGCCGATGATGTCAGTCGTTGGCCCAAAATCGGGCGCGTGGCGCGGCTGTTGCTGCTCCTGATAATGGCTAATCGCGCGCTCAACCAGCGCCACCGCTTCGTCAATATCAAACGGTTTGGGCAGGTAATCGAACGCCCCTTGCTGATAGGCACTCACTGCGGCATCCAGATCGGAATGTGCCGTCATTATGATGACCGGAAGCATAGGGTGGCGTTGTTTGATCTGCTTTAAAAGCGCCAGCCCGTCCATCCCCGGCATGCGAATATCCGACAGGAGAACATCCGGCGTTTTGGTGGTGAGTGCGTCGAGCACTTCGCTGCCGCTCTCAAACGTCGTGCAGCTTAATCCCGCCCCTGTGAGCGCGCGTTCAAGCACCCAACGGATGGAGCTATCGTCATCGACTACCCAGACTATCCCTCGTTGCATAAACGTCACCTTTATTTTTTAATCGGCAGGAAAACCGAAAACTCGGTATGTCCCGGCCAACTGGTAAATTCAATTTTGCCAGAGTGTTGATCGATCAAACTGCGGGCAATGGATAAGCCCAGGCCGGTTCCGCCTTCGCGACCGCTTACCATCGGATAGAACAGGGTATCCTGCAGATGCGATGGAATACCAGGCCCGTTATCCTCGACGTCGATTCGGGCCGCCAGGCGATAGCGCACGCCGTGTAACGTGAGCTGGAAGGCGGTGCGGGTGCGTAAAATAATCTCGCCCCCTTCCGGCCCCAGCGCCTGCAGCGCGTTGCGCACAATATTCAACAGGACCTGCTCGATCTGATCCGGGTCATGCGCCAGTTCCGGCAGGCTTGGGTCGTAATCACGTACCAGCGTCACGTTCTCCGGCAGCTCCATTGAGACGAGCTTCACCACCCGTTCGGCCACTTTATGGATGCTTTCTGTGACATGCATTCCCGGCTGCTGCGGCCCGAGAAGGCGGTCAACCAGATTACGCAGACGGTCCGCCTGCTCAATGATGACGTTGGTGTACTCCGCCAGAGCAGGGTCGGGCAGCGCCTTGGTCAGAAGCTGCGCCGCGCCGCGTAATCCACCCAGCGGGTTTTTGATTTCATGTGCCAGACCGCGCACCAGGTCTCGGGCGGCAATTTGCTGCGCATGCTGAAGCTGCTCCTGGCTCAGTCGACGCTGATTATCCATCGGCGCCATTTCAAGCAGGATCATACCTTCGGGAAGACGCTGCGCGGTCAGCGACAGGATATGCGAGCGCCCGTCGATCACCAGCGTCACTTCGTTATCCGTGAACCCTTGACCCGCCTGCAAACTTTCCTGCATCAGGCCAATATTCAGCGAAAAATAGCTCAGTAATTCCGGAAGCGGGGTGCCGAACAGTTTACGTGCGCTTTGGGCAAGCAGCTGCTGCGCCGCCGGGTTGGCGTAATGAACGGCCAGCTCGTCATCGACCAGCAAGATGCTGTTAATCAAAGAATTGAGGATCTGCCCAGCATCGGGCAGCGTGCCAGTTGCCATTCAGCAGTCTCCTGGAGTTGTTTGCACTAATTTAGTGCAGTATAGCGTTTTCGGCGTAAAAAGCGCGTGAGATCAGATTGTTGGTGGAGAAAAAAGCCCATCCGGAGATGGGCTAAAAGTTTCCACGGCAACTACTCCCGGCGCTTGTGACGCCGGGTAAAACAACTTTATTAAACGCTGTAGTACAGTTCGAACTCAACCGGGTGCGGAGTCATACGTACGCGGTCGTTCTCTTCAGTACGCAGGGCGATGTAAGCGTCAATCGCTTCATCAGTGAACACGCCACCGGCAGTCAGGAACTCACGGTCTGCATCCAGAGCCTGGAGGGCTTCTTCCAGAGAGCCAGCAACCTGTGGGATCTCTTTCGCTTCTTCTGGTGGCAGGTCGTACAGGTTTTTGTCCATCGCTTCGCCTGGGTGGATTTTGTTTTTGATACCGTCCAGACCCGCCATCAGCAGTGCTGCGAAGCACAGGTATGGGTTAGCCGCTGGATCCGGGAAGCGCACTTCGATACGACGCGCTTTCGGAGAGGCAACAACCGGGATACGGATAGAAGCAGAACGGTTACGAGCAGAGTAGGCCAGCATCACTGGTGCTTCATAGCCCGGGACCAGACGCTTGTAGGAGTTGGTGGTTGGGTTCGCCAGGGCGTTGATCGCTTTAGCGTGTTTGATAACACCACCGATGTAGTGCAGCGCCTGCTCAGACAGACCCGCATACTTGTCGCCAGAGAACAGGTTGGTACCGTTCTTGGACAGAGACATGTGGCAGTGCATACCGGAACCGTTGTCGCCAAACATTGGTTTTGGCATGAAGGTTGCGGTTTTACCGAAACGGTGCGCAACGTTGTGCACAACGTATTTATAAATCTGAATCTCATCCGCTTTCTTGGTCATGGTGTTGAAGCGGGTAGCGATTTCGTTCTGGCCAGCGGTCGCCACTTCGTGGTGGTGAGCTTCAACAACCAGGCCCATCTCTTCCATGATCAGACACATGGTAGAACGGATGTCCTGTGAAGAATCGACCGGAGGAACCGGGAAGTAACCGCCTTTCACGCCAGGACGGTGACCTTTGTTACCACCTTCGTATTTGGTGGAAGAGTTCCATGCGCCTTCGATGTCATCGATAGCCACGTGGGAACCAGAAATTGAAGCGCCGAAACGGATGTCGTCAAACAGGAAGAACTCTGGCTCTGGCCCGAACAGAACGGTGTCTGCAATGCCGGTAGAACGCAGGTACTCTTCAGCGCGTTTCGCGATAGAACGTGGGTCGCGGTCGTAGCCCTGCAGAGTGCCTGGCTCGAGGATGTCGCAACGGATGATCAGAGTCGGTTCTTCGAAGAACGGGTCAATGAGCGCAGTGGTCGCATCTGGCATCAGAACCATGTCGGATTCGTTAATGCCTTTCCAGCCACCAATGGAGGAGCCGTCAAACATTTTGCCTTCTTCAAAGAATTCGGCGTTCACCTGATGAGCAGGGATTGTGACGTGCTGTTCTTTACCTTTGGTATCGGTGAAGCGCAGATCAACAAACTTCACTTCATGTTCGTTCAGCATCGTCAAAACGTGTTCAGCGGACATACTTAACTCTCCAGATTGGTCATTGTCGTCGTGGTAACGAGGTCTTCAATTTCTGTTTGTACTGGCTGTTGCCATGTATTTTTTATAAAGCGAAATCTGTGCCAACTTTTAAAACACCCCAAAAAGGCGTTATCATGCGCACCATAGTGCAAAAGGGCTGCACCACAATGGATTTGTTGCACCAGTATAGTGCTTCAATGTGAACATTGAGCACCATATTGGTGCAATTTACGTTAAAGTGCCCTTTTACCGCTCCGTGAAAGCGATCACAAAGCATCTCTGCAATACTTGTTTGCGGGGGATGTTTGTGATCCTGTTTTGTAGTGCGATTAATCCGTGTACAATAACGCGCTATTTCTAAATGCCTGAGGCAAAGTTGTGATCGAAAATTTGCGTAACATCGCCATCATCGCGCACGTTGACCATGGTAAAACTACCCTGGTTGATAAGCTGCTGCAGCAATCCGGTACGTTTGATGCTCGTGCCGAAACCCAAGAACGCGTGATGGACTCCAACGATTTGGAGAAAGAGCGTGGGATTACCATCCTCGCGAAAAACACCGCGATTAAATGGAATGACTACCGTATCAACATCGTTGATACCCCAGGGCACGCCGACTTCGGTGGTGAAGTTGAACGTGTAATGTCCATGGTAGACTCCGTTCTGCTGGTCGTTGACGCAATGGATGGCCCAATGCCACAGACGCGCTTCGTGACCAAAAAAGCATTTGCCCATGGTCTGAAGCCAATCGTTGTTATCAACAAAGTTGACCGCCCTGGCGCGCGTCCTGACTGGGTTGTTGACCAGGTCTTCGACCTGTTCGTTAACCTCGACGCGACCGACGAGCAGCTGGACTTCCCTATCGTTTACGCGTCTGCGCTGAACGGTATCGCAGGTCTGGACCACGAAGACATGGCTGAAGACATGACCCCGCTGTACCAGGCGATTGTTGACCGTGTTCCTGCGCCAAACGTCGATCTCGACGGCACCCTGCAGATGCAGATCTCTCAGCTCGACTACAACAACTACGTTGGCGTAATCGGCATTGGTCGTATCAAGCGCGGTAAAGTGAAGCCTAACCAGCAGGTCACTATCATCGATAGCGAAGGCAAAACCCGTAACGGTAAAGTGGGCAAAGTGCTGACTCACCTGGGTCTTGAGCGTATCGAGAGCGACGTGGCTGAAGCGGGCGACATCATCGCTATCACCGGTCTGGGTGAACTGAACATCTCCGACACCATCTGCGATCCGCAGAACGTCGAAGCGCTGCCAGCCCTGTCCGTTGATGAACCAACCGTATCGATGTTCTTCAACGTCAACACCTCTCCGTTCTGCGGTAAAGAAGGTAAGTTCGTTACCTCTCGTCAGATCCTTGACCGTCTGAACAAAGAGCTGGTGCACAACGTTGCGCTGCGCGTTGAAGAAACCCAGGACGCTGATGCGTTCCGCGTTTCCGGTCGTGGTGAGCTGCACCTGTCTGTTCTGATCGAAAACATGCGTCGTGAAGGTTTCGAAATGGCGGTTTCCCGTCCGAAAGTAATCTTCCGCGAAATCGACGGCCGTAAACAAGAGCCGTTCGAGAACGTGACGCTGGACGTTGAAGAGCAGCACCAGGGTTCTGTAATGCAGGCACTGGGCGAGCGTAAAGGCGACCTGAAAAACATGAATCCAGATGGCAAAGGCCGCGTACGTCTCGACTACGTGATCCCAAGCCGTGGTCTGATCGGCTTCCGTTCAGAGTTCATGACCATGACCTCTGGTACCGGTCTGCTGTACTCCACCTTCAGCCACTATGACGACGTTCGTCCGGGCGAAGTAGGCCAGCGTAACAACGGCGTGCTGATCTCCAACGGTCAGGGTAAAGCGGTTGCGTTTGCGCTGTTCGGTCTGCAGGATCGCGGTAAGCTGTTCCTGGGTCACGGTGCTGAAGTTTATGAAGGCCAGATCATCGGTATTCACAGCCGTTCTAACGACCTGACTGTAAACTGCCTGACCGGTAAGAAACTGACCAACATGCGTGCGTCCGGTACTGACGAAGCAACGGTTCTGGTTCCACCTATCAAGATGACCCTGGAGCAAGCTCTGGAATTCATCGATGACGACGAACTGGTAGAAGTGACTCCTCAGTCAATTCGTATCCGTAAACGTCACCTGACCGAGAACGATCGTAAACGTGCAATGCGCGGTGCGAAAGAAGAGTAATACGGTCAATCCGTAGTAAAAAAAGCCGCTGATATCAGCGGCTTTTTTGTTGTTATTTGAAGCTGTATTTCACCCCCAGCATTCCCTGCGTATCGCTGAAGCCTTTATCGCCAACCTGCTGAGCCACGTTGCCCCAGACGCTAAGCTGCGGCGTGATCTGACCCTCCACACCCGTTTTAAGCTCACCGATGTTGCGCGTACCGCGCATCTCGTTGCTGACGTCATCCATGCGGATGCGCGTTGTCTGGGTATTGTGGAGCCAGTTCGCCTCGATGAACGGCTGGAAGGTACGGGATTTATCGTCGTCAATCGCGTTATGCCCGCTGATGTAGGCCTTCACGCCGAGACGGGTCATCAGGTTTCCCTGGGTTTCGTCTTTCACCCGCGTGCCGTTGCGTTCGCGATGGTCGTCAGCCTGCACGTCCATCCACACCACCTGTGCTTTTGGCTGGAGCCAGTAGCTGTTGCGACCGCTTTCGCCCACCTTGACGCTATATCCCGCTTCGACAGAGGCGGTTACCCCACTTGAGCGATAACTTTCCGTGGCCTGATCCTGCCCCATGACCTTGTTATCGAACCAGTTATACAGCATCCAGCTATCAACGTAGGTGCCGCTTTTATCCGCTTCGTTTGCATACCAGGTTCCGTACAGGCCTACGCTATAGCCATTAACTTCGCCACGCGAGTGGTATCCGGTCAGGCTGGAAACGCTCCGGCTCTGGCTGTTGCCGTAGCCGGCCATCAGGCCAAGATGCCAGCGATCCAGACCGTCGGAACTCCATTGCGCCACATCTCCCCCTATCTGGAGCACGTAGCGATTGGCTGTGGTCTTTAACTGGCCGCTGCCGTCTTTAAACCGCGTATGGCCGCCGACGTTACGCATCCACAGGCTTGTTACTTTTTGCTCACCCGTCAGGATGTCGGTGTACTGCGTTTCACCCAGACGATCGTGCAGGCGGGTCATAAACAGCGTATTTGCCGCATAGCTGTTCGCCTGATAGCTGCCAAATTCCGGACGATACTGATGCTCGCTTTTCGGTGGCGCAGCCGGCGGTACCGGTTCCTGCGGTGGAACAACCGGGTCAACCGGTGGGTCTACGGGGTCGACTGGCGGAATCACCGGGTCAACCGGTGGGTCAACGGGATCGACCGGTGGAGTTACCGGGTCCACCGGTGGGTCAACGGGGTCAACGGGGTCAACTGGCGGGTCAACGGGGTCGACTGGCGGGTCAACAGGGTCAACTGGTGGGTCAACAGGGTCGTCCGGTGGGTCAACGGGCTCAGCCAGGCTGGTCAGGAACCAGTTTTTACCTTTTTGCACAACGTTATAGTCATAACCCCCCGCCACGATACGGCTGGTCTTTGCAAACGTCCCGTCAGAGTTGCCGCCAACGCTGACAATCTCAATCCCTTCTACGGTTTGTGCGCCGGTACCGCCAATGTTGTTCACTTCCACCCCGGTATGGCCCGAAGTATTCCCTTCGACGATCAGCTTGTCCGTTTCAGAGGTATCGTCAAACAGCACGGTATTGAAAACCAGCTTGCCGCCGTTGCCGATGTAATCATCGTTGATGGTCAGGGTTTGCCACGCTGCATCTTCGGGATGCTGGAAATTAATCGTGCCGCCCGCATTCAGCGTCAGGCTGGTCAGCGTGGAGCTGTCGCGCATATTCCACACGGCATCATTCATCGTAAGTGCGATGGTACCGCTGCCTGCGGCATTGCTCTCAATGAAGGACGCCCCGTTCCACAGTGAGTTGTCACTCATTGTCAGCGTAATGGTGCTGTTTTGTGCCGGAAGCGTGCTGGTGGCCGCGACGCTGCCTGCGGAGAGAATATCGCCGTTGAGGATGAATTTGCCGCCGGCGGATGCATCAATAACCCCGCCATTACCTGCGTTCAGGGCATAGCTGCCGCTGTCGCGCTGGCCAGCGGTGGTAATGGTTGCGCCACCCGCCAGCGTTATCACGCCGCGTGACCAGGCGTAGAGCCCGTGCGGGGCCTGCGCGGAGCTGCTTGTTTTAGCGCTGCTGTTTACCGCAATGGTGGCGTTATCGCCAAGGTTTACCGCACCGGTGTAGGCATAGACACCATGCGCGCTGGCGCCGTTGGTGGTAATGCTGGCGCCCTCATCAAGGTTGATGGTCGATGAGCCGGTTGAATAGATCCCGGAGGCGCTATTCTGGTCAGTAATAATGGCCGCGTTTTTTCCTAGCTCAATTTTTGACGCAGAACCCGCATACAGGCCGTAGGCCGATGCGCCGAACGTTTCAATGGTTGCCTCATCACCCAGACGGACATAAGAGCCACTCTGGTTGGTGCGGATCCCCTCGGCGTAGGTGCCCCGCGTAACAATATGCGCACGATCGCCGACGATAACGTTATTTTTGGCCTTCGATGCGTCATTTAGTGCATAGGCGCTAATCCCGCGACCGGTGCTGCCGGTGGTTTCGATGTAGAGATCGTCGCCCACATAAATATTGGCGGAGCCGAGAGAGCCCTGGCTGAAGGAGCTATACCCGGCATTAATGCCGTCGCCGCTTTGGCCATTGACGTAGATGTGTGTGCGATCGCCGGTAATGATAAACACCGGATTGTCCGGCGTGTTCATACCATGGGTACGAATGCCGTCGACATCTTTACCATTATTGGCGGCTGCTTTTGACTGGGTGCGAATAGTCAGATCGTCACCAAATATTACGCCCGGGCTGCCGGACGTGGAGTTCTGAATAACGGTAATGGAATGCTCGAAGGCTTCCGCCCCTGGCCCTTCGAGCGTGATCCCATCTCCGTAGATCGGGATATTACCCGGGCTGTACTGATAGACATAGTTAGGATCGGTGGTATTTTTGCTAAAGTTCGCATTTGCCGTTGCCGGTATTAGCGCCTGTATTTCTGCAGGCAAATCCGTTACCGCTCCGGAGGTTGGTAAATTAGCAAAATCTATTACCGCAGCATGTACGGCGAATAGCGCTGACGATAACGCCAGCGAAATCGCAACCGCGACAGGTGAGTGTTTCATTAAATATGGCATAACTGCCCCTTTCTTTCAGGCGTAAAACATCCTCCACACTATTAAATGTGGGTATGTTAAGAAGTTAATATTACAAAATAGAAACGAGAAGTTTATGAATACTGGTCCCTAATTTCCTCTCTAGTCGAACTTTATGAACGTAAATTTGTTTCACATTGATGCTGTTTGTTTTTATTATCTCCTGAAGGCACTCGCCTGACATAAATCGGTTAAGCAACATGAATTCGACAGCATTCAAGGTACTTCTTCGCCTGTTGTCTACACGTCTACCGGAAAAAAGATAGTTTATCTTTTCCTGTAATTTAACGTCATTATCGTCAAAATATACAATTCCCTTTATTTCACTGTATTGTGCGATAAAGTAATTAGCCAGTGCCTCCATTTTTCGGTCCGTAATAATAACAATATTCATGTTAGTTATCGCCAGACGTTCAATCCATTGCGGATCTGCAAGCACACGCAGGTTGTATATCGAAAAATCTACAAAAATAAACCCGCGTGATAAGTGATTATTGTTTCTCCGCAATATCTTATCTTGTACTGCTATTTCTAAAAAATGATTACCAACCGGCCAAACGGCAAACGAGGCGTTGTCACAGTATTGTGATCGTACTGCGTTATCTGGAAATAACTGACAGGACAATTCACAGCTTATACAGCGGACAACATTTTGTGACGATGATATCATCCAGTCCACTCCTGTCTTATTTTCATTGTCAATATTTCACTGCCGTTCAAATGTGTCAATCTTGAAACATATACAGCGGTCTGGTCTTGTTTGTGAAAAATAGTGCCAGGGAAAATAAATTCCTGGTAGCATCTATTTTGGTAGACCGGCGCCATAGCAAACAAACAAAAGGTCCTGGCATTATTCCAGGAATATCCCACAATCCATTAAGACTATTCTGCAAAGAAAAGCCGGGAAGAAAATTCCGCAAATGGCACAAATAGCTAAAGAATCGTTTCGTAAATCTACATAAGCGTCAGTCTTTTCCCTGGTGGTGCCCCAATATAAGTATTTGGCCTGGTGAAGTGTAATGAAATCTTATTAGATCGTTTTAGATGAGGTGAATCTAAGAAAAATCATTTATAACCAATTGAAATTTAATGCTTTATTTTTAATCTTAAATAAGATGATGTCGCACCATGATCTTCTCTGGCCTATACTGTTGTTAAATATAAGTATGCCCTTTGAGCGTATGGCGTTAAATCTTGTTATTGCAGAGGAAAAGAAAGCTGTATCGCATTAACAAGCTGGTTGAGTATGACGCGGATAATAAAACCCTGGTCAATCATATTTCCGGGCGCTTGATACCATTGCAGATATCATCAGAACGCGCGCGGATTAAATAACGATTGCATTGTTAAAACCTTTGCGGATGCGGCTGGTATCAACGCCACGCTGCCGGGCTTTTATCACACGCCGTAAAAATCAATCGCACACCTTCGACCGCGCGCATAGTCAAATCTCTTTATTCCCGCTACAGTTACTTCTCCACGGCGAGCAGGAGATAAACATGCTTTATATCTTTGATTTAGGAAACGTAATCGTCGATATCGATTTTAATCGGGTGCTGGGCGCATGGAGCGATTTTAGCCGTGTCCCGCTGGCGACATTGAAGCAGAGTTTCGCGATGGGCGAGACCTTCCATCAGCATGAACGCGGCGAGATTAGCGATGAAGAGTTCGCTGAACGTTTCTGCCAGGAGATGGATCTCCCGTTAAGTTACGAGCAGTTTTCACACGGCTGGCAGGCGGTATTTGTCGCCATACGACCGGACGTGATCGACATCATGCATAAACTTCGCGAGCAGGGGCATCGGGTGGTCGTCCTGTCGAATACCAACCGCCTGCACACCACCTTCTGGCCTGAGGAGTACCCTGAAGTTAAGGCCGCGGCAGATAAAATCTATCTTTCGCAGGAGATGGGTATGCGTAAACCTGAAGCCCGAATCTATCAGGCTGTTCTTCAGGCAGAAGGTTTTACCGCGGCCGATGCGGTCTTTTTCGACGACAATGCCGATAATATAGAGGGAGCTAATCAGTTGGGCATCACGTCAATTCTGGTGACCGGAAAAGAGACGATACCAAACTACTTTGCGAAGCAGTTATGCTAAAAACCGTTCATCAAAAAGCCACGCACCATACTCGCCCGCTGAGGGCCTGGCTGAAGCTGCTCTGGCACCGCATTGATGAGGACAACATGACCACGCTGGCGGGGAACCTCGCCTACGTGTCGTTGCTCTCGTTAGTGCCGCTGGTGGCCGTTATCTTTGCCCTGTTTTCCGCTTTTCCAATGTTTGCGGACGTCAGCCTGCAGCTTCGTCATTTTGTCTTCGCTAATTTTATCCCTGCAACCGGGGATGTCATCCAGAACTACATTGAGCAGTTTGTTGCCAACTCAAGCAAGATGACGGCTGTGGGGGCATGCGGTCTTATCGTCACTGCGCTGTTGTTGATGTACGCCATCGATAACGCGCTGAACACGATCTGGCGGAGTAAAAAGACACGGCCAAAGGTCTATTCCTTTGCCGTATACTGGATGATTCTCACGCTGGGGCCGCTGCTGGCCGGAGCCAGCCTGGCGATCAGTTCTTATTTGCTTTCCCTGCGCTGGGCGAGTGATTTAAACGGCGTTATTGATAATGGGCTCCGCATTTTTCCGCTGATCCTGTCGTGGCTCTCGTTCTGGCTGCTCTATAGCGTCGTGCCGACCACGCGCGTGCCTAACCGCGATGCGGTCGTGGGGGCGCTGGTGGCGGCATTGCTCTTTGAGCTGGGCAAAAAAGGGTTTGCCCTCTACATCACCATGTTCCCGTCCTATCAGCTGATATACGGCGTGCTGGCGGTGATCCCCATTTTGTTTGTCTGGGTCTACTGGACCTGGTGTATCGTCTTGCTTGGTGCTGAAATAACTGTCACTCTCGGTGTATACCGCGAACTTAAAAAAGCAGCAGCAGCTGAAAAACAACAAGAAGCAGACCAACCATGATTGCATTGATACAGCGCGTAACCCGTGCCAGCGTCACCGTGGAGGGAGAGGTGACGGGTGAAATTGGCCCAGGACTTTTGGTGTTGTTAGGTGTCGAAAAGGATGATGACGAACAAAAAGCCAACCGCTTGTGCGAGCGCGTGCTGGGCTACCGTATTTTCAGCGATGCGGAAGGTAAAATGAACCTGAATGTCCAGCAGGCGGGCGGCAGCGTGCTGGTGGTTTCCCAGTTTACGCTGGCTGCGGATACCGAGCGCGGCATGCGCCCGAGTTTTTCTAAAGGCGCCGCGCCGGATCGTGCAGAAGAACTTTATGAATACTTTGTTGAGCGTTGTCGCCAGCAGGAAATGAATACGCAAACCGGACGATTCGCTGCAGATATGCAGGTATCGCTGGTGAACGATGGCCCCGTCACATTCTGGCTCCAGGTATGAGCCAACTGGCGGCGTGGCCGCGGGTAACAAGAGAGAGTACAGCTATGTATCACCTTCGAGTACCGCAAACGGAAGAAGAGTTAGAAGCTTATTACCAGTTCCGCTGGGAAATGCTACGCAAGCCATTACATCAGCCAAAAGGGTCTGAACGCGACGCCTGGGACGCGATGGCCCACCATCAGATGGTGATGGACGAAGAGGGCAACCTCGTCGCCGTCGGGCGTTTGTATATCAACGCCGATAACGAAGCCTCGATTCGCTTTATGGCGGTTCATCCCTCCGTGCAGGACAAAGGTCTGGGGACGCTTATGGCGATGACCCTGGAATCCGTCGCTCGCCAGGAAGGCGTTAAGCGCGTCACCTGTAGCGCCCGCGAAGATGCCGTCGAGTTCTTTGCCAAGCTCGGTTTTGTGAACCAGGGGGAGATCACGACTCCGCAAACCACCCCGATTCGTCATTTTTTGATGATCAAACCCATCGCCACGCTGGATGATATTCTCCATCGCGCTGACTGGTGCGGACAGCTGCAGCAGGCCTGGTATCAGCACATTCCGCTCAGCGAAAAAATGGGCGTGCGTATTCAGCAGTACACCGGACAAAAATTTATTACCACCATGCCGGAAACCGGCAATCAGAACCCTCACCATACGCTTTTTGCCGGCAGCCTGTTCTCGCTGGCCACGCTTACCGGCTGGGGGCTTATCTGGCTGATGCTTCGCGAGCGCCATCTGGGCGGCACGATCATTCTTGCCGACGCTCATATTCGCTATAGCGCACCGATTAGCGGCAAGCCGAGCGCCGTGGCCGACCTGGGTTCACTGGGTGGCGATCTCGACCGCCTGGCTCGCGGTCGCAAAGCCCGCGTCCAGATGCAGGTAGAACTGTTTGGCGATAAAACGCCGGGCGCGGTGTTTGAAGGCACCTATATCGTTCTTCCGGCGAAGCCCTTTGGCGCGTATGAAGAAGGTGGGAACGAGGAAGAGTAATCTCTTCAGCGTTATCGCCGGGCGGAGCTTATCCGCCAGGCGATGTCCCGCATCACATCTCGCGCTGACTGGCTAATTCCACCAAGCTGGAAAAAACCATGTATGACCCCCAGCCATCGCTGAGCGGTACACCTCACCTCCTGCTCTGCCAGATACTGGTACAACATTTCTCCCTCATCGCAGAGCGGATCGTACTCGGCGGTAATAATGTGCACCGGCGGAAGACCGTTAAAATCATTCCGCCATAGCGGGCTGGCTTCGGGATGCTGACGGTCGGTGTCTGCGAGATACATTTCATATCCGCTGAGCAGGGTATCGCGAGTAATTACGTAATCCTGGCCATTAAGGGTATAGCTTTCAAAACTGGCTGTAGCGTCGAGCATGGGGTAGATAAGAATGAGCTGGGCCGGGTTCCAGAGGCCTTTGGTCTTAATCCGCAGAGCCGTCACCAGCGCCAGATGCCCCCCTGCGCTGTCTCCGCAAAGGGTGATGCGGTTTTTATTCACGCCAAATACTGCTGCATTTTGCCAGACAAGCGCAGCCGCTCGCTCTGCGTCGTCATGCGCAGCAGGGAACGTATGCTCGGGTGCCAGTCTGTACTGAACCGCAATGACCCGGCAGTTACCGTAAAACGCCAGCTGGCGGAGCTGGTTATCATGGGTTTCAAACCCTCCGCTGACAAAGCATCCGCCGTGATAATAGAGGGCACCGGGTAACGTTTCGGTGGCATTGAGAGGCGAATAAATCTGAAAGGTGAGGTCATCAATGACGCGCGTTTCAGCCTGGACGCGAGCTTCTTTTTTCCCGGCAAGTACCGTACTGGCAATATACCCTTTTCTTCGGTCATCAATATTCTGGTCACGCGAAGAGGGCTTTCCTGCATCAATAAAGTCCTTAACTAACTGCGCGATCCCGTTTTCCAGTGCCATATTAACGTTCTTTTGAGCTGTATGAATATACAGTTATAACCTGGTTTCATGCGGAAGAAAACAACAAATTTTGTGAGTTCAGTGAACTGGAAAGCGGCTCGCAGAAACGAATATTACCCAATGAAAAAAATGGATAATTTCTCTGAACCCCAATAACGTAACTCGCACAGAGTACGTCATTGACGTACGTTGAACATTTGTTACTATAAGCCAATGGCGTATAATTTATGTTATTCATTGAAACGGATATCTTCACAGAAGACGTCAAAGCGTTACTGGATGATGACGAATACCATAAACTTCAGGTTTTCCTTGCAACTCAGCCTGATTATGGCTGATGTGATCCAGCATACAGGCGGTTTATGAAAAATTCGCTGGCTTGCCAAAGGGAGAGGAAAACGCGGGGGCGTACGCGTTATCTATTTTCACCGTACGCATGAGTTTGAAATTAGGCTGCTGCTCATCTATCGCAAAGGAATCAAAGATGACCTGTCAGCAAGCGAGAAAGCCATTCTGAAAAAGATGATTGAGAGGTGGTAAATGGATAAGGCGCTGTTTGAGCGGTTAACCCAAAGCATGGCGCAAATGAACGAAATCGCCGAGGGCAAACGGGAGCCATCGCGCACCTTTCAAATCGATGCGATGAAAATTAAAGAAATCCGTCAGGCATCCGGTTTATCACAGAGTAAATTCGCGAATCTCATCTCTGTCAGTGTTGATACGTTGCGTAACTGGGAGCAGGGCAGACGTTCGCCTACGGGGCCGGCTAAAGCGCTGTTACGTGCTATTGCCAACGATCCTCAGCATGTCATCTCTGCTCTCTCACAGTAAACAGCCCGGCTCCACAAAGGTTTACCGGGCATTTAGACAAATTACTCCCCTTCACCCGGGAACAGGAACGGGTTGATAGAGCTGCGGGCAAAGCCCTCTTGCTCCATCTTCGCGTCCAGAATCAGCGAGGCGAGATCGTCGGCCACCGCTTCAACTTTCGGGTCTTTTTCCTGATAGAGAATCTTCAGGTAGGTCCCGCAGTCGCCGCAGCTTTCGGCTTTCACTGCCGCTTCTTCGTTTTCCAGCGACCAGTAGTTCAGATCGCGGGTCTGCTCGCAGTTGCTGCACTTGATGCGCACCACGTGCCACTCGGTTTCACACAGGTTGCAGTGCAGGTAGCGCAGCCCCTGAGTGGTGCCGATTTGCACCATGCTGGAGACCGGCATTGAGCCACATACCGGGCAGAACTGGCGTGCTTCACCGTATTCGGCGCGGGCTTTACCGGGGATCAGGCTGGCCATTTGCGCCCAGTAAAGCGACAGCGCAGCCCAGATAAACGGTGCTTTATCGCTGCTGACCAGCGAGAAGTCGGACGCAAACAGCGCGCTCGCCATCTCTTCCAGCTCCTGCTCGGACGCTTTTTCCAGATTCTCAATGACCGCTAGCGCGGTGCCGCTCATCTCGGGCTTCAGCTCGGCAATCAGCGAATTCAGCAGCTTATGCCAGTGCTTGTCGCGCGGCAGGACGTGAATATCCAGCGGCGGCTTGCCCTGCGCGTTGGCTTCTTTGATGCGCGCGGTCAGGTCCATTTGCAGCGGGTGGTCGTACAGCACCACTTCCTGCGCGTGGGCTACCAGCGCGGCAAAACGCAGAAAATCGCCCAGCGGGTTGTTCTCTGCCAGCTCGCGCAGACGCTCTGCGCGGCGGTTGTAGAGGTTCTTGAGTCTGGGGAATAACAACGGCGGAATATAATCCGCCGTGCGTTTCTCGCTCGACCCCAGCTCATCTTGCGGGATTATGCGAATACTCATTCAGATGACTTTTCCTGTTTCTGGCGGACCTCACGGTACCAGCGCGGGTGATGTTTCTTCGCCCACGTGCTGGTTACCCATCCTTCCACCATCGCGGTAATGGTGCCTTTCACCCAGAGGGCGGCGTAAATATGCACCATGATAACCACAATTAACGCCACTGCGGCAAATGAATGCAGCATCAGCGCGAATCGGATCACCGGGATTGAGAAAGCAGGCGCAAAGTACGGACGCCAGATGATCACGCCGCTGACCAGCAACAGGACCAGGAAGATAATCGCCGCCCAGAATACGCATTTCTGGCCGAAGTTATAGCGTCCGGTATCACCTACTTCCTCGTTGACGACGATCTTACGAATATTCTTCGCCCAAAAGATATCATCCCGATTGATTAGGTTATGGTGCCAGTAGCGGAAAAACATGATGATAAACGAGGCAAACATCACCACACCCACAAACGGGTGAAGGATGCGCGCCAGCTGCGGCGTGCCCAGTACCTGCATCAGCCAGTTGAAGGACGGGAAGAAGAACCCCAGCCCGCTTATCGCCGCCAGCATGAAGCAGAAGGCGGTGACCCAGTGGTTGATGCGTTCCGGCGCGGTATAGCGCACGATGGTGTCACGTTTTCTCATTTGCGCACCTCGTCTTTCTCTTCATGCAGGTTGTCGTCTTCCTCTTCCGCGCGGTTTGGACCAACGCCGACGTAGTGGAAGATGCTTGCTGCGAAGGTGGCAGCAAAACCTACCGCTGCCAGCGGTTTCCAGATGCCTTTCCAGAACTTCACGGTGGCGCTGATTTCCGGGTTCTCCGGCAGGCCGTGATACAGGTTCGGCTTGTCGGCGTGGTGCAGCACGTACATTACGTGCGTACCGCCAACCCCGGCCGGATCGTACAGGCCCGCGTTGTCGTAACCACGGGTTTTCAGCTCGCCCACGCGCTCTGCCGCCAGCGTTTTCATATCCTCTTTGGAGCCAAAGTGGATAGCGCCGGTTGGACAGGTCTTCACGCACGCTGGCTCCTGGCCGACGGTTACGCGGTCTACGCACAGCGTACATTTGTAGACGCGGTTGTCTTCCGGGTTCAGGCGCGGTACGTCGAACGGACAGCCCGCAATGCAGTAGCCGCAGCCGATGCACTGTTCGGACTGGAAGTCGACGATGCCGTTAGCATACTGAATGATAGCCCCTTCTGACGGACACGCCTTCAGGCAGCCCGGATCCGCGCAGTGCATACAGCCGTCTTTGCGGATAAGCCATTCCAGCTTGTCGTTTTGCTCCACTTCGGAGAAACGCATCACCGTCCAGGACTTGGCGGTCAGGTCAGCCGGGTTGTCGTACACCCCGACGTTATGACCGACTTCGTCACGGAGGTCGTTCCACTCTGAGCAGGCCACCTGACAGGCTTTACAGCCGATACAGGTGGTCACGTCGATAAGCTTCGCCACTTCCTGCTGGTGGTCCCGCGCCTGAGGCGCGGGCGTGAAACCGTTAGTCGCGGAACGACGGATAATGTCCTGAGATTGATAAGCCATAAGTCGTCTCCGTTACACCTTTTCCACGTTCACGAGGAAGGCCTTAAACTCCGGCGTCTGCGTATTCGCATCGCCGACGAACGGCGTCAGGGTGTTCGCAATGAACCCTTTTTTCGCCACGCCCTCATAGCCCCAGTGAATTGGAATACCGATGGTATCCACCTGCTGGCCGTGAACGTTCAGCGTGCGAATACGCTTGGTCACCACCGCCTTGGCTTTAATGTAGCCACGGTTAGAGGAGACCTTCACGGTATCGCCATGGGCAATGCCGAGCTTGTTCGCCAGCTTCTCGCCGATCTCCACAAACTGTTCCGGCTGCGCGATAGCGTTAAGCAGCGCGTGCTTGGTCCAGTAGTGGAAGTGTTCGGTCAGACGGTAGGTGGTACCCACGTACGGGAACTTGTCTTTTTTACCCAGCGCGTCGAAATCGCCCTTGAAGATACGGGCAGCCGGGTTAGAGACCACATTCGGGTGCAGCGGGTTAGTCCCCAGCGGCGTCTCAAACGGCTCGTAGTGTTCCGGGAACGGCCCTTCCGCCATCTTATCGATAGCAAACAGACGTCCCATCCCTTCAGGCTGCATGATAAACGGCCCGACATCGCTGCCAGGTGCGGCAGTGCTGTAGTCCGGAATATCCACGCCGCCCCATTTCGCACCGTCCCACTTCAGCAACTGACGCTTCGGATCCCACGGGTTGCCCTGCGGGTCAGCGGAGGCACGGTTATAGAGAATGCGGCGGTTGAGCGGCCACGCCCATGCCCAGCCCAGCGTATTGCCCAGGCCCGACGGGTCGGCGTTATCGCGGTTTGCCATCTGGTTGCCTTTCGGCGTCCAGCTACCGGCAAAGATCCAGCAGCCGCTGGAGGTGGTGCCGTCATCACGCAGATGCGCGAAGGTACTGAGCTGATCGCCTTTCTTCGCCAGCACGGTGCCGGTGGCCGGGTCGATAACGTCCGCCAGCGCCTTACCGTTGCTCTCCATCGCCACTTCTTCCGGCGCTGGGTTTTCTGGCGTCGAATAGTTCCAGGTCATGTTCAGAACCGGTTCCGGGTTCGCGCCGCCTTCAGCCGCATACATCTTACGCAGGCGTAAGAAGATACCGGCCAGGATCTCGCCGTCGTTCATGGCGATGCCCGGGGCGTCCGCGCCTTTCCAGTGCCACTGCAGCCAGCGTCCGGAGTTGACGATAGAACCGTTCTCTTCCGCAAAGCAGGTGGATGGCAGACGGAACACTTCGGTCTGAATCTTCGATGGATCGACATCGTTCGATTCACCGTGGTTCTGCCAGAAGGTCGAGGTCTCGGTGTTAAGCGGGTCAATCGTCACCAGGAACTTCAGCTTCGACAGAGACTCAACAACCTTGTTCTTGTTCGGGAACGAGGCGACCGGGTTAAAGCCCTGGCACAGATAGCCGTTCACTTTGCCCTGATGCATCATCTCGAAATACTGCAGAACGTCGTAACCTTTATCCCACTTCGGCAGCCAGTCAAAGCCCCAGCTGTTTTCCGCTGTCGCTTTGTCACCGAAGAAGGCTTTCATCATCGAGACGAAGAACTTCGGATAGTTGCCCCAGTAGTTCACCTGGCCTTCGAGCAGCGGCTTAGGCGTGCTGGCCGTCAGGTAGGTTTGCAGGTCGGTCTGTTTCTCGCTTGGCAGGTTCATATAGCCCGGCAGGCTTTGAGACAGCAGGCCGAGGTCGGTCAGACCCTGAATGTTGGAGTGACCGCGCAGGGCGTTCACGCCGCCGCCTGCCATCCCCATGTTGCCGAGCAGCAGTTGCACCATCGCCATGGTACGGATGTTCTGCGCGCCGATGGAGTGCTGCGTCCAGCCGAGGGCATACAGGAACGACGCGGTTTTGTCTTTCGCGCTGGTTTCAGCGATAAGCTCGCACACCTTCAGGAAGTCCGCCTTCGGCGTACCGCAGATGTTTTCGACAACTTCCGGCGTGTAGCGGGAAACGTGCTCTTTCAGCAGGTTCCACACGCAGCGCGGGTGTTGCAGGGTGGTGTCGCGCTTCGCAAAGCCTTTCTCATCCAGCTCGTAGTTCCAGCTGGTTTTATCGTATTTGCGTTTTTCGGCGTCGTAACCGCTGAACAGACCATCTTCGAAGTGGTAATCCTCACGCACGATCAGGCTGGCGTTGGTATAGGCTTCGGTGTATTCGCGGTTATATTTTTCGTTGGTCATCAGGTACAGCAATACGCCTGACAGGAAAGTGATGTCAGTACCTGAACGAATAGGGGTGTAGAAATCCGCCACTGACGCAGTACGCGTAAAGCGGGGATCGATCACAATCAGTTTCGCACCGTTGTGGATTTTGGCTTCCATCGCCCAGCGGAACCCGACAGGGTGCGCTTCAGCGGCGTTACCGCCCATCACCACAATGAGGTTGGCGTTCTTGATGTCGACCCAGTGGTTGGTCATCGCACCGCGACCAAATGTTGGAGCAAGACTTGCTACCGTTGGTCCGTGTCAGACACGCGCCTGGTTGTCGACCGCGAGCATACCGAGTGCGCGCGTGAATTTCTGGGTTAAATAACCGGTTTCGTTGCTGGAAGCAGAGGCACACAGCATCCCGGTGGAGAGCCAGCGGTTGACCGTAACGCCATCGGCGTTCTTCTCAACAAAGTTGGCATCGCGGTCTTCTTTAATATGTTTTGCGATGCGATCAAACGCCTCTTCCCAGCTGATTTGCTGCCATTTGTCGGAGCCAGGCGCGCGATATTCAGGGAATTTGAGGCGGCTTTCGGAGTGGATAAAGTCCACCAGACCAGCCCCTTTCGGGCACAATGCGCCGCGGTTGACCGGATGATCCGGGTCGCCTTCGATATGGAAAATAGACGCTTTGGCGTTTTTAGCACCGTCGCCGAGGCTATACATCAACAGCCCGCAACCGACAGAGCAGTACGTACAGGTATTACGGGTTTCACGGGTGCGCAGCAGTTTATACTGCCGCGTTTCCGCCAGCGCTACGCCGGGCGCAAAGCCCAGTGCCGCTGCCGTGGTGCCTGCCATACCGCCAGCGCAGATCTTAAAGAACTGCCTTCTGCTGACCTGCATGGGTCACTCCTTGTTTCGACATTGCTTACATATGTAGTTTTGACTTCACGGCTGAAAAATGACCGCAAAGGAAAAAATTTGCGTTAATCCCTCAATTCCACGAGGGATATCATCAGAATACCACAATGTCGGTACAGCTGTTCTAATGGCGTTAATACAAAGTGAACGTATTATCACCATGTTGATTATAAAGTGTGATATCGATCACATTAATAGCTCGGCATGTTAAAGCGGTGTAGCGGGCGTCAGGTTGCACCCCTTCTAAATGAGTAGGAGAATGGTTGTCGAAAAGTTGATCCATACTATGCGTAACGCCTGTAGTTTGTGCTGCAATAGCAGGCTCGCTTCCGTGGTTGTTCAGGAATACCGCTGTGTCTAAACAAAACCGTGCTCACCATCCGTCACCCCTGCCTGCCGGCATTGTGGAATTGTCTGTACACAGGCCTCCGCACATTACCCATGCCACACCTGATTATCTGGCGGAAGAAGTGCCCGTTGCGCTCGTTTACAACGGCATCTCGCATGTGGTGATGATGGCTTCGCCGAAAGATCTTGAACTGTTCGCGATAGGGTTCTCCCTTTCGGAAGGCATCATCGAGCAGCCACAGGAGATCTACGGCATGGACGTGGTGCAGGCATGCAACGGCCTTGAAGTGCAAATCGAACTCTCCAGCCGCCGCTTTATGGGATTAAAAGAGCGCCGCCGGGCGCTGGCCGGGCGCACCGGCTGCGGCGTCTGCGGCGTTGAGCAGCTCAACGATATTGGTAAGCCTCTTGTACCTCTGCCGTTTACTCAGACCTTCAATCTGGCGAACCTCAACTATGCGCTTGAGCACCTCAACGACGTACAGCCCATCGGCCAGCTGAGCGGCTGCACGCACGCGGCAGCGTGGGTATTGCCGTCGGGCGATATCGCCGGGGGACATGAGGACGTTGGCCGCCACGTGGCGCTGGATAAGTTGCTCGGCCGCCGCGCGCGTGAAAGTGACGTCTGGCAGCAGGGGGCAGCGCTCGTTTCCAGCCGGGCCAGCTATGAGATGGTGCAAAAATCGGCGATGTGCGGGGTAGAGATCCTGTTTGCCGTGTCGGCGGCAACCACGCTGGCGGTGGAGGTGGCGGAGCGCTGCAACCTGACGCTGGTGGGCTTCTGCAAGCCGGGAAGGGCGACAATATATACCCATCCTCAGCGATTAATAGTTAATCAGTAATTTTGAATGATAATAGCAAATCCTTCCGCTTTTAGTTGTTCACGATGAGGTCTAGTATTTATCTCATCAAGGCACGGTGCCTTACCTAAACAACTTAATGAAAGGGTTTAAATCATGAAAAGCATCAAAACTTTTGTCGCTGTAATCGCTCTGGCTGCTTCTTTCGGTTCTTTTGCCGCGCAGACCGTGACCGCAACCGCATCCACCATTGACGGTGCAGAAGCGAAAATCGCGGCCCAGGCTCAGGAAGCAGGTGCATCATCGTACAAAATTACCCAGGCATTCAGCGGTAACCGCGTACACATGACCGCTGAACTGACCAAATAAGCTGTCATACCGTCGAAAGAGCGCCCCCGGGGCGCTTTTTTAGTTTATGCCCGCCAGACGCAGCAGCGCCGTCACCACCGCCGCCGCAACGATCACCACAATTAACGGCATCTTCCGCCAGGCCAAAAACACCGCAAACGCCACGCCCAGCACCCGCGCCATCCCGGCGAAATGTTCGCCTTCATAAAATGTGGTCGCCAGCGCCACCGAAAACAGCAATACCGTTGCCGCATCTGACAGCAGCGCCTGTGAACGCTCTGACAATGCCAGCCTGCTGCCCAGTTTTGCCCCGCCGAGGCGCATCAAATATGTTCCCGCAGACAGGATCGCGATGCCGAGAATAAAGACCGTCATGTTTTCCATTATTTTTTCCTCGCGGCAAGACCCAGTAAGGAGAGCAGCACCGGCAGGCCCACCGGGGCAAACGGCACGGCGGACAGCGACAATACGGCACCGCTGCAGGCGCGGATTAGCGTGGTGCGGTTTTTAAACGCAGGCACCACTAACGCCAGCAAAATGGCGGGAAATACCGCATCCAGCCCAATGGTTTCCGGGTCTGGCAGCAGTTTGCCGACCATGGCACCCAGCAGCGCGCCCAGCGGCCAGATGATTGCCACGCCCAAACCGCACAGCCAGTAGGCCGCTTTACGCTGTTCTGGGGTTTTCTGCGACAGGCCGAACACTACGCTTTCATCGTTCATGATGTGGCAGCCCAAAAAGCTCAGGCCGCGCTTGCCCACCAGTTCCCGCACCGTCACGCCGAACGGCACGTGGCGGGCGTTCACCAGTAATCCGGCTGCAGCTGCAGCTAGCGGGTTCCCACCGCTCGCCACGATGCCGATAAACATAAATTCCGATGCGCCCGCCAGAACGGTAAGGGAGAGCACAAACGGCACCCACAGCGGGAAACCGTAGGCCATCGCCAGCGAGCCGTAGGACATCCCGACTACGCCCACCGCGAGGCAAACCAGGATGATTGCTTTGATCGTGTCGCCTTTCAGGCAGGAGAGATGATGCTTCATACAATTTTAGCCATATCGAACGTGTATCCATTATAATGAACGCAACAGAGACGTTTTTCAAGACGAACGATTCGTTCGATTTATAGAACAAAAAGGGCCGTTTTATGACGCAGCCAATCAGCGTGATCGCTAAAAGCCTGGTGCGAGAACGCCTGCGAACCGGGCTTTCACTGGCGGAAATTGCCCGTCGTGCCGGGATCGCCAAATCCACGCTTTCCCAACTGGAGTCCGGTAACGGTAACCCGAGCCTGGAGACGCTGTGGTCGCTTTGCGTGGCGCTGGATATCCCTTTCGCCCGCCTGCTGGAACCACAGCAGACGACGACACAGGTCATCCGCCGTGGAGAAGGAACGAAGGTCGTTGCGGGGCAGGCGAACTACGAAGCTATTCTGCTGGCGGCTTGTCCGCCGGGCGCGCGGCGCGACATCTATCTGCTGCTCACCCAGCCGGGCGCAGATCGTATATCCCAGCCACATCCCCCGGGGTCAGTCGAGCACATCATTGTTACGCAGGGTAAAGCGCTGGTAGGCCTGATCGACGCGGCGGAAGAGTTGGGGCCGGGGGATTACATCTGTTATCCCGCCGACCTGCCGCATATCTTTAAGGCGCTGGAGCCGGATACGCACGCGCTGCTGGTGGCGGAACAGAACTAACAGAGATACGGAAAATCATGTCCCTTAAAGCCATTGCCAAAGAACTGGGGTTGTCAGTCACCACCGTCAGCCGCGCACTCAACGGATATGACGACGTCTCCGCCGAGACGCGCGCCCGCGTGGAGGCAGAGGCGCAGCGCCGTGGCTACCGACCTAACACCTTCGCCCGCCGCCTCAAGATGGGCAAAATCGACGCCGTCGGGCTGGTGTTCCCCGTGCATCCCGTTCCGCTCAATAATAGCGTTTTTATGGACATGGTCGGCGAAATTAGCCACGAACTGGCGCGACATGAAATCGATTTACTGCTGATTGCCGATGATGATTTGGCCGATAAGCACAGCTACATGCGCATGGTGCAGAGCCGCCGCGTGGATGCGCTGATCGTGGCGCACACGCTGGACCACGATCCGCGTCTTGAGCAGCTTCAGGCCGCCGGTTTTCCTTTCCTGGCGCTCGGGCGCAGCCACCTCCCGCAGCCGTACGCGTGGTTTGACTTCGACAACTACGCCGGTACGCATCAGGCTACCCGCTGGCTGATCGAGAAAGGCCATCAGCGCATCGCGCTGCTGGGTGAAAGCAACAATCAGGCGTTTATTACCCAGCGTCGTCAGGGCTTTCTCGATGCCCTGCGAGAAGCCGGGCTTTCCAGCGAATGGCTGCGCGCAATGCCGCCGTCGCGCCGCGTGGGGTATGCCACCACCAAAGAGCTTCTCGCTCTGCCGCAGCCGCCCACGGCCATCATTACCGACTGCAATACCCACGGCGACGGCGCGGCGATGGCGCTGGCGCAGATGGGGCGCTTATCCGGCGACAACGCCGTTTCGCTGGTGGTCTACGACGGCCTGCCGCAGGACAGCATTGTCGATATCGACGTAGCGTCAGTCATACAGTCCACCCGTCAGGGCGTCGGAAAACAGATTGCCGATATGGTGCGCCAGCTGATTAACGGCGACGATATCGAGCAGCTTCAGGTGCTCTGGCAGCCTGAATTCTCTCCGGGTCAGACGGCCTAAACCCACTAAAATTCCAAACCCGATCACAGAACCGAAACGTTTTGGTTTGTGTCCGAAACGTTTCGGATCAACACTCAGGACATCCCGACGACAGGAGATGTCTGATGCAAGATTCCATTTTTCGACTCGAAAGCAATACGGTAGACGTGGTGGTTAAAACCCACCCGTTCGCCGAAATTCTCTACTGGGGGCCGCACCTTCAGCACTTTTCGCCACACGATGTGCTGAGCATTGCGCGCCCGGTGGCGAACGGCAGGCTGGATGTCGATTCTCCGGTCACGCTGATGGCGGAGCTGGGGCACGGCCTGTTTGGCTCGCCGGGCATTGAGGGGCATCGTCAGGGGCTGGACGGTTCCCCGGTGTTCAAAACTACGCAGGTGCAGCAGGCGTTAAACACCCTGACGATTACCGCTGAAGATGCACATGCGGGTCTGCGCCTGACCAGCGAGCTGGCGCTGGATGCCAGCGGCGTGCTGGTCGTGCGTCACGGCCTGACCAATCTGAAAGCGCTGCCGTGGCAGGTGGACCGTTTCGCCGTCACGCTGCCAGTGGCCGAACGCGCGCAGGAGGTGATGGCCTTCCACGGACGCTGGATCAGAGAATTTCAGCCGCACCGCGTCAGGCTTGAACATGACAGCTTCGTGATTGAAAACCGCCGGGGTAAAACCTCCCACGAGCACTTCCCGGCGCTGATTGCCGGTACGTCGTCGTTTAGCGAAATGCAGGGCGACGTCTGGGGCGTGCATCTGGGCTGGAGCGGCAACCATCGCCTGCGCGCGGAAGCGAAAACCGATGGTCGTCGCTACCTGCAGGCCGAAGCGCTCTACCTGCCGGGAGAGATGGCGGTTGAAGAGGGCAACACGCTCTGGACGCCGCGCCTGTATGCCAGCTACTCCACGCGGGGCCTGAACGGCATGAGCCAGCAGTTCCACCGCTACCTGCGCGATAACGTTATCCGCTTCCCGGACGACAAACCGCGCCCGGTGCACCTCAATACCTGGGAAGGGATCTACTTCAATCACGACCCGGACTACATCATGCGCATGGCTGACGAGGCCGCGGCGCTTGGGGTGGAACGCTTTATTATCGACGACGGCTGGTTCAAAGGCCGCAACGACGACCATGCCGCGCTGGGCGACTGGTATCTGGACGAAAAAAAATACCCGAACGGCCTGACGCCGGTGATCGACCACGTCAAACGGCTCGGCATGGAGTTTGGCATCTGGGTAGAGCCGGAGATGATCAACCCGGATTCCGATCTGTACCGCGCGCATCCAGACTGGGTGCTGGCGCTGCCGGGCTACGCCCGGGCGACCGGGCGTCATCAGCTGGTGCTCAATCTGAACATTCCGGAAGCCTTTGACTACCTCGTGGAGCGCATGAGCTGGCTGCTGGGCGAGAACGCGGTCGACTACGTGAAGTGGGACATGAACCGCGAGCTGGTGCAGCCGGGACACAAGGGTAAAGCCGCCGCCGATGCGCAGACACGCCAGTTTTACCGCCTGCTGGACGTGCTGGGCGAGCGCTTCCCGCACATTGAGTTTGAATCCTGCTCGTCGGGCGGCGGGCGTATTGATTACGAAGTGCTGACCCGCAGCCACCGCTTCTGGGCTTCCGACAACAACGACGCGCTGGAGCGGAACACCATCCAGCGCGGCATGAGCTACTTCTTCCCGCCGGAGGTGATGGGCGCGCATATCGGTCATCATAAATGCCACGCCACCTTCCGCCAGCATAGCATCCAGTTTCGCGGGCTGACGGCCCTGTTTGGCCATATGGGGCTGGAGCTGGATCCGCTTACCGTCGATGAAGATGAACGCGAAGGCTATCGGCACTACGCCGCGCTGCACAAGCAGTGGCGCGAGGTGATCCACCATGGTACCCAGTGGCGTATTGATATGCCGGACGCTACCACCCTGGCACAGGGTATTGTGAGCAAAGACAAAGCGCAGGGGCTGTTTATGGTCAGCCAGCTTGCGATGCCGGATTACACCCTGATGATGCCGCTGCGCATGCCGGGGTTAAACGCCAGCGCGCAGTACCGCATCACGCTGCTCGATCACCCGAACATCCAGATTACGGGTGAGGGTGGACACACCATGCGCAAGCTGCCTTCGTGGATGGAAGCGCCGCAAACGGTGAGCGGCGAGTGGCTGATGCAGGCGGGTATTGCGCTGCCGATTCTGGATCCGGAGACCGCCATTTTGATTGGCGTCGAACGCGTGTAAGGTTGAAGGGCCGGGCAGCCGGCCCTCCGTTGAGGATAAAAATAATGAACACAACAACCTGTACCCACAAAGACAACCCTAACTTCTGGATCTTCGGGCTGTTCTTCTTTCTCTACTTCTTCATTATGGCCACCTGCTTTCCGTTCCTGCCGATCTGGCTGTCGGACATCATCGGCCTGAATAAAACCCATACCGGGATTGTCTTCTCCTGCATCTCGCTGTCGGCCATCGCCTTCCAGCCGGTGCTGGGCGTAATTTCGGACAAGCTTGGGCTGAAAAAACACCTGCTGTGGATCATCGCGGTGCTGCTGTTTCTGTTCGCGCCGTTCTTCCTGTACGTCTTCGCGCCGCTGCTGAAAACCAATATCTGGCTGGGCGCGCTGAGCGGCGGGCTGTATATCGGCTTTGTCTTCTCGGCGGGATCGGGGGCAATTGAGGCCTACATCGAGCGCGTGAGCCGCAACAGCTTCTTCGAATACGGCAAGGCGCGCATGTTCGGCTGTCTCGGCTGGGGGCTGTGCGCCTCAACGGGCGGCATCCTTTTTGGCATCGATCCGTCGTACGTTTTCTGGATGGGCTCGGGAGCAGCGCTGTTGCTGATGCTGCTGCTGGTCGTTGCGAAGCCGAAGCCCAACCAGACGGCGCAGGTAATGAACGCCCTGGGCGCAAACCAGCCGCAGATCACTGCCAAAACCGTGTTCAACCTGTTCCGCCAGCGCAGAATGTGGATGTTCATTCTGTACGTGATTGGCGTGGCCTGCGTGTATGACGTTTTTGACCAGCAGTTTGCCACCTTCTTTAAAACCTTCTTCGCTACGCCGCAGGAAGGCACCCGCGCCTTTGGCTTTGCCACCACGGCGGGGGAAATCTGTAACGCCATCATCATGTTCTGCTCGCCGTGGATCATTAACCGCATCGGCGCGAAAAACACGCTGCTGATCGCCGGGGTGATTATGGCGACGCGCATTATCGGCTCGTCGTTCGCCACCACCGCCGTGGAGGTGATTGCCCTCAAGATGCTGCACGCGCTGGAGGTCCCGTTCCTGCTGGTGGGCGCATTCAAGTACATTACGGGCGTGTTTGATACGCGGCTTTCGGCCACCATCTACCTGATTGGCTTCCAGTTTGCCAAACAGTCGGCGGCGATTTTTCTCTCCGCCTTTGCCGGGAATATGTATGACCGGATCGGCTTCCAGGAGACGTACCTGATGCTGGGCTGCTTCGTGCTGGCGATTACGGTGGTGTCGGCGTTTACGCTGAGTGGCAGGCGGGAGATTGCTGCCGCCTCGGGGGCAGCAGCGTTAACACATCAGTCCAGGTAAAACACCTCTTCCAGCTCCGCACTCACCGGGCTGTTATCCGGGTTCGACGGCATAACGTCACCCATATGCTTCCACCAGCGCTGGCAGACGTCGGTATTCGCTACCGCGTTCCAGCGCTCCTCCGATTCAATCTCCACGGTTGCAAACAGCAGGTTGCGGGCTTTGTCGAGATAGATGGCGTAGTGGTGCGCGCCGTGGGCTTTCAGCACCTTTTCCAGCTCGGGCCAAATCGGATTGTGGCGACGCGCGTACTCCTCGTGCGCATTCGGGTTCACCTGCATCACAAACGCTTTGCGGATCATAGGGCCTCCAGATAGAGCTCGCGAACTTCCTCACGGCTGGCGGGGCGCGGATTGCATGGCGCACAGGGATCGGCGAGGGCTTTATCCAGCCAGCCTTCGATATCCGCTTTAGTCACTCCGAACTGGCTGAAGCCTGCAGGGATACCGACGCGAGCGCTCAGGTCGCGAATCGCCTGAATGGCGGACATGCTGGCCGCGTCATCACTCATGCCGCGGGTATCTACGCCCATCGCCTGCGCCACGCGGGCGAAGCGGACGACCGCGTTCGGGCGGTTAAAGTTTTCAACGATCGGCAGCAGGATAGCGTTGCACACGCCGTGCGGCAGGTTGTGCGTCGCGCCCGGCTGGTGCGCCAAAGCATGCACAAGGCCGAGACCCGCACTGTTAAACGCCATGCCCGCCAGATACTGACCAAACGCCATTTGCTCGCGCGCTTCAAGGTTATGACCGTTGTTGACCGCTTCCGGCAGCCACAGGTTGATCAGGCGAATCGCTTCCAGCGCGTTGGCATCAGTCAGCGGGTGCGCGCCAACGGACACGTAGGCTTCAATGGCGTGGGTCAAGGCATCCATACCGGTTGCGGCGGTCACGGAGGCTGGAATATCCAGCATGACGCTGGCATCGTCCACGGCGATATCCGGGATGATGTTCGGGTCAATAATCACCTCTTTCACCTGACGCGCGGAGTCGATGATTACCGCATTGCTGGTCATCTCCGCCGCCGTGCCTGCGGTGGTGTTGATTGCCACCAGCGGCACGCCCGCATTTTTCACCTTGCCGACGCCGGAATAATCGGTTGACGGGCCGGGGTTGGCGGTGAGGATTTTAATCGCCTTGGCGGTATCAATTGGGCTGCCGCCGCCGAAGGCGATAATGTAATCACATGCGGCTTCCCGGTATGCCGCGAAACCCTTCTGTACCAGCGCCTCCGTTGGGTTGGGAAAGACCGCGTCAAACAGCTGATATGACATCTGGTGCGCATCCAGCGCGGTAAACAGACCGTCCAGCAGGCCCAGCTTTACCAGCTGACCGTCGGTGACAATCAGCGCTTTGCCCCACCGTTTGTTCGCCACCAGGTTGACCATGTCGCCAATAGCGCCCGCGCCGTGCAGGCTGATTTTTGGAAGTGCCAACATAAAGCTCATGATAATTCTCCTTAACTATCGCCCGTACCGTCCGGTCAGCGAGGGTTTATGCATATATTTCCAGCGCTGACCGGAGCGGGGTTACGCCGAAACGCTTGCCGAGCGCAATAAGCTCTTCGCGGGTAATGGTTTGCTTCATACCGCCCATGGAGTACACCTTCACCAGCACTTCCGCTGATTTCTCGGCGGTGTCGATCAGGCCGAAGGTTTCATCAAGCGTAGGGCCGCTGCCGAACACGCCGTGGAACGGCCACAGCACCAGCGAATGTTTTTGCATATCCCGGGCGGTTGCCTGGCCGATTTCGTCGGTACCCGGTACCATCCAGGGCAGAATGCCTACGCCGTCCGGGAACACCACCAGACACTCGGTACTGCCTTCCCATAGCTTGCGGGTGATGAAATCGGAGCTGTTTTCCAGCACGTAGGTCAGGGCGATCAGGTTGGTGGCGTGGCAGTGCATAATCACGCGGTCTTTGCCGTTAGTTGCCTTGATGCGCTCGCAGTGGGAGAGGAAGTGCGCCGGCAGTTCGGAGGTGGGCACCGCCTCGTCGGTCAGGCCCCACAGGATGTGATAGCCCGCGCCGTCGCTGTCCACCTTCACCACGCCGAGGTTGGCCGCTGGATCGAGCTGGACGTTACGGAAGAACTTACCGGAACCGGTGACGATAAACGGCGTGTTGGCGAGCAGCGGCATCGGCTGGCTCAGCGCGATATAGCGCGGCTTCTGGTGGAAATCGGCCGCGAACGGTTCGATATCCGCGTCGTCCAGGCGCAGCGTCAGGTTGCCGCCGTTGCGCTCGTCCCAGCCCTTCAGCCAGGCGTCGGAGGTGGCTTTGATCATGCCCTGGATGAACCAGGAATTGGTGATGGTCTGCATAGTTATTTTTCCAGTTATCGCGGTGAGGTTGAACCCCTCACCCCAGCCCTCTCCCACAGGGAGAGGGGGTAAAAGTTCCCTCTCCCTGTGGGAGAGGGTTAGGGTGAGGGCAACATTACCCGCGCTGACTCAACACGTCTTTCTCATACGCCCGCACGTTGTCCAGCCACTGGCTGCCTGCCGGCGCGTCGTGACGCTGGCAGTACATCTCCCACACCGCCTGCCACGGCAGGGATTTTTGCTCTTCCAGCAGCGCCAGGCGCGCGGTGTAGTCGCCGTTTGCTTCCAGCTGTTTCAGCGCCGCGACAGGCTCCAGCAGCGCGCGCAGCAGGGCTTTTTTCATGTTGCGGGTGCCGATCACCCATGCCGCGATGCGGTTGATGGAGGCATCGAAGAAGTCGAGGCCAATGTGGACGCGGTCAAAGAGGTCGTGACGGATGATTTCGCTGGCAATCGCCTGGGTTTCGTCATCCAGCAGCACCACGTGGTCGCTGTCCCAGCGCACCGGACGGCTGACGTGCAGCAGCAGGCGCGGTACGAAGAGCATGGCGGCGGAGATTTTGTCGGAGATCACCTCAGTCGGATGGAAGTGGCCGGCATCCAGGCACAGCGCGGTCTGGCGGCTGGTGGCGTAACCCATATAGAACTCGTTTGAGCCGACGGTGTAGCTCTCCGCGCCGATGCCGAACAGCTTGCTCTCCACCGCGTCGATGTGGTGCGCCGGATCCAGTTTTTCGCTGATGGCCTCATCCAGCGCGGCCAGCAGGCGCTGACGCGGGGCCAGGCGGTCGACGGTGATGTCCTTCATGCCGTCCGGGATCCAGATGTTCATTACCGACGGCGTGCCAAGCTGCTCGCCAAACCAGGCCGAGACGCGGCGGCTGGCTTTTACGTGATCGATCCAGAACTGACGGATTTCGTCGTTGGCATGCGCGAGGGTAAAACCGTCCGCGCTCAGCGGGTGCGAGAAGCAGGAGGGGTTAAAGTCCAGGCCCAGCTTGTTGGCTTTCGCCCATTCAACCCAGTTTTTGAAGTGTTCCGGTTTGATCTCGTTACGCGCCACCGGTTCGTCGGACTCCAGATAGATCGCGTGCAGGTTCAGGCGTTTTGGCCCCGGGATCAGGCTCAGGGCCAGCTCCAGGTCGGCACGCAGTTCGGTAGCGTTGCGCGCTTTGCCCGGGTAGTTACCCGTCGCCTGAATGCCGCCCGTCAGAGAGCCGCCTGGGTTCTCGAAACCGGCGACGTCATCGCCCTGCCAGCAGTGCATGGAGACCGGCAAACGGTCGAGCTGGCGCAGCGCCGCTTCGACATCTACGCCGACGGCGGCGAAACGCTGTTTAGCCAGTTCCCAGGCTTGTTGAAGTTGAGTGGTCATGCGCAAAGCTCCTTAGTCAGTCGTTTTTGCTGAAACTGCGCCCGGTAGCGGGCAATTTCATGGCAGGGATTAGGGATGAAGGTGGTCAGGCGGGTATTCGCGGTGACCACCGAACGGAATTCGTCGACGTCTGCAAGTTCGTCCAGGGTCATTAGCTGAATACCGATGTTGCCGAGCGTCGAGGCCTCCACCGGACCCGCCACCACGGTGATACCGCAGGCATCGGCGCAGAGCTGGTTCAGCAGATGGTTCTGGCAGCCGCCGCCCACGATATGCAGCTGGCTGAACGGTTTGCCGCGAAGGCTCGCCAGCTCGCTCAGGACATCCGCGTAGAGCAGGGCGAGGCTGTCAAAAATGCAGCGCGCCAGCTCGGCAGGACTGGAGGGCACCGGCTGCCCGGCTTCGAAACAGGCGGCCTGGATTTCGGCGCTCATATGCACCGGGTTAATAAAGCGGTCGTCGTTCGGGTTGATCAGGAACGTACAGGCCTTCAGCTTTTCGGTTTCTGCGATAAGCGCAGGCAGGTCGGAAATGTGCTGCTCTTTCAGTATCCGCTGGAGCAGCCAGAGACCCATGATGTTCTTCAGCACACGGTAGCGTCCTTCGGCACCGCCTTCGTTAGTGATGTTCGCCGCCAGCGCGGCGTCGCTGGTGTACGGCGTTTTGCTCTCAAAGCCCATCAGCGACCAGGTGCCGGAAGAGAGGTAGGCCGCGTCTTTACTGGCCAGCGGGGATGCAATCACCGCGCTGGCGGTATCGTGACTGGCGACGGCAACCACCGGGATTTCATTCCCCTGCGGGCAAATCCAGTAACCGATCACATTTCCCGGATGGGTCGGCGCGCCGAACCAGGAAGGCGAGGCGCCCGTCCAGGCCAGCAGGTGTTCATCCCAGCTATCGGTGTTGATGTTGACCAGCTGCGTGGTGGTGGCGTTGGTGTATTCCCAGTTCATGTTGCCGGTCAACCTATAGCTTAAGTAGTCCGGGATAAGCAGGGCATGCGCCACCTTTTTGACCAGCTCCGGCTGCTGCTTAACCAGCGCACGCAGCTGATACAGCGTGTTAAACGGCAGAAACTGTATGCCGCTGCGGCCATAGATGTTGTCCTTGCCAAGCTGTGTGATGGCGTGCGCCATCAGCCCATCGGTGCGGCTGTCGCGATACGAGACGGGCAGGCCAATGCGTTCGCCATGGCTGTCGAGCAGAACGTAGTCCACGCCCCAGGTATCAATACCGATGCTGTCGATGCGTATGCCGTTATTGCAGACGTTGTTCAGCCCGGTGCGGATCTCCGCTTCCAGGGCATCAATATCCCAGGTATCAAAACCGTCCTGTTTTTGCAGGCAATTGGCGAAACGGTGCATTTCGCGAAGCGTAAATGTGCGCTCGCTGCAGTCCCAGGTGGCGAGCATTACGCGGCCGCTGGATGCGCCTAAATCGACAGCCACACAATGGCGAAAAGTCATGGTCAGGTCCCTTCTTAAGTCATTGGTACTGAGTGTAAAAAAGGGAAAAAAAGACCACCTTCTCATCACTGACAGCACGAATCTCGCGCTGGCAAGAAAGCAAAGATGAACGTGAGGGAGTTCACAATTTCCAGTCATGGCGGGGTTTTAGGGCAATGTGACGCTGACCGCATTTCCCGATTTTTTCGTCTGTTTCTTGAAAAACGGACAGCTTTTGCGACGTTTGCTGTCAAAAATTTAAGGTGAGTACGGAAGGCCTTAATTACTATTTTGAGAACTTTTCTCATTGGTGGGAGCCGTTATGACCGTACTGCACAGCGTCGATTTTTTCCCGTCGGGAACGTCTCCGGTGGCGATTGAGCCACGGCTCCCGCAGGCTGCGTTTCCTGAACATCATCATGATTTTCATGAAATTGTGATTGTCGAGCATGGAACGGGCATTCATGTCTTCAACGGCCAGCCGTACACCATCAGCGGCGGTATGGTGTGCTTCGTGCGCGACCACGACAGGCATTTGTATGAACATACCGATAACCTGTGCCTCACCAACGTGCTCTATCGTTCGCCGGACGCGTTCCAGTTTCTGTCGGGGTTAAACAAGCTACTGCCCCAGGAGCAGGATGGACACTACCCGTCTCACTGGCGGGTGAATCAGTCCACGTTGCAGCAGGTGCGCCAGCTGGTGAATCAAATGGAGCAGAGCGAGGACGGGCAGGAGACCCATGCCATTGCCACCCGCGAGCTGCTGTTTATGCAGCTGCTGGTTCTGCTGCGTCGCAGTAGCCTGGTGGAAGGGCTGGCAAATAACGACGCACGGCTGAACCAGCTGATGGCCTGGCTGGAGGACCATTTCGCTGAGGACGTATGCTGGGAAGCGCTGGCGGATGATTTTTCGCTGTCGTTACGCACGCTCCATCGTCAGCTGAAGCAGTACACCGGGCTCACGCCGCAGCGCTACCTCAACCGCCTGCGCCTGATCAAAGCGCGTCACCTTTTACGTCACACCGACGAAAGCGTCACGGATATCGCCTATCGCTGCGGTTTCGGCGACAGTAATCACTTTTCGACGCTTTTTCGCCGCGAGTTTAGCTGGTCGCCGCGCGATATTCGTCAGGGGAAGGATGCTTCGCTCCAGTAACGCGAAGGCAATCACCGTTTTATTGCCGTAAAAAGGCTAATAATGTCCGGTTATTCACCGTAGAGGTTGTGGTGTGGCCGCTCAGTTAATACTTCGCAAAGATGATTTTTTTGCCTCCGCGAGCCAGGCCGTCGCGGTGGCCGACCGCTATCCGCAAAATGTCTTTGCCGAGCATACCCACGAGTTTTGCGAGCTCGTGCTGGTGTGGCGCGGCAACGGCTTACACATCCTTAACGACCGGCCCTACCGCATCACGCGTGGCGATCTGTTTTACATCCGCGCCGAAGACAAACACGCTTACGCCTCGGTTAACGATCTGGTGTTGCAGAACGTTATCTATTGCCCGGACAGGTTCAAACTGAATGTCGACTGGGCGGCCCATATCCCCGGTTTTCTCAATACCAGAGGCGAACCCCACTGGCGCTTAAGCAGCAACGGCATGGCTCACGTGCGCCAGACGATCTCCCAGATGGAGCAGGAAAGCCAGAAGCACGATCCGGTGGCAAATCCGATGGCGGAACTGCTGTTCGCCCAGCTGGTCATGACCCTCAAACGCCATCGTTACGCTACCGATAACCCCTCCGCAACCGTCCAGGAGGCGCTGCTGGACAAGCTGATCGCCCGGCTTGCGGGCAGCCTGAACAAAAGTTTCGTGCTGGAAAAGTTCTGCGAGCAGGAGCAGTGCAGCGAGCGCGCGCTGCGCCAGCAGTTCCGCACCCAGACGGGGATGACGGTGAATCACTATCTGCGCCAGCTGCGCATCTGCCACGCCCAGTACCTGTTGCAGCATACTGAGCTGATGGTGAGCGAAGTGGCGATGCGCTGCGGATTTGAGGACAGTAATTACTTTTCGGTGGTGTTTAACCGCGAGGTGGGGATGACGCCGGTTCAGTGGCGTCATCGCAGTCGAAAGGCGGCGTAGTCAGTTCGCCATGCCGAGGCCGACAATATTCGCGGCAATGATGATCACCACGCAGCCCAGGCTTAGAACGCCCACCGGACGACGCCCGGCGTTATTCCACTCCTTCAGTACCAGCCCAACCAGTCCGCCACACAGCACGTAGAAGCTCATGTGCAGCATCCAGCTTATGTAGTCGTACTGCGGTGGAATGCTGGCGTGGCCCCAGGCGTAGAAAAAGAACTGCAGATACCACATGAGGCCGCCCAGCATCGACAGCAGCACATTGGTGATGATTAAAGATTTTGCCAGTGAGAAATCGGCTTTTACCGACAAATCCTTCACTTTTGCCAGACGAATGAAGCAGAAGCCGAGGTTGACCAGCGCGCCGCCGCCCATGATGACAACGTAGCTTGGCAGTGCCACGTACAGCGGGTCGACGCCCAGCGCGGCGGCCGCTTCGTGCATGGGCTTCGCGGCGTTCATGGCGAACGACATGCCCGCCGAGAAGATGCCGCACATCACTGCCAGCAGCAGCCCTTTCTTTAGATTAAAGTCTTCGGCTTTGATGCCCATCTTGCGCTCTTTCAACTGACCCGCGCGGGTGACGATACCCACGCCGATCACCGCGACGAGCACGCCCAGCAGCGTCATCTGCCCGCCTTTGGTGTTGATCAATACGTCAACATTGCCGTTAAGAATGGGCGTCATCAGCGTGCCAACGATCAGCGTAATGCCAATCGCGATGCCGATACCCATCGACATCCCGAGATAGCGCATGGTCAGGCCGTAGTTGATGTTGCCGATGCCCCACATCGCGCCGAACAGAAACACCGGCAGCAAGGTGGAGGCATTGAAGGAGGTGAAATAGCCCCAGAAATCCGGGAGCAGCATGGCGCTAATGGTCCACGGCAAAATCAGCCAGGACACGGTACCGCCAACCGACCACATGGTTTCCCACGACCACCCTTTCACCTTTTTGAACGGGGCATAGAAACAGGCTGCACTGGCCGCGCCTATTAAATGCCAGAAGATACCCATCGTAATCGCATGATTCATTTTTACGTCCTCATCGTTTTTATAGCCGGTGGCTTCCCCCCGACTTGATGAGTGTAAAAATTAGGCGGTTCAGGAACCTTCAGAAGGTTGCCGCGCTTTTGTTCTGGATGGCAATCAGCACGTTAACCGGGTGAGCAGACTCACAATTTTGTGATTAGACAAAACCTGAATAACCTTATAAAAACTACGGCATTGATAATCATTTTCAATATCATTTAATTAACTATAATGAACCAACTGCTTACGCGGCATTAACAGCTGTGCCGCCCGACAATAATGGAGAGGATTATGAGTTATACACTGCCATCCCTGCCGTATGCCTACGACGCACTGGAACCGCATTTCGACAAGCAGACGATGGAAATCCATCACACTAAACACCACCAGACCTATGTGAACAACGCGAACGCCGCGCTGGAAAGCCTGCCAGAGTTCGCTAACCTGTCTGCTGAAGAACTGATCACCAAACTGGACCAGCTGCCAGCGGACAAGAAAACCGTTCTGCGCAACAACGCTGGCGGTCACGCTAACCACAGCCTGTTCTGGAAAGGCCTGAAAACCGGTACCACTCTGCAGGGCGACCTGAAAGCGGCTATCGAGCGCGACTTCGGTTCCGTTGACAACTTCAAAGCGGAATTCGAAAAAGCCGCTGCAACCCGTTTCGGCTCTGGCTGGGCGTGGCTGGTACTGAAAGGTGACAAACTGGCGGTGGTTTCTACCGCTAACCAGGACTCCCCGCTGATGGGTGAAGCGATCTCTGGCGCATCCGGTTTCCCAATCCTGGGTCTGGACGTGTGGGAACACGCTTACTACCTGAAATTCCAGAACCGTCGCCCGGACTACATCAAAGCCTTCTGGGACGTGGTGAACTGGGACGAAGCAGCAGCGCGTTTCGCCGCTAAAAAATAAGGTTGCATTGACGCCTGTGAGAAGCGAGTCTGATGACTCGCTTTTTTTGTATCTGCAGAAAGGAGCAGCGATGCATTATCCGGTGAATGTATTTACAGGCAAGGTAAGGGAATACGACGGCAGCCGCCCGAGCGCCATCGCCAAAATTCAGGTCGACGGTGAGCTGACGCTAACCGACCTCGGGCTTGCCGGTGACGAGCAGGCCGAAAAGAAAATCCACGGCGGGCCAGAGCGCGCGCTGTGCCACTACCCGCGCGAACACTATCAGCACTGGAGAACCGAGTTCCCCGAGCAGGCTGATCTCTTCGTCGCCCCCGCGTTTGGCGAGAACCTCTCCACCGAAGGGCTGACCGAAAAGAACGTGTTTATTGGTGATATCTACCGCTGGGGCGATGCCCTGATTCAGGTGACGCAGCCGCGCTCCCCGTGCTTCAAGCTCAACTTCCATTTCGGCATTCAGGATATGTCCGAGCAGCTGCAAAGCACGGGTAAAACAGGCTGGCTGTACCGCGTGGTGCTGGCAGGGCAGGTATCAGCGGATGCACCGCTGGTGCTGGCATCGCGCCTGAGCGATGTCTCCGTGTATGAAGCCTGCGCGATTGCCTGGCATATGCCGTTCGACGACGAGCAGTATCACCGCCTGCTGTCGGCGGCTGGATTGTCGACAAGCTGGACGAGAACGATGCAGAAGCGGCGCTTAAGCGGCAAGATTGAGGATAATTCGCGGAGATTGTGGGGGAAATAGTCCCCGTAGAGAGTAGGCCGGATAAGGCGAAGCCGCCACCCGGCATTTTTGCCCCTGCGCCTGTTATTGCCCGGTGGCGCTGCGCTTACCGGGCCTACAATACAGTGCCAGAGGGAAACTACGAACGCTTATACAGCGGCAGCCACAGCGTTAACCGCAATCCGCCCAGCGGGCTGTCGTCGGCTTTGACCCAGCCGCGGTGCTGCTGCATGGCGGTTTCAACAATCGCCAGACCCAGCCCCGTACCGCCAGACTCGCGGTCGCGCGCCTCGTCGGTGCGGTAGAACGGACGGAAAATCTGCTCGCGATCTTCCGGGCTTACGCCAGGACCGTCGTCATCGACAATGACCGTAATCCCGTCTTTATCCACCGAAAACGCCACTTCAATCTTCGTATGCGAGTAGCGCAGGGCGTTACGCACGATATTCTCCAGCGCGCTTTCCAGCGTGTTGGGGTTACCGTACAGCGGCCATGGCCCCGGCGGGAAGTTGACGGTGAACGATTTGCCCATCTGTTCCGCTTCGAACGCCGCGTTATCCAGCACTTCATGCCACAGATGATTGGCTTTCACCGTTTCGCTGACCAGCGCGTTTTTCTGCTGGTTGCGCGACATGACGAGCAGGTCGTTGATCATGCTGTCCAGGCGGTGAGCTTCCGTTTCAATACGCTCCAGCTCCTTGCTCTCACCGCTGCGGCGACGCAGCAGCGCGGTGCCGAGCTGTAAGCGCGTGAGCGGGGTGCGCAGCTCGTGCGAGATATCCGACAGCAGGCGTTGCTGTGCCGTCATCATGCGATCGAGCGCGCTCACCATCTGGTTAAAACTGGTCCCGGCGGCCAGGAACTCCTGCGGTCCGGCTTCCAGTTCAGGATGCTGTCGCAAGTTACCCTGAGCCACCTCGTCAGCGGCGTTTTTCAGCTTACGCGCCGGTTTTGCCAGGCTCCACGCCAGCCATAACAGCAGCGGCGAGCTGACCAGCATGGTAACAATCAGCAGCAGAAGCGGACGGTCAAACAGCAGGTTGATAAAATCGGACTGGGAGTTGCTCGCCGGGCGGATCAGGTAGAGCTGATAATTATCCTCCCCGTCCCTGACGGAGAAAGGCCCCACCATCTCTACGCGGCCATATTTCTTCTTCTGGGGGTGATCGGCGTTATCCGCCTGGCCAATGAAGTTGCGGATGATCTGCATCTCGTTGCGATCGGCCCCAATCACGCGGCCTTCGCTGGTGACCAGCAAAAGACGCTGCCCGGGCGGAGCCCATTTGTCGATAGCGCGAAACAGCCTGCGCCACCACATCAAATCGTTCGGCGGATCGTTTGCCAGCTCGGCTTCCACGTGCTGCTCGATCATCACGCCCTGACGTTGCTCGCTGTCGAGAAGCTCCGTCATCTGGCGTGAGTCGAGTTTTGGCAACATCAGTACGAGCATTAAAACCAGTGCCAGCGTCAGCCAGAAGATGGCGAAGATGCGGGCGGTTAAGCTTCCTATCATGAAGCGGAAACCATCAGATAACCGCGACCACGCAGGGTTTTAAACCATGGGTGACCGTCTTTACGCTCCGGCAGCTTACGGCGCAGGTTAGAGATGTGCATGTCGATGGCGCGGTCAAACGGGGTGAGGCGTTTGCCCAGCACTTCCTGACTTAAATGTTCACGCGATACCACCTGGCCGAGATGCTGCGCCAGCAGATAAAGCAGGGTGAACTCTGTGCCGGTGAGTTCCAGCGTCTGGCCATCGAAGCTCGCTTCCTGGCGGCCCGGGTTCAAGCTCAGGGAGTCAACTTCAAGGGTGGGTGAGCTGTTGTCGGTATTTTGCTGCTGCTCGCTCCAGTGGGAACGTCGCAGGATAGCGCGAATACGGGCAACCAGTTCACGGTCGTTAAACGGCTTGGGTAAATAGTCATCCGCGCCCAGCTCAAGGCCAAGTACGCGGTCAAGTTCGCTGCCGCGCGCGGTCAGCATGATAACGGGAGTCTGGTGTGTCTGGCGAAGCTCTTTCAACGTATCGATACCGTTCTTCTTTGGCATCATCACGTCGAGCAAAAGTAAATCGATGCTGTCGTCAAGGAGACTCAGCGCCTGCTCGCCATCATGGGCAACCAGAACGTTGAAACCTTCCATGTCGAGCAACTCCTTTAAAAGGGATGTGAGCTCTCGGTCATCATCAACTAACAGGATTTTATTCATTGTTTAAATACCTCCGAGGCAGAAATTACGACATCAAGGCTGTCTAATCCATGACTTTACGTTGTTTTACACCCCCTGACGCATGTTTGCAGCCTGAATCGTAGACTGTCTCTCGTTGAATCGCGACACGAAAGATTTTGGGAGCAAGTGATGCGCAAAGTTACCGCTGCCGTCATGGCCTCAACGCTGGCGTTCAGTGCGTTTAGCCAGGCTGCTGTAGCTATCATCAGCGATAACGGTTCCTCAAAAGAGGACACAACGCAGCACAGTAGCCAAAGCCATATGTTTGACGGCATAAGTTTAACCGAACATCAGCGTCAACAGATGCGAGATCTGATGCAGAGGGCAAGACATGACCAGCCCCCTGTTAATGTTAGCGAAATGGAGACAATGCATCGCCTTGTCACCGCAGAAAATTTTGACGAAAGCGCAGTTCGCGCTCAGGCCGAAAAAATGGCACAGGAACAGATTGCTCGCCAGGTAGAGATGGCGAAGGTCCGCAACCAGATGTTCCACCTGCTAACGCCCGAGCAGCAAGCGGTTTTGAATACCAAACATCAGCAGCGAATGGACCAGCTGCGTGAGGTTGCACGGATGCAGCGAAGCTCAGAAACGACGTTTTTCAGTAGCAATAGCAGTACCCGTAGTAACCAGTAAACCCTGTTTTCCTTGCCATAGACACCATCCCTGTCTTCCCCCACATGATGTGGGGGTTTTTTTTGCCCCGCATTCTGTTTTGTTAACCGTTTATTCATCCTAAGACTCCCCGTGCTTCCGTTATACTAGCGGCATGACATGACAGGAGCGTTTATGAATCAATCCTATGGAAGACTGGTAAGCCGGGCTGCGATGGCCGCGACGATAATGGCGTCGTGCTTGCTGGTCATCAAGGTTTTCGCATGGTGGTATACAGGCTCGGTCAGTATTCTGGCTGCGCTGGTGGACTCGCTGGTGGACATTGCCGCCTCGTTGACCAACCTGCTGGTGGTGCGTTACTCGCTGCAGCCGGCAGATGAAGAGCACACGTTTGGGCACGGTAAAGCGGAGTCGCTGGCCGCGCTGGCGCAAAGTATGTTCATTTCCGGTTCTGCGCTGTTCCTGTTTTTAACCGGCATTCAGCATCTCGTCTCGCCGACTCCGATGAAGGATCCCGGCGTGGGTGTGATTGTGACCATCGTTGCACTTATATGCACACTTGTTCTGGTAACGTTCCAGCGCTGGGTTGTTCGCAAAACGCAAAGTCAGGCCGTACGGGCGGATATGCTTCATTATCAATCTGATGTTATGATGAATGGGGCTATTCTTATTGCGCTCGGTCTGGCCTGGTATGGCTGGCATCGGGCCGATGCGTTGTTTGCGTTAGGGATTGGTATCTATATTTTATATAGCGCCCTGAGGATGGGGTACGAAGCGGTGCAATCACTGCTTGACCGCGCCCTCCCGGACTCGGAACGCAATGAAATTTTTTCTATCGTGACCTCCTGGCCCGGCGTCAGCGGTGCACACGATCTTCGAACGCGGCAGTCAGGGCCGACCCGCTTTATTCAGATTCATATTGAAATGGAAGACAACCTGCCACTGGTTCAGGCTCACGTTATTGCTGAGCAGGTCGAGCAGGCGATTTTGCAGCGTTTTCCTGGTTCAGACGTCATCATTCACCAGGATCCCTGCTCGGTTGTACCCGGACATGTTGGGCTTTCGTAATTCGTTGTAAAAAAGTGAGCCAGGCCAGCATTTTGTGTATAAATTACCGCCATTTGGTCTGACCTGAATCAATTCAGCTGGAAGGGATTGATATACTATTTGCAGTATTCGTTGGTCGATAAGTTTCTTCCGGCAACAGATTTCAATTTTGCATTCCTAAGTTCAGAGGTAGTCATGATTAAGAAAATCGGTGTGTTGACAAGCGGCGGTGATGCGCCGGGCATGAACGCGGCAATCCGTGGTGTTGTCCGTGCAGCGCTGACGGAAGGCCTGGAAGTTTTTGGCGTTTATGACGGTTATCTGGGCCTGTATGAAGATCGTATGGTTCAGCTAGACCGCTACAGCGTGTCTGACATGATCAACCGTGGCGGTACTTTCCTCGGTTCTGCGCGCTTCCCGGAATTCCGTGATGAACACGTTCGTGAAGTGGCTATCGAAAACATGAAAAAACGCGGCCTGGATGCCCTGGTGGTTATCGGTGGTGACGGCTCCTATATGGGCGCAAAACGTCTGACCGAAATGGGCTTCCCGTGCATCGGCCTGCCAGGTACTATCGACAACGACATCAAAGGCACTGACTACACGATCGGCTTCTTTACTGCGCTGGGTACCGTTGTTGAAGCGATTGACCGTCTGCGTGACACCTCGTCTTCTCACCAGCGTATCTCCATCGTAGAAGTGATGGGCCGTTACTGCGGCGACCTGACTCTGGCGGCAGCCATTGCGGGCGGCTGTGAGTTTATCGTCGTGCCAGAAGTCGAATTTAGCCGTGAAGATCTGGTGGCTGAAATCAAAGCGGGCATCGCGAAAGGTAAAAAACACGCGATCGTGGCTATCACCGAGCACATCTGTGACGTTGACGAACTGGCGAAGTACATCGAAGCGGAAACCAAGCGCGAAACCCGCGCAACCGTTCTGGGTCACATCCAGCGTGGTGGTTCTCCAGGCCCTTATGACCGTATCCTGGCATCCCGTATGGGCGCGTACGCTATCGATCTGCTGCTGCAGGGCCACGGTGGCCGCTGCGTCGGTATTCAAAATGAAAAACTGGTTCACCATGACATCATCGACGCCATTGAAAACATGAAGCGTCCGTTTAAAGGTGACTGGCTGGACTGCGCTAAAAAACTGTACTGATCGGCGTTTGTATTGTGCCGGGTGGCGGCTTCGCCTTACCCGGCCTACAAAAGCACGGTTCGTAGGCCCGGTAAGCGAAGCGCCACCGGGCTTTTTTGTTCGCAGAGTTTGTCTTTTTATTCCTCAAAGTTATAGCCAATCTTTTTTTATTCTTTAATCCTCGATTCGCTTTCTGGCACGCTGCATTCATCAAAACACTACATAAGAGAGCTGGGCGATGAATAAATGGGGCGTGGGTTTTACATTATTGCTGGCATCGACCAGCGTTCTGGCTAAGGACATCCAGTTACTGAACGTGTCATACGACCCGACGCGTGAACTGTACGAGCAATACAACAAAGCGTTTGCGGCACACTGGAAGCAGGAAACCGGCGATAATGTCGTGGTTCGCCAGTCTCACGGTGGTTCTGGCAAGCAGGCGACCTCCGTCATCAACGGTATTGAAGCCGACGTGGTGACCCTGGCGCTGGCCTACGATGTTGACGCTATCGCCGAGCGTGGCCGCATCGACAAAAACTGGATCAAACGCCTGCCGGATAACTCCGCGCCATACACCTCGACCATTGTTTTCCTGGTGCGTAAAGGCAACCCGAAACAGATCCATGACTGGAACGACCTGATTAAACCTGGCGTGTCAGTTATCACGCCTAATCCGAAAAGCTCTGGCGGCGCTCGCTGGAACTACCTGGGCGCGTGGGGCTACGCGCTGCATCACAACAATGGCGACCAGGCCAAAGCGCAGGAATTCGTGAAAGCGCTGTATAAAAACGTTGAGGTGCTGGACTCCGGCGCGCGTGGCGCCACCAACACCTTCGTCGAACGCGGGATTGGCGACGTGCTGATCGCATGGGAAAACGAAGCCCTGCTGGCCACCAACGAGCTGGGTAAAGACAAGTTTGAGATCGTCACACCAAGCGAATCGATTCTGGCTGAGCCGACTGTCTCTGTAGTCGATAAAGTGGTTGAGAAGAAAGACACCAAAGCGGTAGCTGAAGCGTACCTGAAGTATCTCTACTCGCCAGAAGGCCAGGAAATTGCGGCGAAGAACTTCTATCGCCCACGCGATCCGGCAGTTGCGAAGAAATACGAAAGCGTCTTCCCTAAACTGAAGCTCTTCACCATTGATGACGAGTTCGGCGGCTGGACGAAAGCGCAGAAAGAGCACTTCTCTAACGGCGGCACTTTCGACCAGATCAGCCAGCGCTAACCATTAGCCAATGACACGGTAACCCGGCGTGAGAAATCCGCCGGGTTTTTTATTTGGTCATCATTTTGCGTTACTCTTTTGCCTCTATTGAAAACAGGGAACGCGTTGTGAAAAAAATTATCGTATTGATCCTGATTGTCATCGCCCTTGCCGCTGGCGGCGCGTACTGGATGAAGGCGGGTAATCCGAATGCGTTGCGACATATCGTTCTCGACCAGTGTGTGCCGAATCAAATCCAGAACCGTAACCCGGCGCCGTGTGCGCAGGTGAAAACGGATGCAGGCTACGTGGTGTTTAAAGACCGCAACGGGCCGCTGCAGTATCTGCTGATGCCAACCTACCGCATCAACGGCACCGAAAGCCCGCTTTTGACCGAATCACATACGCCGAATTTTTTCTGGCTGGCCTGGCAGTCGCGAAGCTTTATGACGTTGAAGCGTGGCTCCGAGGTCCCTGACAGCGCCATTTCGCTGACGATCAACTCCCCGACGGGCCGTACGCAAAATCATTTTCATATTCATATCTCCTGCCTGCGCCCGGACGTGCGTGAGAAGCTCAATGCGGCTCAGGGAGAAATCACCACCCAGTGGCTACCGTTCCCGGGCGGGCTGGAAGGGCATGAGTATCTTGCTCGTCGGGTGACGGAGAATGAACTGGTCCAGCGCAGCCCGTTTATGATGCTGGCAGAAGAGCTGCCGGAAGCGCGCGACCATATGGGGCGTTTCGCGCTGGCGATGGCGCAGCAGTCGGACGGCTCGTTTGTGTTGCTGGCAACCGAGCGCAACCTGCTGATGCTGAACCGCGCGTCGGCTGAGGAATTGCAGGATCATCAATGCGATATCCTGAAGTGACCCCACTATAAATAGCGTTTACTCGTCCTGCCTGTCGCCGTAGACTTGCTGAAAAATTCTACAGGAGACAGGTATGTCGCTCTGGTTAACGTATCCTCTGCTGCTGCCCTCACTGATCGTTGGCGTTACCATCGTGCTGTGGGCGACGTCGCTATTGCCGGAATTTATCACCGCGCTGCTGTTCTTCACGGCGGCGATGACCGCGAAAATTGCCCCGCCGGAGACGGTCTTCGGCGGATTTGCCTCGTCGGCCTTCTGGCTGGTCTTCAGCGGCTTTGTGCTCGGCGTGGCGATACGTAAAACCGGACTGGCGGACAGGGCCGCCCGGGCGTTGTCCGCAAAGCTCACCGACTCCTGGGTATTGATGGTGGCGAGCGTGGTGCTGCTGAGCTACGCGCTGGCGTTTGTGATGCCGTCGAATATGGGACGTATTGCTCTGCTGATGCCGATTGTCGCCGCGATGGCTAAACGTGCCGGTATCCCTGACGGCTCCCGCGCCTGGTTTGGTCTGGCGCTGGCGGTGGGGTTCGGGACTTTCCAGCTCTCGGCGACGATCCTGCCTGCTAACGTCCCTAACCTGGTGATGAGCGGTGCGGCGGAAGGCTCGTACGGCATCCATCTGAACTATGTCCCGTATCTGCTGCTGCACACGCCGGTGCTGGGTATTCTCAAAGGCCTGATCCTGATCGGCCTGATCTGCTGGCTTTTTCCCGGCAGCCCAAGACCGCCGAAGGAACTAGCACCGTCTGAACCCATGGGCCGGGATGAAAAGCGTCTTGCCTGGCTGCTGGCGGTGGTGCTGGGAATGTGGGTGACGGAGAGCTGGCACGGCATTGGGCCCGCGTGGACGGGGCTGGCGGCATCGGTCATCGTTATGCTGCCGCGCATTGGATTCATTACCGGAGAGGAGTTTTCTGCTGGGGTGAATATGCGTACCTGTATCTATGTTGCAGGTATTCTTGGGCTGGCGACTGTCGTGACGCAAACCGGTATCGGAACGGCGGTGGGTGAGGCGTTGCTCCGCATTATGCCGCTGGATGCAGACAGACCGTTCACCAGTTTCCTGGCGCTGACCGGTATCACCACAGCGCTCAACTTCATTATGACCGCCAACGGCGTTCCGGCGCTGTATACCACTCTGGCACAGAGTTTTTCGGATGCGACCGGCTTCCCGCTGCTGTCGGTGATCATGATCCAGGTGCTGGGCTATTCCACGCCGCTGCTGCCGTATCAGGCGTCGCCGATTGTTGTAGCGATGGGCTTAGGGAAGGTGCCTGCAAAGGCGGGGATGGTACTCTGTCTGGCGCTGGCGATTGCAACGTATCTGGTGCTGCTGCCGCTGGATTATTTGTGGTTTAGCGTTTTAGGTCGTTTGTAGCGATTTTGTAGGGCGGGTAAGCGCAAGCGCCACCCGCCACAACAGCATTACGCCTGCTTAGCCGCTTCTGCTGCTTTAACGATCACCGCGAAAGCGTCAGCTTTCAGGGATGCACCGCCAACCAGCGCGCCATCGATGTCTGGCTGGGTGAACAGCTCAGCAGCGTTGGAAGCGTTAACGGAACCGCCGTACTGGATGATGACCTGCTCAGCCACTTTCGCGTCTGCTTTAGCAATGTGATCGCGGATGAATTTGTGAACCGCCTGCGCCTGTGCAGGGGTTGCAGATTTGCCGGTACCGATCGCCCAGACTGGCTCGTATGCGATAACCGCGCCTTCGAACGCCGCCGCGCCCTGGGTTTTCAGCACCGCGTCGATCTGACGTGCGCACACTTCTTCGGTTTTGCCTGCTTCGTTTTCTGCTTCGGTTTCACCGATGCACAGAACCGGGATCAGACCCTGCTCTTTCAGCACGGCGAATTTCTTCGCGATGAACTCGTCGGATTCTTTGTGGTAGGTGCGACGCTCAGAGTGGCCGATGATGATGTATTTCGCGCCGATATCTTTCAGCATTTCAGCGGAGGTTTCACCAGTGAACGCGCCAGACAGGTTAACGTCAACGTTCTGCGCGCCCAGAATGATGTGGCTGCCGTCAGCGGCACGTTTAGCCAGATCCAGGTACATATCCGGCGGAGCGATAGCAACCGCGCAGCCGGTCACGCCAGCCAGCTCTTTACGCAGGTTCGCAACCAGTTCGTTTACCATGTGGCGGCTGCCGTTCAGTTTCCAGTTACCCATCACTAAAGGATGTCGCATTTCAATTCTCCACGCTAAATAAGCGAATTAAGGAATATGGCCACCCTGACGGGCGGCATGGTCTGTGAATCAGTATAGAGATTTTCCCTCGAAAGGCTTTGCTTTTTGTCATTAATTCGCCCCGCCAAGGGTGTCAGATAGTGCCAGCTTAATCGGTTCAACAGCGAAGGTCAGTCCTTTTTCGCCGTTGTCCGCCACAACATAGCGGATCGCGCCTTCGGTATCGGCGTAGTAACGCTTATTTTTACCGGCGGTAAGGAGCTTTTGCAGCTTCTGCTGGCTTTGTTTTTTCGTCAGCGAAGGGGTAAAAGCCTGCAATACTGCGCTCATGTACTCCATCGCCTTCGCCTTAGCGGCTTTCTGCTCCGGGCCTTGAATCGGCAGCCAGGTGATTTGCATGCTTTTGATTTTTAACGTACCGCGCTCCAGCGCCGTGGAGGCATACAAATTCTCGTTAATCTTGCTTGCCGCACGGGTCAGGGTAGGGGTATCGCGGGAGCCATCAATGGCGCGAAATTCATCCAGCGGCAGCGTTGGATTAACCTGATTGAAGGTTTCACGAAACTGGCTAATGGACTGATCGAACGACGGCGCGCCCGCCAGCAGATACGGCGCGGTGGTCGGGGCAGTGGTTTCGGCGGCGTGCAGGGGAACACCCGCGCTAAGCAGCGCTAAACACAGGAAAAGAGAACGTGCCGAACTTTTCATCAACATTGCCCCTGGCCGTAAGTGCTCATGATTAAAACGATATCTGGTCGGCTTGTCAAAAGGTCACAACTCCAGGGTAAAATGCGCGCTATACGATAATAAGGAACCTTACATGACCATACAGCAGTGGCTGTTTTCATTCAAAGGGCGTATTGGACGCCGTGATTTCTGGATCTGGATGGTGACGTGGGTTGTCGCCATGCTGCTTCTGTTTTTCGTTGCTTACAATGCCTGGCTGAGCACGCAAACGGCGGCCTTCGCGCTGGTCTGCCTGCTATGGCCAACGGCCGCCGTTGTGGTGAAACGTCTGCACGATCGCGGTCGTTCCGGCGCGTGGGCATTTCTGATTATTCTGGCGTGGATGCTGGTGGCAGGAAACTGGGCAATGCTTCCGTCCATCCTGCCGTGGGTCGTGGGCAGGCTACTGCCGTCGGTCATCTTCGTGATGATGATTGTCGATCTGGGCGCGTTTATCGGCACCCAGAGCGAAAACAAATACGGTAAAGATACCGTTGAGGTGAAGTACCGCTGATCACCAGTAGTGTTCGGCGGTCATATGGCCCGGCCGTCGGCGAAGATGTTTCGTCATCTGCCGGGTATCCTTCAGAAGCTGCTGCGTGTCCCGCACCATCTGCGGGTTACCACACAGCATGACGTGGCTGGTTTCAGCGTTTAACGGCAATCCAACAGCCTCTTCCAAGGTGCCGCTCTCAATAAGCGCCGGCACGCGACCGGTAAGCGTTCCTGCTACGGTTTCACGGCTGACCACCGTCTGAATCTTTAACTTTCCGCCGTACTGCTGTTCCAGCGCCTGCATCTGCGGCAGGTAGCTCAGGTCTGCGGCGTAGCGCGCAGCGTGAACCAGCACGATGTTTTTAAAACGCTCCAGGTCTTTGCCGTACTGCAAAATAGAGAGATAAGGGCCGATGGCCGTACCGGTTGCCAGCATCCAGAGCGTGTCACAATCTGGGATCTCTTCGAGCACAAAGAAGCCTGCTGCTTCGCTTACAATTTGCACATCGTCGCCGGGCTTAAGCGCGGCAAGGCGCGGGCTGAGTTTGCCGTCCGGAACGGTAACCAGATAGAACTCGAGGTCCGGGTTATCAGGTGCGTTTACGTAAGAGTAGGCGCGCTGTACGCGCTCGCCGTCGACGTCCAGCCCCAGCTTCGCAAATTGCCCAGCTTTAAACGGGTGGACGGGAGCATGTACGGTGAGGCTAAATAGCGCATCGGTCCAGAACTGTATCTTTGTGACTTTACCTGTTACCCAGTCCGCCATGATCTTCTCCTGTGCTGTTTCTCTGTTCTATCTTCCGTACTTGTGGTGACAATTTCCAGCCCGTCAGGGCCGGAAAGCTCTATCGATCAAACGGTTTTACAGAATGTGCGTCTGCACGTCCGGGTCTTTACGGTCGAGATAGTGAATAGACTGGATGCGGCGAATGGTGCGCGATTTACCGCGGATCAGCAGCGTCTCGGTGGTGGCCATATTGCCCTTGCGGGTGATGCCGTCCAGCAGATCGCCTTTGGTGATGCCGGTGGCCGAGAAGACAACGTTATCGCTACGGGCCATCTCGTCCAGCGCGAGAACTTTATTGGCCTCAATACCCATCGCTTCGCAGCGTGCCAGCTCATTTTCCCCGATGCGGCGGTTCTCTTCGCTGTCGCCTTTCACCTCATGACGGGGCAGCAGACGGGCCTGCATATCGCCATCCAGCGCGCGGATCACGGCTGCTGATACCACACCTTCCGGCGCACCGCCGATGCCGTACAGCACATCCACTTCGCTGTCCGGCATGCAGGTCAAAATGGAGGCGGCAACGTCACCATCCGGAATGGCAAACACCCGCACGCCGAGCTTTTGCATCTGCGCGATGGTGGCGTCGTGGCGCGGTTTGGCCAGAATAGTCACGGTGAGTTCGCTAAGGGATTTGCCCAGGGCTTTGGCGATATTGCGCAGGTTCTCTTCCAGCGGCAGGCTGAGGTCGATTGCGCCCTTCGCGCCAGGACCGACAATCAGCTTTTCCATATACATATCCGGCGCGTTGAGGAAGCAGCCTTTATCGCCTACGGCCAGCACAGCGAGGGCATTGGCCTGACCCATCGCCGTCATTCGGGTGCCTTCGATCGGGTCGACGGCAATATCCACGGCATCGCCGTTGCCGGTACCGACTTTTTCACCGATATAGAGCATTGGCGCTTCGTCGATCTCGCCTTCGCCGATCACGATGGTGCCGTCGATGTTGACCTGGTTAAGCACAATGCGCATGGCATGGACGGCGGCGCCGTCTGCGGTATTTTTGTCACCACGACCCAGCCATTTATAGCCTGCGAGGGCAGCTGCTTCGGTGACGCGGGAAAATTCGATAGCAAGTTCACGTTTCATGAGGTACTCGTGCAATCAAAAGGAATTGCACGAAGTTTATCACAGAGTGGGGAGGGGCGAGGGGCCCGGTGCGGTCCGGGCCCCTAACCCTGACCCTCTCCCCTGGGGAGAGGGAATATATGGTTACTCGTCGTGCTCTTCCCACGCCAGGGCGCGTTTCACCGCTTTCTTCCAGCCGCTGTAGCGGAAGTTGCGCTCGGTGGTTTCGATGCCAGGGCGGAATTCGCGTTCGATAACCGCTTTTTCCTGCAGCTCGTCCAGGTTCTGCCAGAAGCCTACCGCCAGACCGGCAAGGTACGCCGCACCCAGCGCCGTCACTTCGCGCACTTCAGGGCGCTCAACACGGGTGCCCAGAATGTCGGACTGGAACTGCATCAGGAAGTTGTTCGCGACCGCGCCGCCGTCCACGCGCAGGGCGTGCAGACGAATGCCGGAGTCAGCCTGCATCGCTTCCAGCACGTCGCGCGTCTGATAGGCGATAGATTCCAGAGTGGCGCGAATAATGTGGTTAGAGTTCACACCACGCGTCAGGCCGAAAATCGCGCCGCGTGCATACGGATCCCAGTACGGTGCGCCCAGACCGGTGAACGCAGGCACCACGTACACGCCGTTGGTGTCTTTCACTTTGGTCGCGAAGTATTCGGAGTCGAACGCATCGCTGATCAGCTTCATCTCGTCACGCAGCCACTGAATGGACGCACCGGCCATGAACACCGCACCTTCAAGGGCATAGTTCACTTCGCCGCGCGGGCCGCAGGCGATGGTGGTCAGCAGGCCGTTTTCTGATTTCACCGCTTTCTCGCCGGTGTTCATCAGCATAAAGCAGCCGGTGCCGTAGGTATTCTTCGCCATCCCTTCTTTGACGCACAGCTGGCCGAACAGCGCCGCCTGCTGGTCACCGGCGATGCCGGCGATAGGAATACGCGTACCGCCTTTACCCCCGATGTTGGTCTGGCCGTATACCTCTGAAGATTTGCGCACTTCAGGCAGCATCGCGCGTGGAATATCCAGCGCGTCCAGCATCTTGTCATCCCACTCCAGGGTGTTGATGTTGAACAGCATGGTACGCGAGGCGTTGGTGTAGTCGGTGACGTGAACGCGTCCCTGAGTCATCTTCCAGATAAGCCAGGTGTCAACGGTACCGAACAGCAGCTCGCCGCGCTTAGCACGCTCACGAGAACCTTCCACGTGGTCGAGGATCCACTTCACTTTGGTGCCGGAGAAATACGGGTCAATCACCAGGCCTGTTGCGCTACGGATATAATCTTCCATGCCCTCGCGCTTCAGTTTTTCGCAAATTTCTGAGGTACGGCGGCACTGCCAGACGATGGCGTTGTAAATAGGTTTACCGGTTTCGCGCTCCCAGACGACGGTGGTCTCACGCTGGTTGGTAATACCAATGGCGGCAATTTCGTCGGAACTGATATCGGCCTTCGCCAGCACTTCGACCAGCGTGGAGCTTTGTGACGCCCAGATCTCCATCGGGTCGTGTTCTACCCAGCCTGGACGAGGATAAATTTGTTCAAATTCGCGCTGTGACACGCTGACGATGTTCGCGTCATGATCCATTACGACAGCGCGGGAGCTGGTAGTGCCCTGGTCGAGCGCAACGATATATTTTTTTTCGGTCATGGTATGTGTCCCGTAGTCAGATTACAGCGAAGCTTTTTGTTGTGCGGTAGAAGTCGTTTCCTTCTCCTCTTCCACACAGGTGTCGCACGGTAAGTGGCGACCAATTAATTTGCGATAGCCAAATGCACCCAGTGCCGCCCCTACGATTGGCCCGAAAAGCGGTACCAGGAAGTAAGGAATATCTTTGCCACCGGTGAAGGCCACGTCGCCCCATCCAGCAAAGAAGGCGAAGGTTTTTGGACCCAGGTCACGCGCCGGATTCATCGCAAACCCTGTTAACGGGCCCATGGACGCACCAATGACGGCGATCAGCAGGCCAATCAGCAATGGCGCCAGCGGGCCACGCGGAATGCCGTTGCCATCATCGCCCAGTGCCATAATGACGCCCATCAGAATAGCGGTAATCACCATTTCAACTGCGAACGCCTGCACAAAATTGATATGCGGGTTTGGATAGGTTGAGAAGATACCTGCCAGATCCAGACTTTCGACGCTGCCGCGCACCATATGATGCGTCTGTTCGAAGTCGATGAAAAGATTGTAATAAAGCCCGTAAACTAACGCCGCTGCGCAAAACGCGCCGGCAAACTGAGAAATAATGAAAGGAACAACTTTGCGTCCGTCGAAGCACGCGAACAGCCACAGTGCGATAGTCACCGCCGGGTTAAGATGTGCACCGGAAACCCCTGCAGTCAGGTAGATGGCCATCGCCACGCCCAGACCCCAGATGATACTGATTTCCCACTGACCAAAACTGGCACCCGCCACTTTCAGTGCAGCGACACAGCCCACTCCGAAGAATATCAGCAACCCGGTACCAAGGAACTCGGCAATGCACTGGCCTTTTAAGGTTGATGTCTGACTCATAATCGGAATCCTGAAGAGATTGATGTTTATTGTTAGCATGGCCGCCCGTGACAGCCACGATGTCCTGTAGACATAGTGTTAATTTATCGTTAACGAGCAAAAACGAGAAATATCGAAATCAAAATGTGTGGTCTGCGTCAATAAAATGAGCGTTTTCGCGCCATAAAGCACATTTTTGCATCAGCGCTGGAATGTGAGCTGAATCATTTCATTAACGAATGAGTTAACAATTTAGGGGTATATGACGCGAACGCACCAGGACCAGACCTAAAAGTGTTGCAAACCGCGATCTGCGCGGCGTGTCGCTGGACACAGAGCGCCGCGCTCCATACAATCGACGGTATATGTCGTGCGCGTTTATGTTAAAGCGTCGCCTTGCAATTCAGGAGAGGTAGCATCATGTCTTTAGAAGTGTTTGAGAAACTGGAATCGAAAGTACAGCAGGCGATTGACACCATCACCCTGCTGCAGATGGAAATTGAAGAACTGAAAGAGAAGAACAACAGCCTGGCGCAGGAAGTTCAGAACGCTCAGCACGGCCGCGAAGAACTGGAGCGCGAAAACAACCAGCTGCGCGAACAGCAGAACGGCTGGCAGGATCGTCTGCAGGCGCTGCTGGGACGTATGGAAGAAGTCTGATCCCCTCAGGGATGACTAAGTAGGCCGGGTAAGGCGAAGCCGCCACCCGGCTTTTTTATGGTTATTGCACGCTGATTTCAACCATAAAAAAGGCCGCCCGAGGCGGCCTTAACGCTACTTGTCCTGCGCTGTCATAGCATAAGCAATAAACCCACTCGGTTCATCACTCTTTACCACGAGTACGCTGGCGACAATGAACGCGATACATAAATAGCGTTTCATTATGCGGTCCCTGCAGCTAACCGCTCCACCGTTCACCACCGGTGATAAGTCAGTGGACACAAGTCCGGTTAAAGGTTGCTTTACGGTTGTGAATACACCTTTCCCTGGACCGATGCCCATGTGCGAGATGGCGGAAAGGGACGATGCATCATAATGAGCAACAGTAGCGTAGTTAAGGCCTTCAGAGGAAATTAGGAATTTATAAAGGGTCGACGGGGGTTACCAGAGGGATGAACCAGGGTAAGATAAAAATCCTGGTTAAAGGTTGCAAGATAACCCAACGGACCGCGAATCCTAAGGGACAAAAAAACCGCCACATTGCTGTTGGCGGTTTTTTTATGGTTCACGCTGACTGTTCTACTACTCAATATCCAGCGGATCTTCAGAAAGAATAATCCCGGTGTTATCGGCGTAGAGATGGTCCCCGGAGAAGAAGGTCACGCCGCCGAAGTTAACGCGCACGTCGCTTTCGCCGATGCCGTCGCCTGCTGCGCCTACCGGTATGGCCGCGATGGCCTGAATCCCGATATCCAGTTCCTCCAGATCGTCCACCTGGCGCACGGAACCGTACACCACAAGGCCTTCCCACTCATTCTGGACGGCAATGCCGGCCAGTTCCGCATCAATTAATGCACGGCGCACGGAACCGCCGCCGTCGACCACCAGAACGCGGCCGCGTCCGTTCTGTTCGAGCAGATCGTACAGCAACCCGTTGTCCTCGAAACATTTCACCGTGACGATTTGACCGCCAAACGACGACCGTCCACCAAAGTTGGAGAACAGCGGTTCAACGACGTTGACATCTTCCTGGTAGATGTCACAGAGCTCGGAGGTATCGTATTTCATAGGTTTAACGCTCGGTTGCTGCGAATGTGTTCAGTATATCGTGCGAAATGCGTTGTTGGCAAAATCATCAATTGTTAATTGATATTTGTCAGCTAACTGAGCGTCTGGCTTAAAACAATCCCGATGACGAACAACAGGTTAGTCAGCAGGGCGCCTTTTACCGTACGTTCCAGCATCGGCGGCATGGCTGCCGGGCTGAGCTCACGCATCACAAAGCGGGCCTGTTTCACCAGCAGCGGCGCGGCAAGCACAAACAGCCACCCCCACAAACTCTGCAGGGAAATCAGGTTAAACAGCGCCAGGCAGACCAGCGCGCCAATGAGCAGGCAGGCATGGTAGCGACGCGCATTCACCGGACCCAGACGAACCGCCAGGGTGTTTTTGCCGTTCTCACGATCGCTGTCGATATCGCGCAGGTTGTTGACGTTGAGCACCGCTGTCGCCAGCAGACCGCAGGCGGTTGCGGGCAGGAACAGGGCAGGGATCACCGTATGCGCCTGTAAGTACCAGCTGCCCATCACGCTCAGCCAGCCGAAGAACACCAGTACGGAAATATCCCCGAGTCCAATATAACCGTAGGGGCGCGTACCAACGGTGTAAGTGATGGCCGCGATAATGGCCAATAAACCCAACACCAGGAAGCCAATAAAATCGCTGGTGGTCTTAGACGCAACCGTCACCAGCGCCAGGCCGGACACGCAGATCAGCACCACGGTGATAATCAGCGCGCGTTTCATCTGCGCCTGGGTAATTACACCTTTCTGCATCCCGCGCAGCGGCCCTATACGATCGGGCTTGTCGCTGCCTTTCACCGCGTCGCCGTAGTCGTTGGCGAGATTGGAGAGGATTTGCAGCAGGCCTGCGGTAATCAATGCCAGCGCGGCGACCAGCGGATCAAAATAACCCTGCCACCAGGCAAGCGCCGTACCGACGATAATCGCGGCAAAGGCCAGAGGAAGGGTTTTAGGGCGCAGACTTTCGAGCCACGCCTGAGTACGGCTGATGTCAGTCATAAGTATTTAGCCAATAAAAATGGGGGCATTAGCCCCCATTAAACGTGATGAGAATCCAGTAACCGCGATTATAGGATAAAACGGCTCAGATCTTCATCTGCCACTAACGCATCCAGATGTTTACTCACATATTCTGCGTCAATGGTAACGGTTTGACCGTTCAGGTCGCTCGCATCATAAGAGATATCTTCCACCAGGCGTTCCAGCACGGTGTGCAGACGACGCGCACCGATGTTCTCGGTGGTTTCGTTCACCTGCCATGCGGCCTGAGCGATACGTTTGATGCCGTCTTCGGTGAACTCAAGGTTCACGCCTTCGGTCGCCATCAGCGCTTTGTACTGAACGGTAGCAGAGGCGTTTGGCTCGGTCAGGATACGTTCGAAATCTTCGGTTGTCAGCGCCTGCAGCTCAACGCGGATGGGCAGACGCCCCTGCAGCTCAGGGATCAGATCTGACGGGCTGGCAACCTGGAACGCGCCTGAAGCGATAAACAGGATGTGGTCCGTTTTCACCATGCCGTGCTTGGTAGAGACGGTGCAGCCTTCAACCAGCGGCAGCAGGTCGCGCTGAACGCCTTCACGGGAAACATCCGGGCCGGAGCTGTTGCCGCCGCGCTTACAAATTTTGTCGATTTCGTCAATAAACACGATGCCGTGCTGCTCAACCGCGTCGATAGCGTCCTGCTTCAGCTCTTCCGGGTTTACCAGCTTCGCCGCTTCTTCTTCAATCAGCAGCTTCATCGCGTCTTTGATTTTCAGCTTACGCGCTTTCTGCTTCTGGCCGCCCAGGTTCTGGAACATGGACTGCAGCTGGCTGGTCATCTCTTCCATTCCCGGAGGCGCCATGATTTCCACACCCATTGGCGCGGCAGCGAGATCGATCTCAATCTCTTTATCATCCAGCTGGCCTTCACGCAGCTTTTTGCGGAACGCCTGACGTGCGGCAGACGGTTCCGCCTGCTGCTCAGCCTGACCCCAGTTGTTTTTTGCTGGTGGGATCAGCACGTCGAGAATGCGCTCTTCGGCCATCTCTTCCGCGCGATAGCGGTTTTTCTCAATCGCCTGGACGCGCACCATTTTGATCGCCGAGTCGGTCAGATCGCGGATGATGGAGTCCACTTCTTTACCCACATAGCCCACTTCGGTGAACTTGGTGGCTTCAACTTTGATGAACGGTGCGTTAGCCAGTTTGGCCAGACGACGGGCAATTTCGGTTTTACCGACGCCGGTCGGGCCGATCATCAGAATGTTTTTCGGCGTGACTTCGTGGCGTAGCTCTTCGTCAAGCTGCATACGGCGCCAGCGGTTACGCAGAGCGATAGCCACGGAACGCTTCGCGTTATCCTGGCCGATAATGTGTTTGTTCAGTTCGCTGACAATTTCGCGTGGGGTCATTTCAGACATGGGAGATCCTTACGCTTTGGAGGTCAATTCTTCGATGGTGTGGTTGTGGTTGGTATAGATGCAGATATCACCTGCAATATCCAACGCCTTCACCGCGATATCACGCGCGTTCATGTCGGTGTTTTCCAACAGCGCGCGGGCTGCAGCCTGGGCATAAGGGCCGCCAGAGCCGATGGCAATCAGGTCATTTTCCGGCTGAATCACGTCACCGTTGCCGGTGATGATCAGCGATGCCGTTTCATCGGCTACCGCCAGCAGCGCTTCGAGCTTGCGCAGCATGCGGTCGGTACGCCAGTCTTTTGCCAGCTCAACGGCGGCTTTCACCAGATGACCCTGGTGCATTTCCAGTTTGCGTTCAAACAGTTCAAACAGCGTGAAGGCATCAGCCGTGCCGCCTGCAAAACCGGCGATCACCTTGTCGTTGTAGAGACGACGCACTTTCTTCACGTTGCCTTTCATGACGGTATTACCCAGCGTGGCCTGGCCATCACCGGCGATTACCACATGGCCGTTACGGCGTACACTTACTATTGTTGTCACGAGCAGACCCCCTGGTTACAGAATCGGGAAACAGAAGCCCTGAGCCTGTGCTCAGGGCTGAATTAAATGATAGATGGGGGGGAATTTGGGGGTTTCAACCCCCGGAGGCGAGTCGAATACAGTTTGTGTGACCGGCAATTTTCAAACGAGAAATGGTGCCATCGGCATTTTCTTTGCCTTTGACCGGACCAATCACCACGCGATTCCAGCCGTTATTGGTGGTAATACGCGAATCAAACCCTTCAAAGGCCAGCTGTGCACGCACCGTTTCCGCCTGCTCGGCGCCTTTGAACGAACCGCACTGCACCATCCAGCGGCGTTCGTCTTTTTTCTCTGCCGTCTGCTTCGGCGCCTCGGTCTCTTTAGTGACCGGCGCGGCCTGCTGCGTTTTCGGCTGCTGCGCGGCGGTATGCGCTGGCGTCTGCAGCAGATCCTGATACGGCTGAGCCGCTTGTTTTTGCGGCTGCGCTTTTGGCTGCTGCTGAACAGGCTGGGACTGCGCCGTTCGCGTCTGCTGCTGGTATGGCTGTTCCGTTACCCGCGGCTGTGCTTTTGGCTGCTGCACCGGCTGGGTTTGCGCCCACTGTTGCTGTTGCTTCTGTTGCTGCTGAATTTGCTGTTGCGCCTGACGTCGCTGCAGCGTTTGCTGGCGCTGTTCCGGCGTCTGCTCATTCCACGGCACTTCGTTCAGCTGCGTAGGCTGCTGGCGCATATCGGCCTGCATTTGTGCCAGCAGCTGACGCTGCTCATCCGTCAGCTGATTTGCATTCTGCACTTCACCACCCGCAGAAGGTTCGGTTGGCGCACGGACCCCAGGCTGACGGCTTTCCAGCTCTTTGATATAGCGCCAGCGCTCTTCAGGCTTCGGAGGTAGGCCATTTCCGGCCACTTTGCTGGCCTGAAGCGCCTCAGACTCTTCTTTTTTATGGTGCGTGATAAAGTACAGGCCACCAATAAAGGCGACGACTACAGCCGCAGCAATAGCGACCATTGCTGGCGAGACAGCAGGCAGGTTACGTTGCTTTTTCCTTGAGCTACTCTTTTTGCGTCGCGAAGGTGCCGGCTGGCCGCGACGTACATAATCTCGTTGTGCCACTATCGTTTCGCTGTATTTATTCGTTCGTCAGTCCGCCATGTTACTTAAGCGGCGGGGCTTTGACCAGATAAGGGTGTCCTAAAGACGTTTACTTTAAGTCAATGCCTGGGTAGAGCCGCGGACAATCAGTTCGCAGTCCAGCAACCGCGAACCGCTGCTAACTGTTTGACCGTGAAGCTGATCCAACAAAAGCAGCATCGCTTCACGGCCGATTTGATAGCGCGGCTGAGCGACCGTTGAGAGCGGCGGATCGCAAAATTCTGAAAGCGAAATATTATCGAATCCGATGATCGATAAATCTTTCGGGATCCGCAGGCCGCGGCGTTTGGCATACGATAATGCGCCCAACGCCATCACGTCGCTGTGACAAAATACGGCGGTTGGCGGTTCAGGCAGGTCCAGAAGCTTTTCCAGCGCCTGTCCACCGGCTGCGAAGGTAAAGTCTCCGCGCGCAATGTAATGCGGATCGACCGTAGCGCCGGTACGGCGCAGCGCCTGAACGTATCCCTGCAGGCGGTAGTGACACAGCGGCATCTCTTCCGGCCCGGCAATGCAGCCTATACGCTTGTGCCCCAGCTCCTGGAGATAGTTTACGGCGTTGAACGCGGCGGTGAGGTTATCAATATGGACGGTCGGCAGCTCCAGCTCTGGCGCGAACTCGTTGGCCATTACCATAGGCGGTAAATTACGCTGCTCTTCGATGCTGGCATCAAACGGCAGGCGCGAGCCAAGCAGCAGCATGCCGTCGATCTGCTTGGTGATAATGAGGTCGATAAAGGTTTTTTCCTGCTGGTTCTGATGGGCACAATCGCCAATCAGCACCAGGTAGCCTTGCTCCGCGGCCGTCACTTCGATACCGCGAATGATCTCGCTGAAGAACGGATCGCAGATGTCCGGCACAATCACCAGGATAGTGCGCGATTCATTGCGCTTCACGTTACGCCCCATCGCCTGCGGGAAGTAACCCACTTCCAGCGCTGCCTGCTCAACCTTGTTACGGGTCGCCTGGGAGACTTTGTCCGGGTTCATTAATGCGCGGGACACGGTTGCCGTTGAGACTTGTGCTTTCTCGGCAACGTCTTTCATGGTCGCTGTGGCAACCTCTTTCCTGGACTTCAACGTCTTCTCCTCGCCTGAACACCGAACTTCTGCCATCACCATTTTTACAGATAGTTAATGGAATCGGTTACAGAATTTTCATAAAAAGTGTGAGGAGCGTTAAATTTTTCGATCCGTCTTCAACCTTCGATGGGATCAACGTCCAGCACCCACTTCACTTTTCGCGCGTCGGGCAGGGTATTAATCAGTACCAGCGCGCCGCTGACGATGTGCTGAAGACGAACGCGAGAGGGGTGCTGAAGCAAAATTTGCCAGCGGAAGCGTCCGCCGCGCTTTGGTGCCAGCGCTGGCACCGGGCCCAAAATCCACAGCTGGTTATCCACCAGCGGGCTGGCCTGCAGGAGATTTCTCAGCTGCTGCAGGAAAAGCGGCGCCTGCTGGTTGTTATGATCTTCCGCGCGGATGATAACGTGGCTGGTCCACGGCGGCAGTTGCATCGTCTGTCGCTCGGCCAGCGCCTGCTCGGCAAAGGCGTCGTAGCCTTTATGCAGCAGGGTTTGCAGCAGCGGGTGTTCCGGGTGGTGCGTTTGCAGCACAACTTCACCCTGTTTGCCGGCGCGTCCCGCACGTCCCGCCACCTGGGTATAAAGCTGAGCGAAGCGTTCGGCTGAGCGGAAATCCGCAGAGAACAGCGCGCCATCCACGTCCAGCAGGGCGACCAGCGTCACGTCCGGGAAGTGGTGTCCTTTGGCCAGCATCTGGGTGCCAATCAAAATGCGCGCCCCGCCGCGATGCACTTCCGCCAGCTGCTGTTCCAGCGCCCCTTTGCGGCTGGTGGTGTCCCGGTCGATTCGGGACAGGGGCACGTCGGGGAAGAAAGGCGCAAGGGCCTGTTCCAGCTGCTCCGTTCCCAGCCCGACCGGCACAATATGCGTTGAACCACATGACGGGCACTGGCGCGGCACCGGGCGCTGGCTGTCGCAGTGGTGGCAGCGCAGATGACGCTGGGCCTGGTGGAAGGTGTAGTAATGGTCACAGCGCGGGCACTCGGCAATCCAGCCGCAGTCGTGGCACAGCAGGGCGGGCGCAAATCCGCGGCGGTTAAGGAACAGGATGACCTGGTTCCCCGCCTGCAAATGCTGGCGCATGCGGGTAATAAGCGCGGGCGCTAACCCCGCCTGAACCTGCTGACCTTTCAGATCCAGCACGTGCTGAATGGCCGGACGGGCATTCCCCGCCCGACGCGTCAGGCGAAGCATATGGTATTTACGCTGGCGCACGTTGTGCAGCGTTTCGAGCGCTGGCGTGGCGGAGCCGAGAATAATAGGAATTTGCTCGCTGTGGGCGCGATAAACAGCCAGATCGCGGGCGTGATAGCGCCAGCCTTCCTGCTGTTTATAGGAGCTGTCGTGCTCTTCGTCGATCACGATAACGCCAAGGTTTTTAAACGGCGTAAACAGCGACGAGCGGGTGCCGATCACAATCGCCGCTTCGCCGTTCTTCGCTTTCAGCCAGGCGCTGAGACGTTCGCTGTCGTTCAGGCCGGAGTGCAGTACCTCAACGGGCGCGTTAAAGCGTTCGCGAAAGCGAGCGATGGTTTGCGGCGTCAGGCCAATTTCCGGCACCATCACCAGCGCCTGTTTGCCCTGTGCGAGCACGTTTTCCAGTACGCTCAGGTAGACTTCGGTCTTGCCTGAACCGGTGACCCCCGCCAGCAGCCAGGCAGAGAAATGATCGGAGGCGCTATGAATCGCGCCGACGGCGGTGGCCTGCTCGGTATTCAGACGCAGGCGATCCCCTGAAACGGAGAAACTCTCCCGCCAGTCGTAAAGGGCAGGTGCTTCGCTTGCCAGTTCGCTTAGCCCTTTCTTTCTTAAGGCCTGGAGCGCCGTTTCGCTGACCTCGAGCTCATCAACCTGATGGCGCCAGATTTTCCCCTGACGCAGCGCCGCCAGCGCCTGCTGCTGTTTCTGGGAGCGCTTCAGGCTGTTGATGTCGACCGCCTGACCCTGCTCGGTCGCAAACCAGTACCACATTGGCGCATGGCTGGCACTTTTGCCCTGGCGCAGCATGATCGGCAGGGCATGGAACAGGACGTCGCCAATCGGGTGATGATAATAATCCGCCGCCCACAGCAGCAGTCGCCAGGTGCTGGTGGAGTAAACCGGCTCGCTGTCCAGCACCTCAACGACCGACTTCAGTTCGTTAAGCGGCAGTTCGCTCTTATCGCTGACGGAGACAACAATCCCCACGCGCTGCTGTTTGCCAAACGGCACGGTCACGCGACAGCCCGCTTTGGCGCTCATGCTGTCAGGCAGCAGATAGTCAAAGGTGCGGGGAAGCGGAACGGGCAGGGCAACGTGAGCGACGGGCATCGAATCTTCCTGACTTGAAAAGTGGCGCGTTAGTATACACATTAGTGAAAGCGGCGTGCGGATCAGTTTGCATACGTTGGTCAAATTCTGTATGATTCGCCGCCTTTGGTGTACTTTACGCCAAAGAACTTACAATCAACATCGCGTGGTGTCTGGCGTTAGGGCTGGAAGAGCGACGCGGCCTTAACTGAGGTTCTCCCATGAAAAAAGATATTCACCCGAAATACGAAATGATTACTGCAAACTGTTCTTGCGGTAACTCTATCCAGATCCGCTCTACCGTGGGTCACGATCTGAACCTGGACGTGTGCGGCAAATGCCACCCGTTCTACACTGGTAAGCAGCGTGATGTTGCAACCGGTGGCCGTGTTGACCGCTTCAACAAGCGTTTCAGCATCCCGGGCGCTAAATAAGTTTCCCGAAAAAAAGGCACCGCAAGGTGCCTTTTTTGTATCCGCTTATCAGTATTCCCACGTCTCCGGGTCAATACCCAGTTCACGCATGATCACCTTCGCCTCTTCCGGGATTTCGTCACTACGCTCTTTGCGCAGATCGTCATCGTTTGGCAACGGTTGACCGGTAAACGCATGCAGAAACGCTTCGCACAGCAGTTCGCTGTTGGTTGCGTGGCGCAGGTTGTTCACCTGACGACGCGTACGTTCATCGGTGAGGATCTTCAACACCTTCAGAGGAATGGAAACCGTAATTTTCTTTACTTGCTCACTCTTCTTACCGTGCTCAGCGTATGGGCTGATATATTCGCCGCTCCATTCAGCCATGAGATACCTTTAATCCTCTCAGTCATTTATCTAAAGGTGCAAAACCTGTAACCACCCGTTTTGAACCGCAATCTTGCCTAGTTTACCGTAGAGACGATACCGTGGCACGGATATTGCCGCTGCAGCGTGCACTAAAGCATATAATTTTAACGGCTATTTGCACATTGCTCAATCTATACGCAAAGAAGTTTAGATGTCCAGATGTATTGACGTCCATACTTTCAATGTTTACTCTGGTGCCTGACTTTTCACCTCATTCGCCAGGAAGCCCTCACCATGACGCGTAAACAGGCCACTATTGCAGTGCGTAGCGGATTAAATGATGACGAGCAGTACGGCTGCGTTGTCCCGCCGATTCATCTTTCCAGTACCTATAATTTCACCGGATTTAATGAACCCCGCGCGCATGATTACTCGCGTCGTGGCAACCCTACGCGTGACGTGACCCAGCGCGCGCTGGCGGAGCTGGAAGGTGGCGCAGGTGCAGTATTAACCAATACGGGAATGTCCGCCATTCACCTGGTGACTACAGTGTTCCTGAAGCCGGGTGACCTGCTGGTTGCGCCGCACGATTGCTACGGCGGCAGCTATCGTCTGTTTGATAGCCTGGCGAAACGCGGCTGCTATCGCGTGCTGTTTGTCGATCAAAACGACGAACAGGCGCTGAAACAGGCGCTGGCAGAGAAGCCGAAGCTGGTGCTGGTGGAAAGTCCAAGCAATCCATTGTTGCGCGTTGTCGATATTGCGAAAATTTGTCGGCTCGCAAGGGATGCGGGAGCGATAAGTGTAGTGGATAATACGTTCCTCAGTCCGGCCCTTCAGAACCCACTCGCACTGGGTGCCGATCTGGTATTGCATTCATGCACAAAATATCTGAACGGCCATTCTGACGTGGTCGCGGGCGTGGTGATTGCCAAAGATCCTGACGTTGTCACCGAACTGGCATGGTGGGCGAATAACATTGGCGTCACCGCCGGGGCCTTCGACAGCTATCTGCTGTTACGCGGCATTCGCACGCTGTCGCCGCGCATGGACGTGGCGCAGCGCAATGCCCAGGCGATTGTCGATTTCCTGAAAAAGCAGCCGCTGGTGAAGAAGCTCTATCACCCGTCGCTGCCTGAAAACCAGGGGCACGAAATTGCCGCGCGCCAGCAGAAGGGATTTGGCGCGATGTTAAGTTTTGAACTGGACGGTGACGAGCAAACGCTGCGTCGCTTCCTGAGCGGGCTGTCATTGTTTACGCTGGCGGAATCCTTAGGTGGGGTTGAAAGCTTGATCTCCCACGCCGCGACCATGACGCACGCAGGTATGGCACCCGAAGCACGTGCCGCCGCCGGTATTTCTGAGACGCTGCTGCGAATCTCAACCGGTATTGAAGATTCTGAAGATTTAATTGCCGATCTGGAAAATGGCTTCCGGGTCGCAGCCAAGGGGTAATCATGAGTGTGATAGCGCAGGCAGGGGCGAAGGGTCGTCAGCTGCACAAGTTTGGTGGTAGTAGTCTTGCTGATGTGAAATGTTACCTGCGCGTTGCAGGGATCATGACAGAGTATTCGCAGCCGGGGGACATGATGGTTGTCTCTGCGGCAGGCAGCACCACCAACCAGTTGATTAGCTGGCTCAAACTGAGCCAGACCGATCGCCTTTCTGCGCATCAGGTGCAACAGTCCTTACGTCGTTACCAGAGCGAGCTGATTGCCGGCCTGCTGCCTGCGGACGTGGCTGACGGGCTGATCAGCGCCTTTACCCATGACCTTGAGCGTCTGGCTGCTCTGCTGGACAGCGGAATTACCGATGCGGTGTATGCCGAAGTGGTGGGCCACGGTGAAGTGTGGTCCGCGCGCCTGATGGCCGCCGTTCTGCAACACCTGGGTGTCGACGCAGCCTGGCTCGACGCGCGCGATTTCCTGCGCGCCGAACGCGCCGCGCAGCCGCAGGTGGATGAAGGCTTGTCCTACCCGCTGCTGCAACAGCTGCTGGTGCAGCACCCGGGCAAACGCATTGTGGTGACCGGCTTTATCAGCCGCAGCAACGCGGGTGAAACCGTGCTGCTGGGCCGTAACGGCTCCGACTACTCGGCAACGCAAATTGGTGCCCTGGCGGGCGTGTCCCGCGTCACCATCTGGAGCGACGTGGCCGGTGTTTACAGCGCGGACCCGCGTAAAGTGAAGGATGCCTGCCTGCTGCCGCTGCTGCGCCTGGATGAAGCCAGCGAGCTGGCGCGTCTGGCCGCACCGGTGCTGCACGCGCGCACGCTGCAGCCGGTTTCCGGTAGCGATATCGATCTGCAGCTGCGCTGTAGCTATACCCCGGATCAGGGCTCCACGCGCATTGAGCGCGTGCTGGCGTCCGGTACCGGGGCGCGTATTGTCACCAGCCACGACGACATCTGCCTGATTGAGTTCCAGGTCCCTGCGGGTCAGGACTTCAAGCTGGCGCATAAAGACATCGACCTGGTATTAAAGCGTGCCCAGGTGCGTCCGCTGGCGGTTGGCGTGCATAACGATCGCCAGCTGCTGCAGTTCTGCTATACCGCTGAAGTGGCGGACAGCGCACTGAAAATCCTGGATGAAGCGGGTCTGCCGGGCGAGCTTCGCCTGCGTCAGGGGCTGGCGCTGGTGGCGATGGTGGGCGCGGGCGTCACCCGTAACCCGCTGCACTGCCACCGCTTCTGGCAGCAGTTGAAGGGGCAGCCGGTGGAGTTTACCTGGCAGTCGGAAGAGGGCATCAGCCTGGTCGCCGTCCTGCGTAAAGGGCCAACCGAAAGCCTGATTCAGGGTCTGCATACCTCTCTGTTCCGCGCGGAAAAACGCATCGGCCTGGTGCTGTTTGGTAAAGGCAACATCGGTTCCCGCTGGCTGGAGCTGTTTGCCCGCGAACAGGTCACGCTCTCGGCGCGTACCGGGTTTGAATTCATTCTCGCGGGCGTCGTGGACAGCCGCCGTAGCCTGCTTAACTACGAAGGGCTGGACGCGAGCCGCGCGCTTGCCTTCTTCAATGATGAAGCCGTCGAGCAGGATGAAGAGTCGCTGTTCCTGTGGATGCGCGCGCACCCGTATGACGATCTGGTGGTGCTGGACGTCACCGCCAGCGAGCTGCTTGCCGATCAGTATCTTGATTTCGCGAGCCACGGTTTCCACGTCATCAGCGCCAATAAGCTGGCGGGCGCCAGCAGCACCGATAAATACCGCCAGATCCACGACGCGTTTGAAAAAACAGGGCGCCAGTGGCTCTATAACGCCACGGTTGGGGCTGGCCTGCCGGTTAACCATACGGTGCGTGACCTGATTGAGAGCGGCGACAGCATTCTGGCGCTGAGCGGTATTTTCTCCGGCACGCTCTCCTGGCTGTTCCTGCAGTTTGACGGCACCGTACCGTTCACCGACCTGGTGGATCAGGCATGGCAGCAGGGCTTAACGGAACCCGATCCGCGCGTTGACCTCTCAGGTAAAGACGTCATGCGTAAGCTGGTGATCCTGGCGCGTGAAGCCGGTTATGACATCGAACCGGATGCCGTCCGCGTCGAATCCCTGGTCCCTGCCGGCTGTGAAGAGGGTTCTGTGGACCATTTCTTTGAAAATGGTGAAGAGCTTAACGAGCAGATGGTGCAGCGTCTGGAAGCGGCGAACGAAATGGGGCTGGTACTGCGCTACGTGGCGCGTTTCGAGGCGAACGGAAAAGCGCGAGTCGGCGTCGAGGCGGTGCGTCCTGAACACCCACTGGCGGCGCTGCTGCCGTGCGATAATGTCTTCGCCATCGAAAGCCGCTGGTACCGCGATAACCCGCTGGTGATCCGCGGTCCTGGCGCGGGACGCGATGTCACCGCGGGGGCAATCCAGTCCGACATCAACCGTCTGGCTAAGCTGCTGTAATTTCACTTTTTCCCTCTCCCTGTGGGAGAGGGTTAGGGTGAGGGCAACCTACCGCACTCACCCTCATCATGAATTTCCCTCACATTCCCTGAGCAAACCTCACCGTTATTGTTGATTATTTATGTTGACGTCCCTCCGCTTTTCCGTCATTTTTACATCTGGACGTCTAAACGTATAGAAGTTCACAACACAATAAACAACGACACGCGATTGATAGAGGTAAGGTATGAGCTTTTTTCACGCCAACCAGCGGGAAGCACTGAATCAGAGCCTGGCTGAGGTAAACGGCCAGATTAACGTCTCTTTTGAATTTTTCCCGCCGCGCACCAGTGAAATGGAGCAAACCCTGTGGAGCTCTATCGATCGTCTCAGCAGCCTGAAACCGAAGTTTGTCTCCGTGACCTACGGGGCTAACTCCGGCGAACGTGACCGCACGCACAGCATCATTAAAGGCATCAAAGATCGTACCGGCCTGGAAGCGGCGCCGCACCTCACCTGTATCGACGCCACTCGCGACGAGCTGCGCGCCATTGCCCAGGATTACTGGAACAACGGCATTCGCCATATCGTTGCGCTGCGCGGTGACCTGCCGCCGGGTAGCGGCAAGCCGGATATGTATGCAACCGATCTGGTCGCGCTGCTGAAGGATGTGGCCGACTTTGATATCTCCGTTGCCGCTTATCCTGAAGTTCATCCGGAAGCGAAAAGTGCCCAGGCCGATCTGCTTAACCTGAAGCGTAAAGTGGACGCCGGCGCGAACCGTGCCATTACCCAGTTCTTCTTTGATGTGGAAAGCTACCTGCGCTTTCGTGACCGCTGCGTCTCCGCGGGCATCGACGTCGAAATCATCCCGGGGATCCTGCCGGTCTCTAACTTCAAACAGGCAAAGAAATTTGCCGATATGACCAACGTGCGCATCCCGCTATGGATGTCCAAAATGTACGAAGGGCTGGACGATGACCCGGAAACCCGCAAGCTGGTGGGGGCCAATATCGCGATGGACATGGTGAAGATCTTAAGCCGCGAGGGCGTGAAAGACTTCCACTTCTACACGCTGAACCGCGCGGAGATGAGCTACGCCATTTGTCATACGCTCGGCGTGCGTCCAGCGTAATAGGCATAAAGCCCTCATAATGTGAGGGCTTTTTAGTCAGGTAAAAAACTTAAAAGGTATTAGCTATCGAATCTGTGGATTAATTCAACTATATCTTATTGCTAGTGGTGTATATCGTAACGGTAACACTGTAAAAGGGAGCATAGCGATGAGCACGTCAGACGAGACCAATAAAGCGGCATCAGTCGGCAAATGCCCGTTCCACCAGGGCGGCGTCGATCACAGCGCGGGTGCAGGTACAGGCAGCCGTGACTGGTGGCCAAAACAACTCCGCATCGATCTTCTTAACCAACATTCCAACCGTTCTAACCCTCTGGGTGAAGACTTCGACTACCGCAAAGAATTTAGCAAACTCGATTACTCTGCCCTTAAAGGCGACCTCAAAGCACTTTTAACCGACTCTCAACCGTGGTGGCCTGCCGACTGGGGCAGCTATGCGGGCCTGTTTATCCGTATGGCCTGGCACGGCGCGGGTACCTATCGCTCCGTTGACGGGCGCGGTGGGGCAGGACGCGGTCAACAGCGCTTTGCGCCGCTGAACTCCTGGCCGGATAACGTTAGCCTCGATAAAGCGCGCCGTCTGCTGTGGCCCATCAAGAAAAAATACGGACAAAAAATCTCCTGGGCTGACCTGTTCATCCTCGCGGGTAACGTGGCGCTGGAGAACTCTGGCTTCCGCACCTTTGGTTTTGGTGCCGGGCGTGAAGACGTCTGGGAACCGGATCTCGACGTAAACTGGGGCGATGAAAAAGCCTGGCTGACCCATCGTGACCCGGAAGCGCTGGCGAAGCGCCCTCTGGCCGCCACCGAAATGGGGCTGATTTACGTTAACCCGGAAGGACCAAACGCCAGCGGTGAACCGCTGTCAGCGGCAGCGGCGATTCGCGCCACCTTCGGCAACATGGGCATGAACGACGAAGAAACCGTGGCGCTGATTGCCGGTGGTCACACCCTCGGCAAAACCCACGGCGCGGGTGAAGCCACCCACGTTGGCACCGACCCGGAAGCCTCACCGATTGAAGCGCAGGGCCTTGGCTGGGCCAGCACGCACGGCACGGGCGTTGGTGCTGACGCCATTACCTCCGGCCTGGAAGTTATCTGGTCCCAAACCCCGACCCAGTGGAGTAATTACTTCTTCGAGAACCTGTTCAAATTTGAATGGGTGCAGACCCGCAGCCCGGCAGGCGCGATTCAGTTTGAAGCCGTGGATGCACCGGAAATCATGCCTGACCCGTTCGACCCGTCGAAAAAACGTAAGCCAACGATGCTGGTTACCGACCTGACGCTGCGTTTTGACCCGGAATTCGAAAAGATTTCCCGCCGTTTCCTGAACGACCCACAGGCCTTCAACGAAGCCTTCGCGCGCGCGTGGTTCAAACTGACCCACCGCGATATGGGACCTAAATCGCGTTACCTCGGTCCGGAAGTGCCGAAAGAAGATCTGATCTGGCAGGATCCGCTGCCGGAGGCGGTATTCAATCCGACCAAAGAGGACATTGAAAGCCTGAAGGCGGAAATTACGGCATCCGGCCTGTCCGTCAGCGAGCTGGTTTCCGTTGCCTGGGCGTCAGCGTCAACCTTCCGCGGTGGCGATAAGCGTGGCGGCGCCAACGGTGCGCGTCTGGCGCTGGCCCCTCAGCGTGACTGGGACGTGAACGCCGCAGCGGTGCGCGCGCTGCCGGCTCTTGAAGCTATCCAGCGCACCACCAACAAAGCCTCCCTGGCCGATATCATCGTGCTGGCGGGCGTGGTAGGCGTAGAGCAAGCCGCGAAAGCTGCGGGCGTGTACGTCACCGTACCGTTCACGCCGGGCCGTGTGGATGCCCGTCAGGATCAAACGGATATCGAGATGTTTAACCTGCTCGAGCCGGTTGCCGATGGCTTCCGCAACTACCGTGCGCAGGTGGATGTGTCCACGACGGAATCTCTGCTGATTGATAAAGCCCAGCAGCTGACGCTGACCGCACCCGAGCTGACGGTGCTGATCGGTGGCCTGCGCGCGTTGGGGGCTAATTTCGACGGCAGTAAGAACGGTGTGTTCACTGACCGCGAAGGTGTGCTGAGCAATGATTTCTTCGTGAACCTGCTGGACATGAATACCCAGTGGAAGGCGACCGATGAATCAAATGAACTGTTTGCCGGAAGCGATCGCGCCAGCGGTGAAGTGAAATATACCGCCACCCGCGCCGATCTGGTCTTCGGTTCTAACGCCGTCCTGCGCGCGCTGGCGGAGGTTTATGCCAGTGATGATGCGCACGAGAAGTTCGTCCGCGACTTCGTTGCAGCATGGGCGAGGGTGATGGATCTGGACCGGTTTGACGTGAAGTAACCATTGTGCCGGGTGGCGGTTACGCCTTACCCGGCCTACGGGCAAAAAAATCCCCGCCGATGCGGGGATTTTTATTCATGCTATTTACTCCCACTCCTGCAAAAATCGCTGTCCGTACTGATCGGCCACCAGCAGCGCCGCATAGACCTGATCCGGCGTGACGCCGCCAGGCATATTGTGGATGGTTTCTCCTTGCGCACAGGACGCTTCGGCAATCAGACGCATTTTGGCCGGAATGTCTTCTTTGATGTTCAGCTGCGCCAGCGTAATGGGCAGCCCAACGCTGTGGCAAAGCGCCGCGACGGTCTCTATTTCTTCTACCGGCGCATTTTCCAGCACCAGCTGCGTTAGCGTACCAAACGCCACTTTTTCGCCGTGATAGAAATGATGCGCGTCCGGCACGGCCGTCATACCGTTATGAATAGCGTGCGCCGCGGCCAGCCCGCCGCTCTCAAAGCCGACGCCGCTGAGATAGGTGTTGGCTTCGATAATGCGTTCCAGCGCCGGTGTGACCACGTGCTGTTCCGCTGCCAGCATCGCTTTTTCCCCCTCTTCAACCAGCGTGTTGTAGCACAGCTCGGCGAGCGCTAATGCCGCCTGAGTGCATTTACCACCGGCCATGGTGGTTGCGCCGCTGCGCGAGCAGGCGCGTGCTTCAAACCAGGTCGCCAGCGCATCGCCAATTCCGGCGGCAAGCAGACGTGCAGGCGCACCCGCCACCACTTTCGTATCCACAATGACCATGTTCGGGTTGTGCGGCAGCATCAGGTAGCGATCGAACTCGCCGCTGTCCGTGTAGATAACGGAAAGGGCGCTGCACGGCGCATCGGTGGACGCGATCGTCGGCGCAATCGCGACGGGCACGTCCATGAAGTGGGCCAGCGCTTTAGCGGTATCCAGCGTTTTACCGCCCCCGATGCCCAGTACCGCCATGCAGTCGGCGCCGTCAGCGAGTTTTTTCAGTCGATCGATTTCATTTTGTGAACATTCGCCGCCAAACGGTGCGATTTCGGCATGCAGCTCTGCTTTTTTAAAGCTTTGTCGCAAGGTTTCTTCGGCAAAACCCAGTACAAACTTATCGCCGACGACCAGCCAGCGTTGTGCCAGGGGTTTCAGATAGTCGCCGAGACGGGTAAGCACATCAGCGCCCTGGATATATTTCCCCGGCGATTGAATGATACGGTCCATAACAGTTCTCCCTTACAGGTTGAGGTTACCAAACGCGTTTTTCCAGTCCTGCTCGAACTTCTCTATGGCTGACTCTACCGCTGGGGTGCCGAGCATTTGTTGCGCTACGTCTAAAGGAAGCGTGATTGCCTCACATCCCGCGAGCAGACAGTCCAGCGCCTGACGCGGTGTTTTGAAGCTGGCGGCCAGCACTTTGCTGTCCGGTGCGTGCAGCTCCAGCAGGGACTGCAGCTCCTGGACCATGCGGATGCCGTCACCGCCCTGAGCGTCGACGCGGTTTACATACGGCGCGACATATTTCGCCCCCGCCAGTGCGGCGAGTAAGCCCTGCGCAGCGCTGTAAACGGCGGTTCCCAGCGTGGTTATTCCCTCTTTTTTCAACTCTTTAATCGCGATAAGCCCCTGCGCGGTAACCGGGATTTTGACCACGATATCCGGTACGGCGTTACTCAGGCGTTTGGCTTCCGCCACCATGCCTTCTGCATCGCGGCTCAGGGTTTGCGCAAACACCGTACCTTCAGGCCCGATGGCTTTTTGCAGGCGCGGCAGCACGTCCCAGATGGGTTCACGGCTGGCGGCAATGATGCTTGGGTTGGTGGTGACGCCCGCGATGGGGAAGACGCGCGCCAGGCGTTCAACGTCCGCCACGCTGGCGGTATCGAGGTACAGTTCCATTATTTTTCCTTAAGTCAGAAAGGCTAAATAAAGGATAAGGCCCGGCCAGGCGCGGCCGATACAGGTCAATTTTGCCAAATACTGGACAAATGTATTCTGCTTAACGAAGTGCGATGCCGATCACAGTGCTAGTTTTTGGCGATCAGCTGGCTGTGGTACTGGCGGCGATATTCGGAAGGGGAGCGTTCGGTGTGTTTGCGAAAGAGACGGCAGAAATAGTTGCTGTCCATAAACCCGCACCGCGCCGCAATATCCTTAATTTTTAAATCGTATCCCTTGAGCAGCTGGCGAGCGTGTTCCAGACGCGTCTGCGTCAGGTATTCATTGAACCCGACGTTCCCGGTCTTCTGAAACAGGTGAGAGAGATAGTTAGGGGAAATATAAAACGCCTCGGCAACGGAATCCCGGGTCAGCGCTGAGGCATGATGTTCGTCAATAAAGCGACGAACGGCTTCGAAGAGCGCACGGCTGCGGCTATCAGTGTGGATCTCGCTGCCAAGCAGATCGCGGCAGTGGCTAAGCAGACTTAACACTACCAGCCTGGCCGTGTCCTGCTCGGTCGGCTGCATATGCAGCTCGTTGAGCGTTTGCAGGAGAAACGCGCCCGTTCGGGGGCCTCGCCTGGCGACCTGCAGCTGTTGTAAAAGGACGTTGCCCCGATGGAGCTCAAGCGTCAGCTGCTGTTTACCGAAGCTTATTCTGAGAATGTTTGAAGAATGAAGCGGGACGTGCCCGGATGTGGAAAAGAATGCCTCGCAGCGGGTTTCAAGGATAACCGAGAGACAAGGTGATGTTCCGATGTTCTTCCCGGCAGGCGCGACAAAGTGCACCTGATGCAGGGGTAATGCGCCGTTAATCAGCTCCGTCAGGATTTGCCTAACATTGTGGTGCATGACGTGGATACCGCGGTATTGCCGGGTGGCGCTAACGCTTACCCGGCCTACCTGTCGTAGGCCCGCGCAAGCGCAGCGCCGCCGGGCGTAAAGCCTTAGCCGGTGTTACGCATACCTGCCGCAACGCCCGCAATCGTCACCATCAGCGCCTGTTCAACGCGTGGATCCGGCTCTTTCCCTTCTTCTTCCGCCAGGCGCGAACGGTGCAGCAGCTCTGCCTGCAGAACGTTCAGCGGGTCGGTATAGATGTTGCGCAGCTGGATAGACTCGGCAATCCACGGCAGATCTTCCATCAGGTGGGAATCGTTAGCGATATCCAGCACCACCTTGATGTCGCCTTGCAGCAGCTCGCGCAGCTCTTTACCCAGCGCCCACAGCTCAGGCTTCACCAGACGCTGATCGTAGTATTCCGCCAGCCACAGGTCGGCTTTTGAAAAGACCATCTCCAGCATACCCAGGCGGGTGGAGAAGAACGGCCAGTCGCGACACATGGTTTCCAGCTCGTTCTGTTTACCGTCTTCCACCACTTTTTGCAGCGCGGCGCCGGCACCCAGCCAGGCGGGCAGCATTAAGCGGTTCTGCGTCCAGGCGAAGATCCACGGGATGGCGCGCAGGGACTCTACGCCACCGGTCGGGCGGCGCTTCGCAGGACGCGAGCCCAGCGGCAGTTTACCCAGCTCCTGCTCAGGCGTTGCCGAGCGGAAGTAAGGGACGAAATCTTTGTTTTCACGCACGTAGCCGCGGTACAGATCGCAGGAGATATCCGACAGCTCGTCCATGATGCGGCACCAGGCGTCTTTCGGTTCCGGCGGCGGCAGCAGGTTCGCTTCCAGAATGGCGCTGGTGTAAAGCGACAGGCTGCTGATGGTCACTTCCGGCAGGCCATACTTGAAGCGGATCATCTCGCCCTGTTCAGTAACGCGCAGGCCGCCTTTCAGGCTTCCCGGCGGCTGCGACAGCAGAGCCGCGTGAGCCGGCGCGCCGCCACGGCCAATTGAGCCACCGCGTCCGTGGAACAGGGTTAGCTCAATACCGGCTTTCTCGCAGGTTTTGATTAGTGCATCCTGCGCCTGATACTGCGCCCAGGATGCCGCCATTACGCCCGCATCTTTTGCGGAGTCGGAATAGCCGATCATCACCATCTGTTTGCCCTGAATAAAGCCGCGATACCAGTCGATGTTCAGCAACTGGGTCATGACGTCGTTGGCATTGTTCAGGTCGTCGAGGGTCTCAAACAGCGGAGCGACCGGCAGGGCATAGTCGATACCGGCTTCTTTCAGCAGAAGGTGTACACCCAGCACGTCGGACGGAGTTTTCGCCATGGAGATCACATAGGCGGCCACCGATCCTTTCGGCGCGTCCACGATCGCTTTACAGGTGTTGAGCACCTCGCGGGTGTCGTTGCTTGGCTCCCAGTTGCGCGGCAGCAGAGGGCGCTTGGAGTTCAGCTCGCGGATCAGGAAGGCCTGTTTATCGGCTTCGGACCAGCTTTCATAATCGCCGATGCCGAGATAGCGGGTCAGCTCGCCCAGGGCTTCGGTATGGCGGGTACTTTCCTGACGCACGTCGATGCGCACCAGCGGCACGCCAAAACACTTCACGCGACGCAGGGTGTCGAGCAGTTCGCCGTTGGCGATGATGCCCATCCCGCAGGCCTGCAGCGATTTATAACAAGCGTAGAGCGGCTCCCATAGCTGTTCGTTCTGGCTGAGCAGGCCTTCTGGTTTTGGCAGGCGCTGGCCTTTCAGACGCGCTTCCAGCCAGGCCTGAGTGGCCATCAGCTGACCGCGCAGTTTTTTCATAAGGAAACGGTACGGCTCGCTGGCGCCTTCTTCTCCGGCCAGCGCGCGTAGTTCCGGCGTCGCTTCAACCATCGACAGCTCGGAGATCAGCACCTGAATGTCCTTCAGGAACAGGTCAGTCGCTTTCCAGCGGCTCAGCAGCAGGACGTGACGGGTGATTTCGGCGGTGACATTCGGGTTGCCGTCGCGGTCGCCGCCCATCCAGGAGGTGAAACGTACCGGAACAAAGTCGACCGGCAGGCGGTAGCCCAGGTTCTCTTCCAACTGCTCGTTCAGCTCGCGCAGGTAGTTAGGCACCCCTTCCCACAGGCTGTTTTCCACCACCGCAAAGCCCCATTTGGCTTCGTCGACCGGGCTTGGGCGGTGCTTACGAATTTCATCGGTGTGCCAGGACTGGGCAATCAGCTGGCGCAGACGGCGCATCAGCTGGTTGCGTTCGTAGTCGGCAATGTCTTTATTATCCAACTGCTTGAGGCAGTTGTTCACTTCCACCATTTTGTGGATCAGGGTGCGACGGGTGATCTCGGTTGGGTGAGCGGTCAGTACCAGCTCCAGCGAAAGAGACTCCACCGCTTTTTTGATGGTGGCTTCGTTGAGGTCTGGCTGGTCTTTCAGTTTACGAAGGGTGCGGGCAATGACTTCCGGGTTGCTGGCCGCTTCGCCGTTTGGCGAAATGCTGTGGTATTGCTCAGCGGTATTTGCCAGGTTCAGGAACTGGCTGAATGCGCGTGCAACAGGCAGCAGCTCGTCGTTAGAGAGATTCTGCAAGGTGGTGAGCAGCTCCTGGCGACTGGCCTCGTTACCTGAGCGGGAAGATTTAGACAGCTTGCGGATGGTTTCAACGCGGTCGAGGATGTTCTCCCCCAACGCGTCTTTGATGGTATCTCCAAGCACTTTGCCGAGCATACTGACATTACTACGCAACGCGGAATATTGTTCGTTCATAAAAACCCAGTCACCCCATCATTTTTGTTTATGCCCAATCGAAAATCTTTTGGACATTATTTTGTCATCTCCCTTTATAAAGCCACGTAAAACCCCCGTCGTCAATTGCTGCGAAAACGGTTCAGCAAACGAATAAATGTGGGCAATTTACGAAATTTAATTCGCTTCGCGTCAGATAAGAGATGCTTATGGGAATGTGACGGAGATCATGCGATTTGTTGCCCTCACCCTAACCCTCTCCCACAGGGAGAGGGGACTGTTCGGTGCGGTTTTAATGCCAGCAGAAGTGATGCACAACCTGGGTAATCAGTTCGCGGGTAGGCTTGATGAAGCGGGTTTCCAGATATTCGTCCGGCTGGTGCGCCTGGTTGATCGAACCGGGGCCAAGGACCAGCGTCGGGCAAAGGGTCTGAATAAACGGCGCTTCGGTGCAGTAGTTCACCACGTCGGTTTTCTCGCCGAGCAGCTTTTCCACCACTTCGACCAGCTGATGATCCGGCGGGCATTCGTAACCCGGGATCGGTGGGTGCAGTTCGGAGACCGTCAGACGGCCCGGCCAGCGCTCGCTCACCGGGGCCAGCGCTTCATTCAGCAGGCCGTCGAGATCGCTCAGCGTCATGCCCGGCAGCGGGCGGATATCCATGTGCAGTTCGCAGCAGGCGCAGATACGGTTGGAGGCATCGCCGCCGTGCAGGCTGCCGAGGTTCAGGGTCGGATACGGCACGGTGAACGCGTCGTAGTGGTAACGCTCTTTCAGGTCGTCGCGCAGGGTCATGATACGGCCGATGGCGTCATGCATCAGCTCAATGGCGTTGACGCCGCGTGCCGGATCGCTGGAGTGGCCGGACTGGCCCAGGACGCGCACGGCGGTAGAGATATGGCCTTTATGCGCGCGAATCGGCTGCAGAGACGTTGGCTCGCCGATGATGGCGCAATCCGGGCGAATCGACGTATTTTCAGAGAAGTAGCGCGCGCCCGCCATGCTGGTCTCTTCATCGGCAGTCGCCAGGATGTAGAGCGGCTTTTTCAGTTTTGTCACGTCCACGTCACGCAGCGCGTCGAGAATAAAGGCGAAGAAGCCTTTCATGTCGGCGGTGCCCAGACCGTAAAGCTTGTTGTCATGCTCGGTCAGGGTGAACGGGTCGCGCGTCCAGCGGCCATCGTCAAACGGCACGGTGTCGGTATGACCGGCAAGCAGCAGGCCGCCCGCACCGGTTCCGGTGCTGGCCAGCAGGTTAAATTTGTGGCGTGTTCCGGGGACGGACTGAACCTCAACGTTAAACCCAAGATCGCTGAACCAACCCGCCAGCAGATTGATTAAAGACTCATTGCTCTGATCCAGCGCTTCTTCCGTTGCGCTGATGGACGGTGTGGCAATCAGGGCGCGGTAAATCTCGATAAATGGTGGTAAGTTCATTTTCATTGTTGACACACCTTAGGTCGTGATAGTATCAATATTCATGCAATAAATGTGAATAAAAATACATTATCGTTGAGCATAAAGGAACCCGATGTTGAATACGCTGATTGTAGGCGCTAGCGGTTATGCGGGCGCAGAGCTTGTAAGCTACGTAAATCGTCACCCTCATATGACCATAACCGCTTTGACCGTGTCAGCGCAAAGCAATGATGCGGGAAAGTTAATTTCCGATTTGCATCCGCAGCTTAAGGGCATGGTTGATCTGCCTTTGCAGCCTATGTCTGACATCAGCGAGTTCACCGACGGCGTCGACGTGGTGTTTTTAGCTACCGCGCACGAGGTCAGTCACGACCTGGCGCCGCAGTTCCTGGCCGCCGGCTGCGTGGTGTTCGACCTCTCAGGCGCGTTCCGTGTTAACGACGGCGCGTTTTACGAAAAATATTACGGCTTCACCCATCAGCATCCGGAGCTGCTTGAAAAAGCGGTGTACGGCCTGGCGGAGTGGAGCGCTGACAAACTGAAAGAAGCGGATCTGATTGCTGTCCCGGGCTGCTACCCGACGGCGGCACAGCTTTCGCTGAAACCGCTGATCGACGCCAGGCTGCTGGATCTGAACCAGTGGCCGGTGATCAACGCCACCAGCGGCGTGAGCGGAGCAGGGCGCAAGGCCGCCATCTCCAACAGCTTCTGCGAAGTGAGCCTTCAGCCGTATGGCGTGTTTAATCATCGCCATCATCCTGAAATCACCACCCATCTGGGCGCGGACGTGATTTTCACGCCGCATCTGGGCAGCTTCCCGCGTGGGATCCTCGAAACCATTACCTGCCGCCTGAAGCCTGGCGTGACCAAAGAGCAGGTGAGCGAGGCCTTCACGCAGGCGTACGCGGATAAACCGCTGGTGCGTCTGTACGACAAAGGCGTGCCGGCGCTGAAAAACGTGGTCGGCCTGCCATTCTGCGATATCGGCTTTGCCGTGCAGGGCGAGCACCTGATTGTGGTGGCCGCAGAAGATAACTTACTCAAAGGCGCTGCCGCACAGGCAATGCAGTGTGCAAATATTCGTTTCGGTTTCCCGGAAACGCAGGCTCTTATTTAAGGTGTGATGATGAACCCATTAATTATCAAACTCGGTGGTGTACTGCTGGACAGCGAAGAAGCGCTGGAGCGTCTGTTTACCGCGCTGGTTAACTATCGCGAATCACATCAACGTCCGCTGGTGATTGTCCACGGCGGCGGCTGCGTGGTGGATGAGCTGATGAAAGGGCTCAACCTGCCGGTGAAAAAGAAAAACGGCCTGCGCGTGACGCCTGCCGACCAGATTGACATCATCACCGGGGCGCTGGCGGGTACGGCGAATAAAACCCTGTTGTCCTGGGCGAAGAAACACCACATCGCGTCCGTTGGCCTCTATCTGGGCGATGGCGACAGCGTAAAAGTGACCCAGCTCGACGAAGAGCTCGGCCATGTTGGACTGGCGCAGCCGGGTTCGCCTAAGCTGATTAACACGCTCCTGGAAGGTGGTTTCCTGCCGGTGGTGAGCTCTATCGGCGTAACTGAAGAGGGCGCGCTGATGAACGTCAACGCTGACCAGGCGGCGACTGCCCTGGCGGCAACGCTGGGGGCGGATCTGATCCTGCTCTCCGACGTGAGCGGCATTCTGGACGGTAAAGGTCAGCGCATTGCTGAAATGACCGCGGAAAAAGCCGAGCAGCTGATTGCTCAGGGCATTATCACCGACGGCATGATCGTCAAAGTGAATGCGGCGCTGGATGCCGCACGCGCGCTTGGCCGCCCGGTTGATATCGCCTCATGGCGTCACGCGGAGCAGCTCCCGGCGCTGTTTAACGGCACGCCGATTGGCACGCGTATTTTAGCCTAAGTTTTTATTGAATGACCGTAGGCCGGGTAGGCGCAGCGCCACCCGGCGGAACTAACGAATAAAGGAAGCATGTTATGGCACTTTGGGGTGGGCGTTTTACACAGGCAGCGGATCAGCGGTTCAAGCAGTTCAACGACTCTTTGCGCTTCGACTACCGCCTGGCCGAACAGGATATCGTCGGCTCTGTGGCCTGGTCCAAAGCGCTGGTGACGGTGGGCGTACTGACCGCAGAGGAACAGCTGCAGCTGGAAGAGGCGCTCAACAATCTGCTGGAAGAAGTGCGTCTGGATCCGCAGCAAATTCTGCAGAGCGATGCCGAAGATATTCACAGCTGGGTGGAAGGCAAATTGATCGACAAAGTCGGTCAGCTGGGTAAAAAGCTGCACACCGGCCGTAGCCGTAACGACCAGGTCGCCACCGACCTGAAGCTGTGGTGTAAAGATACCGTTGGCGAACTGCTGACGGCTAACCGTCAGCTGCAGAGCGCGCTGGTGGAGACCGCACAGAACAACCAGGACGCGGTGATGCCGGGTTATACCCATCTGCAGCGCGCGCAGCCCGTGACTTTTGCGCACTGGTGTCTGGCCTACGTTGAGATGCTGGCGCGTGACGAAAGCCGCCTGCAGGATACCCTGAAGCGTCTGGACGTGAGCCCGCTGGGCAGCGGCGCGCTGGCCGGTACGGCGTATGAAATTGACCGTGAACAGCTGGCAGGCTGGCTGGGCTTTGCCTCCGCCACCCGTAACAGCCTGGACAGCGTCTCTGACCGCGATCACGTGCTGGAGCTGCTCTCAAACGCGTCTATCGGCATGGTTCACCTGTCGCGCTTTGCTGAAGACCTGATCTTCTTTAACTCTGGCGAAGCCGGTTTCGTCGAGCTGTCCGACCGCGTGACCTCCGGCTCTTCCCTGATGCCGCAGAAGAAAAACCCGGACGCGCTGGAGCTGATCCGCGGTAAGTGTGGCCGCGTGCAGGGCGCGCTGACCGGCATGATGATGACCCTGAAAGGGCTGCCGCTGGCGTACAACAAAGACATGCAGGAAGACAAAGAAGGGCTGTTTGACGCGCTCGACACCTGGCTGGACTGTCTGCATATGGGCGCGCTGGTGCTGGACGGCATTCAGGTGAAGCGTCCGCGCTGTCAGGAAGCGGCCCAGCAGGGCTATGCGAACTCTACCGAACTGGCGGATTATCTGGTGGCGAAAGGCGTACCGTTCCGTGAAGCGCACCATATTGTAGGCGAAGCGGTGGTTGAAGCCATTCGCCAGGGTAAACCGCTGGAGGATCTGCCGCTTGCCGACCTGCAGAAATTCAGCGCGGTTATCGGGGATGATGTGTATCCGATTCTGGCGCTGCAGTCATGCCTGGACAAGCGTGCGGCGAAAGGCGGCGTGTCGCCTAAGCAGGTGGCGCAGGCGATTGCGGATGCGAAAAACCGGTTGGTTTGAACCGTGCGGGCTGGTGCCCTCACCCCGGCCCTCTCCCACGGGGAGAGGGAGAAAAACAGAGCCTGGCTTAGTGCCAGGTTTTTTTACGCAAAAAAAAAAAGCGGACCACGGGGTCCGCAAAAGTTCACGTTGGCTTTAGTTGTTCGAGTTTTGAGAGAAACTCGCTGACGGTGCGGGGACGTCAAGGGTCAAACACGTGCCGCCTCGTCTATGTGGCGTATTATTCAACAGAATGCTTGATAGGGATAATCGTTCGTTGCTATGCTATCTATCGCCATGAACTATCGTGGCGACGGAGGATGAATAATGAATATTCGTGATCTTGAATACCTGGTAGCGTTAGCCGAGCATCGTCACTTTCGCCGCGCGGCAGATTCCTGCCACGTCAGCCAGCCCACGCTGAGCGGTCAGATCCGCAAGCTGGAAGACGAACTGGGCGTGATGCTGCTGGAGCGCACCAGTCGTAAGGTTCTGTTCACACAGGCAGGTCTGCTGCTGGTGGATCAGGCGCGCACCGTGCTGCGCGAGGTCAAAGTGCTCAAGGAAATGGCAAGCCAGCAGGGGGAGGCGATGTCCGGCCCGCTGCATATCGGCCTGATCCCAACCGTTGGCCCGTACCTGTTGCCGCACATCATCCCGATGCTGCACCAGACGTTTCCGAAACTCGAAATGTACCTGCATGAAGCGCAAACGCATCAGCTGCTGGCGCAGTTAGATAGCGGCAAGCTCGACTGCGCCATTCTGGCGCTGGTGAAAGAGAGCGAAGCCTTTATTGAAGTGCCGCTGTTCGATGAGCCGATGATGCTGGCGATCTATGAAGATCACCCGTGGGCGAACCGCGATCGCGTGCCGATGGCCGATCTGGCCGGTGAAAAGCTGCTGATGCTGGAAGATGGCCACTGCCTGCGCGATCAGGCGATGGGCTTCTGCTTCGAAGCGGGTGCGGATGAGGATACCCATTTCCGCGCAACCAGCCTGGAAACGCTGCGTAATATGGTCGCGGCGGGAAGCGGAATTACGCTGCTGCCTGCGCTGGCCGTGCCGCGCGAGCGTAAGCGTGATGGCGTGGTCTATCTGCCGTGCATTAAGCCGGAGCCGCGTCGCACCATTGGCCTCGTTTATCGTCCGGGTTCACCGCTGCGCAGCCGCTATGAGCAGCTGGCAGAGGCCATCCGTGGTTCGATGGATGGCCATTTTGACAACGCGTTAAAACAGGCGGTTTAAGCCGTTCAGCGCAGCTACCCGGTAGGCTTCCGCCATCGTCGGGTAGTTAAAGGTGGTGTTAACGAAGTACTCAATGGTGTTACCACCACCTTTCTGCTCCATGATTGCCTGGCCGATATGAATGATTTCCGCGGCGCGTTCACCGAAGCAGTGAATACCGAGGATCTCTTTCGTCTCGCGATGGAACAGGATCTTCAGCGTACCTACGCTCATCCCCACGATTTGCGCCCGCGCCAGATGTTTAAACTGGGCACGTCCCACCTCGTAAGGCACCTTCATTGCCGTCAGCTGCTGCTCGGTTTTACCGACAGAACTGATTTCAGGAATAGTGTAGATCCCCGTTGGGATATCTTCGATCAGGTGCGCCGTCGCTTCGCCTTTTACCAGCGCCTGAGCCGCAATGCGCCCCTGGTCGTAAGCGGCGGAGGCCAGGCTTGGGTAACCAATCACGTCGCCGACCGCGTAAACGTGCGGCAGCGCGGTCTGGTACATGCTGTTGACCTTCAGCTGACCGCGACTGTCGGTCTCAAGCCCGATATTTTCCAGCTTCAGTGAATCTGTGTTGCCGGTACGGCCGTTGGCATACAGCAGGCAGTCGGCTTTCAGCTTTTTGCCGGACTTCAGGTGCATGATCACCCCGTCGTCGCAGCCTTCGATCTTCTCGTACTCTTCGTTGTGGCGAATGACTACGCCGCTGTTCCAGAAGTGATAGGAGAGGGAGTCTGACATCTCCTGGTCGAGGAATGCCAGCAGGCGGTCGCGGGTGTTAATCAGGTCAACTTTGACCTCCATTCCGCGGAAGATTGACGCATATTCACAGCCAATCACGCCGGCGCCATAGATGATCACATGGCGTGGCTCATGGTGCAGGCTGAGGATGGAGTCGCTGTCGTAGACGCGCGGATGTGAGAAGTCCACGTCGGCCGGATGGTACGGGCGCGAACCGCAGGCAATCACAAATTTTTCAGCGGTGAGGGTTTCAACGGAACCGTCGTGGCATTCGAGCGCCAGCGTGTGTTCATCCACAAAATGCGCGTTGCCCTGCAAAATTTCACAGTGGTTACGCTCATAAAACCCCTGACGCATACGCGTCTGCTGGTTAATGACGGTATCCGCGTGATTCAGGATGTCAGCAAAGGATGAACGAAGAAGTCGGGAGTGGTCGCTGTAAAGAGGGTTCTGGTTAAATTCGATAATGCGGCTAACGGCGTGGCGGAGGGCTTTGGAAGGGATGGTGCCCCAGTGGGTGCAACCGCCGCCGACATTATGGTAGCGCTCAATGACCGCTACTCTGGCTCCCTGTTTCACCAGACCCATAGCAGCACCTTCGCCGCCGGGGCCGGAACCAATAACTATTGCGTCGTAATCGTAGGAATGTGGCATGGCAAGGCTTACCTGTTCTTATACATAAAAGCAACAGAATCATAACATCATTGCCGGAGTAACCCAATTATCGTTGTGCTTTTTTCCGGCAGTGGAGCACAAACCGTACGTAAACAATCATTCACAAAGCTGAACAAACAGATTAATTTTATTCTCTGGTATAGTGCCATCAGGCCTTTGGAAGGATTCAATTATTGTGATGGGCGTTAGAGCACAACAAAAAGAGAAAACCCGGCGTTCGCTGGTGGAAGCCGCATTCAGTCAACTGAGTGCTGAGCGGAGTTTTGCCAGTTTGAGCCTGCGCGAAGTCGCACGCGAGGCCGGGATTGCGCCAACGTCTTTCTATCGTCATTTCCGTGATGTGGATGAACTGGGCCTGACCATGGTCGATGAAAGCGGCCTGATGCTGCGCCAGCTGATGCGCCAGGCGCGTCAGCGAATTGCAAAAGGAGGCAGCGTGATCCGCACCTCCGTCTCGACCTTTATGGAATTTATCGGCAATAACCCCAACGCGTTTCGTCTGCTTCTGCGCGAGCGTTCGGGCACATCTGCGGCGTTTCGTGCCGCCGTCGCGCGCGAAATTCAGCACTTCATCGCGGAACTTGCCGACTATCTGGAACTCGAAAACCATATGCCGCGTGCGTTTACTGAAGCACAGGCGGAGGCGATGGTGACGATTGTTTTCAGCGCGGGTGCCGAAGCGCTGGATGTCAGCATTGAACAACGCAAACAGCTCGAAGAGCGACTGGTATTGCAGCTCAGGATGATCTCCAAAGGCGCGTACTACTGGTATCGCCGTGAACAAGAGAAACTGGCACATCAAACCGAAGAGTGAAGGTGAGTAATGAAACAGTCAGGTCAGGATAAAGGGACGCTGTTGCTGGCATTGATCGCTGGCTTATCCATTAACGGTACGTTTGCCGCTATTTTTAGCTCAATCGTTCCGTTTTCGATTTTCCCGCTTATTGCGCTGGTGCTGACGGTTTACTGCCTGCATCAACGTTACCTGAACCGCACCATGCCGGTGGGGTTACCGGGACTGGCCGCAGCCTGCTTTATTCTGGGTGTCTTGCTGTATAGCACGGTAGTGCGCGCGGAGTATCCGGATATCGGCTCTAACTTCCTGCCTGCGGTACTGTCTGTGGCGCTGGTGTTCTGGATTGGCTCGCGCATGCGTAACCGCAAAAGCCAGTTATCAGAGTAGAGGGTTTTGTCATTGTACGCCGGATAAGCGAAGCGCCATCCGGCTTTTTGGCAGGTGGCGCTTCGCTTACCTGCCCTACAGGGCCTGGATCATTTTGCCGTGAGTAGTACACCGCACTCCATATGGTGCGTATACGGGAACTGATCGAACAGTGCCAGGCGTTCAACCTTGTGCGTCTGGCCTAACGTTTCCAGATTCTTGCACAGCGTCTCCGGGTTACAGGAGATGTACAAAATACGCGGGTACGCCTGCACCATCTTCTCGGTTTCGCTGTCCAGGCCACTGCGCGGCGGGTCGACAAAAATCGTCTCACACTGGTAGCTTTTCAAATCGATCCCTTCCAGTCGGTTAAACGCCCGCACGCCGTTCATGGCCTGGGTAAACTCTTCAGCGGCCATACGAATGATCTGCACGTTATCGATATGGTTGGCGGCAATGTTGTACTGCGCGGCGGCCACCGACGGCTTGGCGATTTCCGTGGCCAGCACGCGATCGAAGTTACGCGCCAGCGCCAGCGAGAAGTTGCCGTTACCGCAGTAGAGTTCAAGCAGGTCGCCCGTTGACCCTTCCGTTGCCTTCAGCGCCCACTCCAGCATTTGCACGTTCATCGCGGCGTTCGGCTGGGTGAAACTGTTCTCGACCTGACGATACACCATCTCTTTACCCGCTACTGGCAGGCGCTCGTCGATGTAGTCCTGGTCGAGCATGATTTTGGTTTTTGTTGCGCGGCCAATCAGGTGAACGTTGATGTTCTGCGCACGCAGCGCATCGCGCAGCGCTTCCGCCTGCTCGCGCCACTCGTCGTTCAGCGCTTTGTGATACAGCAGGGAAACAATCGCCTGGTTGCTTTGCGTGGTTAGATAGTCAATCTGGAATAGCTTGTGGCGCAGCACAGGGTTATTGCGCACGCCTTCCATCATCAGCGTCATGAGCTGGTTGATTAATTCACTTGCCGCCGGGAAGCTGTCCACGCGGATGCGGGATTTCGTCTGCTGATCGAAAATGATGTGATACAGGTCATCCCCGTCATGCCAGATGCGGAATTCGGCACGCATGCGGTAATGGCTGACAGGGGAGCGGAACACCTCGGGAACGGGCGCGTTGAACGGCGTCATCATACTTTGCAGGCGGACAACTTTCTCTGCCAGCTGCGCGTCGTACTGTTCTGTCGGGAGGTGTTCGGGGGTCATGATGCGTCCTGAGTGATAAAGAATTACGCGGGGATTGTAGGCATTGTTCAGGGGATGTCCAGATTTAATGGCTAATAGCTGTCTGGACATCTATACGTGTCTAATTGTAGCATTCTGTTTCCGGTCTCATGAGAGTGAAAAGGGAATCCAGTGTAAATCTGGAGCTGACGCGCAGCGGTAAAGACTGGCGGGATGAGAGTTGTAGACACTGTGAAAATGGGAAGTCTTCATCCGTATAACGCCACCTAGCCCGAAGACCTGCCGGGATCACGTCGCATTTGGTTTCATCATCGCGTGCTATAGATGAGGCCTGCGGCATCCTTCTTATATTGTGGATGCTTTAACAATGATTAAAAAAGTATCGCTGTTGACGGCGTTGTCCGTCACGGCATTTTCGGGCTGGGCGCAGGATAGCGCAGACTCGTTGGTGGTGACGGCAAATCGTTTTGAACAACCTGAAAAATCTATTCTGGCGGCAACCTCCGTTGTCACACGTGCCGATATTGACCGCTGGCAGTCAACCTCGGTTCTGGATGTCATGCGCCGCCTGCCGGGTGTGGATACCGCACAAAACGGCGGAATGGGACAGTCTTCTTCACTCTTTATTCGTGGCACAAACTCCAGCCATGTGCTTATCCTCGTCGACGGGATCCGCCTTAATCAGGCGGGCGTTACGGGATCGTCCGATCTCAGCCAGTTCCCTATCGCGCTGGTGCAGCGTATCGAATACATTCGTGGCCCGCGTTCGGCGGTGTATGGCTCCGATGCGATTGGTGGCGTGGTGAATATCATTACCACCCGCGCCAAGGACGGTACGACTCTGAATGCAGGCGTAGGCTCGCACGGTTACCAAAATTATGGCGGCAGTACTCAGCAGACGCTGGGTGACGCCACGCGCGTGACGCTGGCAGGGGATTACACGTATACCAAAGGCTTTGACGTGGTGGCGGACGGTAACAACGGCGGCGTTCCGCAAACCGATCGTGACGGCTACATGAATAAAACGATCTACGGTGCGCTGGAGCATGCGTTCTCCGATCAATGGAGCGGCTTCGTTCGCGGGTATGGCTACAGCAACCGTACTGCCTATGACGCTTATTACAGTCCAGGCGCGCTGGTTGATACCCGCCAGCTATATAGCCAGACCTGGGATGCCGGACTGCGCTTCAACGAAGATATCTTCCATTCGCAATTGCTTTCCAGTTACAGCCACAGTAAGGATTTTAACTACGATCCGCATCTTGGTCGTTATGATTCCACGGCGACGCTGGATGAAATCAAACAGTACAACGTTCAGTGGACAAACTCTGTGGACGTGGGCCACGGTAATATCGGCGCGGGTATCGACTGGCAGAAGCAGAGTACAGAACCTAACACCAACTATGTGTCGAATGCCTACGACATTCGCAACACGGGCGTCTACCTGACCGGGTTGCAGCAGTTTGGTGACGTTACTCTGGAAGGGGCGGTTCGCAGCGACGACAACTCTCAGTTTGGACGTCATGGCACCTGGCAGAGCAGTGCGGCCTGGGAGTTTATTGACGGTTATCGTTTCATTGCTTCTTATGGCACGGCCTATAAAGCACCGAATCTTGGTCAACTCTATGGCTTCTACGGCAATGACCGTCTTGATCCTGAGGAGAGCAAGCAGTGGGAAGGCGCATTTGAAGGCCTGACGGCAGGCGTGAGCTGGCGGATATCCGGCTATCGTAATGACGTTGATAATCTTATCGACTTCAACAATAACCTCCAGGAGTATTACAACGTCGGCAAAGCGCGTATTAAAGGTATCGAAGCTACCGCGTCGTTTGATACGGGCCCGGTCATGCATACTGTGGGTTATGACTATGTTGATGCACGCAATGCGGCAACCAACCAGCTACTGGATCGTCGCGCTAAGCAGCAGGTGAAGTATCAGCTTGATACGCAAATTTATGATTTTGACTGGAGCCTGACTTATCACTATCTGGGAACGCGGTACGATACCGACTTCGGTACCTGGCCGAGTCAGAAGGTGAAAATGGGCGGCGTTAGCCTGTGGGATGTCGCAGTTTCGTATCCTGTCACCTCACACCTCACAGTTCGTGGTAAAATAGCCAACCTGTTCGATAAAGATTACGAGACAGTTTATGGCTACCAAACTGCAGGACGGGAATACACCTTGTCTGGCAGCTACACCTTCTAATCCGCGTCCCACCGTGCTGGTGTTTGATTCCGGCGTCGGTGGGCTTTCGGTCTATGATGAGATTCGGCATCTCCTGCCGGATCTCCATTACATCTACGCCTTCGATAACGTCGCTTTTCCCTATGGGGAAAAGAGCGAAGACTTTATTGTTGAGCGTGTGGTTGAAATCGTCACTGCGGTACAAAAGCGCTATCCCCTTGCGTTGGCCGTCATCGCCTGTAATACGGCGAGCACCGTCTCCCTTCCTGCCCTGCGTGAAAAATTCCCGTTCCCGGTTGTGGGCGTTGTTCCGGCAATAAAGCCCGCTGCCCGCCTGACGGCGAACGGTATTGTGGGTTTGCTGGCAACGCGGGGTACGGTAAAGCGTCCTTATACCCGCGAGCTGATCGACCGTTTTGCTAACGAATGCCAGATTGCGATGCTCGGCTCGGCCGAGCTGGTGGAGATGGCCGAAGCGAAGCTGCATGGAAAGGCGGTATCACTCGACGAGTTGCGTCGTATTCTTCGTCCATGGCTGCGGATGCCGGAACCACCTGATACCGTTGTGCTGGGCTGCACCCACTTCCCGCTATTACAGGAAGAACTGTTAGAGGTTCTGCCGGAGGGGACGCGCCTGGTAGATTCGGGGGCGGCTATCGCCCGTCGTACGGCCTGGCTGCTGGAACACGAAGCGCCGGATGCAAAATCTGCCGATGAGAATATCGCTTTTTGTATGGCAATCACCAAAGAGACCGAGCAACTTTTACCCGTTTTACGCCGTTATGGCTTTGAAACGCTCGAAAAACTAGCGCTGTAGCACGGTTTTGAGCAAAAAAGAGACGGTTGAACGTTTTTTTTAAAAGAGGGGTTGTCAACGTCTGAGAACTCCCTATAATGCGCCTCCACTGACACGGAACAACGGCTTACAGGCCGCCGGGTTAGCGGGGTTCAGAGATGAACGCCAACAGAGAAAAGCGAAAATAATCACTTGACTCTGAATGAGGAAAACGTAATATACGGGACCTCGCAACGGTGAGCTGAAAGCCGCGTTGCAACTGCTCTTTAACAATTTATCAGACAATCTGTGTGGGCACTCAAAGTGACATGGATTCTTAATGTCTTCGGACAATAAATGAATACCAAGTCTCTGAGTGAACATACGTAATTCATTACGAAGTTTAATTCACGAGCATCAAACTTAAATTGAAGAGTTTGATCATGGCTCAGATTGAACGCTGGCGGCAGGCCTAACACATG
>Ga0209371_1000159_pt1 | contig 105294 bp, 73 predicted proteins | sample AgamicAtAmrz_FD_187165 | JGI IMG/M metagenome (GOLD analysis project Ga0209371, IMG submission 187165) | Agave microbial communities from Guanajuato, Mexico - At.Am.rz (SPAdes) (version 2) | ecosystem: Host-associated > Plants > Roots > Rhizosphere | place: Guanajato, Mexico | collected 2012-06-07 | reverse complement strand
TGGATGCGAGTTCACGCCTGCGGCGGACTCTGGATACCGTGCGGACACCAATGGGCCAGCATGTGCGGTGCGGGAGCCAATCTACAATGCAAGCTCGTAGCTTCAGGAGCGACTGGGCTTCCCGCACTGCTCCGATGATCAGTCGGAAGACATAACGCCATCAGCGCGCCATGTCCAGATACAAGGAGCGGCTTCAGCCGCGACGAACGCAAGCGGCAAACGCCCCATTTGCGCCACAGCGTCGCGGCCGAGGACCAAGTCCACGCAAGTCGGTGTCCAGGAAGAGGCCTGGCGAGAAGCGGCACGCCGCCGCTCTCGCCAAGGCCATTGCCCCACCCACCCTACGCGCGGTGCGCCGTGGCCAGGTACTCGGCGCTCTGCATCTCGATCAGGCGCGAGGCGGTGCGCTCGAAGGCGCCGGCCAGGCGCTCGCCGCTGTACAGCTGCGGCGGCGGGTCCTGGGCGGTGCAGACCAGGTTGACCTGGCGGTCGTACAGTTCGTCGATCAGGTTGACGAAGCGCCGCGCCGCGTCTTCGTTCATGCGGTCGAAGTGCGGGATGCCGCCGAGCAGCACGGTGTTGAACTCGCGCGCGATCTCGATGTAGTCGGACGGCCCGCGCGGGCCTTCGCACAGCGCGGCGAAATCGAACCAGGCGATGCTCTTGCCGCGGCCGCGCACCGGGATCTTGCGCGCCTCGATGACGATGTTGCCGCTGCGCGCGGCGTCGTTGCCACTGAGTTCGCCCCAGCGCCCCTCCAGCCACGCGTCGGACTGCGCGTCCAGCGGCGCGCGGTACACCGGCGAGCGGGTCAGCGCACGCATGCGGTAGTCCTCGGTGCCTTCGGCGTACAGCTCCACGCAGTACTTCTGCAGCAGCGCGATCGCCGGCAGGAAGCTCTCGCGCTGTAGGCCGTTGAGATACAGGTTCTGCGGCGCGGTGTTGGAGGTGGTGACCAGGGTCACGCCCTCGGCGAACAGGCGCTCCAGCAACCGCGCCAGCAGCATCGCGTCGCCGATGTCGGTGACGAAGAATTCGTCCAGCACCAGCACGCGCAGTTGGTTGCGCCATTCCTGCGCGATCTTGGCCAGCGGGTCGCTCTGTCCGGCATGCTCGCGCAGGCGCTCGTGCACGCCGCGCATGAAACGGTGGAAATGGGTGCGGTACTTCTGCTCGATCGGCAGGCCGTCGTAGAACAGGTCGACCAGGAAGGTCTTGCCGCGGCCCACGCCGCCCCAGAAGTACAGGCCGCGCACCGGCTCGGGCTTCTTCCAGAACGCGGCCAGGCGGTCCAGCCAGCCGTCCTGGTCGCTGTCCACGATCGCGGCGTGGATGCGGTCCAGTTCGGCCAGCGCGGCATGCTGCGCCGGGTCGTCGCGCCAGTCGCCGCGCGCCACGCCGGCGGCGTAGCGTTGCGAAGGCGTGGCGGCGGCGCTCATCGGCGCATGCCCGCGCAGCGCCCTGCCTGCGGCCGTGCGGCCGCCCGACGGTGTACCGCGCTCACGCCTGCTTCGCCGGCAGCCATGCCTTGACCCCGTGCTGCAAGGCGCCGCGCAGGTCGATCAGCTTGCGGTGGAAGAAATGGCTGGTGTCGGGCATGCGCACCAGCTCCGGCTGCTGCTCCAGCGTTTCCAGCCAGTCGTAGACGGCCTGCGGATCAACGATCTCGTCGGCGTCGCCCTGGATCACCAGCCACTGCGGCGGCGGCTCCACGCCGGCGAAGTCCCAGCGCCCGGCGGGCGGCGCGATCGATACCAGCGCCTGCGGCTGCAGCGCGGCGCTGGCGCGCAGCGACACGTAGGCGCCGAAGCTGAAACCGGCCAGCCACAGCGCATCGTGCGGGCGCTGCGCGCGCACCCAGGCGGCCACCGCGGCCAGATCCTGTTGTTCTCCGTCGCCATGGTCGAAACTGCCGGCCGAGGCGCCGACGCTGCGGAAGTTGAAGCGCACCACGCGCACGCCGAGTTCGCGCAGCGCGCGCGCGACCATCGTCACCACCTTGTTGTGCATGGTGCCGCCCTCGGTCGAAAGCGGGTGGCAGACGATCGCGGTGACCGGCACGGCGGTCACCTCGGCATCGGGCAGATCGACCGCGGCCTCGATCGGGCCGGCGGGGCCGTCCAGCGTCAACGCGCCGGATTCGGTGGGGAAAGCGGGAGAGGTCATGCGCTCATAATAGCGGGGCTGGGCGCAGGCCACATGCAGGCCGCGCGCACGCAGCGTTCTCTTCCCCGACCGGATCCCCTGCGCGTGGCGTTCGTTCTTCTGAGTGTGATGTGCAGCGTGCTGGTCTCGGCGCTGCTGAAGTTGGCGCCGCGGCGGCGGATCGACCTGGCCCAGGCGGTGACCTGGAACTATCTGGCGGCGGCGCTGCTGTGCGCGGCGTTGCTGCACCCGCCCCTGGCCACGCTGCGCAGCGCGCAGGCGCCATGGGCCGCGCTGTTGGGGCTGGCGCTGCTGCTGCCGGCGCTGTTCCTAGTGCTGGGCCGCGCGGTGGCGCTGGCCGGCATCGTGCGCACCGACGCGGCGCAGCGCTTGTCGCTGCTGCTGTCGCTGGCGGCCGCGTTCGCGCTGTTCGGCGAGCGCGCCAACGGTTACAAGCTGGCCGGGCTGGCGCTGGGCCTGCTGGCCATCGCCGGCATCGTGCACCGGCCCGGACCGGCGCCCGCCGGCACCGCGCGCGCCGCGCCATGGCTGCTGCTGGTGTGGGCCGGCTTCGCCGTGATCGACGTGCTGCTCAAGCGCATCGCCCAGGCCGGCACGCCGTTCGCCGCCTCGCTGCTGGTCGCCTTCGCGATCGCCTTCGTGCTGCTGCTCGGCGTGCAGCTGTGGCGGCACCTGCGCGGCGGCGCGCCGCTGGCCTGGCGCAACCTCGGCGCCGGCCTGCTGCTGGGCACGCTCAACTTCGGCAACATCGCGTTCTACGTGCGCGCGCACCAGGCGTTGCCGGACAGCCCGGCGGTAGTCTTCGCCGCGATGAATCTGGGCGTGATCGTGCTGGGCGCGCTGCTCGGCGTGCTGGCCTTCGGCGAGAAGACCAGCGCCTGGAACCGCACGGGCCTGGTGGCGGCGCTGGCGGCGATCGTGTTGATCGCGGTTGGTGCGCGCGGGTAGCGGTGGTGCGTGTGCCACGGATTCTGTCGCGGCTGAAGCCGCTCCTACAGTGCACCCATCTGGCGCTCAGATTCCTGTAGGAGCGGCTTCAGCCGCGACGAACGAAGCGCGAAGGCCTCAGCCCTCAGCGCCGCCACACCGGGAACGGATCGGCCAACGCCTGCCAGGCCAGCGGCCCGCGCCCCAGTTCGGCGTCGTCGAGCAGGCAGGCATCGAGTTCGGCGCGCACCCGCGCCTCGTCCAGATCGACGCCGATCACCGCCAGCTCCTGGCGGCGGTCGCCCCACAGCGGATGCCACAGCGCGCGCAGCGCCGCGTATTCGCGCGCAGCGCCCACGTCCTCGGCGCGCGGCGGCGGCGCGCTCCAGCAGGCGCTGTGCTGCCGCTGCCAGCCCAGTTCGCTGTAGGGCAGCGGCCGCGGCGGCAACTGCAGCGGCGCATCCAACAGGCCTTGCTCGACGCGTTCGCGCGCGGCGTACCAGAAGCCGGCGGCCTGGGTCTGGGTGGCCGCGCCGGCGATCGACAGTTCGCCGACCCAGTCCATGCGGCTGGCCAGCCAGAAGAAGCCCTTGCTGCGGACCACATCGCGCAGGCCGTGCTGCGCCAGCCGCGCGAAGCGCAACGGATGGAACGGACGCCGCGCGCGGTAGACGAAGCTGCCGATGCCGAACTGTTCGGTCTCCGGCGCGTGCTCGCCGCGCAGCGCCTGCATCCAGCCCGGCGCCAGCTGCGCGCGCACGAAATCGAAACGGCCGGTGTCCAGCACCAGGTCCAACGGTACGTCGCCGTGGCTGGCTTCGACGATGCGCGCGTCGCGATTGAGCGCGCGCAGCACCGCGCGGGTCCGCGCCACCGTGGCCGCGGTGGCCAGGTCGCACTTGCCGATCACGATCACGTCAGCGAATTCGATCTGCTCCACCAGCAGGTTGACCAGGCCGCGCTCGTCGTCGTCGCCGGCCTGCAGGCCACGCGCGGCCAGACGTTCGGCCGAGCCGAAATCGCGCAGGAAGCTCGCCGCGTCGACCACGGTGAGCATGGTGTCCAGCCGCGCCACGTCGGCCAGGCTGCGGCCGTGTTCGTCGCGCACCGCGAACGTGGACGCGACCGGCATCGGCTCGGAGATGCCGGTGGATTCGATCAGCAGGTAATCGTAGCGGCCGCTGTCGGCCAGGCGCTGCACTTCCTGGCGCAGGTCGTCGCGCAGCGTGCAGCAGATGCAGCCGTTGCTGAACTCGACCAGGGTTTCCTCGGTGCGGCTGAGCGCGGCACCGCCGTCGCGGATCAGCGCCGCATCGATGTTGATCTCGCTCATGTCGTTGACGATCACCGCCACGCGGCGGCCGTCGCGGTTGCGCAGCACGCGGTTGAGCAAGGTGGTCTTGCCGGCACCGAGGAAGCCGGACAGGACGGTGACGGGAAGGCGGCGGTCGAGCACGGCGGGCATTGGCATGGCGGCTTGGACGTGGCGGGAGAAATGTTACTATATAACACTTCAATGCCGGAATCGCCGCCCATGAAATCCCTGCCCCAGCCGTTCTTCGATGCTTCTGCCGTGCTCCTGTCCGGGCTGTGCCTGCTGCATTGCCTGGCGCTGCCGCTGCTGGCCGCCGCCCTGCCGCTGTTCGGCGTGTGGGCGCAGGCCGAATGGGTGCATGGACTGTTCGTGGCGATCGCGCTGCCGCTGGCGGGGCTGGCGCTATGGCGCGCGCAGCGGCAGCGCCCGCTGCCGTGGCCGCTGTGGACGATGGCCGTGCTGGGCCTGTGCGGCCTGCTGGCCGGCGCGATCGGATTCCCCAGCGCGCAGGCCGAGACCCCGGTCACCGTGGCCGGCAGCCTGCTGCTGGCGAGCGCGCATTTGTGGAACTGGCGGCGCCATGGGCACGGGTAGCGGGGATTGGGGATTCGGGATTTGGGATTCGCAAAAGCAGGGAGTCGCGAGCTGGACGATCGCGTCTTTCTGTGCGGATCAGGAGCCTACCCGGCAGCGCCATCTGCCATTGCGAGAGCCGAACTAAACGCCACCGCACTCGTCGCAAATCGCGGCCATCCGCTTTAACCAATCCCCAATCCCGAATCCCCAATCCCCGCCGTCAAAGCTCGAAGCCGAGCAGCAGGGGATCGTGATCGGAACTGCGCACCGGACCCGGCACGTTGCGTTCGCGATAGCCGTCGGCGTCGGGCGCGTCGGCATTGATGTGCCATTCGGCGGCGCCGCGCAGCAGCGGTGCCAGCGCCGGACTCAGCAGGGCGTGGTCCAGGCGGCCGCTCAGGCCCTTGTAGATGAAGCTGTAAGGCTGCTCGACATGCGCCTCCGCCAGCGCATCGCGCCAGCCGGCGTCGCGCAGCAGGCGCAGCGGGTCTTCCATCGCGTAGGCGTTGAAATCGCCGAGCAGCACGCTGGCGCTGCTGCCGCTGCCGGTGGGATCGGTGCGCAGCCAGGCGTCCAGGCGCCGCGCCGAGTCGGTGCGGGTGGCGTTCCAGCAACCCTGGCCGTCGCCGTGGTCGGCATCGTCGGCGGCCGCGTCGCCGCAGCCCTTGGACTTGAAGTGGTTGGCGACGACCACGAACGGCTGCCCGTTGCCGCGCCGGAACGCCTGCGCCAGCGGCACCCGGCTGTGCGCGGCGAACGGGCCGCCTTCCAGCACCGCCGGCTTGCCGACCGGGCTGACCCGCGAGGCGCGGTAGATCAGGCCGACCCGGATCGGGTTGTCGCCCGGGCCGCGCCCGGCATCGACGAAACGCCAGTCGCCGCCGTCGCCGGCATTGAGCGCGGCCACCAACGTGGCGATCGCCGAGGTCGGCCCATAGCCGTCGTTCTCCAGTTCCATCACCGCGGCGACATCGGCCTGCAGCGGGCGGATGGTGGCGACCAGCTTGGCCAGTTGCGCCTGGAATTCGGCAGCGGTGCGCGCGCCGCGCAGGGTCGGGAACCCGCCGCCGCAGCCGTCGCCGTTGAAGAAGTTCTCCAGGTTGAACGCGGCCACGCGCAGCGTGCCGGCGACCTGCGGCGGCGCCGGCACCGATGCCGCGGTCGGCTGCAACGGCGCGGTCGGATACAGCCGCGCCGCGCCGTCGACCACGCCACCGACGATGCCTTCCACGCCCTGCAGCGTGGTGCCGGCGCGCAGCGCCGCGGCGGCTTCGCCGGTGCCCAGATAGGCGGGCAGGCTGTCGGGCGCGTGCGCGCCAGCTTCGCCCAGCAACAGCAGGCGCCGCGCATTGTCGGCGCTGGCCGCGGCCAGCTCGGCGCTGCCCGGCGCGGCGATCTCGGAGGGTTGCCACAGGCGTCCGCCGAAGGCGACGCCGAGTTCGCCGGCCTTGGCCAGCGCATCGGTATCGACCACGGTCAGCGGCGCATCGATGCGCACGCGCATGCCGGCCAGCGCCGACCAGTCGGCCGGTGCAGCGTCGAGCACCTGCAGCGGCAGTGGCTGCGCGCGCGCCAGCACCGTGTGCCCGGCGGCGCGCACGCTGCGCCCGGCGAACGGCGTGTCCGCGGACGCCAGGCTGGGCGGGCGCCGCGGTGCCAGTTCGCCCCAGACCCGCACGCGGTCGCCCGGGACCAGCGTGGGGTCGGGATCGCCTTGCACCAGCAGCGCGTCGGCGGTGAGCGGATCGCCGTCGCCGGCATCCTGCACCAGATAGCCGTCGCCGCCGGCCCGCACGCGCGTGGTGACCACGCCTTCGAACACCACGCCCTGCGCGCTGTCGGCCGGCCGCAGCTGCCCGATCGGCACCAGCTGCGGCGGCGTCAACGCCTGCGCGGCGGGCGCGCCGGCAACCAGCAGCAACGACAACATCGGGGGCAACAGGCGCATGCGATCACTCTCCTTAGCGCGCCGGCACGCAGCCGGCCTCGAATACGAACGCGCCGCCCGGAGGCGGCGCTGGAACAACCCGCAGGATGCGCAGATTACTTCAGGTTCGACAGCATCCAGTCCACCGTGGCGTGGATCTGCGCTTCGCTGAGCGCCGGGTTGCCGCCCTTGGGCGGCATGATCCCGCCGTCGGGGCCGGTGTAGCCCTCGATCGCGTGCTTGTACAGCGTGTCCTTGCCCTGCGCGATGCGCGCATCCCAGTGCGAATGGTCCAGGGTCGGCGCCTTGCCGACGCCGGTGGTGTGGCAGGCGGTGCACAGGTTGTTGAAGATCACCTTGCCGTCGGTGGTGCCGCCGTAGGCGACCTGCGCCGACGCCTTGGCCAGCGCCGCCGCCTGCGCGGCGGCCTGCGCCGCAGCGCCGGTGCTGCCGGCATACACCGCGCCCGCCGGCGCGATGCGTTCCTCGGTGCGCTTGAGCGCCACCGGCGACACCTCCGGCGGGATCGCCCGCTGCAGGTAAGCCGCAAACGCGATCAAGCCGAGGGTGATCACGACCAGCAGGCCGATCACCATCGAGAACCGCTTGAGAAATTCGAGGTCGTAATTCCGCACATCACACCCCTTTGGCACGTGGTGACCGGACCACCGCTACGCGGCCGAGTATAGCCAGCGTTTGCCGTGCACGGCAGTCCGGCGACGCGGCGAATCGCAGACGATGCGTGCTGCATCGCAGCAGTTTTGCCGCGCGCCGGGGCATGGGCATCGGTCTCGCGGCTGTGCTGGTGACGACGTGGCGCGGCAAACCGCCACTACCCCACCTGCGTGCTGCCGACCGCGCGCAGGCAGAAACCGCATACCGCCTCGACCAGCCGGTCGCTGTCGCGCGGGCCGTCGCGGCTGGGCGCGGTCGGGCCGACCAGGGCTTCGGTGTAGGCGCCGACCAGACAGGCCGCGGCCGCGTCCAGGTCCTGCGCCGGGAATTCGCCCGCGGCCACGCCGTCGGCGAGGATGCCCTTGAACAGATCGCCGAACAGGCGCCGGCAGCGGATGCGCTCGGCATCCACCTCCGGCTCCACCGGCTCGGCGATGAAGGCGTAGGCCAGCCCCGGCCCGGCCAGTGCGCGGCGCACGAACGAGGCGATTGCCGCGCGCAGGCGCTGCGTCGCCGGCGCCGGTTCGGCGGCGATGCCGCGCAGGATCGCCAGTTCGTGGTCCACCGCCGCGGTCAGCACTTCCACGAACAGCTCGGCCTTGGACGGAAAGTGGCGGTAGATCAGCCCGGTGGACACCCCCGCCTCGGCCGCCACCGCGGTCACCGGCGCGCCGCGGAAGCCGCCGGCGGCGACCAGCCGCCGCGCCGCCAGCAGGATCCGCTGGCGGTTGCCGGCGAGGCGTTCTTCCATCAGCGCGGAGCGTTTGTAGGCCATGGGGTGATTCTAGGTTCAATTAATGAATTATTGTTCACTTCTTCGCCGTTCCCGGCTACGCTGGCGCCCATTCCCCGGCGCCGCCTGGATTCTAGGCGCCCCGTCTGCCGCACGCTTGCCTCCGGAGCTCTTCATGCTGATGCCGTCGTTGAATTTCGAACTGGGCGAGGACATCGACCTGCTGCGCGACACGGTGGCCGCGTTCGCCGCGCGCGAGATCGCGCCGCTGGCCGAGCAGGCCGACCGCGACAACGCGTTCCCGGCGCCGCTGTGGCGCAAGCTCGGCGAGCAGGGCCTGCTCGGGCTGACCGTGGAGGAGGAGTACGGCGGCAGCGCGATGGGCTACCTGGCGCACGTGGTGGCGATGGAGGAGATCTCGCGCGCCTCCGGCGCGATCGGCCTGTCCTACGGCGCGCATTCGAACCTCTGCGTGAACCAGCTGCGCAAGAACGGCAGCGAAGCGCAGAAGGCGCGCTACCTGCCGCGGCTGTGCAGCGGCGAGCACGTCGGCGCGCTGGCGATGAGCGAGCCGGGCGCCGGTTCGGACGTGGTCTCGATGAAGCTGCGCGCCGAGGCGCGCGGCGACCGCTACGTGCTCAACGGCAACAAGATGTGGATCACCAACGGCCCCGACGCCGACGTGCTGGTGGTCTACGCCAAGACCGACCCGGCTGGCGGCGCGCGCGGCATCACCGCGTTCCTGGTCGAGAAGGGCATGCCCGGTTTCAGCACCGCGCAGAAGCTGGACAAGCTCGGCATGCGCGGCTCCAACACCTGCGAGCTGGTATTCCAGGATTGCGAGGTGCCGGCGGAGAACGTGCTGGGCAGCGTCGGCGGCGGCGTGCGGGTGCTGATGTCGGGCCTGGATTACGAACGGCTGGTGCTGTCCGGCGGCCCGCTGGGGCTGATGGCCGCGGCGATGGATGTGGTGCTGCCGTACGTGCACGAGCGCCGCCAGTTCGGCGAGCCGATCGGCAACTTCCAGTTGATGCAGGGCAAGCTGGCCGACATGTACGTGGGCCTCAATGCCTGCCGCGCCTACGTGTACGCGGTGGCGCGCGCCTGCGACGCCGGCCGCACCACCCGCCAGGACGCCGCCGGCGCGATCCTGTACGCGGCCGAGAAGGCGACCTGGCTCACCGGCCAGGCGATCCAGGTGCTCGGCGGCAACGGCTACATCAACGACTACCCGACCGGGCGCCTGTGGCGTGACGCCAAGCTGTACGAGATCGGCGCAGGCACCTCGGAAATCCGTCGCATGCTGATCGGCCGCGAGTTGTTCGAGCGGACCAAGTAGCGTCGCTGTAGGAGCGGCTTCAGCCGCGACAGGATGCATCGGCAAGTCCTGTCGCGGCTGAAGCCGCTCCTACAAGGAATTCCCTTTCTTTCTCTTCATCCACGAACTCTGCCATGAGCGCGATCCAGACCCAGTTGCAACCCGGCAGCGACGCCTTCGCCGCCAACGCCGCGGCGCTGCGCGCGGTGGTCGACGACCTGCAGCAGACCCAGGCGCGCATCGCCCGGGGCGGCAGCGACGCGGCGCGCGCCAAGCACCAGGCGCGCGGCAAGCTGCTGGCGCGCGAGCGCATCGACGCACTGCTCGACCCGGGCAGCGCCTTCCTGGAAATCGCCCCGCTCGCCGCGCTGGGCATGTATGCCGACGAGGTGCCGTGCGCCGGCGTGGTCGCCGGCATCGGCCGCGTGTCCGGCGTGGAATGCGTGATCGTCGCCAACGACGCCACGGTCAAGGGCGGCACCTACTACCCGATGACGGTGAAGAAGCATCTGCGCGCGCAGGAGATCGCGCAGCAGAACCGCTTGCCGTGTATCTATCTGGTCGATTCCGGCGGCGCATTCCTGCCGCTGCAGGACGAGGTGTTCCCGGACCGCGACCATTTCGGCCGGATCTTCTACAACCAGGCCAACCTGTCGGCGCAGGGCATCGCCCAGATCGCCTGCGTGATGGGTTCGTGCACCGCCGGCGGCGCCTACGTGCCGGCGATGAGCGACGAGACGGTGATCGTGCGCGAGCAGGGCACCATCTTCCTCGGCGGCCCGCCGCTGGTGAAGGCCGCCACCGGCGAGGAGGTCAGCGCCGAGGAGCTCGGCGGGGCCGACGTGCACACGCGCATCTCCGGCGTGGCCGACCATTTCGCCGACAACGACCTGCAGGCGCTGGCGCGGGTGCGCGCGATCGTGGCCCAGCTCAACTGGCGCAAGCCCGAGCCGGCCTTGGCGCTGCGCGCGCCGGAGCCGCCGCTGTATCCGGCCGAGGAACTGTACGGGGTGATCCCGGCCGACCCGCGCAAGCCGTTCGACGTGCGCGAGGTGATCGCGCGGGTGGTCGACGGTTCGCGCCTGGACGAGTTCAAGGCGCGCTACGGCACCACCCTGGTCACCGGCTTCGCGCACCTGCACGGCTATCCGGTCGGCATCGTCGCCAACAACGGCATCCTGTTCTCCGAGTCGGCGCTGAAGGGCGCGCACTTCATCGAGCTGTGCGCGCAGCGCGGCATCCCGCTGGTGTTCCTGCAGAACATCACCGGCTTCATGGTCGGGCGCAAGTACGAGCACGGCGGCATCGCCAAGGACGGGGCCAAGCTGGTGATGGCGGTGGCCTGCGCGAAGGTGCCCAAGTTCACGGTGGTGATCGGCGGCTCGTTCGGCGCCGGCAACTACGGGATGTGCGGCCGCGCGTATTCGCCGAATTTCCTGTGGATGTGGCCGAATGCGCGCATCGGGGTGATGGGCGGGGAACAGGCCGCGAGCGTGCTGGCGACGGTGCGCCGCGACGGCATCGAGGCCAAGGGCGGCAGTTGGTCGGTGGAGGACGAAACGGCTTTCAAGACGCCGATCCGCGAGCAGTTCGAACGCCAGGGCCATCCGTACTACGCGAGTGCGCGGCTGTGGGACGACGGCATCATCGATCCGGCGCAGACGCGGCGGGTGCTGGGGCTGGGGTTGTCGGCGGCGTTGAACGCGCCTGCAGAACCGACCCGGTTCGGGGTGTTCCGGATGTGAGCGGGCACGATCGCCCTGCTGTGCACGCGCAACGGTCATTGGCCGCGCCGCCGACCGCGGCCGATAGCTCCGCTGTTGCTGTTGCTGTTGCTGTTGCTGTTGCTGTTGCTCCTGCCGTTGCTTCGCTTTTGATCTACCGGGCCCCCTCAGCGCGGCAGACCCAGCGGGCGAATACCCGAAGGGCGGCGCGCAGGATGCGCGCCGTTTTTCGTTGGCACATGGGTGAGCCGGATAAAGGCGAAGCACTGCTTCGCCCCGGCGAACGGGCAGGCGCCGTGAGGCGCCTGCCCCGGACTTGGCCGCGTAGCGGACAAGTGCCATCGAAAAATGCCCGTTGGGGCTGCGGACCCGGAGCGCGCAGCGCGGAGGGCGCGCTGCGGGGTGTGCTTTCTTTTGGTTACTTTTCTTTGCACAAGCAAAGAAAAGTGACCCGCGCCAGCGGAAGCTGTGGCTCTTGCTGTGGCTGTGGCTGTGGCTGTGGCTGTGGCTGTGGCTCTTGCTTCAAAGCTCTTTATAGGAGCGGCTTCAGCCGCAACAGGCATCATCGATCACGTCGGTCGCGGCTGAAGCCGCTCCTACAGTTCTGCTTATCCGGCACGCATATCTTGAGCAACAGCAAAGGCTTTCGCCTTGCGGCGAGTCACTTTTCTTTGCTCGCGCAAAGAAAAGTAACCAAAAGAAAGCGCGCCCTGCCGAGCGCCCTCCGCGCTGCGCGCTCCGGGTCCGCGTCCATCCCGGGGATTCGCGGAAGGGGCATCCTGCCCCTGCCGCGAACGGCGCACATCCATGTGCGCCGCCCTTCGGGTTTTTCCCCGGGATGGCCGCCGCTTCGGAAGGGAACCCGGTAAGTCAAAAGCCAAAGCAACAGCAACAGCAAGATCAAGATCAAGAGCAACTGCAACTGCAACTGCAACTGCAAGACACGACACCACTTCTCCAGGCAACTGACCATGGCCACGCCCGACCTGCCGATGTTCGACAAGATCCTGATCGCCAATCGCGGCGAGATCGCCTGCCGCGTGATCGCCACCTGCCGCCGACTCGGCATCGCCAGCGTCGCCGTCTACTCCGATGCCGACCGCGACGCCCGCCACGTGCGCCTGGCCGATGAAGCGATCCACATCGGCCCTGCGCCCGCGCGCGACAGCTACCTGCGCGGCGAACGCATTCTCGACGCCGCCCAGGCCAGCGGCGCCCAGGCGATCCATCCCGGCTACGGCTTCCTGTCCGAGAACGCCGACTTTGCCGACGCCTGCGCCGCGCGCGGCATCGTGTTCATCGGCCCGCCGCCTGCGGCGATCCGCGCCATGGGCGACAAGAGCGCGGCCAAGGCACTGATGCACGCCGCCGGCGTGCCGCTGACCCCGGGCTACCACGGCGAACGCCAGGAACCGGAATTCCTGCGCGAACAGGCCGACGCCATCGGCTATCCGGTGCTGATCAAGGCCAGCGCCGGCGGCGGCGGCAAGGGCATGCGCCGGGTCGATCGCAGCGAGGACTTCGTCGCCGCCCTGGCCGCCTGCCAGCGCGAAGCGCAGGCCGCGTTCGGCAACGCGCACGTGCTGGTGGAGAAATACGTGCTGCGCCCGCGGCATATCGAGATCCAGGTGTTCGGCGATACACACGGCGAACTGGCCTACCTGTTCGAACGCGATTGCTCGGTGCAGCGCCGCCACCAGAAGGTACTGGAGGAAGCGCCAGCGCCGGGCATGCGCGACGAACGCCGCGCCGCGATGGGCCAGGCCGCGGTGGAAGCGGCGCGCGCGGTCGGCTATGTCGGCGCCGGCACGGTGGAGTTCATCGTCGCGCCCGATGGCGCGTTCTACTTCATGGAAATGAACACGCGGCTGCAGGTGGAACACCCGGTCACCGAGTGCATCACCGGCACCGATCTGGTCGAGTGGCAGCTGCGCGTGGCCGCCGGCCAGCCGCTGCCCAAGCGCCAGCACGAACTGGCGATCCGCGGCCACGCGCTGGAGGCGCGGCTGTACGCCGAGGATCCGGCGCGCGGCTTCCTGCCGTCGACCGGCACGTTGCAGCATCTGCGCCTGCCGGCGGCGGACGCGCACACCCGCGTCGATGCCGGCGTCGAACAGGGCGACGTCATCGGCCCGCACTACGACCCGATGATCGCCAAGCTGATCGTCTGGGACGACACCCGCGAACGCGCGTTGCGGCGCATGCGGGCGGCGCTGGCGGCGTGCCAGGTGGTCGGCGTGGCCACCAATGCCGCGTTCCTGCAACGCCTGGTCGGCACCACGGCGTTCGCACAGGCCGATCTGGATACCGCACTGATCGAGCGCGAGCACGCGGCGCTGTTCGAGGCCGCGCCGGTCACCGCCGAGCCGACCTGGACGCTGGCCGCGCTGGCCTGGCTGCTGCACGACCGCCCTGGCGCTGCGCAACCGGGCGATCCGCAGTCGCCCTGGGATCTGCGCGACGGCTGGCGCCTGGGCGAACCCGCCCCGCGCCACCTGATCCTGCAGCAAGGCGAGACGCGACGTACGCTGCGCGCGGTGGCGACGGACGCGGGTTGGCGCATCCACGACAGCGCCACCGACGCCGTGCTCCTCGCCACCGGCAACCTGCAGGGCCAACGCCTGCAGGCGCAGCTGGATGTGCAGCGGGTGCAGGCCGACGCGGTGTTCGCCGGCAGCCGCCTGCATCTGTTCGTCGCCGGCCAGGCGCACCTGTTCGACCTGCACGACCCGGTCGCCGAGGCCGACCAGCCGACCGCCGATGCCGGCGGGCTGACCGCGCCGATGCCCGGCCGCGTCGTCGCGCTGCTGGTCGCACCCGGCACCCGCGTGGCGCGCGGCGCCCCGTTGCTGGTGCTGGAAGCGATGAAGATGGAGCACACCCTGCAAGCTCCCGCCGATGGCGTGGTGCAGGGCTACCGCGTGCGCGAAGGCGAGCTGGTCGGCGATGGCGTGGCGCTGCTGGAGTTCGAGGCGGACTGAGCACGGGTCTGGGCACCGGATATCGCGCACGCCTCGCGCAGCAAGCAACGCCTGCTCGCGTCCTCGACCGCGCTCGATCGCAGCGCGCACCTTGCGGCAGCCGAACACGGTCGCCAGGCGTGCGCCGACGCGTCACACTCGGCGCCCGCCCTCAGCCAAGTCCGCCGCCATGAAGCTCACCGCCCACGTTCTCGACGGCCACACCCTCGACGTGCGCCCGGCGCCGCGCGAGCGGCCGTGGATGGACCGCACCGACCAGCGCTACGCCTACCGCTGCCTGCCGCTGGACATCGCCAACGCGCACGGCTGGGAGCTGCTGTGCCAGACCGGGTTCGAGGCCGAATGGAGCGGCGGCAACGCGCTCGACGCCATCCGCATCCATGCCGATGCCGGCAGCCACGCGCCGGCGGTCAGCCATTTCGGCTACGGCGTGCTCACCTTCCACGTGCCCTGCCTGTTCCGCACCGAGCCGGGCATGGACCTGTACGTGACCGCGCCGGTCAACCGGCCCAAGGACGGCATCGCCGGGCTGACCGGCCTGATCGAGACCGACTGGAGTCCCTACACCTTCACCATGAACTGGCAGTTCACCCGCCCCGGACGCGTGCGTTTCGACGCCGGCGAACCGTTCTGCCACTTCTTCCCGGTACAGCGCCGGGTGCTGGCCGAGACCGAGCCGCGCTGGCAACCGCTGTCGCAGACGCCGGAACTGGAGCGCGACTACCAGGCCTGGATGCGCAGCCGCGGCGAGTTCCTGCACGACCTGGCACGAGACGATCCGCAGGCCAGGCGCGAAGGCTGGCAGCGCAGCTATTTCCGCGGTCCGGCACCGGGGCAATGCCCGGCCGGGGTCGAGCACCGGGTCAAGCTGCGGTTGGCGCCGTTCACCCGCGAGGAAGAAAGCTGAGTTGGCAGCGCATCGCCAAGGACGGCCTGGTTTACGTGGCTGACGCGCATAGGCGCCGCCCAGAGAATGCCGGCCCGATGCACTGCAGCGAAGCTATCGCACGCTGGTCCAACGCCCGGTTGGCGCTGCACTGCAAAGGCGGATCGATCGAGCGAGTGAAGCGCAAGTCCTAATGGCACCACTGCCGTTCGCACGGCACACCGTCGTGGTTGCCGTCCATCTGCACGCCCGGGCAATTGCGCAGGAAATAGGTCGCCTCCTCGCACGAGGTCATCTGCGCGCAGTGGGTGCGTCCGTCGCACTGGAACTGCTGCGCGGATGATCCTGCCGCAGGGGTGCCGGGCGCAGAGGCTGTGGCTGGTGCAACGCCAGTGTCGGGCACGGGCGTGGCCGCGAAGCGGGGTGCGATCAGCGAATACGCACAGGTGCCGATGCCGATCACCAGCAGCACCGCGAGCACGTTGCGCAACACGCTGCGACGCGGCACGTCAGCCGCGGCACCGCGCACCGGCGTGGTCGGCGCACGTCCGGGGCGCATCACCCGCACCGCGCGCGGCCGTCCTTCCGCATCCTGTTCCAGATCGAACGAAATCAACTCGCCCAGCCGCGGACGCACGCCGTCGCGCGGGAACGCGGCGATGTGCACGAATATCTCGGCATCGCCATGCGCCGAGCGCACGAAGCCGAAACCCCGCTCCTCGTTCCACTTGATCAACGTTCCGTGCGTGCGCATGGTCCCTCCCCGAAGAGAAATCGCATTCCCGCTTACCGCCGACAACAACGCGAGCGATACCCGGCGGCGGCCATCGCCGGCGGCGGCTAGCGCCCCAACGCGCCGAGGCCGAGCGTGGACACCGCACACCATGCCACGACCCACAGCGCCGGGCGCTGCAGGCGTGCCATCAGGACCAGGCCCAGCGCCACCACCAGCAGATCCGGCGGACTGCGGATGCCGTCGCGCCATAGCGGGTCGTACAGCGCCGCGGCCAGCACGCCGACGACCGCGGCGTTGATGCCGGCCAGCGCCCGCGCCACCGATCGGCGCGCGGCCAGCGCCTGCCACAGCGGCAACGCCGCGCCCAGAGCCAGCAGGCCCGGCGCGAACAACGCCGCCAGCGCCAGCATCGCCGCCGCACCCGGAGCGATGCCGCTCCCGGTGCTGGCCCCCAGGTAGGCGGCCAGCGCGAACATCGGGCCCGGCATCGCCTGCGCCGCGCCGTAGCCGGCGAGGAAGGTATCGGCGGACATCCACCCGCTGGCGACCAGTTCGCGCTGCAGCAGCGGCAGCACCACGTGGCCGCCACCGAACACCAGCGCCCCGGTGCGATAGAACGCCGCCGCGAGCGGCGCCGGCGTCGGTATCGCGGTGTGACGTGAGGAGGCCCACAGCGCCGCCAGCAACAGCACACCGAACGCCAGCGCACAGCACAGCCCCACATCACGACGCCAGCGCCGCGACGCGGCCGCCGCCACCGCCATCGGCGGCGGCCGGCACCAGGCGATCCCGGCCAGCGCCCCCAACCCGATCGCCAGCAGCTGGCCCCAGGCGCGGTCGAGCGCAAGCACCAGGGCCGCGGCCACCACCGCCAGCAGTGCCCGCCGCAGATCCGGCGTCAACGTGCGCGCCATCGCGTACACGCCATGCGCGACCACCACCACCGCGACCAGCTTGAGCGCGTGCAGCAATTCCGCGCCGAACGGATGCAGCAGCCATCGCGGCGCGGACAGCGCCAGCGCGAACATCAGCAGCGCCGACGGCAGGGTGAAGCCCACGAACGCAGCCAGGGCCCCGCGCCAGCCCGCACGCTGCCAGCCGATTGCGACGCCGAGCTGGCTGCTGGTCGGGCCGGGCAGCACCTGGCACAGCGACAGCAACTGCGCGAAGCCGGACTCGTCCAGCCAACCGCGGCGACGCACGAATTCCTCGCGAAAGTAGCCCAGGTGCGCAAGCGGGCCGCCGAAACTGGTCAGCCCCAGGCGCAGGAACGCGCCCAGTACCTCGCTGGCGCGTCCCGGTACGGATGTTGGCGGCTGCCCGGCAGCAGACATGCGGCGCGCCCCTTCGCGCAGCGCCGACGGTGGCGCGTGCCGATTCTGCCAGGGGAATGCGATCGCCGCTGCCTGGGGCGGCGATCGATGCATGCCGGCCGCCTGGGTGCTGCCCAGCCCGGTTCGCATCCACACCCAACAGGCAGTTCACCCGCCCGGACGCATGCGCTTCGATGCCGGCGCATTGTTGTGCCATTTCTCCCAGGTGCAGCGGCGGGCGCTGGCCGAGACCGGGCGGCGCTGGCGGAGCAGACGAACGGTCTCCCGCCGTGTGGCCACGCACGAGCGCATTTCCGACCGGGTTGCGCTGCGCATCCCAGCGCCTGCGCTGCAGCACAACTGTCTACTACTTGCGCCGGAGCGATCGGCTAGAGTCCAAAGCGTCGAGCAACGTTGCGGATCGCGCGATCGCCGCGCACGCAACGCAAGACGCGTCACCTGGCACCCGCGCGGCAGCATCACCGCCCGCCCCGCAGCATTCGTCCCCCGATGCTGCCTGCCAGGCCGGCGCGTTCCCCCTGCGCTCGACGCACCTGGGACGATCACAGCAGTTGCCTTCACCCGCCGGTCAGGAGCGCGACATGGATATTTCTTCTTCGATCCCGTAAGCGCAGCGTCGCTCAGCGCTGCCCATCGCCGCGGCCAGGTGCGCCTGCGCCGCGGCAGTGTGCGGCTGCCCGAACCACTCGATCTCGATACAGCCGTCGCCGCGGTTGCGGACGTGCATGCCCGCGCTCCGGGCCGGCGCGCCCGGCGCAAGGCAGGTCCTCGCGCAATGGGCCTGTGCATTCTCGACCGTGCCGTCGGCGCGGTCGTGCGGCCGGTCCGGGGCCGGGGAGAGTCCGGACACCCAGCACGCAGGCCACCTCCGCGTGGGACCGACGCACACAACAGGGAGTACACCATGCACCTGCCTCATCTGCGCATCATCGCCGCCGCAGCCGCGCTGGCGCTCGCCAGCGGCACCGCAACCGCCGGCAAGTTTCCCGATTTCGGCTACGCGCCGCCACAGAGCTACAAGGGACCGCTGTTCCAGCTCAGCCAGGACTTTCCGCAGCAACCGCCAAGCGGACCGCCGCCGGCGTTCTTCCAGAAGTTGCCCACGCCGCTGAGCAACAACTTCGAGACTTGGCGTGGCTACGTGGACGCGGTGAAAACCTATTGCCTGGAAGGCAATGTGGAAAGCGACTGGTACGTGCAGAACAACAAGGTGCGGCGTTGGTACCACGCGCCGTGGCAGCACTACGGACCGCTGGGCCGCGAAGGCGTGCACGGCCTCACCAAGGAAGCGCAGATCCAGGTCAAGCAGCTGGCGCCGACCCAGCTCACCACCGGGCAGACCTTCGCGGTGGGCATCTACAACGACATCGGCGCCTATACCTTCGGCCAGGTGTGGAAGGATCCACAGAATCCCGATCCCAGCTTCACCTCCAAGCCGAACAGCTTCCGCGACGGCACGGTGGTGTGCAAGGCGCTGTTCGCCGACGTGGACAGGAGCCAGGTGCCGTTCCTGCAGAACCCGGTGCTGTGGACGGCCTACGTCACCAACAGCTTCAACTCGGCGGACAGGACGCTCAAGCAGGTGGCGTTGATCCAGATGGACTTCGCCGTGCGCGACAGGCGCATTCCCGGCACCGGCTGGATCTTCGGCACCTTCCAGTACAACGGCGCGGTCAGCGGCAAGCCCGGCTGGCAGAACCTGGTACCGGTCGGAGTGATGTGGGGCAACGACCCGCAGAACACCGGCAACGACTACACCAACAAGCAGCCGACCCAGACCCGGATCAATCCCGGCATTCTGCAGTCGGCGATCAACGCCCGGCCCGAACTGCCGGCGACCCACCTGGGCTGGAACGGCCGCCTCAACGGCCCGGTCGACAATCCCGTCAGTTCCTGCCTGAGCTGCCACATGACCGCCGAGTCGCCGCAACTCTCGCCGATGAACCCGACCTTCCAGGCGGCCAGCAAGATCCCGCCGGTCGGCTCCAAGGAATGGATGCGCTGGTTCCAGAACAACGCGGCCGGCACGCCGTTCGACGCGGCGGCCCAGAGCACCGATTTCAGCCTGCAGCTGGCCGGCGGCATCGCCAACTTCTACGACTGGAAGTGCACCCAGGACGGCGTGTTCGTCAGCGGCGGCAACCTCTGCCAGCAGAGCGCGCTGCCGCTGAAACTGATGCGCTCCACCACCCCGCCGGCGACGGTCTACCCGGTCGAACGCGGCGTGGACAACCAGGAGCTGGAATAGTCCTGGCGCGTTGCGCCTGCATGCCGGGCGGGGCGCGTTGCCCTGCCCGGCGTGCGACGGCGGAAGGCCAACCGCGATGCGCTGGCTGGATGGTCCAGTTAGGCAAAGATTAGTGGCTCAGCCCGGATGCGCCGCAACCTCCGGCGGGCCGAAGTAGGAGTTCGGCAACGGCGCGCTGCGAATCACGATCTTCTGCACGACCATGGTCGGATCGACCATCATGAGCTTCAGCACATGCCGCCCGGCGCTGGCGACAGACTGCGAGGCGGTCAGGATCCGCGCATTGTTCCGGGCGTTCTCCGCGAACGCGTCGCCCAGGAAGTCCTGCGGTGCGCGCTGCTCCGGCGTGAACACGCTGATGGTCTGCGGTGGCTGCTCGTCGAAGGCGACGGCCACGCTCAGCCGGTGCGCGGTGTTCACGTTGAGCGTGGGGTTGGTGACCAGATCGATGGCATAGCGCCCGGCCTTGGCCAGGTAGACCGGATATTCCAGGCGCGGCGCGTTGCGTGGGTCGGAGGACGACGCCGCGGTGACGGGGAAGATCGACATGGCGGCACGCGCGCGGCCGTAGTCGGGGATGCGTTCCCAGCGCACGCCATCCACCGCGATGTTGCGCTCGAACGCGTCGGCGGCGATCGCGATCGGCCCCAGCAAACCGCCGAACGCGCCACGCGCTTCGCGCTGCTGCGCCGCGGACGCCTTGATCGCCTTGACGTGGATCTTCTGCGCCCGTTGCGCGCCGGTCACCACGATCGTGCCCGCCTGTTCGCCGACGCCGGCCTTGTCCCAATCGATCTCGACCCAGAAACGCCGGTCGCCGCGGCCGACGCCGAACGGCTTGCCCTCGGCGATGACGATCCACGGCTCGGTCGCGGCCACCTCGAACGCGATCGGACGCGCGCCGCGCGCAAACACTTCGAAGTAGTGCCGCTGCCGGCACAGGCTGTCGAACACCGGCAGTTCCGGGTCGAGGTAGTAGCCGGGCCAGCCCGGCACGGAGCCTTCGACCGCCACCGCATACTCGGTGGTGTCTTCGATCCGCAGCGCCGCGACCGCAGGCATGATGTCCGCCGGCGGCGAATACCAGTCGAAATAACCCAGGTGCACCTGGTCCATCAGGTGGTTCCATTTGCCGCCCGCCAGGCGCGTGTTGTAGTACGCGGTCAGCTCGCGGTCGCGCTGGAACAGCTGCCGCACGTGGTCGGCTTCGGCGTTGGCGCTGGCACGGCCTTGCTGCGCGTAAAGCGCGTTGCGTGCGGCGGCGATGTTCAGTTCCGTCGCCGTGGCGCTGGCCTTCACCGGATGCAACACCAGCTGGTAATAGGCGTCGAGCGCGTTCGCCGGCAACTGCGACTGGATCTTTTCGGCCTGCGCCACCAGCGTGGTCCAGGCGTCCAGCACGCGCTCGGCCTCGCGATAGTGCAGCAGGCTGAAGGTCTCCGGCTTCACCAGTTCCGGCTTGCGCCAGGCGTTGTACTTGGCGTAACTGGCAACGATGTCCGCAATCTGCACGGCGTGTTCGGGACCGAACTCGCGGCTCGCCCAACGCTGCGTCCAAGCGGCGACATCGTCCTTGCCGATCGCGTCCGGGTTCCAGGCCAGGCGCAGGAAGAACTCGATCGGAATCTCCAGCGGCTTGAAATCACCGACGTTGGCGATCCAGATCCGGTTGGCGCCATAGCGGTGCGCCAGGTTCATCTGTTCCCAGATCTTCGGCAGCGGATTGCTGTTGAGCCACTTGTACGAAAACGGCCCGCCGTTCATGTCCATGTGGTAGTAGATGCCGGAACCGCCGGCACGCGCGCGTTCCTCGGGCTTGGGCAAGCGCCGCAGATTGCCGACGTTGTCGTCGGTGAACAGCAAGGTGACGTCGTCCGGCACTTTCAGGCCGGCGTCGTAGAACTTCTGCACCTCGGTGAACAGCGCCCACAGCTGCGGCACCTCGCTGGCGTCCTTGCCCAGTTCCGTGACGAGAATGCTGCGCTGGTCGGCGATGATGGTTTCGAGCATGCGCATGTCGGCCTGCAGATCGCCGGCGCTGGTCATGGCCACGTCGCCGTCGCCGCGCATGCCCACCGTCACCAGCACCTCGTGGGCGCGGTTGCGGGCGATGCCCTCGCGGAAGAAGACCTGCAGCGCATCCTTGTTGGTGGCGTAGTTCCATTCGCCGTTGCCGTACTGCGCGTGATGCTCGGTCCACTCCTTGTGCGCGCGCATCATCGGCTCGTGGTGCGAGGTGCCCATCACGATGCCGTATTCGTCGGCGAGCCGCGCATTGTCCGCATCGTCCTGCGCAAACGCGTTGTCCCACATCGCCGGCCACAGGTAGTTCGCGCGCAGGCGCAGCAGCACCTCGAACAGCCGGGTATAGAACTTCGCATTCATTCCGCCGAATTTCTCGGTGGTCCACTTGCCCAGACACGGCTGCTCGTCGTTGAGGAACACGCCGCGGTACTTCACCGCTGGCGGCCCTTCGAAATGCGTGCCGCGCCGGATCGAGATCGCCGCACGGCGGCGCACCGGCACGTCCGCCCACCAGTACCACGGCGACACGCCGATCTGTTCGGACAGCGCGTAGATGCCGTAGATGGCGCCGCGCTTGTCGCTGCCGGCAATCACCAGCGCTTCGGCTATGCCCGGCATCGGGTCGGCGACGGTCTGCAGCGTGTAGGACTCCCACTGCCCGCGGATCGGCGCGACATCGAGCTTGCCGGCCGCGACCAGCGCATCGATCGCCGCGCTCTTGCCGAGCGTACCGACCAGGACCGCCGGGCGGCCGAGCCCGTTCGCTTCGTTCACGAGCGTGGCCGGCGTCCCGAACACGCGACCGACGTCCTCGGCGAGATCGCGGGCCGCTCTGACCACCCCAGGGAAGTCCTTCGCGTCCACATGGATCGGCGCAACGTCCCCGCCGCCCGCCAGCCGGAACGCATTGTTAGCGCTATCAAAAAGAACCATGGCGCGCAGCGGCGAAGCGACGATCGCCACACTCCCGGCGCCGGCGAGGAAGCTGCGGCGCGAGAGGAGGAAGGATGAGTTCGAATCGGTCATGAGATGCGATCGAGTAGCGACAATTGGAAGCGCTAACTATGGATAGCGCTATTGCTTAGACGGGACGACGGTGCCGCATGAAGACGGGACGCTAGGCGCAACCATAGGCGGTGAATCGCTCAACACGCAAGATCGAACCCGTGAATGCGAACTTCCTTTCAGCATAGTTCGGCGAATCACGCGGGAGTGCTGCAGCGCGACAGAAATTTGCGCGGGCAATGCCGATACACGTCCGCCAGCCGCATCCCAGCGCAGCCCACGGGTTTGCCAAGTGACTAGGCGTCTACAAGAACCTTCTCATGGTCATGGCAACATCTTGAAAAACGATGCTCTTTTGAAAGATCGATCAGCGTCCCTCGCCGGTTCCTTTGCGCAAGAGCCCAATCATTGCGAATCCGAAGCCGGTCAGAAGCACGAACGTGGCATAGAGCACAAGCACGGTCGCCCAGTATTGCCAAGGATCCTGCGCCAGGACGGCGCGAATATCTCCGGCGTATCTGCCATTGAACTGGATATACCCGGACTGGAGCGCCGGACGCAGTGCATAGCCACCCATTGCGCCCAAAACCGACATGAAGGACCCGCCTGCAATGAAGATCAGCGGCCTGCGTTTCGCCGGTTTTAGTGTCGGCACGACATATACCGCTGCCAACGCGGCAAGAGGAAGGAACGCGATTGTCATCAACATAAGCACTGCTCGAATCTCCTTGGCCGTGGCGTCTTCGCCACACTAGCCTTCCTAATGGTTTGGCAGCTTACGGCTGATCCGCACCATCGCGTCTTTGCGCGTTGCCGCTGCTGCAGAAACCGAACAAGCGACTTGGCGTCGCTCACCCCTTCCCCACCGGCAACACCACATCCATCAGCGTCGCGTCCTCCGGGTCCGGCGTGGCCTTGAAGCCCAGGTGTTCGCACATCGCCAGCATGGTGCGGTTCTCGCGCAGGACCTGGCCTTCGACGACGTTGAGGCCGAGCCAGCCGGCGTATTCGATCATGATCCGCATCAGCTGCCAGCCGATGCCGTGGCCCTTGAGATCGGAGCGGATCAAGATGCCGTATTCGCCGCGGTCGTAGTCGGCGTCGGCGTGCAGGCGCACCGCGCCGAGCATGTCGCCGGTCCTGGGTTCGATCGCCACCAGTGCGATCGAGCGGGCGTAGTCGAGCTGGGTCAGGCGGGCGATGAATTCGTGGCTGAAGTGCTTCACCGCCTGGAAGAAGCGCAGGCGCAGGTCTTCGTCGGTGACGCGGGCGAAGAAGCTACGGAACAGCGCGTCGTCTTCCGGGCGCACCGGGCGCACGAAGGCGGCGGCGCCATCGTTGAGCACGATGCGCCGCTCCCATTCCTTCGGATACGGGAAGATCGCGAAGCGCGGGTGGCCGCGGCCCTTGTGCAGGCGCCGCGGCGGCGCCACCGCCACGCGTGCGTCCACCGCGATCACGCCGTCGCGGTCGGCCAGCAGCGGATTGATGTCCAGTTCGCGGATTTCCGGCAGGTCGGCGGCCAGTTGCGCGAGTTTGACCAGCACCATCGCCACCGCGCGTTCGTCGGCCGCGGGCACGTCGCGGTAGGCCTTGAGGATGCGGCTGACGCGGGTGCGGCCGATCAGTTCGTGGGCCAGGCGCAGGTCCAGCGGCGGCAGCGCCAGCGCCTTGTCGTCGATCACTTCCACCGCGGTGCCGCCGCGGCCGAACACGATCACCGGGCCGAAGGTGGGATCATCGGCGATGCCGGCGATCAGCTCGCGCGCCTTCGGCCGCAACAGCGTGGGCTGCACCAGCACGCCGTCGATGCGCGCGTCCGGACGCGCGGCGCGCGCGCGGGCGAGGATGCCTTCGGCCGCGTCCTGCACCGCCTGCGCGCTGACCAGGTTCAGGCGCACGCCGTCCACGTCGGACTTGTGCGGAATGTCGGCCGAATGGATCTTCACCGCGACCGCCAGGCCTTGCGCCAGCATCGGCGCCGCCGCCACGGCGGCGTCGGCGGCATTGGCGGCATGCACCACCGGCGCGGTGGGGATGCCGTAGGCGGCGAGCAGGCGGGTGATGGCCAGCGGATCCAGCCAGGTCTGGCCGGCGGCCAGCGCAGCGTCGACGATGCCGCGCGCGGTGGCCGCATCGAACACGAAATCCTCGGGCAGGCTGGGCGGGGTCTCCATCAGCGCCGCCTGCGCTTCGCGGTAGCGCACCAGATGCATGAAGCCGCGCACCGCGTCGGCCTCGGTGGCGTAGGTGGGAATATGCGCGGCGTTGAGCGTGGCGGTGGCGCTTTCGTCGTTGCCGAGCCACACCGCGAACACCGGCTTGTCGCGGTGGTGGCGCGGGCGCAGGCCGAGGGTGCGGGTCAGCGCCTGCGCGGCGTCGGCCGAGGAGGTGAACGCGGTCGGCACGTTGACCACCAGCACCGCGTCGTTCTCCGGATCGGCCAGCAGCGCTTCGGCGGCGGCGGCGTAGCGCTCGCCATCGGCGTCGACCACGATGTCCACCGGGTTGGCGTGCGACCACTCCTGCGGCAGCGCCTGCTCCAGCCGTTGCAGGGTCTGCGGCGACAGCGCGGCCAGGGTGCCGCCGAGGTCGGCGAGCTTGTCCACCGCCAGGCGGCCGACCCCGCCGCCGTTGCTGAGGATGGCCAGGCGGCGGCCGGGGAAGGTGCTGAGCCGGCCCAGGGTCTCGGCCGCGGCGAACAGTTCGTCCAGCGCGCGCACGCGCAGCAGGCCGGCGCGGGCGAAGGCGGCGCCGTACACCGCGTCGGAGCTGGCCAGTGCCTGCACGTGGGTGTCGGCGCTGGGATCGATGCGCTGCTGGCGCCCGGATTTCACCACCACTACGGGTTTGGCGCGCGCCGCGGCGCGTGCGGCGGACATGAACTTGCGGGCGTCGCGGATGTGTTCGACGTACAGCAGGATCGCGCGGGTGCGGTAGTCGGTGGCGAAGTAGTCGAGCAGGTCGCCGAAGTCCACGTCCAGCGCATCGCCCAGCGACACCACCGCGGAGAAGCCGACCGAGCGCGCCACGCCCCACTCCACCAGGGCGGCGGCGATGGCGCTGGATTCGGAGATCAGCGCCAGGTCGCCCGGCTGGGGGCAGTGCGCGGCGATGCTGGCGTTGAGCTTGGCGTGCGGGGCGATCACGCCCAGGCAATGCGGGCCGAGGATGCGCAGGCCCTTGGCGCGCGCCGCCGCTTCGGCCCGCGCCGCTGCCGAGCCCGGGCCTTCGCCCAGGCCGGCGGTGAGGATGATCGCCGCGGCGACGCCGCGCCGCGCGGCGATGGCGACGATGCGCGGCACCATCCGCGCCGGCACGGTGATGACCACCAGGTCCGGCACCCACGGCAGATCGGTGAGCCGGCGTACGGTGGGCACGCCATCGATCTCGCGGTAGCGCGGGCTGACCCAGCCGATCTGCCCGGGAAAGCCGGCGGCGCGCAGGTTGCGCACCACCGCGCGCCCGGCCGAGCGCTCGCGCGGACTGCCGCCGACGATGGCGACCGAAGCGGGGCGGAACACGGACTGCAGGTGGTAGGTGCTCATGGCGGGCGTGAGGCGGGCAAGCGGTGCGCCAACGGTACACGGGTGACGCTGGCGTGGGGATGATCGGTGGATGCGAATGCGCCGCGGCCTACCACGCAGCGGCTTCGGCCGATGCGGAAAAGGCGAGGGATTCCGGCGTCCATGCGTCGGGGCTGAAGCCCCTCCCACAAGGCAGCCTCGGCCGATCTTGAGTCCCCTGTTGCGGGCGGGTTTCCCATGGGTGCCTTGGCATCACGGCCACTTCGTCTTCCTGTCGCGGCTGAAGCCGCTCCTACAACATGCGCCGTGCTCTTGTAGGAGCGGCTTCAGCCGCGACAGGAAAACGCGGCGCCCTCGATCCGCGCAACCTGCAGTTTCCGGACTGGAGTGATTGGCGGTGCCCTTCCGTCGCGACGAACGGAGCAGGAGTGCCTACCGGCTTCGCACCATGTTGGAGTCGATGCCAATGCGCCCCTCCGCAAGCCCACCCGGCATCCCGACGATGCCGCAGGCCGGCACCCGCCTGCAGCTTCCCCCAATCCGGGTAAGCGGACAGTCGCATCGCGGCCGCATAATGGCGCGATGGAGACGACTCATGCATAGCGGCGGCCTGGAGCTGGCGCTGGTCTTGCTGCTGGCCGCGGTGATCGCGGTACCGGTGTTCAAGCGCCTGGGCCTGGGCGCGGTGCTGGCCTATCTCGCCGCCGGCGTGGTGCTGGGCCCGGACGGCCTGGGCTTCGTGCAGGACACCGAGCGCATCCTCAACGCGGCCGAGATCGGCGTGGTGATGCTGCTGTTCCTGATCGGCCTGGAACTGTCGCCGGCGCGGCTGAAGCTGATGCGGCGCGCGGTGTTCGGCGCCGGCACCGCGCAGGTGGTGCTGACCGCGCTGCCGCTGGGCGTGCTGCTGCTGTGCCTGGACTTGAACTGGAAGAGCGCGCTGGTGGTGGGCCTGGCGCTGGCGCTGTCGTCCACCGCGGTGGGCCTGCAGTTGCTGGCCGAGCGCAAGGCGCTCAACAGCGACTACGGCCGGCTCGGCTTCGCCATCCTGCTGTTCCAGGACCTGATCGCGATCCCGCTGCTGGCCGCGATCCCGCTGCTCGGCGGCGCCAAGAACGACACCCTGACCTGGTCCGAGGTGGCGCAGGCGCTGGGCGCGCTGACGGCGGTGGTGCTGTGCGGGCGCTTCGCGCTGCGCCACCTGTTCCGGGTGGTGGCGCGCACGCGCATGCCCGAGGTGTTCACCGCCAGCGCGCTGCTGGTGGTGCTGGGCAATGCCTGGTTCCTGCAGAAGGCCGGGCTGAGTCCGAGCCTGGGCGCGTTCCTGGCCGGCGTGCTGCTGGCCGATTCGGAATTCCGGCACGAGCTGGAGGCGCAGATCGAACCGTTCCAGGGCCTGCTGCTGGGCGTGTTCTTCATCGCCGTGGGCATGGGCATCGACCTGGACCGCATCGTCGCCGAGCCGTGGCTGATCGCCGGCGGCGTGGCCACGCTGCTGCTGGTCAAGTTCAGCCTGCTGGTCGGCATCGGCCGGGTGGCGCGGTTGCCGCTGCGCAGCGCCCTGTTGCTGGGCAGCCTGTTGTGGCTGGGCGGCGAATTCGCGTTCGTGGTGTTCACCGAGGCGCAACGCGTGCAACTGCTGGACGATGCCAACCACGACCGGCTGGTCGCGGTGGTCGGCGTGTCGATGGCGCTGACCCCGCTGCTGCTGATCGGCATGCAGCGCCTGCTCGACGGCCGCGAGGCGGCCAAGGCCAGGCGCACGCCGCTGCCGGCCACCCACTACGACACCGTGGACGAGCAGCGCGCGCGGGTGCTGATCGCCGGCATGGGCCGTTTCGGCCAGATCGTGGCGCGCCTGCTGACCGCGCAGCGCATCCCGTTCGTGGCGCTGGAGCACAACCCGGACACGGTGGAAGACCTGCGCCGCTTCGGCAACAAGATCTACTACGGCGACCCCAGCCGCCCGGACCTGTTGCGCGCGGCCGGCAGCGACAGCATCGGCATCTTCGTGGTGGCGATGGACGATCCGGAGACCAACATCAAGACCACGCGGCTGATCCGCCGCCTGTATCCGAAGGCGCAGGTGCTGTCGCGCGCGCGCAACCGCCAGCACGCCTGGCGGCTGATGGATCTGGGCGCCGAACCGTTCCGCGAGGTGTTCGCCTCCAGCCTGGAGCTGAGCGAAAAGGTGCTGCTGAATCTGGGCCTGAGCGCGGAGACCGCACGCGACCGCATCGCCCGCTTCCGCGAGCACGACGAGCAGCTGTTGCGCGCGCAGCACCTGGTGTACGACGACGAGGCCGCCGTGGTCCAGACCTCGCGCGCCGCGCGCGCGGACCTGATGCAGCTGTTCGAGGCGGATGTGAGCGAGGTGCCCGGGGACGTGGCGGGCGATACGGCGGCGGAGAAGACGCCGTCGTAGCGGTGTTGGTGGTGCGGCGCTTGCGTGGCGCGTGTGGCGGAAGGACAGGCGGCAGAGAGGTCGGGCACGGCAGTGGTGCCGGTTGGATCCTGGCTTCGTTGGTCGCGGCTGAAGCCGCTCCTACAGGGGTTCGCGCGTGGCGGATGCTCTTGTAGGAGGGGCTTCAGCCCCGACAGAAAGCCGAACCTGCCGACTACGCCGCTTCGTGTGTCGCGGCTGAAGCCGCTCCTACAGAACTTCGGCCGGCGCGCTGCCGCAGCACGCGCGACTGGCGTGCGGGGTGCATTGTGGGAGGGACTTCAGTCCCGACGCAGCCAACGCCGATCGCGGCGGATGGCCTCAACGCCATCCGGAGCCGTGCTCGCACAACGACGATGCACATCGCCGATCAGCGCTTCGCCACGGCGCGCTTGGCGGCGGTCGCTGGCGACTTTTTCGCCACCGGCTTGCTCGCTTTGCCGGAAGCCGACTTGACGGCCTTGTTGGCCGCGGCGGTCTTCCGGCCCGCTGCCTTCTTGGCCGAGGCGATCGCTTTCCTGGGCGACGCGGCGCGCTTGGGCGTGCCGGCGCCATTCGCCCCGGCCTTGGACACGGCAGGCTTGGCAGCAGCCGGACGCTTCGCCGGCGCTGCCGACTTGGCGTCGGTACCGCCTTCCGCGGGGCGCCGCGGCGGTGGGCGGCGGCCGGCGGTCAGGGTGCGCCAGCTATGGCCGCCGTTGAGCGCGAGCAGCGCGTCGGCGGCGGCCGGGCCGGCGCTGCCGGCCGGATATTGCGCCACTTCGTCGGCCGAAGCCTGCCAGGCATCCAGGATCGGTTGCACGATGCGCCACGCCGCCTCGACCATCGTCGCGTCCTGGAACAGCCCGGCCTCGCCGTTCATGCAGTCCTGCAGCAGACGTTCGTAGCCGACCGTGTATTCCTTCGGGAACCAGTCGCGGTAGCGGAAGTCCATGCGCACCGGCGCCAGGCTGACCCGCGCGCCCGGACGCTTGACGTCGAACTGCAGCGAGATGCCTTCGTCGGGCTGGATATGCAGTACCAGCCAGTCGGGGCCGTAGCCGCCGATCTCGGCGCTGCGCAGCGGCGCCAGCGGCGCCGGCTTGAAGCGGATCGCGATCTCGGTGGTGCGTTCGCGCAGGCGCTTGCCGGTGCGCAGGTAGAACGGCACGCCGGCCCAGCGCCAGGTGTCGACCTGCAGCTTCATCGCCACATAGGTCTCGGTGTTGGAATCGGCAGGCACCGTGTCTTCCTCGCGGTAGCCGGGCACCGCGTTGCGCCCGATCGCGCCGGCCGCGTACTGGCCGCGCACCACGTCGGCCGGGGCCAGCGGCCGCACCGCCTCGATCACCTCGGCACGCCGGCGCAGCATCGCCGCCGGGGTGAACGCCGCCGGCGGCTCCATCGCGATCATCGCCAGCAGCTGGAACAGGTGGTTGGGCACCATGTCGCGCAAACACCCGGTCGGATCGTAGAAGCCGCCGCGTCCTTCCACGCCGATGGTCTCGGCGGCGGTGATCTGCACGTGGTCGATGCGGTCGCGGTTCCACACCGGCTCGAACAGGCCGTTGGCGAAACGGAAGGCGAGGATGTTCTGCACCGTCTCCTTGCCCAGGAAATGGTCGATGCGGAACACCTGGTCCTCGTCGAGCACGCGGCCGACGATGGCGTTGAGTTCCTTGGCGCTTTGCAGGTCGTGGCCGAACGGCTTTTCCACGATCACCCGGCGCCAGCCGCCGGCGCTCTGCCTGACCAGCCCGGCCGCGCCCAGTTGCTCGATCGCCGGGGCGAAGAAACGCGCCGCGGTGGCCAGGTAGAACAGCACGTTGCCGCCGGTCTGGTACTGCGCGTCGTACTTGGCGATCACCTCGCCCAGCGCGCGATAGGTGGCCGCATCGGCGAAATCGCCGCGCAGGTAGTGCAGGCGGGTGCGCAGCCAGTCCCACACGCCCTCGTCCAGGCCATCGGCCTTGAACTCGGCATCGCGGTCGGCCATCAACCCGTGCAAGGCGGTGCCGAGCAGGCGCCGCCAGGTGGTTTCGCTGATGTCGCCGTGGTCCACGCCGATCACCGCGAACTGTTCCGGCAACGCGCCGCTGCGGCGCAGGTTGTACAGCGCCGGCAGCACCAGGCGCCGGGTCAGGTCGCCACGCGCGCCGAACACCACGATCAGGCAGGGAGGAGTGGTTTGCGTCGCTTCGCTCATGGATGGGTTTCCTGTTCGCCGAGTAAGCCATGCAGGCGCAACGCGGCGTGGACCAGGGCCACGTGCGAGTAACCCTGCGGAAAGTTGCCGAGCATGCGGCCGCTGCGCGGATCGTATTCTTCGGCCAGCAGGCCGACGTCGTTGCACAGGCCGAGCAGGCGCTCGAACAGCGTGCGTGCCTGTTCGGTGCGGCCGAGCAATGCGTAGTTCTCCACCAGCCAGAAGCTGCAGGCGATGAAGGTGCCCTCGCCGGCCGGCAGGCCGTCGCCGCTGTCGTCGTCGGCGCGGTAGCGCTCGACCAGGCCGTCGATGCTCAGCTGCTGCGCGATCGCATCGGCGGTGGCGGCCACGCGCGGATCGTCCGGCGGCAGGAAGCCGACCAGCGGGATCAGCAGCGTCGCCGCATCCAGCCGCTCGCTGCCGTAGCTCTGCACGAAATAGCCGTCGCGGTGCACGCCCTGCGCCAGCACCTGCGCACGCACTTCGTCGGCCAGCGCGCGCCAGTGCGCACGCTGCGCGGCGTCGGCGTCGGTGACCCCGTCGCGCGCGCCGCAGTCGAACGCCAGCCACGCCATCACCTTGGAGTGCACGAAATGGCGGCGCTGGTCGCGGATCTCCCAGATGCCTTCGTCCGGCTCGCGCCAGCGCTGCTCCAGCACTTCCAGCAGCTGCCGCGCCAGCGAGCGGCCATGCGACGCGGGCGCCATGCCTTCGTGGCGGCCGCGATGGAACGCGGCGATCACCTCGCCGTACACGTCCAGCTGGAACTGGCCGGCGGCGGCATTGCCCACGCGCACCGGCAGCGCGCCTTCGTAGCCGGGCAGCCAGTCCACTTCCCATTCGGGCATGCGCCGCTCGCCGCCGATGCCGTATAGCGCCTGCAACTGGTCCGGCGAGCCGGCCACGGTGCGCTGCAGCCAGCCGTGGAACGCGGCCGCTTCGTCAGAATAGCCCGCGGCGTGCAGCGCGGTCAGGGTGAACACCGCATCGCGCAACCAGCAGAAGCGGTAGTCCCAGTTGCGCTCGCCGCCGAGCAGTTCCGGCAGCGAGGTGGTGGGCGAGGCGACGATCGCGCCGGTGGGCAGGTAGCTCAGGCCCTTCAGCACCACCAGCGAGCGCCGCACCGCCTCGGTCCACGGCCCGGCGTGCACGCAGCGGTGCGACCAGCCACGCCAGAACGCCTCGGTCTGTGCCAGCGCCTGTTCCGGCGCCAGCGGCGGCGGCAGTTCCAGGTGCGAGGCGCCGTGGCTGAGCACGAACCAGGTGCTCTCGCCCGCCTCCAGGGTGAAGTCCGCTTCGGTGGCGAAGCCGTGGCCCTGCATCGGCTGCGGGCTGCGCAGCGCGATCTGGTCCGGCCCGGCGATCGCCTGCAGGCCGCCGTCGATCTGCGACACCCAGGGAATGGTGCGGCCGTAGTTGAACCGCAGCTGCAACTGCATGTGCAGCGGCACGCGGCCGCGCAGCCCGCGCACGATGCGCACCACGTGGTTGTGCACGTCGTCGTTGTGGCTGGCGACCATGAAGTCCAGCACCGCCACCGCACCCTGCTCGGTCTCGAACTCGGTCTCCAGCACCAGGCTGCCATCGCGGTAATGGCGCGTGCTGCGGAACGCGCCGACCGGGGCGATCGACCAGCGGCCGTGCTCCGGGGTCCCCAGCAAGGCCGCGAACAGCGCATCGGAATCGAAGCGCGGCAGGCATAGCCAGTCGATCGAACCATGCCGGTCCACCAACGCCGCGCTGCGGCAGTTGCCCAGCATGGCGTAGTCCTCGATTCGTGCTGCCATTGCGTCCGCCGTTCGCCAGGAAGCCGCGAGTCTGCCAGCGCCCGTGTTTGCTTCTCGTAAGGGCCGGCGGCCGGCGGCGGGCACGCGCGCGCGGCCGGCTGCGGCTACACTGCGCCGGCGCATGAATGTCCATCCCGCTGCTGCCGCCCTACGCGTCCTGGTCCTGGAAGACGATCCGATGCTGCGCGAGCGCATCCTGATCCCCGGCCTGCGCCGCTTCGGCTTCGATCCCCACGGCTGCGGCACCGGCGCCGAACTGCAGGCGCAGCTGCAGGCCGATCCGGCCGACATCGTCGTGCTCGATGTCGGCCTGCCCGATACCGACGGCTTCACCGTGGCCCGCGACCTGCGCCAACGCCATCCCGGCATCGGCATCGTCATGCTGACCAGCCTGGGCCAGACCGAGGACCGGGTGCGCGGCCTGACCGGCGGCGCCGACGCCTACCTGTCCAAGCCGGTGGAGATCGACCTGCTGGCCGCGACCCTGCACAGCCTGACCCGGCGCCTGGCGCGCAGCCCGGCGCCGGAACCGGCGCGCGGACGCTGGCAGCTGAGCGAGGATGGCTGGTGCCTGCTGGCCCCGTCCGGCGCGGCCGCCGCCCTGACCGAGAGCGAGCGGCGCCTGTGCCGGCGCCTGCTCGAGCAGCCCGGCCTGCTGGTGCCGCGCGAAGCCTTGATCGCGGCGCTGACCGACCGCGTCTACGACTTCGACGCGCACCGGCTCGATTCCATGGTGCACCGCCTGCGCAGCAAGGCGCAGCGCCGCTGCGGCGTCGCCCTGCCGCTGGCGGCGGTGCACGGCAAGGGCTACATCCTCGATCCCTCCGGCTGAGCGGCCGCCGCGTCGGCCGGCGCATCGGCGCTCGGCAAGGCGATGCGGAAACAGGTTCCCACGCCGGGTTCGCTGTGCACCTGGATCCGCCCGCCGGCGCGCACCACCAGGTCGCGCACCACCGCCAGGCCCAGCCCGGTGCCGCTGTCGGCGGGCTTGGTGCTGTAGAACGGCTCGAATGCCCGTGCCGCCACGTCCGCCGGCATGCCCTGGCCATCGTCGGCGACCTCGATGACGGTCCAGCCGTCCTCGCGCACGACGGCGATGTCGAAATGGCCGCGGTCGGCGATCGCATCGCGGCTGTTGGAGGCCAGATTCAACAGCATCAGGTCGAACTGGCTGCGTTCGAAACGGATCGGCGCCGCCGCCGCGGGCAGCTGGCAACGCAACACGATGCGCGCTTCCAGCAGCTGCCGCAGCATCGGCTGCAGCGCCTCCACCGCGGCGGCGGCATCGAAGCGCTCGACATGCTCGGGGTCGCGGCGGCTGAAGCGCAGCAGGCGGCGCACCACGGCCATGCCGCGCTCGGCCGACTCCTCCACCGCAGCCAGGTTGTCCTCCAGCTGCGCGATGCGCTCGGCGGCGCTGGCCGCGTCGTCGTCGTGGCGCGCCGCGGCGAACCCGGACATCACCGCCAGGATGTTGTTGAAATCGTGGGCCAGGCCGCTCGCCATGCGCTCGGTGATCTCGCGCTTCTGCGCGTGGATCAGCTGCGCCTGGGCGCGCTCGCGTTCCAGCATCTCCTGCTGCAGGCGCTGGCCGCGCGCATTGGATTCGCGCAGGCTCTCGCGCAGCGCTTCGGTGGTGCGGTCCAGCAGCGCCGCCACCAGCAGGTAACTGAACAACACCGGCAGCACGTTGTAGAACGCTTGCGCCGGGGTGTCGGCCAGTTCGAGCAGCGCATCGTGGCCGACGCCGACGCCGAGCATCAGCAACAAGGCCGCGAAGGTCAGCCACAGCGCGCGGCGCCCGAGCACCAGGCCGGCCAGGATCAGCATCAGCATCTGCGCCAATTGGTCCGGCAGCTGTTTCTGGAACCCATGGATGGCGGCATTGACCAGCAGCGAGCCGAGCATCGCCCCGAGCACCAGGCGCACGGCGCCGCGCAACGCGCCTTGGCGCACGCGCACGAAACCGATGCCCGCGCAGACACCGATCAGCAGGCTCATCGTCAGCGAGACGACCAGACCCGGCGGCACCGCCTGCCCGCGCAGCTGCGGCCATGCCAGCACCAGCGCGACCACCAGCGTGGCGGGGATGGTCACCGCCAGGAACAGCAGCAGCAGCTGGATCACCCGCGCGTTGCGCCGGTCCACCTCGTCGGTGAGCGGCGCCCGGCCGAGCCAGGTCCAGAACGATTTCACCATGCTGCCTCGCCCTGGGCCCGGTTCAGTGAGATTTCGATGATGATCCTGCGAGAACTTGCAGGTGACAAGCCGATGACGGCCGGCCTAAGTTCGCGCTACGGAATGCGCCCGGGGACGACGGCGCGACTCCCAGACCCCTCCCGACCGAAGCGGAGGCGCTTGCGCGCCGCCGACGTCACCTTCTGCCTCGCCGTTTCACGTAGCCAGAGATCGCCATGAACGAATGCACTGCCATGCGCGGCACCGCCGCCCGCCATCCGACCCGTCGCAGCGTTGCCGGCACCACGCCCGTCCGCGCCCGCAACCTGCTGGCGCTGGCCTGCGCGCTGTGCCTGGCCACGCCGGCCATGGCGCAGGCCGCCGGCGCCGCGGCGACGGTGCCGGCCACGACCGCGCCCGCCGCGCAGGCCGCGGCGGCGACCGACGCGGCACCGGCGGACGCCAGCAGCGCCGACTTCTATCTGCAGGCCACCGGCAGCGACAGCAGCGACGCCGGCGCCTACGCCGACGGCGAAGAGGCGCTGGCGGCGGGCGAAGCCGCCTCGGCGGTCGGCACCGGCACCGTCGCGCTCGGCGCCGGCGCGGTCAGCTACGCCAGTCACGCGCTGGCGGTCGGCCACAATAGCCTGGCCACCGAGATCTCCACCACCGCGATCGGCGGCATGCTCGACGTGGATTACTCGTACCTGTCCGGCGGCGTGGTGATCCTGCAGCAGACCTCCGCCACCGGCGTGGCCGCGACCGCGCTGGGCGCCGGCGCCCAGGCCGGCGGCACGTACAACGTGGCCGCCGGTGCCGGCGCGATCGCCAGCGACCGCTCCAGCGTCGCCGTCGGCGGCATCGTCGACGTGGGCCTGGATGGCTTCGGCTCGGAAGGAATGCAGCTGCAGGCCACCCAGGCCACCGGTCCGCTGTCCACCGCGCTGGGCGGCGGCGCGCTGGCCACCGCCTACAACGCGACCGCGGTCGGCGCGCTGGCCGAGGCCAGTTCCCAGCGGACGGTGGCCGTGGGCTCCACCGCCTTGGCCAACCAGTACGCCGCGGTGGCCGTGGGCGCGCAGAGCCAGGCTATCGCCGAATGGGCGAGCGCCTTCGGCAACGGCGCGCGTGCCTGGGGCGCCAACAGCGTGGCCGTCGGCGCCAGTGCGTTCGCGCAGAACGACTCCGGCACCGCGATCGGGCCGGCGGCGTTCGCCGGCGGTGTCGGCGCCACCGCGCTCGGCAACGGCTCCTGGGCCGGCGGCACCCGCAGCCTGGCCCTCGGCGGGGGCATGGTGTGGAACGGCGAATTCTTCCGCGACACCCCGGTGCTGTTCTACGACAGCATCGCCGTAGGCACCGGCGCGGACGTGTTCGGTGATCAGTCGATCGCGATCGGCCCCGGCGCCCGCGTCGGCAATTCCCAGTTCGTCAACGACCAGACCACCATCACCAACCGCAGCGTGGCGCTGGGCGCCGGCTCGGTCACCGAACGCGACAACACCGTGTCGATCGGCGCGGCGGGCAGCGAACGCCAGCTCACCAACCTGGCCGCCGGCACCCATGACACCGATGCGGTCAACCTGGCGCAGCTGCGCAACGTCGCCGCCGCGTTCGGCGCCGGCAGCGTGGTCGATGCCAACGGCAATCTGATCGGCGGCAACTATCTGGTGCAGGGCACGCACTACACCGACCTGGGCTCGGCGCTGGGGGCGATCGATACCGCGCTGACCGGATTCGATACGCGCATCACCACCCTGGCCAGTTCCGGTGACGGCGGTCGTGGCGTCAGCATCGGCGACGGCGCCATGGCGGCGCCCAGCACCGGCGCCGGCACCAATGCCGTGGCGGTCGGTTCCGGCGCCACCGCCAATGGCGACAACGGCCTGGCGCTGGGCGCCGATTCGCTGGCCTACGGCCCCAACGACACCGCGATCGGCGCCAACGCCAAGGTCAACGCCGACGGCAGCACCGCGGTCGGCGCCAACGCGCGCGTCGCCGCGGTCGCGACCAACGCGGTGGCGTTGGGCGAGAGCGCCAGCGTCAGTTCCGCGTCCGGCACCGCGCTCGGCCAGGGCGCGTCGGTCACCGCCAACAATGCGGTCGCCCTGGGCCAGGGCTCGGTCGCCGACCGTGCCAACACCGTGTCGGTCGGCAGCGCCGGCAACGAACGCCAGGTCAGCAACGTCGCCGCCGGCAGCGCCGGCACCGATGCGGCCAACGTGGCGCAGATGCGTGCCGGCGACAGCGCCACCCTGAGCAGCGCCAATGCCTACACCAACACCCGCATCACCGCGCTGGACGACAGCTTCGAGCAACTGCGTACCGACACCGAACATCGCCTGGACGGCATGGACCGGCGCATGGACAAGCTGGGCGCGATGAGCGCGGCGATGCTCAACATGGCGGTCAACGCCGCCGGCACGCAGAGCCCGCGCGGGCGCGTGTCGGTCGGCGCCGGCTTCCAGGGCGGCCAGCAGGCGCTGTCGATCGGCTATGCCAAGAAGATCGGCGCACGCGCGTCCTTCAGCCTGGGCGGCGCCTTCAGCAGCGGCGAATCCTCCGCCGGCATCGGCGTGGGCGTGGACCTGTGACCCGCCGCGGCGCCGCGCGCGCCGCGACTCTTTCCCTACCCCTCTTCATTTCTAGGATCTGCAGATGACGTCCTCCAACACGCTCGCCGCCGCGCTCGCCGCTGTCCTGTTCGCCGGTGCCGCGCAGGCGGCTTCTCCCACCATCGGCCTGGGCGGCGTACGCGGCCCGACGCCGCAGGCGGCCACCGCCAACGACCTAGGCCAGCGCTTCATCGTCAAGACCCGCGAGGGCGGCACCCAGGCGCGCAGCCTGCTGGCCACCACCCTCAGCAGCGCGGTCGCGCGCAGCGGCATGCAGCGCGCCAAGAGCGCCAGCGCCGGCGTGCCGGCGCGCAGCGCGGTCAGCGCCACCGTGCTGCGCGACATGGCGGTGCCGGGCTGGCACGTGGTGCAGACCTCGCGCCACCTCAGCGACAGCGAGCGCAGCGCCTTCATCAACGAACTGAAGGCCGACCCGTCGGTGGTGTCGGTACAGGTCGACCGCCTGTACCGGCGCCTGGACGAGGCCAGCGTGCGCCTGCCGGCCGCCATCGCGGCTGCCGCCTCCACCACGCCCAACGATCCGGCCTACGCCCAGCTGCAGTGGAACTTCCACGACCCGGTCGGCGGGGTCAATGCCGAACAGGGCTGGACCCGCTCCACCGGCCAGGGCGTGGTGGTGGCGGTGGTCGACACCGGCGTGGTCAAGGACAACCCCGACCTGGCCGCCAACCTGCTGCCCGGCTACGACATGATCACCGACCACCGCGTCTCGCGCCGCGACAGCGACGGCCGCGTGCCCGGCGGCTACGATCTGGGCGACTGGGTCGAGGCCGACTACTGCACCGCGCTCGGCGCATCCGGCAACGCCCCGGAGCCGAGCTCCTGGCACGGCAGCCATGTCTCCGGCACCATCGCCCAGGTCACCAACAACAACCTGGCCACCGCCGGCCTGGCGTACGGCGCCAAGGTCGTCCCGGTGCGCGTGCTCGGTTCCTGCGGCGGTTTCGGCAGCGACATCGCCGACGGCATGCTGTGGGCCGCGGGCCTGCCGGTCGCCGGCCTGCCGACCAATCCGAATCCGGCCGAGGTGATCAACATGAGCCTGGGCAGCGGCGGCCCGGATACCTGCCCGCAGATCTACCAGGACGCGATCGACCAGATCAACGCCAAGGGCACGATCATCGTGGTCGCCGCCGGCAATTCCAACGCCAACGCCGCCACCTACACCATGTCCTCCTGCAACGGCGTGATCAGCGTCGGCGCCACGCGCGTCAACGGCGGCCGCGCCAGCTACTCCAACTACGGCACCCGCGTGGACATCGCCGCGCCGGGCGGCGGCGGCGACGTCGACGGCAATCCGAACGGCTACATCTTCCAGGTGCTCAACGGCGGCACGCAGGGCCCGACCGGCGATTGGCAGATCGGCGGCATGGCCGGCACCTCGATGGCGTCCCCGCACGTGGCCGCGGCGGTGGCGATGGTGCAGAGCGTGGCCACGACCCCGTTCACCTGGAGCGGCATGCGCGACCTGCTGCGCGCCAGCGCGCGGCCGTTCCCGGTGGCGATCGCCACCACCACGCCGATCGGCGCCGGCATCCTGGACGTGGACATGCTGCTGCAGCTGGCGACCACGCCGCCCTGCCAGCCGTCGGACAGCAGCTGCGTGCCGCCGACCAAGACCTTGACCAACAAGGTCGAGATGCGCGGTCTCGGCAGCCAGGGTGGCGACGCGCTGTACAGCTTCCAGGCCACCGCCGGCACGGCGGTCACCTTCATGACCTTCGGCGGCAACGGCAACGTGGCGCTCTACGCCGCGGCCGGCAGGGTGCCGACCAGCAGCAGCTACGACGCGCGCTCGGTACGCGCCGGGACCACGCAGACCATCCGCATCACCCCGTCCAGCGCGGGCACCTACTACGTGCGCCTGAGCGGCAGCTACAGCGGTCTGACCCTGGTGGCGCGGCAGTAGGCCGCACGCGGCGGTCCGCGGCGGCGCCGTTCGCCGCCGCACCGGCGCGCGCGGGAGAACCTCTCCTCCCGCGCGCGTTTCCCAGGCAGCAGCGCTTTGCCCGCCGTCCGGCGGGCTTTTTTGCGCTGAATTCGCAGCGAGATGCGGGGAGCGGGAGCTGCGCGGCCATGCCCCGTGCGATCAGTCGCGGCCTTCGCCGCGTCGCTCAGGGATCCGTGTCGCTCAGCGGAACACCGGAATCGTTCCCGACGCGGTACGCCGGTTGCCGGCATCCCGCATCAAGCGGCCCAACTCGGCGATGCGGCGCTCGCCCTTTTCCAGGGCCTGCATCGAGGTATGCACCGAGTAATTGCCCATGTACAGATCGTACGGATGCGGCACCGCCGAGGCGAGCACGAACACGGCATCCCGATCGCCGGAGGCTTCGAGGGTGATGGGCGCTTCGCCCTCGGCGAACACCACCATTTCGCCGGCGTCGACGGGTGCGCCGGCTTGGAGCTTGCCCTTGGCGAGCGCCAACCAGCCAACGCGGTGCCCGGCCGGCGGTTGGTAGGTCCAGCGTTCGCCGGGACGCAGGGTGACAAGCAGGTAATTGATGCCCTGCGGCGCCGGAACCGGACTTTGCGCGCCGTCGTAGCGACCGACGATCACGCGCGCCGGGCCGACTTGCGGGATGTGCTCGGCCTCGATGTAGCGGCTGTCCGGCTCGCCATTCTCGAGTTCGGCGGGCAAGGCCAGCCAGAGCTGAAAGCCCTGGAGACGCGGCGTGTCGGCCGCCGACAGTTCCTTGCCGTGCCAGATACCGTTGCCGGCGCACGTCCATTCCACGCCACCGTAGTGGAGCGTACCGGCGCTGCCACTGATCGGGTCCTCATAGCGCAAGGCGCCTTCGACCGGCACCGTCACGGTGGCGATGCCGGAGTGCGGGTGCAGCGGCATGTTCGCCATCGCCTGCATGGTGTCGCGGGTGGCCTCGATCAGATCGAGAAACACGAAAGGCTTCAGCACGCGGCCCAGATCGGAAGGACTCATCAAGCGGACGATCGGGCCGCCGCCGTGGCCGCGCGTGCGGTGCACGATGTTCCGCGCCATGGTCGCGGCTGCGCTGGAAAGGATTGCGTTCATCAGTGGGGATCTCCGACTTGAGTGTGGACCTGGACTACACGCCAAGCGCCTTGCGATATTGGGGAACGAGCATGTGCCCGGATTTCGCCATCCGCACGAAGGCCGGCCAGCGCACGACGCCCACGCCCGGCAGATGCACGACGCCGTGGCGGCTGCCGAGGGTCACGGCCATCTTGGGATTGCCCGTCTGCGGCTTGTACGCCTTGAGCTTCAGGGTGGCCTTGCCGTCGGCCAGCAAGGCGCGAATGTTGTGCGCGGCAGTCTTGACGTGGCCGTTGATGTGCCAGGCCATCTTGTTTTCGTCCAGGTCGGTGATGTCGCCCAGAGCGAATACGGTTTCAAGACCGGCCACGCGCAATTCGGGCGTGACGCGGATGCGGCCGGCGGCATTGAGCGCGGATGCGAAATGCGCCTGCATGTAGCCGGTGTTCGGCCTGCCGCCGATGCACCAGATCAGCAGGTCGTAGGCGATGCTGCGGCCACGGTTGGTGTGGGCTTCACCTCCGGCGGCAAACGCGTCGGTGCCGGTGCCGAGGTTGTCGAAGCGTTCGTCGGCCAGAATGGTGACGCCACGCTTTCGCAGGAACGCGGTGGCATAGCCCGCCGCCGCTTCCGACGTGCCCGACAGCAGGCGCGGGCCGGCTTCCAGGATCGTGAGCTGCTTGTCCGGGTAGCGCTCGACGATCTCGCCCGCCAACTCGACGCCGATCGGGCCGCCGCCAACGATGACGATGCGCCGCGCCTCGACGATACGGCGCTGATACCGCCGATAGAACTCCCTGCGCTCGCTGACCGAGGTGCCGCCGACGGCGCGCACCAGCGCATTGGAAAATACGCTTCCAGTCGCCAGCACGGTGATGTCGCCCGTCAGCCGTTGCTCTTGCCCGTCCTGCAACCGAACGCTGCCGCCATCCTGGCGCAGTTCGGTCAGCGCACCGCGAACATGCTCGACGCCGGGCAACGCTTGGGCGAACGGAATGATCGCGCTATCGCCAAAATCGGGATCGACCACGCTGCGCGGAGCAGCCATCGGGATCTCGAAGTATTCGTTGGGATCGACCAACACGACGCGCAATCGCGATGACAGGGCCTTGGCAAGCAAGGCACCGGCCATCCCGCCGCCGTGGATGACAATCTGCGGATTGGTTTGGGTGCTGGACATGGGGCTTTCTCGCATTGTCGGCATCAGGCGGCCAGCTGCTCGGCTTCGGCTACCGCTGCGTCGATGGCGGCGGCGCGGCGTTCCGGGCTGATCGCCAAGCCTTCGGCCCGGACAAAGCTGATGTCGGTGATGCCGAGGAAACCGAAGAAGCCACGCAGGTAGGTTTCCTGATGATCGAGGAAGGCGTGCGGCGTGCCTTCGCCGTACAGGCCGCCGCGGGTGGACGCGACAATGACGCGCTTGCCCTTGGCAAGTCCTTCCGCACCGTTTTCCGTATAGCGGAAGGTCTTGCCGGGCACGGCGAGCCGGTCGAGCCAGGCACGGAGCTGGGTGGGAAGCGCGAAGTTGTACATGGGCGCACCGACGACGAGGGTGTCGGCGGCCAGAAAGTCGTTCAGGAGCTTCGCGTTGCGGGCGACGGCCTGCCTCGCGTCGTCGCCTTGCGGTTCGACGCCCTGAACCGCCAAGAACTCTGCGCTGGAAAGATGGCCGACCTGCTCGGCGGCAAGATCGATATGGATGACCCGGGTTCCCGGTTTGGCCGCGGCCAACCGCTTGACGATCGCCGCCGTGAGCTGGCGGCTGACCGACTGTTCGTTGAGGATGCTGGCATCGATATGGAGGAGCGTCATGGCCAAGCCCTGGTATAAAATTGTGACCCTGGCTAGCAATGTAACCACGCCCTCGAACGCGGGCAATAAGGCACATCAAGGGAACTCGGTGCTATGAATGTGACTAACGCGCTCCATGATCTGCACAGCACGGACTGCCACAAGGTCAGTCAGGTGCTGGCGCGCGTCGGAGAGAAATGGAGCATCCTCATCATCATGCTCCTAGCCGGAGGCCCACACCGTTTCACCGAGATCAAGCGGGCGATCAACGGCATCTCGCAGCGAATGCTCACGCTGTGCCTGCGCGGCCTGGAACGCGACGGCCTGATCAAGCGAACGGTCATCGCCGTCATGCCGCCGCATGTCGAATACGAACTGACGCCACTCGGCCAGTCGCTCACCGAACCCGTCATCGCGTTGGGAAGCTGGGCCAATCGCCATATCGCGGACATCGATGCCGCCCGGGAAGCATTCGACGCAAGAGAGGTCCCGCAAGGCCACAGCAAAGCGAAGTAAGAAGTAAGTGGCCGGTTGCGCAGCAGCGACGCTTCCGAAGCGACGCTGCACCATGCACGCGCAGCAGCGGCGCGAGCCGCTCGGACCGAGGACAGCCCGCTAACGGCTCTCGCGCAGGAACCGCGCCATCGACGACACTCCCGGCAGCGCCGGCTGGAACTGGCCGGCGACGTCGACGAAGCCGCGCATCACCGCGATCTCGCGCGGCGGGCGGTTCAAGGTGTCGCGCAGGTCCGGGTCGGCCCCGGCGCGCAACAGGCGCTGCACCAGCAGCGGCAGGCCGTGCAGCGCGGCCAGGTGCAGCGGGCCGAAGCCGCGCGGATCCTGCACGTCCAGGCTCACGTCCTCGTCGAGCAGGCGCTCCACCCCGGCCAGCACCACCGGCTCTTCGCAGGCGGTGCCCGGTTCGGCGCGCGCGCCGAGCAGCAGCAGCAGCGGCGTGACCCCGCCGGCAGCGCTGCGGTCGGCTTCGGCGCCGGCCAGCAGCAAGGTGTCCAGCAGCGCCAGCAGGCGCGACTTGTCGCGCGCGGTGAAGCCGTACAGCGCGGCGCAGTGCAGCGGCGCCAGCTGCTGCGCGTCGCCGGCATGCACGTCGGCGCCGGCCGCCAGCAGGCGCGCGGCGATGTCCGGCAGGCCCAGCGCGCAGGCCAGCATCAGCACGGTGACGCCGCCGGGCAGGCGGTGTTCGATCTGCGCGCCGGCGGCCAGCAGCGCGGCGACGATCTCGGTCTGGCGCATGCTCACCGCCGCCGACAACGGCGTGGCGCCGCTGCCCGCGGCGTGCTGCAGGTTGGCGCCGCGCGCCAGCAGCAGGTCCACCGCCGCGGCATGGCCGCCGCCGGCGGCGCGCAGCAGCGCGGTGCAGCCCTGCGCGTCGATCGCGTCCACCGGCAGGCCCAGGTCGATCAGGCGGCGGATCGCGTCGGCGTCGCCGACCATCGCCGCGGCCGGCAGGTCGGCCTCGCGCAGCGGGCGCCGCGGCAACGGCCAGATCCGCCAGTCCAGCCAGTCGGCCAGGTCGCGGCGGCCGCTGGCCAGGGCCACGCCCAGCGGAGTCTGCCCGTCGGCGGCGCGCGCCTCCGGCGAGGCGCCCTGCTGGATCAGCAGTTTCAGCGAGGCCTCGCGGCCCAGCGCGGCGGCCAGGTGCAGCGCGGTCATGCCGTGGCTGTCGCGCGCCTCGCGGTCGGCGCCGCGTTCGAGCAGTTGCAGTTGCAGCCGCAGCCAGCCCAGTCGCACCGCCAGCGCCAGCGGCGGATCGCCGGCCGGCGACGGCGCGAACGGGTCGGCGCCGCGTTCGAGCAATTCCAGCGCGAACTGCTCCAGCGCGCGCGAGGCGTGGTCGTGCTGGGCGCAGGCGGCGAGCAGCCGGGTCAGGCCGCCACGGCCGGCCGGCGACACGCCCTGGCGCAGCATCGCCTGCAGGCTGGGCACCGCTTCCACGCCGCGCGAGAGCAGCGCGAACATCGGCGTGTCGCCGCAGGCATCGAGCACTTCCGGCGCGGCGCCATGCGCCAGCAGCCACTCCACCGCCTGCGGGTTCAGCGCCAGGTGCGGATCGTGCAGCAGCGCGCCCAGTTCTTCGGCCGCGCACAGCCGCGCCAGCGCCGCCAGGCCGTCGCGCTGGCCCAGTTGCAGGCCTTCGCGCAGCAGTTCCAGCGGCGGCCGGTCCGGCAGGCTGACGCTGCCGACCTCGCCCTGGCCGTCGCTGACCGCGGCCGGCAACGGATAGTCGGGGTCCAGCGCGGACACGATCGCCCAGCGCCCGGCCTCGGCGGCCAGATCGACCGCGCGGCGGCCGCTGTGGTCCGGCTGCGCGGCCGCGATGCCCAGCTCCAGCAGGCGCCGGATCAGGCCTGGCGATACCTGGTCGGCGGTACAGGCCAGCAGCACCGCGTTGCGGCCGTCGCCGTCGACCGCGCCGAGGTCGGGCTTGTGCGGCAGCAGGTGTTCGAGCACCGCGACGCGGCCATGCCGCGCGGCTTCCAGCCACGGCGTGCGGCCCAGGGCGTCGCGCGCCTCCAGGTTGGCGCCGGCGCCGAGCAGCGCATCGACGATCTCCACATGCCCGGCCTGCGCCGCCTCGTGCAAGGCGCTGCGGCGCTGGCGGTCGCGCGCATCGACCCGCGCCTTGTGCTTGAGCAGCATCTGCACGCCGGCCGGATCGTCTTCCTCGGTGCCGGCCGCGGCCAGCAGCACCGGGCTGCCCTCGGCCGGTTCCGGCTTGGCGCCGCGCTCGAGCAGGAACTTGCCCATGCGCCAGTTGCCGACGTGGCAGGCCACCGCCAGCGGGGTCAGCCCGTCGCGGTTCAGCGCGTCCAGCTCGGCCGCGGCATCGCGCAGCAAGGCCGCCACGCCCGGATCGGAACTGCGCGCGGCATGGTGCAGCGGGGTGTTGCCGTCGCTGTCGCTGGCGCGCGGATCGGCGCCGTTGGCGAGCAGGGTCATCACCGCTTCGGGACGGCCGTGCCAGCTGTCGCGGGTGGCGGCCAGCAGCGGGGTCATGCCCAGGTGCGGCTGGTTGACGTCCACCCCGCGCACGATCAGTTCGCGCAGCAGGCGCAGGTCCGGCAGCACCGCGGCCAGCACCGGCAGGCTGCGCTGGTCGCGCCAATCCGGCGCCGGCAGCGCGTGCGGGTCGGCGCCGGACTGCAACAACTGCAATGCGCGGTCCACGCGGCCGCCGCGCGCGGCGGCGTACAGCGCCTCGTGCAATTCGTCCGCCGCCGGCGCCGCTTCGTCCTCGCGCGGTGCGGCATTGGCGCTCAGTTCGGCGAACAGGTCCGCCGAGGTGGCCCGCATCGGCAGCGCCTGCGGCGGCGCCACGCGCTGCAGCAGCGCATGCAGCAGCGGCGACAGCAGCGCATAGGCCAGCGCCAGCGGCCAGCGCGCCGCGGGGGCCAGCAGTTCGGGCCAGGCCAGCAGTACCCCGACCCCGGCCAGCAGCAACACCAGCGCCGCCACCGCCAGCCCGCGCCAGGCCTGCACGTCCTGCTGCGCCAGCGCATGCCAGCGCGCGCCCAGCGCGCCGCCTTCGCATTCGCTGCCGTGCCACAGCGGCCAGGTGCGCCACAGCCCGAGCAGCGCCGCGCTGGCGGCCACGCTCAGCGCCAGCGCCGCGGCCAGGCTGCCGCTGTCGCGCAGCGCCGCCAGCGGCCAGGCCACCAGCAGCGCGACTAAGCCGAGTCCGCCGGCCCACAGCGCCAGCAGCGGCAGCAGGTCGCGGCCCAGCGCCTGCGCGCTGGCCGGCCGCGGCCGGCTGCCGCGCGACCAGGACAGCGCCAGCGCGAACGCCGGCTGCGCCAGCCACGCGCCCAGCGCCGCGGCCAGCGGGCCGAACCCGGCGACCAGCGCCAGCAGCGCGCCCAGCGCGGCGGCGATCCAGGGAGCGCGCGCGCGGAAGGGGGATTCAGTCATCGTGTCGATCGGTCCGGCCGTCGGGCAGCGGCGGCAATTGCAGATGGAAGCCGCAGCCGGCCAGGTTCGCGCGTACCGCCGCGGGGTCGGCCCGGGCCAGGGTGCGCCCGGCGGTCAACGCCACGTCCAGCACGAACACCAGCGGCTGCAACGACGCCAGCAGCGGTTGCGGCAGACAGCCGAAGTCGTCGCGCGTGGCGAGGTAGAGATAGGTGTCCGGCTTGCGTTGGCTTTTGTAGACGTAGGCTTGCATGCCCGTGGCGTGCGCCTGGCGTGGAAAGGCAAGCGATTGTGGAGGAAATGCGCCAGCGGCGAAAGCGCGCGCGCCGCGCTGCATTTAGAAATGCACGCGCCGTGCCCGTTCACATTCGGCGTGGCGCGCGCTTCACGGCGTTGCGGACCGCGCCGATATACTCCTGCGACTCGTCCTTTACGGAATATCGCGTGACCGAAGCGTCCCCGTCGCCCCGCATGGCACCCGTCGCAATTCGTGCGTACACCGCGACCACCGCGCTCGGCAGCGGATTGCAGGCTCAGGCCACGGCCTTGCGCGACAGCCGCAGCGGCCTGCGCCGCAACGATTTCGGCGCACAGCCGCTGCCGTGCTGGATCGGCCGCGTGGACGCGCTGGAAACGCTGCCGCTGCCGCCGGCGCTGGCCGCATGGGACTGCCGCAACAACCGCCTGGCCTGGCTGGCGCTGCAGCAGGACGGGCTGCGCGAAGCGGTCGCCGCCGCCGTACAGCGCCATGGCGCCGAGCGCGTGGCGGTGGTGATGGGCACCTCCACCTCCAGCATCGGCGCCAGCGAAGAGGCCTATACCCGGCTCGAACAGGACGCCGAGGGCGCGCGGTTCCCCGCCGACCTGGAGCGGCCGATCGTGCACACGCCGCATTCGCTGGGCGATTTCGTGCGCGCCGCCACCGGCCTGCGCGGACCGTGCATCACCGTCGCCACCGCGTGTTCCTCCAGCGCCAAGGTGTTCGCGCAGGCGGCGCGGCTGATCGCCGCCGGGGTGGTGGATGCGGCGCTGGTCGGCGGCGTGGACACGCTGTGCGGCAGCGTGCTGTTCGGCTTCAACGCGCTGCAGCTGGTGTCGCCGGAGCTGTGCCGGCCGTTCGACGTGCGCCGGATCGGGCTGTCGCTGGGCGAAGCCGGCGGCTATGCACTGCTGGAGCGCACCGATGCCGCCGGCGCGCCGCCGGCGCTGGCGCTGCTGTGCGGCTATGGCGAATCCAGCGACGCGCACCACATGTCCGCGCCGCACCCGCAGGGCCTGGGCGCGCGCCTGGCGATGGCCGGCGCGCTGCAGCGCGCCGGCGTGGACGCTGCCGAGATCGGCTACCTGAACCTGCACGGCACCGCCACCCCGGCCAACGACAGCATCGAGGCCGCCGCCGTCGCCGCGCTGTTCCCGGCCACGCTGCATGCCAGTTCGACCAAGGCCTGGACCGGGCATACGCTGGGCGCGGCCGGTATCGTCGAGTCGGTGTTCGCGCTGCTGGCGCTGCGCGACGGCCTGCTTCCCGGCACGCTCAACAGCGAGCAGCCCGATCCCGACTGCGGCCCGCAGATCCGCTTCGCCAATGCCCACGCACAGGTCCGTTACGCGATGAACAATTCCTTCGGCTTCGGCGGCAACAACTGCTCGCTGCTGTTCGGCCGCGCATGAGCACGCCGATGTTGACCGCGACGATCGAAGGCATCGGTTTCTGGACCGCGGGCCTGCCCAGTTGGGCGGCCGCGCGCGCGTTCGCCGCCGGCAGCGGCGGCCTCGTCGAGACGCCGGCGCGGCCGGCCTCGCAACTGCTGGCGCCCAACGAGCGGCGCCGCGCGCCGGACACGGTGGCGGTGTCGCTGGAAGTGGCGCTGGCCGCGTGCCAGGACGCCGGCCGCGATCCGGCCACGTTGCCGTCGGTGTTCACCTCCACCCACGGCGATCTGGCGATCACCGACTACATGTGCACCACCCTGGCCAGCGATCCGCTGGCGATCTCGCCGACCAAATTCCACAACTCGGTGCACAACGCCGCCGCCGGCTACTGGACCATCGGCGCCGGCGCCACCGCCGCGGCGACCGCGCTCAGCGCGCACCACGCCAGCTTCGCGCAGGGCCTGCTGGAAGCGCTGGCGCAGCTGGCGGCCGGCGAGCCGGCGGTGCTGCTGGCCGGCTACGACAGCCGCTCGACCGGCCCGCTCGGCCGCATCTCGCACAGCGAGGGCCTGCTCGGCGGCGCGCTGGTGCTCGGCGCCGCGGCGCTGCCCGGCAAGCCGCGCCTGCACGCGCGCCTGGCCGATGGCGACGCCGTCGCCGGCAGCGGCGCGCTGGCGCGGCATGCCGCCGGCAACGCGATGGCGCCGATGCTGGCGCTGTTCGACGCGCTGGCCGCCGGCGCCGCCAGCTGCACGCTGGATGCCGGTGGCGGCCGCTGCCTGCAGCTGGAGTTGCAGGCGTGAGCCGGACCGCGCTGAGCGCCGCCGATGCCGCGATCCTGATCCCGGCGCTGAACGAATCGCTGCGCATCCGCGAAGTGGTCAGCGACGCGCTGGCGCACTGCCCGCGGGTGATCGTGGTCGACGATGGCTCCGACGACGGCACCAGCGACTGCATCGCCGACCTGCCGGTGACCCTGATCCGCCATCCGCAGCGGCGCGGCAAGGGCGCCGCGCTGCGCAGCGGCTTCGCCGAAGCGCAACGCCAGGGCGCGCGCGCGGTGATGACCATGGACGGCGACGGCCAGCACAGCGCCGCCGATTTCCCGCGCCTGCTGGCCGCGGCCAATCGCCATCCCGGCTGCGTGATCGTCGGCGCGCGCCTGCGCAAGCGCGCCAGCCAGCCGACCATCCGCCGCATCGGCAACGACTTCGGCGACTGGGGCATCGCCTGGGGCTGCGGCTTCCGCCTGGTCGACAGCCAGAGCGGGCAGCGCCTGTATCCGCAGGCGGTGTACACCCTGCCGAACGTGCCCGGCGAGGGCTTCGTGTTCGAGGCGCAACTGTTGATCTCCGCCGCGCGCCAGGCCGGCGCGCGCGTGGTCGCGGTGCCGATCGAAACCCGCTACGCCAACCAGACGCCGGGCAGCTTCCGCAAGAGCCATTTCCGCCTGGTGCGCGATCTGTGGAAGATCACCTCGCACGTGATCGCGCAGGTCTGGCAGTACGGCCACGTGGTGCGCGAATACCGCCGCGCCCGCGCCAACCCGGTGCTGATCGACGACGCGGCCGGCGAGTTCGCGTCCAAGCCCCCCCCTTTCGGCAAGGAAGAAACGACATGAGCGAACGGCATGCGGATGTGATCATCGCCGGCGGCGGCCTGGCCGGGCTGACCCTGGCCCTGCAGCTGCGCCAGCGCGATCGGCAGCTGCGCATCAGCGTGCTGGAACGGCGCGCGCACCCGGTGCGCGAGGCCGCGTTCAAGGTCGGCGAGTCGTCGGTGGAGATCGGAGCGCACTACTTCGCCGACGTGCTGGGCCTGCGCGAGCACCTGGACCGCGAGCAGATCCGCAAGTTCGGCTTCCGCTTCTTCTTCTCCGACGGGCGCGCGGACATCGACCAGTGCACCGAACTGGGGGTGAGCCGGTTGCTGCCGACGCCGTCGTGGCAGATCGACCGCGGCCGCTTCGAGAATTTCCTCGGCGAACGCGCGCGTGCGCTGGACATCGACTTCATCGACGGCTGCACGGTGCGCGGCATCGACCTGGCCGACGACGACGCCGACCACCAGGTGCGCTACGAGCGCGACGGCGAAGCGGCGACGCTGCGCGCGCGCTGGGTGGTGGATGCCAGCGGCCGTGCCGGCCTGCTCAAGCGCAAGCTGGGCCTGGCCCAGGACAACGCGCACAACGCCAACGCGGTGTGGTGGCGGGTGGACGGGCTGGTGGATCCCAATGCCTGGTCGCAGGACAGCGCGTGGCTGCAGCGCTGCACGCCGCCGGACCGCTGGCGCTCGACCAACCACATGTGCGGGCCGGGCTACTGGTTCTGGCTGATTCCGCTGTCCTCCGGCGCGCATTCGCTGGGCATCGTCTGCGATGCGGCGATGCATCCGCTGGAGACGATGAACACGCACGAAAAAGCGATGGCCTGGCTGCACACGCACCAGCCGCAGGTCGCGCGCACGCTCGAACAGAGCCAGCACACGCTGCAGGACTTCCTGTTCCTGCGCAAGTTCTCCTATGGCTGCAAGCAGGTGTTCTCGGCGCAGCGCTGGGCGCTGACCGGCGAGGCCGGGGTGTTCCTGGATCCGTTCTATTCGCCGGGCAGCGACTTCATCGCCATCTCCAACACCTACATCTGCGAACTGATCGGACTCGACCGCGCCGGCCGCAGCATCGCGCCCTACGCCGAGCTGTACCAGCAGCTGTATTTCTCGTTCTACGAGAACACCCTGACCCTGTACCAGGACCAGTACCCGCTGTTCGGCGACGCGCAGGTGATGCCGGTCAAGGTGATCTGGGACTACACCTACTACTGGGCGCTGCTGGCGCCGCTGTACTTCTCCGACCGCATCGCCGATCTGCCCATGCTGGGCCGGCTGCGGCCGGACTTCGGTCGCGCGCGCGAACTCAACCTGGGCATGCAGGCGCTGTTGCGCGACTGGGGCCGGCACAACGACGCGCACGGCCGTCCGCAAGCCGATGGCCGGCTGCTCGACCAATACCTGATCGGCTGGTTCCACCAGCTCAACGCAGCACTGCGCGAGGTGCTGGACGACGCAGCCTTCCTGGCGCGCCTGCGCGGCAATGTCGCGCGGATGGGCTGGCTGGCGCGCGAAGTGCTGAGCCAGGCGCGCGCGCAGCATCCGCAGATCGACGACCACGGCCTGGACGCGCTGCTCGCCGACATGCTGGAAGGCGAGAGCTCGCTGGCCGATACCTGGTACGCGCGCGCCGCGTGAGCGGCGGCGGCGACGCACGCAACGCCGCTCGGGTTCACTGCAACGCTTGCGCTCCATCCTCCGCGTGCCCGTCGTCCGGTTCCGGCGACGTTGCCTCGCTGCCGAAACGGTCGAACACGTCCGGATCGAACAGGCTGGCATTGGCGATATCGCCGGTGGAGATCACCTTCGCCGCCGGCAGCTCGGACCCGGAGAAGATGTCCTCGGTATAGTTTTCGGTCACCACCACGCGCAATGTCTGCGCATCGCGGTAGCCGCTCCACACCGGGATCAGGCGCAGGTACGGGGAGGCGTCGGCGCGCAGCGGCGGAATCCATTCCAGCCAGCCGGCATAGACCTTGCGATCCTTCAGCGACAGCAGCACCGGCACTGGTGCGAGCAGGCCGTCGCTGGTCTCCAGCGCGTCCAGGCGGTCGGCCGGATGCGCATCCGCCCCGGTCGGTTGCGACGCCGCGCGCGGCGCCAGCAGGCGCGACAGCCAGCGGCCCAGGCGCAACGGCGGATGCCACAGCGTGCGCAGCGCCAGTTCGGCGACGAAGCCGCGGGTCCGCACCTGCTCCACGCGCAGCACACTGAGGAAGAACAAGCGCTCCAGGCTGTTGTAGGTGCCGGTGCCGTACAGCCACAGCGCCGCTTCGTCGCGCGGCCAGAACCAGTTGATCCACACCCGCAGCGCCAGGCACAGCAGGAAGGCGAGCAAGGCGGTGCCGATGCCCGGATACGGCGCGACCAGATGCAGCGCCTGCCAGGCCTCGCGGCCCCATGCGGTCGCCATCAGCAGCACCGCCAGCACCCGCGCCGCCGCCAGCGCGACGATGCCGACCAGCGCCGACGCCATCAGCAGCTGCTCCTTGCCCTGGCGCGAGGCCCAGTAGGAGGTGATGAAGGTGAAGTTGACGAACAGGTAACCGCCGATCAGCGGCAACAGCAGTTGGTTGAAAGGCATTCCTTGCCCCTGCGGCTACTTGGCGCGCTTCGCCTCGACGCGGCCGCGGACCGTGCGCGCCACCTTGCTCACCGCCTGGCGCCCGGACTCGCTGTTGAAGAACGCCTGCAGGTCCACGCGCACGCCCGAGCCGGTGAACACGGCATAAGTCCGGTCCTTGAGCTCGGAAACGGTCGCGACCGTCCCGCCCGGGATCCGGCTGGGGCGCTTCTTGGTGGCAGGCACGGCGGACATGGCCCGACTATAGGCCCGCCCCGCCGCGATTCCAAGTGCCGCGGCGCGGGCCTCAGCCCATGCCGCCGTTGATGCCGATCACCTGGCCGTTGATGTAGCCGGCCGCGTCCGAGCACAGGAATCCGACCAGCGCGGCGACCTCGTCGGCCTTGCCGGGACGGCCGGCCGGCACCAGCTGCTTGATCGCCTCCGGCGCGAACGCCTCGCCGGCCATCGCGCCTTCGATCACCCCGGGCGCGACCACGTTGACGCTGATCCCGCGGCTGGCCATCTCCCGCGCCAGCGACTTGCTGGCGCCGTGCAGCGCGGCCTTGGCCGCGGCGTAATTGGTCTGCCCGCGATTGCCGAGCACCGCCGCCACCGACGACACGCTGACGATGCGGCCCCAGCGCGTGCGCGCCATCGGCAGCAGCAGCGGCTGGGTCACGTTGAAGAAACCGTGCAGCGACACGTCGATCACCTTGTGCCACTGCGCCGCGCGCATCCCGGCCATCGGCGCATCGTCGTGGATGCCGGCGTTGTTGACCACCACCTGGATCGCCCCGGCCTCCAGCAGCGTCGCCAGCGCCGCGGCGCTGGCATCGGCATCGGCCACGTCGAACGCCACCGCCTCGGCGCTGCCGCCGGCCACGGCGATCTCCTGCACCACCGCGGCGGCGCGCGCCAGGTTGCCGTTGGCGTGCACGATCACATGCAGCCCCTGCGCGGCCAATTGCCGGCAGATCGCACCGCCGAGATCGCCACTGCCGCCGGTGACCAGGGCGCGGCGCGGGGAAGAAGGCTGTGGCATCTGGAGGTCCTCGGACGGAATGGAAGCGGGGTCGCCATCCTAGCGATTCGTGGGCGCGGCACCAGCATGCGCGCCCCTTTGTAGGAGCGGCTTCAGCCGCGACAGGCACTGTCGGCAAAGCGTCGCGGCTGAAGCCGCTCCTACAAAAAAAGCAGCGCGGCGCTACGCCGCGCCCAGCATCACCGTTGCACGGCCTTCGGCCAGCAGCTGCGCGCCATGCACGATGCGGAAGCCGTATTGCTGGCTGTCCTCGGCCTGCAGCAGCACTTCGGCCTCGCATTCGAGCGCATCCGGCAGGTCGTCAAGATCGGCCACATGCAGTTGCACGCCGCGCAGCGCGACCAGCATGCCCGGGCGCACCGGCTTGCCGCTGGCGCGGCCGAGCAGGCCGCCGTGCACCGCCATCGCCTGCGCGCCGTATTCGCACAGGTGCAGCGCGCGCAGCCGGCCGCCGCTGCGCAGCGGGTGTTCGACGGCGCGGTGCGCATGGCTGCGCAACACGATGCGCTGCGCGTCCCAGGCCACCACCTCTTCCCACAGGCACATCAGCCCCTGATGCGGCACCAGCGCCGCGATCGCCTCGCGTCCGCGTGGAAGCTCGGTCATTGGCCGTCTCCTAATGCGCCGCGGACGCGGGCGCGTCGCTGGCGGTCTCGCGCGAAATCAGCAGCGCCAGCACGAAATTGAACAGCACGCCCAGCGCCACGGTGCTGCCGATCGCGCGCAGCACCGGGATGCTGGAGGCGGCCAGCAACGCGAACACCAGCAGCGTCATCAGGCTGCACACGATCAGCGCATGCAGGGTGCGCAGCTGGTCGGCGCGGTCGTCGCCGGCGTGGTCGAAGAACAACGCGTAGTCCAGGCCGAGGCCGGCCGCCAGGATCAGCGCGATCAGGTGGAACAGGTTCAGCTCGACCCCGCAGCCGCGCAGGATCGCCAGGATCAGCAGCGTGGTCAGCGCCATCGGCAGCAGCACGCGCACGATCCGGCGCGGTGTGCGCAGCGCGATCGCCACGGCCAGGGCAAGCAGCAACGCGGCGATGCCGAGCGCGGCGAGCACGCGCCCGCGGTAGGCGGCAACCAGCGATTCGGAGGCGTCCTTCAGGTCCATCAGCTGCGCGCCGCTGCCCCGCACGGCATCGGCCAGCAGCGCCGGATCGCGCAGGCCGGTCAGCGAGACCAGCGCGGTGGCGTGGTCGGCACGATCCAGCAACAAGCCATCGACCGTGGTCGCCAGCGGCGTGCCGCCCAGGTCGCGCGCGGTCAGCGGCGGCGCGCTGCGGGCCTGCTCCAGGTCGGCCAGGAACGGGGCGAAGGCGTCGGCGCGGAACGGCGTGGCGTCCACCGCGGCGGCGGTCAGCGCGCGCGCCTGCGCCGCATCCGGCAAGGTCGCCTGGCGCCGCCGCTGGGTCGCCGCGCTGGGCAGATAGCGCGCGGCCATGTCGTAGCCGGCCAGTTCGCCGCGCGCAACCAATGCATCCAGGCGCGGGCGCAGCCGTTCCGACGCGGCCAGCGCGGCATCGGCAGAGGCGGCGGGCAGGGCCAGCACGTAGCGCACGTCCGGCGCGCCCAGTTCCTTGCGCAGATGCGCGTCGCGGGCCAGGCCATCGGCCGGCACCGGGGTCAGCTTGGACAGGTCGTTCTGCCAGAACGGGCCCGGCGCGAACGCGATCACCGCCGCCGCGAGCAGCGCCAGCGGCAGCAGCGACCAGCGCGGCCGCGGCAAGCGCGCGATGCCGCGCCACAGCCGCGCCAGCGCCGGCGAGTCGGCATGGTCGCGCGGCGAGGGATCGATCAGCGCCGGCAGCAGCAGGCGCGTGGTCAGCGCCGCCACCAGCAGCCCGGCGATGGTGAACACCGCCAGCTGGCGCAGGCCGTCCACGCCGGAGAACAGGAAGGTGACGTAGGCGATGCAGGTGGAGACCACGCCGGTGGCCAGGGTCGGCCACAGATGGCGCGCGTTGGCGCGCGGATCCAGGCCCGGGCGCTGATGGCTGAACAGGTGGATCGGGTAGTCCTGGACCACGCCGATCAAGGTGAAGCCGAACGCCACGGTGATGCCGTGCACGCCGTCGAACAGCAGCGCCACCGCGCCCAGCCCGGCCAGGCCGGCGCTGGCCAGCGGCAGCACGCCGAGCACCGGGATCTTCCAGCTGCGGTAGGCGACCAGCAGCAGCACGATCAGGCCCAGCGTATCCAGCATGCCGATCCACTGCGCCTCGTTCTGGGTGCGCCCGCCGATCTCCACCGAGAACGCGCCCGGCCCGGTGAGGGTCAGCTTGCTGCCGGTGCCGGCGCTGGCCTTGGCGAAGGCGGCATGGATCGCGTCCACCGCCTGCTGCTGCCCGGTCGGATCGAACCCGGCGGCGCGGGTCTGCGCGACCAGCAGCGCGTCCTTGCCGGCGCGGTCGAACCAGACCCCGTCGCGCTGCTGCGGACCGCCGGCCGGCTGCAGGCTCTCGGCCAGGTGCAACACTTCCAGGGTCGGATCGCGCGGCAGCAGCGGCTCGACCATCGCCGCGGCCGGCGACCCCAGGTCCTGCAGCCGCGCCTGCAGCGCGTCGGCCAGCGTCGCCGCGTCCAGCGGATGGGCGTCGAAGCTGTCGCTGAGCAGGTAGCGGTAGGCCAGCAGCCGCGCGGGGATCGCCTCCAGGCCGGCATCGGCGCCGTTGGCGACCAGCTCGAAGGTGTCGCGCTGCGCGGCCAGCTGCGCGCGCAGCGCCTGCGATTGCCGCGCCAGGGTCGGCGCATCGGCGCCGGACAGCGACATCAGCAGCAGCCGCGAACCCGGACCTTCGCCGAGTTCGTCGAGCAGCAGTTTCTGCGCGGGGGTCTGGGCTTCGGGCATGAACTTGCGCAGATCGCCCGACACCTGCAGCACATTGCCCAGCCAGATGCCGGCCACGGTCAGCAGCACCAGCCACAGCAGCGCCAGCGAGATGCGCGCCTTCGAGCTCAATTCACGTTTCATCGCTGCGACCGGGCAAAGGCACGCAGGGCCGCGGGCGGCGCGGCGGGCGGCCGCGCGTTATCGCAGACCGGCGCCATCAGCGCGCGTCGCCGTGGCACAGCGCGGTCAGCGCCTCGGTCTCGGTCAGGCTGGCCGCCTCGTGCGCGGCGCCGGCCAGCAGGGTGCGCTGCACGTCGCCCTTGGCCGGGGTGGTCTCGATGCAGCGCAGCTCGGCGCCGCGGCCGTACAGGCGCAGGCTGCGCACCTGCGCGGCCAGCGCCGGGTCCTTGGGCTGCAGCTGCAGTTGCCAGCGCTCGCGCGTGCCGCTGCTGCTCAGCGCGTAGTGCTGCTGCAGCTGCGCGCGGTCGCCGGACAGCAGCGCGCCGAAGCCGTTCTGCAGGCCGGCCAGTTCCGGCACCCGCGCCAGCGAGAAACGCCGCGGCGCCTTGCCGGCCCGCTCCAGCGTGGCTTCGCCGCCGCGCAAGGTGGTGGTCTCGTGGTACGGCGCGGTGACCTCGCGCACCAGCGTGTCGGTGTCTGGCCGCCGGTACTGGCCCTGCACGCGCAGCGGCGCCTTCAGCAGCGCCGAGCCGCGCAGTTCGACGAAGTCGGTGCTGACCGGCACCGGCCGCGCCAGCTTCTGCAGGATCCAGCCGGAGTCGAGCGGCTCAGGCGACGCGGCGCACAGCGGTGCGGCGCTGCACAGCAGTATCAGCATCCACGGCAAGGTGCGGCGCATCGGCATGGCGGTTGTTCCAGAAATCGTAGAAGTTGAACCAGTTGTACGGCGCGGAGCGCGTGTAATGTTCCAGCCTGGCGGCGTAATCGCGGATGAGCGCGGCCAACGCCGGCGCGCGCTGCCGGCGCGGCAGGTCCAGGCCTTCGCTGAAGGTCTCGAACACCAGCTGGTAGCGGTTGCCGCCGCGGTACAGGCCGAACGCCAGCACCACCGGCACCTTCAGCGCCGCCGCGATCAGCCACGGCGAGGTCGGGAACATCGCGCCCTGGCCGATGAACGCGGCCGGCAGCGCCGGGTCTTCCGGGCGCGGCCGGTCGACCAGCAGCGCGACCAGCGCGCCTTCGTCGGTGGCGTGCTTGATCGCCATGACGATCGAGGTGCTGTCCATGCCGGCATCGATGATGTTGGCCGCCAGCTGCGGGTTCAGCGCGCCCAGCAGTTCGGTCATCGCCGGGTTGTGGGCCTTGTCCAGCACCACCTTGACCTGCACGTCGGGGCGCTCGGTGGCCAGCACCCGCAGCGCGTCGAAGCTGCCCAGGTGCGAGCCGAAGATCAGCACGCCGCGGCCGCGGTCCATCTGCGCATGCAGTTGCTCCAGGCCCTGGATGTCGACCTGGAAGCGGTGCATCTGCCCGCACAGCATGAACACCCGGTCCAGGATGGTCGAGGCGAAGGTGTGGATGTGCCGGGCCACGTCCAGCAGCGTGGCCGGGCGGCCGAACACGCGGCCCAGGTAGTCGCGCGAGTCGCGCCGCTCCGGGCCGCGCACCAGCAGGAAATACAGGGTGATCGGATACAGCAGCAGGCGCCCGAGCGCGCGGCCGCCGTAGCGGGCGATGCTGCGGATCAGCCACAGCGCGAAGCGGCCGCCGCCCTCGGGGCGGTGTTTCCAGCTGGCGCTCATGCGGCCGCCTCGGCGACCAGGTCGCCGCTGACCAGCAGGTCCTCGCCGCGGCGCACGCGGAACCGCCAGCGCGGCGCGGCGCCCTCCAGTTCCACCCGCGCCGGCTGCCCGGGCAGCAGCGGCTGCAGGAACTTCACCTGCGGCAGGCGCAACGGCCCGCACGCGCCATGCGCGGCCTCGACGGCCTGCAGCACGTGGTCCAGCACCACCACACCGGGCACGACCGGGTGGCCGGGGAAATGCCCCGGCAGGCTGGGATGATCATGCGGTACGACGAAATCCATAAGGCTTGCGACTCAGATTCTGGGTTCGAGCATGGCACGGACGGCCTGGTGCGCACGCTGGGTCAGCTGTTGCCGGTCCAGCGGGCCGTCGGCGCCGTTCACGTTGATCGGCGTGCCGATCCGCACCCGGATCACCCCGGGCCGCACCCGGAACAGGCTGCTCGACGGCAGCACCTTGCCTGCGCCGTCCAACGCCACCGGCACCACGTCCACGCCGGCATCGATAGCGGCCTGCAGCAGCCCGGCCTTGAATTCGGCCAGTTCGCCGCTGCGGCTGCGGGTGCCTTCCGGGAACAGGCACAGGTCCTGGCCCTGGCGCAGCAAGGCCGCGGCCTGGCGCCGGACCATGGCACCGGCGCGGCGGCTGTCGCGGTCCAGGAACAGCATGCCGGTGGCGCGCGCATACCAGTTCACGAACGGCACCTGCAGCATTTCGTCCTTGAGCAGGAAGCGCAGCGGCACCGGCAGCGCCGCGAACAGCGCGCAGATGTCGATGATCGACTGGTGGTTGCTGACGAACAGATGGTTGCGCGACCAGTCCACCCGCTCCCGGCCTTCCACTTCGAAGCGCACGCCGGCGCCGAACATCAGCACCGGCGCCCACACCCGTGCGCCCATGCGCAGCGGCAGCCGCGGCCCGGCCAGCAGCAACAGGCCCAGCGCCACGGCGATGCCCAGCCCGGTGAATGCCAGGGTAAACAGCAGTTGCAAGGTATTCCACACGGCCCAGGCCATGCGCGACGGCATCCCTGCCTGCGGCGTCTTCAGGTTGTCCTTGATGATCTGCACAAGCCTCTGCATCCCCCGATGCGCGTCAGCGCAATAGATCGCGCCAAAAAACCGGCCCCAGCCGCGCCAGCTGGTGCAGGAAGTCAGGCAGATTACGGTAGGGACGCTGCGGAAACCAGCGCCCGCGCAGGAAGTACTCGCCGACGAAGAAGCCGCCGATCACGCCGTAGCCCAGCAGATTGGCGATCAGCGAGGCGCGCGCGTCGCCGATCGGCAGCGGCGAGGCCTGTCCCAGCTGCGCCAGCACCCCGCTGGGCACGGCGCACAGCGCCAGCAACAGGTTCAGCAAGGTCATGGCGGCCAGCAGCAGCGTCCACGCCAAAGTGAGCCGGCGCGTGTAGCGCAGCTGTTCGGGGGTCAGCGGCAATCCAGCCTGGCGGTACAGGGCCTCGACGATGCGCGAGATCAGCGGCGTGCGCCCGCGCTGCAGGCTGCGCCCGAAGAACCAGGCCACCCAGGCGGTGAACAGCACCGGCGGCGCGGCCAGCAACAGCAGCGCGTGCGGCGAGCGCCACAGCGGCGCCAGCGCGGCCAGCGCCAGCAACGCCAGCGCCCAGGCCCACGGCCGCAGCCGCGCCATCGGCTCCACCAGCACCATCAGCACCAGCGCCGCGCCGGCCAGGACGGCCAGGTCGGAACGGTGCGCGGCATTGGCCCAGTGCGCCAGCGGCGAATACGCCAGCGCCAGCAACACCCCCAGCGCCAGCGCCCACGGCGCGGCGGCGGCCGGCTCAGCTGGTCTTGTTGGCTTCGACATGCGCCGACAGTGCGCGCAGCGAGGCGAAGATGCGGCGGTTCTCGTCGTTGTCCGAGCGCAGCTGGAAGCCGTAGCGCTTGCTGATCGCCAGCGCCAGTTCCAGCGCGTCGATCGAGTCCAGTCCCAGCCCGGTATTGAACAGCGGCGCCTCCGGATCGATGTCGCCGGGCTGCACGTCTTCCAGGTTCAGGCTCTCGACCAGCAGCTCGGCCAGTTCACGTTCGGCGGCGGTTTGCGAAGACATCCAGGGGCTTCCAGGCGGTAAGGACAGGTGCGACAAGATGGTGCATCGGGCGCAGCGACGCAACTGTCCGACCCTGGCAGGCAAGCTATCATGACGCTCGCCTTACATGTCCGCCGCAGGTTTTTCAGGATGAATTCCACCGCTCCCGCCCGCGCATCCGCGCCCTCGCCCGCCACGCCGCAGGCCGCCGCGGCGGAAACGCCGGACGTGCTGGTGATCGGCGGCGGCCCGGCCGGCTGTGCTGCGGCGACCCTGTTGGCGCAACGGGGCTGGCAGGTGACCCTGCTGGAAAAGGACCACCATCCGCGCTTCCACATCGGCGAATCGCTGCTGCCGATGAACATCCCGATCCTGCAGCGGCTGGGCGTGCTCGAGCAGGTACGCGCGATCGGCGTGCTCAAGCTCGGCGCCGATTTCCCCAACGACAGCGGCGGCTACAACACCTTCCGCTTCGCCACGGCGCTGGACGCGCAGTCCGACTACGCGTTCCAGGTGCCGCGCGCCGACTTCGACCGGGTCCTGTTCGCCCACGCCCGCGCCGCCGGCGCCGATCTGCGCGAAGGCATCAAGGTCGAAACCGTGCAGTGGGAGGGCACGCAGCCGCTGGTGCAGGCGCGCGGCGCCGACGGCGTGCACAGCTTCCGTCCGCGCTACCTGATCGACGCCAGCGGCCGCGACACCTTCCTCGGCAACAAGCTCAAGCTCAAGCGCGCCAACGCCCGGCACCAGTCGGCGGCGTTGTTCAGCCATTTCCGCGGCGTGGCGCGGCGCCCCGGCGAGGACGCCGGCAACATCAGCATCTACCGCCATCCGCACGGCTGGATGTGGCTGATTCCGCTGCCCGACGACGTGATGAGCGTCGGCGCGGTGTGCTACCCCGAATACATGAAGACCCGCCAGGGCGACAGCGAGGCGTTCCTGATGCGCACCCTGGCGCTGAACCCGGACGTGGTCGAGCGCATGGCCGGCGCGCAACGCGTGGCGCCGGTGCACGCCACCGGCAACTACGCCTACGAGTGCACGCGCATGAGCGGGCCGCGCTGGCTGATGCTCGGCGACGCCTACGCCTTCGTCGATCCGATGTTCTCCTCCGGCGTGTACCTGGCCATGCACAGCGCCGAGCGCGGCGCGGCGATGGTGGATGCCGCGCTGCGCGATCCGGCCAGCGAAGCGCGCCTGCAGCGGCGCCTGGAGCGGCACCTGCGGCGCGGTTTGAGCGAGTTCAAATGGTTCATCTACCGCTTCACCTCGCCGACCATGCGCGACCTGTTCGCGCATCCGCGCAACGTGCTGCAGGTGGAACAGGCGATCGTGGCGATGCTGGCCGGCGATGTCTTCGACAACCGCGCGGTGCTGCGCCGGCTGCGCGTGTTCCGCGCGATCTACGCCATGTCCGCCGCGGCGATGCTGCCGCGCGCCTGGCAATCCTGGCGCCAGCGACGCCGCCAGGCACGCGAACAGTTCCACGGCGACACCTTGCAAGGAGACAAACCATGAGCCGGCCGCACCCGCAGTTCCCGCCCCACGCGCAGCGGCATCCGCAGCTGCAGGTGGACTATGTCGCCGAGACCGATCCGGGCGAACTGCTGCGCGACGAACGGGTGCTGGCGGTGTTCGGCTTCGGCGACAGCGCGCCGCATCACGCCGATCCCCGCTACCTGCGCGTGCCGCTGCAGCCGCACGGCCCGCGCATGCTCGAGGTCTGGCGTACCGACGCGCCGGTCAGCAGCGGCCGCGACGGTGCCATCGCCTGGGCCAGCGACGGGCGCCTGCAGTTCGGCGTGATCGAGATCGACGAGCAGGCGCTGGAGATCGAAGAGGCCTCGGCGCTGGCCTACGCGCAGATCACCGCCTTCGTCGCACGCAGCACCACGCCGCGCCTGCTGCGCATCTGGAACTACCTCGACGCGATCACCCTGGGCAGCGGCGACCGCGAGCGCTACCGCCAGTTCTGCGTCGGCCGCGCGCGCGGCCTGGGCGACTTCGATGCCAGCCAGCTGCCCGCCGCCACCGCGGTCGGCCGTTGCGACGACGCGCGGGTGATCCAGATCTACTGGCTGGCCGCCGCGCAGGCCGGCACGCCGCTGGAGAACCCGCGCCAGGTCAGCGCCTACCGCTACCCGCGCCAGTACGGCCCGCAATCGCCGAGCTTCGCCCGCGCGATGCTGCCGCCGGCCGGCAGCGACATGCCGCTGCTGCTGTCCGGCACCGCCAGCGTGGTCGGCCATGCCTCGATGCACAGCGGCCAGCTGCTGGCGCAGCTGGAGGAAACCTTCGCCAATTTCGACGCGCTGCTGGCCGCCGCCCGCAGCCACAACCCCGACCTGCCGGCGCAGTTCGGCGATGGCACCCGGCTCAAGGTCTACGTGCGCGAAGCGGCCGACCTGCCGTTGGTCGCCGATGCGCTGGACGCCCGCTTCGGCGACCGCGTGCCGCGCCTGCTGCTGCACGCAGTGATCTGCCGCAACGAACTGGCGGTGGAGATCGATGGCGTACATGGGTGAGCGCACGCGTCGCTGAGTGCGCCAGCTCGCCATCGCCGCGACCGCGGGTGCGCTTGGCTCGATCCGGCGTCGAGCGATGCAGGACGGCAAGCCGTCGCTGCTGCTCCCGGTTCGCCGCTTGCACAGACGCGCACCGCTTCCCAAGTAGCGCCGCCAGGTGATCGGTGGCGTCCCTTCAAGCCCTTTGTACTGGCACACAATGTCCGACAGTCGCCGCAAGTTCGTGATCGTGTCCGGCGCGCCTGGCGCAGGGAAGACCACCTTGGCGGTGCCGCTCGCCACACGACTCGGATTTCCGCTGTTCTGCAAGGATTTCATCAAGGAAACCCTGACCGACGCCCTCGGCGACAGCGGCGGCGATCTCGCAGCATCGCGCCGGATCGGCGGCGCGGCGATGGAACTCCTCTGGTCGCTGGCACGCCGCGCGCCGCATGCGGTGCTGGAGGCCAACTTCCGGCCCCGCAGCGCGTACGAACGCGGCAAACTGGCCAGCCTGGACGCAGTCCTCGTCGAAGTTCACTGCGACTGCGGTCCAGACGAAACCGCCCGACGTTTTCGCGATCGCGCGGCGGCCAGCGCGCATCACGCAGCGCACCCTTTGAAAGAACTGCCGCCGGACATGCTCGCCGAGTACGCCGGACCGGTGGGGCTAGGAACCGTGATCGCGGTGGATACGCGCGTGCCGGTGGACTTGGAACGCCTCATCGCCGAGGTGTCGAGAAGCCTGTCTGAGTGAAGCGAGCCGTCGCTTCGAAACTCAAGAACGCCGGGACATACAGGCTCAATCATGCGCGGCCCACCCTAACGCGTCGCTGATCGGGCGGACCTGGTGATCGCTGCAACCTGCTAGACCGCGACTCAGTCCTCGCGCACCCCAGCCAACAGCGCCAGCAACCGATCGCGCGGCAGCTTGCCGGTCTCGTTGCGCGGCAGGGCGTCGAGCTTGCGCAAGCGGCGCGGCAGGAACACCGGGTCCAGTTCGCGGCGCAGCGCGGCCAGGATCGCGGCTTCGTCCAGCGTCGGCGCGACCACCACGGCGGCGATGCGGCCGACCGCCTGGCCGGGTTCGGGTTCCAGTTGCAGCATCGCGCCATCGACCACGCCCGGCACGCCCAGCAGGCGCCGGGTCAGGTCGGCCAGCGAGGCGCGCTTGCCGGCGATCTCCAGCAGGTCGGCCTGGCGGCCGCGGACCTGGAAACGGCCGTCGGCATCCACGTCCATCAGGTCGGCCAGCAGCACCGGCTGCGGCAGGTGCGGCGCGTGCACCAGGGTGCCGTCGGGTTGCGGCGCCACGCGCACGCCGGGCAGCGGCGTCCACTGCGCTTCGCTGGCGGTGCGGCGGCTGGCGAACACGCAGGTCTCGGTGGAGCCGAACATTTCGCGCACCTGCCCGCCGAAGCGCGCCTCGGCCGCCGCGGCCAGTTCTTGCGCCAGCGGCGCGGTGGCCGAGACGATGCCGGCCAGCGGCGGCAGGGCGACGCCTGATTCGACCAGCGCGCGCAGGTGCACCGGCGTGGTCACCAGCAACCGCGGCGCCGGCACCTGCGCCAGCGCGCGCGCCACGTCCTCGGGAAAGAACGGGCGCCCGGCATGCACCGCCAGCGGCGTCACCAGCGGCAGCAGCACCGACAGCTCCATGCCGTACATGTGCTGCGGCGGCACCGTGGCCACCACCTGCGGTATCGCATCGGCCTCCCACAATCCGGCCAGCGCCAGCAGGTCCTGGCGGGTGCTGGTCAGGAAGCTGCCCCAGGTCTTGGGATTGGGTTTCGGCGCACCGGTGCTGCCGGAGGTGAAGCCGATCGCGACCAGCGCATCGGCCGCCAGCTGCGGCATGTCACCGTCCAGGCTCGGCAACGGGTCGGGCAGCTGCCAGCAACGCGGCGGCGGTTCGGCCAGCGCCAGGTCGCCCAGGCAATAGGTGTCGGCATGGTTGCGCTGCACCTCGGCCACCACCGCCGGCGCGCGCGAGGACGGCAGCAGCGAGGTCTGCCCGCGCAGCGCGACCGCGCAGAACGCGACCATGAAGCGGTAGCGGTCCTCGCACAGGTTCAGCGCATGCCGGCCCGGCGGCAGCGCCGCCGCCAGGCCGCGCACGTGGCCGAGGAACGTGGCCAGATCGATGTGCCGGCCGCCGGCATAGGCCAGCGGACGGTGCAGGTCGCCGACGGCGAGGGGATGCGGAAGCGGCGGGGAAACGGCGGACGAAGCGACAGGCATGCGTGGCGAAGGCTCGGCGGGCGACTGGCCCGCAACGGGCAGCGCGAATCGGTAGCTTGGCCGCCGCCGCCGCCGCTGGCAAGCCGGCGGCAGCGCTCGCGCGCTCGCGGCCTTCGACGCGCCGCCGCGCGCAGGACTCAGTGGTGGTAACCGCTGTCGGCGGTGATCTTGCCGCGGAACACCCGGTACGACCATGCGGTGTAGCCCAGGATCACCGGCAGCAGCACCACCAGCCCGGCCAGCACGAAGCCCTGCGAGGACGGCGGCGACGCCGCGTCCCAGATGCTCAGCCCCGGCGGCACGATGTTCGGCCAGATGCCCAGCACCAGGCCGAAGAAGCCGAGCACGAAGAAACACAGGGTCAGCACGAACGGGCGCGCATCGCGGCCCTGCGCCATCGCCGCGCGCCACAGCGCGAACGCGTTGACCAGCACCAACAGCGGCACCGGCGACAGCCACCAGAAATTGCCGTCGTGGAACCAGCGCGCCATGATCCGCGAGTCCAGGAACGGCAGCCAGGCGCTGACCAGGCCCATGAACACCACCACCACCAGCACCAGCGGCCGGGTCAGCGAACGCGCAACGCGCTGCATCGGCCCCTCGGTCTTCAGGATCAACCAGCTGCCGCCGAGCAGCGCGTAGCCGAACACCACCGCCGCGCCGGTCAGCATCGAGAACGGGCTGAACCAGCCCAGCACGCCGCCCAGGTACTTGCCGCCCTGCAGCGGCATGCCCTCGACCAGCGCGCCGAGGATCACGCCCTGCCAGAACGCCGCGCACAGCGAGCCCAGCGCGAATGCCCAGCCCCACAGGTACTTGGAACTGTGCGCCTTGAACCGGAACTCGAACGCCACGCCGCGGAACACCAGCGCGATCAGCATCAGCAGCACCGGCAGGTACAGCGCCGACAGGATCAGCGCGTAGGCCTTGGGGAACGCTGCCAGCAGGCCGGCGCCGCCGAGCACCAGCCAGGTCTCGTTGCCGTCCCAGATCGGCGCGGCGGTGTTCATCATCAGGTCGAGCTGATCCTCGTCCTCGGCGAACGGGGCGAGGATGCCCAGGCCGAGCACGAAGCCGTCGAGCAACACGTACATCAACACGCCGAATCCGATTACCCCGAACCAGATCACCGGCAGCACGGTGGCCATGTCCATCAGCGCGTCTCCTCGAGGTCGTCGTCGGCCGCCGAAATCGGACGCGCCGGCGTCTTGTCGCCGTCCTGCAGTTGCGGCTCGGGCTCGTGCGGCAGCGGCCCCTTGCGCAGCATCTTCAGGATGTACCAGCCGCCGAAGCCGAACACGAAGGCATACGCGGCCACGTACACGCCCAGCGACACCCACACCATCGCCGGACTGACCGCGCTGACCGCATCGCCGGTGCGCAACAGGCCGTAGATCACGTACGGCTGGCGCCCGATCTCGGTGACGAACCAGCCGGCCAGCAAGGCCACGAATCCGGCCGGCAGCATCGCGTTCCAGGCCACGTGCAGCCAGCGCCGCCGCAACAGCGTGCCGCGCCACCAGAACCACAGCGACACGAACGCCAGCAGCAGCATGGCCATGCCCAGTCCGACCATGATCCGGAATGCATAAAACACCGGCTTCACCGGCGGCCGCTCGTCGGCCGGCACCGAGGTCAGCGGCGCGATCTCGCCATCCAGGGTGTGGGTCAGGATCAGGCTGCCCACGCGCGGAATCTTGACTTCGTAGTCGTTGCGCTCGGCTTGCTCGTTGGGCACCGCGAACAGCACCAGCGGCACGCCGGCGCCGGGCGCCTCGCCATGCCAGTGCGCCTCCATCGCCGCCACCTTGATCGGCTGGTGCTCCAGCGTGTTTAACCCGTGCGCATCGCCGGCGGCGATCTGCAGCGGCACCGCGATCGCGGCGAACGCCACCGCCAGCTTCAGCATCCGCCCCGCCACCTGCACGTGCACGCCGCGGCGCAGGTACCAGCCGCTGACCCCGCCGATCACGAAGCAGGTGGTGATGAATGCGGCCAGCACCATGTGCGTCAGCCGGTACGGGAACGACGGATTGAAGATCACCTCGCGCCAGTGCGCCGGCTGGAACACGCCATCGACGATGGCGTAGCCGGCCGGCGTGTGCAGCCAGCTGTTGGCCGACAGGATCCAGAAGGTGGAGATCAGCGTGCCGATCGCGACCAGGCAGGTGGAGAGGAAATGCAGCTTCTCCGGCACCTTGCGCCAGCCGAACAGCATCACCCCGAGGAACGAGGCCTCCAGGAAGAACGCGGTCAGCACTTCGTAGCTGAGCAGCGGCCCGAGGATGTTGCCGGCGCGCTCGCTGAGCACCGACCAGTTGGTTCCGAACTGGAAGCTCATCACGATGCCGCTGACCACGCCCATGCCGAACGACACCGCGAAGATCTTCAGCCAGAAGAAATACAGATCGCGCCACAGCGTGTCGCGGGTGCGCAGCCAGCGCCATTCCAGGAACGCCAACCAGCTCGACAGGCCGATGGTGAAGGCCGGGAACAACACGTGGAAACTGATGACGAATCCGAACTGGATGCGCGAGAGCAGCACTGCGTCCATGGGACGTTCGCTCGTGAAACCTAACTGAGCGCCATTGTCGGCCCGAGGCCGTGAAAATGCGTGTGACGGGTTGTCGCAGGCCGGGATTGGGGATTCGGGATTGGGGATTGGCAAAAGCGAGAAGCCATTGCGAATCTCCAATCCCGAATCCCCAATCCCGGCCGCCCCATGACCAACGGCGCAGTCGCCACGCCATCGCGGCTGCTACCCTCCCCGCTTGCCCGTTCGTCCGGAATCCAGATGCGCCGCGTTCCCTTGTGCCTTGTGTTGCTGTCCCTGTCCTGCCTGGCGCCGTTGGCCGCCGCGCAGGATGCCGCTGCCCCGTTGACGATCGAACAGGCGATGGCCGATCCGGACTGGATCGGACCGCCGGTCGAGGCGGCCTGGTGGGCCTGGGACGGGCGCCAGGTGCAGTACCAGCTCAAGCGCGCCGGCAGCCCGGTGCGCGACACCTACCGGCAAGGCGTCGATGGCGCCGCCGCGCAGCGTGTCGAGGACACCCAGCGCAGCACGCTGGACGCGGCCGATCCGGTCTACGACGCAAGCCGCCAGCGCATGCTGTTCGTGCGCAACGGCGACGTGTTCCTGCGCGACCTGCGCAGCGGCGCGCTGACCCAGCTGACCCGCAGCAACGAGGCGGCGGCGCGCCCGCAGTTCACCACCGACGGCGGCGCGCTGTGGCGGGTCGGCAACGACTGGTACCGCTGGAGCGCCGGCGGCGGCACGCAGCAGGCCGCGGTGCTCAAGGCCGAGCGCGATCCCGACGCCGCGCCCAAGCCCGATGCGTTGCGCGAGCAGCAGCTGCGCACCCTGGAAACCCTGGCCCGCGATCGCGCGCAACGCGAGCTGGCACGGCAGCAGGAGCAGGCCTGGCGCCGCGCCGACGGCAGCCGCGCACCGGCGCCGGTGTACCTGGGCGAAGACGTGGCCATCGACGACAGCGCGCTGTCGCCGGACGGCCGCCACCTGCTGGTGGTGACCCACGCCAAGGGCGGCGACGAAGGCCGCGACGGCAAGATGCCCAAGTACGTGACCGAATCGGGCTACGAGGAATTCCAGGAAACCCGCACCCGCGTCGGCCGCAACCCGCCGCTGGCGCAGACCCTGTGGCTGGTGGACGTGGCCGCCGGCAGCGCGCGCAAGCTCGACGTCGCGGGCCTGCCCGGCATCGACGTCGATCCGCTGGCGGCGCTGCGCAAGGCGGCCAAGCAGGAACCGCTGAAGGGACCGCGCGCGATCCGCGTGGAGACCGACGGCGATGGCGCCGGCCCGGCGCTGCACTGGAGCGCCGACGGCCGCAATGCCGCGGTGATGCTGCGCGCGGTCGACAACAAGGACCGCTGGATCGCCAGCGTCGATCTGGACAAGGCCACCCTGCAGAACCGCCACCGCCTCACCGACGCGGCCTGGATCGGCTGGAGCTTCAACGACTTCGGCTGGCTGCCGGACAACCAGACGCTGTGGCTGCTGTCCGAGCAGTCCGGCTACTCGCATCTGTACACCCAGCGCGGCACCGACAAGCCGCGCCAGCGCACCTCGGGCAAATGGGAAGTCTCCGCGCCGGTCGCCACGGCCGACGGCCAGGGCTTCCTGTTCCTGTGCAACCGCAAATGGCCGGGCGACTACGAGGTGTGCAAGCTCGACCTGCGCGACGACCGCGTCAGCGAGCTGACATCGCTCGACGGCGTGGAAGACTTCGCGCTGTCGCCGGACGGTCAGCAGCTGCTGGTGCGCTATTCGGGCAGCTACCTGCCGCCGCAGCTGGCGGTGCTGCCGGTGAGCGGCGGCAACGCGCGCATCCTCACCGATACGCGCAGCGCCGCGTTCAAGGCGCGCGACTGGATCCAGCCGCAGTACGTGCAGGTGCCGTCCAGGCACGGCGCCGGCGTGGTCTGGGGCAAGTATTACGGCCCGCAGCACCCCGAACCCGGCAAGCGCTACCCGATCGTGATGTTCGTGCACGGCGCCGGCTACCTGCAGAACGTGTCGGCGCGCTACACCCCGTATTTCCGCGAGCAGATGTTCCACAACCTGCTGGTGCAGAAGGGCTACGTGGTGCTCGACCTGGACTACCGCGCCAGCGCCGGCTACGGCCGCGACTGGCGCACCGCGATCTACCGCAACATGGGCCATCCGGAGCTGGAGGATTACCTGGACGGCCTGGACTGGCTGGTCGCCGACAGGCAGGGCGACCGCGACCGCGCCGGCATCTACGGCGGTTCCTACGGCGGCTTCATGACCTACATGGCGCTGTTCCGCAGCCCCGGCACGTTCAAGGCCGGCGCCGCGCTGCGCCCGGTCGGCGACTGGACCCAGTACAACCACGAGTACACCGCCAACATCCTCAACACGCCCGAGCTGGACCCGGAGGCCTACCGCACCTCCTCGCCGATCGAATACGCCGCCGGCCTGCGCGACCACCTGCTGATCGCCCACGGCATGATCGACGACAACGTGTTCTTCCGCGATTCGGTGAGCATGAGCCAGAAGCTGATCGAGCTGCACAAGGACAACTGGGAGATCGCCCCGTACCCGCTGGAACGGCACGGCTTCACCCGCGCCGACTCGTGGCTGGACGAATACAAGCGGGTGTTGAAGCTGTTCGAGCAGCAGCTGAAGTAGGTCTGCTTGCGGCAGCGAGCGGTCGCGGCTGAAGCCGCTCCTACAGGGGGCCTCCTGCGGAACGCGGGATCTGTTGTGGGAGCGAGTTCAGTCGCGACGCGCGAAGCCTCGGCTTCCAGATAAGCGAGGGGCGCAGGGAAGCGGCTGGCTTGCGCCGGCAGCAACCAGCCCTATCCTTGCCGGACGCTGCGCGGCGCCGCGCATGCCGCTCCCCCACCGAAGGACCGCCGATGCCGCCACCGCCCCTGCCCACCGCGCGCAACCCGATGATCGACTCGATGGCGAAGATCTCGCTGGTGGTCGGCGTGGGCTGGTTGCTGTACGCGCTGGGCCAGCTCGCGGTGCTGGCCGTGTTGCCCGCTGGCGCGCTGCAAGGGGTGGTCGCGCGCATCGGCATCGCGCTGCCGGCGCTGCTGCAATGGTGCCTGGACCATGTGTTCGCGCTGTCGCTGCTGTCGGCGCTGTTGGCGCTGCTGTTCTGCGCCGCGGCCTGGGGCCTGCTGCGACGGCGCGAATGGGCGCGGCTGTGTTTCGTGATCTTCCTGATCGTCACCGGCCTGGCCAACTTCGTCAGCCTGCCGCTGCTGTGGCAATTCTTCGCCGCGCTGGAGCAGGTGCTGCCCGCAGCGATGCGGCATACCGCCGAGGGCGCGCAGCTGCTCGGTCAATTGCAGACCGGACGCCTGATCAGCATCGCCACCGCCGCGGTGACCGCGCTGGTCTTCGCCGCACTGCACGGCTGGATCGTCTACCAGCTGTACCGGCCGGCGATCCGCGCCGAATTCCGCAGCTGATCTCGCCACCGGTCGCGTTAACAGGCCACCGCGATCGGCACGCAATAATGTGCGCCGCTGCTGCCCCTCCCCGCCTGATTGCCATACCACCATGACCGAGTTCGACCGAGTACGCGATTACCTGACCGGCCTGCAGGACCGCATCTGCGCCGCCATCGAGGCCGCCGACGGCCGCGCCCGCTTCGCCGAGGACCTGTGGCAGCGGGCCGAAGGCGGCGGCGGGCGCACCCGCATCCTGCGCGACGGCGCGCTGTTCGAGCAGGCCGGGATCGGCTTCTCCGACGTGTCCGGCACGCGCCTGCCGCCCTCGGCCAGCGCCAACCGCCCGGAACTGGCCGGCGCCTCGTGGCGCGCCACCGGCGTGTCGCTGGTGTTCCACCCGCACAGCCCCTACCTGCCCACTACCCACGCCAACGTGCGCTTCTTTCGCGCCGAGCGCGACGGCCAGACCGTGGCCTGGTGGTTCGGCGGCGGCTTCGACCTGACCCCGTACTACCCGTTCGACGACGACGTGCGCCATTGGCACCGCACCGCGCAGGCGCTGTGCGCGCCGTTCGGCGACGACCGCTACGCCGCGCACAAGCGCTGGTGCGACGAGTACTTCTTCCTCAAGCACCGCAACGAGACGCGCGGCGTCGGCGGGCTGTTCTTCGACGACCTGCACGCCGACTTCGAGCGCGACTTCGCCTACCAGCGCGCGGTCGGCGACGGGTTCCTGGACGCCTACCTGCCGATCGTCGAGCGCCGCCGCGCGCTGCCGTGGGGCGAGCGCGAACGCGAGTTCCAACTGTACCGGCGCGGGCGCTACGTCGAATTCAACCTGGTCTACGACCGCGGCACCCTGTTCGGCCTGCAGAGCGGCGGGCGCAGCGAGAGCATCCTGATGAGCCTGCCGCCGCGGGTGCGCTGGGAATACGGCTTCCAGCCCGAGCCGGGCAGCGCCGAGGCGCGCCTGGCCGAGTACCTGGTGCCGCGCGACTGGCTGGCATGAGCCGCGCGCCGGCGCCGTCGGGCGTGCTGGGGCGCGAGGACAAGGCGCGCATCGCCGAGCAGCTGCAGCGCTATCTGCGCGAGGAGCTGCAGCAGCAGATCGGCAGCTTCGAGGCCGAATTCCTGCTCGACTTCGTCGCCGAGCGCATCGGCGCGCATTTCTACAATCGCGGCCTGCAGGATGCGCGCGCGCAGTTGGCCACGCAGTGGGACGCGCTGGACGACGCGCTGTACCAGCTCGAACAACCGACCGAGCCGCGCCTCTGACCCGGCGGCACCGCTTCCTGTAGGAGCGGCTTCAGCCGCGACCGGCGCTACCGGACACGTGCGGTCGCGGCTGAAGCCGCTCCTACAAGGGCTTTGCAGGGATTTGAGGCACTTGCAGCCTGGCTGCTTCAATCGCGCTTGCCGGCGACGATGGTGATGTGGCCGTTGGTCTCCAGCAGCGCCAGCCTGACCTCGTCCAGTTGCAGGCAGCCTTGCTGGCGCATCGCCGCCTCGAAGTCGGCGTTGCTGACCAGTTCGCGGCGCAGCACCTGGCGAAAGATGTGGCCGTCGCGCGCCAGCACCACCGGCTCGCCTTCGATCAGGCGTTCGGCGCGTTCGCTGCGCGAGGTGACCAGGCCGACCCCGAAGTTCAGCGCGATCAGCGTCGCCGCCAGCAACAGGCCGCCGCCGAGCGAGGTGTCCTGGCCCAGCAGTGCGTTCTGCACCGCATTGCCGAGCAGCACGATCAGCAGCATGTCGAACGGTGTCAATTGCCCCATCGCGCGCTTGCCAGAGACCCGCACCATGGTCAGCACCGCCACATACACCACCACCGCGCGGAAAATGAATTCCCACCACGGCATCGACAGATGAAAAAGATCGGACATCGCGCGGCTCGCAGGTAGATGGTGACGCCCCGGCGCGTGCCGGTGGCGATGGCGCTGAACTGGACTTTTTCGCAGGCAATAAAAAGCCCCGCGGACCAGGGGGAGGTCGGCGGGGCCAGGGAACGGAGACTTGGGGAGGAGTCGCCGTTCCTAGATCTGCTCCAGGGGATGGGAGGAGATCCGCGACAGGTATTGCGCCTGTCGAGGGATATAAAAACATTTTGCACCTTGCTAGTTCGTGAAGATTTTAGTTAAAAATTCATCGAATTAAGGACAGATTCATTCATGAAATCCAGCGCAACGCAAGGTTCCAGAAACAACTGCTTTTTATAGGATGGAACCATGCGCAAGAACGCGGCGAACGCGTGTTTGTGATGCGGCGTGGATCCCGAAACCGTGCGCCGTTCGGCTATTTGGTGCAGCAATGCTCCAGCGGCATTTGGCCGGCCGGCGTAGTCGAGCGATAACGCCGAACGCGTCGGGCAGGGACGCTACCGCATCCCTCCGCCACCGACATCGCTCCGCCGGCGCGTGCGCGGCCGAATGAAGACGTTCAGTCGCACGGCCGCATCGCGACCGCCGCGTGGACCGCGCGCGTTGCCTGGGGCCAATCCGCGCCGAGCCGAAGGCCGGCACCGTCGTCCGCCGCCGGCCAATCCCGAGTCCCGAGTCCCGAGTCCCGAGTCCCGAGTCCCGAAAAGCCTAGTGCGCCTCATCCCAGTTGTCGCCGACGCCGCTGTCCACCACCAGCGGCACCTTCAGCTCGGCGGCGCCGGCCATCAGCCGGGTCACCTCGGGCAGCAAGGTGTCGACGAAGTCGGCATCGGCCTCGAACACCAGTTCGTCGTGCACCTGCAGGATCATCAGCGCGCGCTCGCGGTGCTGCTCCAGCCAGGCGTCCACGCTGACCATGGCGCGCTTGATGATGTCCGCGGCGGTGCCCTGCATCGGCGCGTTGATCGCGGCGCGCTCGGCGCCGGCGCGCAGGCCCTGCTGCTTGGCGTTGATGTCGTTCAGGTACAGGCGGCGGCCGAACAGGGTCTCCACGTAGCCCTGGGTGCGCGCCTGCTCGCGCATGCGCTCCATGAAGTCGCGCACCGCCGGGTAACGGCTGAAGTACAGCGCCACGTAGTCCTGCGCCTCGCCGCGGCCGATGCCCAGGTTGCGGGCCAGGCCGAACGCGCTCATGCCGTACATCAGGCCGAAGTTGATCGCCTTGGCGGCGCGGCGCTCGTTGCCGGTGACCTCCTCCAGCTTGCGCCCGAACACCTCGGCGGCGGTGGCGCGGTGCACGTCCACGCCGCTGCCGAAGGCGCGCAGCAGGCCCGGGTCCTCGGACAGGTGGGCCATGATCCGCAGTTCGATCTGCGAGTAGTCGCAGGCGATCAGCTTGCGCCCGGGCGGGGCGACGAAGGCGCGGCGGATGCGGCGGCCGTCGTCGGTGCGGATCGGGATGTTCTGCAGGTTCGGATCGGCCGAGGACAGCCGCCCGGTGGCGGCGCCGGCCTGGTGGTAGCTGGTGTGCACGCGGCCGGTGTCGGGATTGATCATCTCCGGCAGCTTGTCGGTGTAGGTGCTGCGTAGCTTGGCCAGGCCGCGGTATTCCAGGATCACCCGCGGCAGCTCGTGCTGCTCGGCGATCGCCTCCAGCGCCTCTTCGTTGGTGCTGGGCTGGCCCTTGGGGGTCTTCAGCAGCGCCGGCAGCTTCAGTTCGTCGAACAGCACCGCCTGCAGCTGCTTGGGCGAATCCAGGTTGAAGGTGCGCCCGGCCAGCGCGGTGGCCTTCTGCTGCGCGGCGAGCATGCGCTGGCTCAGGTCCTGGCTCTGCCTGCGCAGTTCGGCCATGTCCACACTGACGCCGTTGGCCTCGATCCGCGCCAATACCGGCACCAGCGGCATCTCGATCTCGCGGTAGACCCGCGCCAGCGCCGGTTCGGCGTCCAGCTGCGCGGACAGCGCGCGGTGCAGGCGCAGGGTGATGTCGGCGTCCTCGGCGGCGTAGCCGGTGGCGTCGTCGATGGCCACCTGCGAGAACGCGATCTGCTTGGCGCCCTTGCCGGCCACGTCCTCGTACTTGACCGTGTCGTAGCCCAGGTAGCGCCGCGCCAGCGAATCCATGTCGTGGCGGCTGGCGGTGGAATTGAGCACGAAGCTCTCCAGCATGGTGTCGTCGGCATAACCGCGCACGTCCACGCCGTGGCGGCGCAGCACGTGCAGGTCGTACTTGCCGTGCTGCCCGACCTTGGGCTTGGCCGGGTTCTCCAGCAGCGGCTTCAGCGCCGCCAGCACCAGGGTCCGGTCCAGTTGCACCGGCGCGCCGGGATAGTCGTGGCCCAGCGGCAGGTAATCGGCGCGGCCGGGCTCGATCGCGAAGCTGAGTCCGACCAGGTTGGCGCGCATCGCGTCCAGCGCGTCGGTCTCGGTATCGAAGGCGAAGCCGGGGGCGGCGCGCAGGCGCTGCAGCAGGTGTTCGAACTGCTCCGGGGTGATGATCGCGGTGTAGTCGCCCTTGGCGGCCAGCGCCGGGTCCAGGGTGTCGTCGATCGGCGCGGCGGCGCGGGCGTAGCCGGCGGCGGTGCCGCGCAGGCTGGGGGTGACCTCGGCGGCGCCGGCCGGGGCGGCACCGCCGCCGTCCAGGTCGCGCAGCGCCTGGGTGAAGCCGTAGCGCTGGTACAGGCCGCGCAGCAGGTCCGGGTCCTGCTCGCGCAGGACCAGCGTGCGCGGGCCGCCGGGCAGCGCCACGTCGGTCTTGATCGTGACCAGTTCGCGGTTCAGCGGCAGCCGCGCCAGCGCCGCGCGCAGGTTGTCGCCGATCTTGCCCTTGATCGCGTCGGCATTGGCCATGACCCCGTCCAGCGAGCCGTATTCGGCCAGCCACTTGGCCGCGGTCTTGGGGCCGCACTTGTCCACGCCCGGCACGTTGTCGATGGCGTCGCCCATCAGCGCCAGCAGGTCGACGATCTGGCTCGGCCACACGCCGAACTTCTCCATCACCGCCGCGTCGGAGTCCATGCGGCTGCCGCTCATGGTGTTGACCAGCTGCACGCCGGGGCGCACCAGCTGGGCGAAATCCTTGTCGCCGGTGGAGATGGTCACCTCCAGGCCGTCGCCGGCGCCCTGCAGGGCCAGGGTACCGATCACGTCGTCGGCCTCCACCCCGCCCTCGCGCAGGATGGTGATGCCCAGCGCATGCACGATCTGGCACATCGGCTCGACCTGCGCGCGCAGCTCCTCGGGCATCGGCGGGCGATTGGCCTTGTACTGCGGGTACAGGTCGTCGCGGAAGGTCTTGCCCGGCGCATCGACCACGAAGGCGACGTACTCGGGGCGCTCCTTCAGCGTGGCGCGCAGCATGTTGACCACCCCGAACAGCGCACCGGTGGGCTCGCCGGCGGGGTTGGTCAGCGGGGGAAGCGCGTGGAACGCGCGATACAGGTAACTGGACCCGTCGATCAGGACTAATCGGCTCATCGGGCAATTCTACGCTGCGCCTGGGTGGGGACCGGGGGTGGGTAGCCCCTCTCCCCCCGGGAGAGGGGTTGGGGTGAGGGTACGGCGCGAAGCGTCTCGCGGCGTTTGGGGTGCACGAGGCTGCGCCCGCACCCTCATCCGCCCCTGCGGGGCACCTTCTCCCGATGGGAGAAGGAACGGCCGCTAGCCCCTCTCCCACCGGGAGAGGGGTTGGGGTGAGGGTACGGCGCGAAGCGTCTCGCGGCGTTTGGGGCGCACGAGGCTGCGCCCGTACCCTCATCCGCCCCTGCGGGGCACCTTCTCCCGAGGGGAGAAGGAACAGCCGCTAGCCCCTCTCCCACCGGGAGAGGGGTTGGGGTGAGGGTCCGGCGCGAAGCGACTCGCGGAGTTGGGCGCACGAGGCTGCGCCCGTACCCTCATCCGCCCCTGCGGGGCACCTTCTCCCGATGGGAGAAGGGACAGCCGAGCCCCTCTCCCATCAAGAGAGGGGCTGAGACGACGCACTACGCGCATCCAGCCGTTGCGCGCCGAATACGGCCGCGCGGCGCATAATCCGCGGCGACACTTCGCTGTGGAGAATGCTGCAATGAAAGCCCTAATGCTGGTTCCACTGTTGCTGCTGGCGGGCTGCGCCTCGACCGGGATCGGCCCCGACGGTCCGCCGGTGGACGTCCGCGGCGCGGACGTGACCCACCGCACGATGGACAATGGCGACACCGTGGACGAATACCGCGTCTCCGGCCAGTTGCGCGCGGTCAAGGTGACCCCGGCCAACGCGCCGGCGTACTACCTCTACGACCAGAACGGCGACGGGCACATGGACGGCAACAAGGACAACGTGTCGCCGGTGTATTGGAAGTTGTACAGCTGGTGAGGCCGGACCGGGAAGGCGCGGCCCAGCGCCGGCCGCGCATCGCTGCCGGGCGAGGCCGGTGGCCCCGGGCGTCGGCGCGAACGCAGGCCTGGCGGGCTTTCGGAGACTGCGCGCGTCGCGACTGAAGTCGCTCCCACAGTGCACCCGGCCGGCATGCCGCTGGCCCTTGTGGGTGCGACTTCGAGGCACCTCTAACCCCATGTCGCGACTGAAGTCGCTCCTACAGTGCACCCGGCCGGCGCGCCGCTGGCCGTTGTGGGAGCGACTTCAGTCGCGACGCGTGGAGCCGGAAGCCCCCCACTCCGGCAGTGCCAGGCCGAAACTCCGTGCGGTGGGCGCGCCAGCACCGCCGCGCACTGGCAGCCCGCAGCGCGCGCCGGCTCAGGCGTCCTCGTCGCGGACGCCGGCCACGTGCTGCAGTTCGCTGAGCCCGGCCGGGGCCAGTTCCTTGAGCAGGTCCAGGAAGTTGCGCCCGACCAGGCGCTGCGCGCGGCGCAGCAGCAGCGGCACCGGGCTGGAAGGTTCGTGGCTGGCGTAATAGGCGCAGATCTCGTCGAGCCGGCGCATCACGTCGTCGGGGCTGGCGATGCGGGCATTGCCGCCGCCGGCTGCAGCAGGCGCGGCGGCGGTGCCCTCGCCGTCAGCCAGTGCCTCGCCCGCCGCGTCGCCTTCCGCGCCGCCGCCGTTGCGCGCGGTCCACTGCGGCAGCAGGAAGCGCTCCAGGTCGCGCAGGTCGCCGAGCAGCGGCTTGAGGTCCGGCGCGGCGCTGCCGATGCGCTCGGCGAACAGCGCGTCCACCTCGCGCGCCAGTTGCTGCGCGCGCTGCACCGCGGCCACGGTCTCGCCCAGCGCTTCCAATGGGCAATCCAGGCAGCAGGCTTCGATCTCGGCCAGCGACGGCACACTGTCGCCGGCGTTGGCCGGCTTCACGCTGCCGTTGGCCAGGCGCAGGTCGCGCAGGCTGAAGCGGCCCAGCCGCGGCGATTGCACGAAGGCGGTGCTGCGCAGCGCACCGAGCAGGCCCAACGGATCGCCCAGCGCGACCACTGCGTTGACGCGCGCGGTCGGGTCGTCGTCGTCCTCGGCGTCCAGTTGCGGATGCACGCTGTCCCAGCGCTGCGCCAGCAGCGCGTGCACCAGCGCCAGGCCGTCGGCCCAGCCGGGCAGGCCGCGCAGGCGCAGCCAGGCCGCGCTCAGGTGGATCGCCACGCGCAGGTCGTGGCTGCGGCGGAACAGCGCCAGCGCCAGGGTCTGCACCTTGTCCCAGTCCGGCTCCTCGGCGGCGATGACGCTGTCGCCGACCGCGCGCTCGGCCTTGTTCGCCGCGGCGCGGTCCAGCGCCAGGAAGTCGGGGTCGTACTCCAGGTCCGGGCCGGACGCCGCGTCATCGGCGATCGGCGCCAGCAGCGTCTCCAGGGTCTGTTCGGTGCTCATGCGCAATCACTCCAGGGCGGATGCGGCCGGCGTGGCGGTGGCCCACGCCGGCAGGGAAACGGGATGGCGGCGCGGTGCGCTCACTCCTGCGTGCACTGCGCATCCGGATCGTCGGCGTCGCAGGCCGGCTGCTGGTCGGCCGGCAGGCGCAGGCCCGGCTTGACCAGGCCGAACGCGCGGTAGTTGGCGTCGGCCGCGCTCAGGTCCACGTAGGCGATGGTGCGGTTGCTGGAACTCTGCGCGCGGCTGGCGAACGCCGATGTCGGCACGTTGATGCCCGACTCGCCGACGACGCCGAGCAGGCTGCCGTCGGCGGCGACCGCGTAGAAATACGCCGGCGGCACGCCGATCGCCGCCACGGTCTGGTTGCTCACGCCCAGGACGTAGATCGGATTGGCGGCGGTGCCGATGCGGCCGCTGGCCGAGAACGTGCCGGCGCCATCGTGCAGCCAGGTGGTGTCGGCCTGCAGCAGGTCGCCGAGCACCGCCAGGTACACTGCCGAGGTGCCGGCGTCGACGGTGTAGGCGCTGCCGTTGAGCGCGGACAGGGTCAGGCTCTGGCCATTGGTCAGGCTGAAGCCGCCGGGCGAGGAAAAGTCGCCGAGGGTGCCGATGCGGTTGTCGATCGCGGCACCGGCCACGCCCAGCCGGGTGCTGCCGCCGACCTTGCCGCTCAGCGTGTCGGCGCTGATGCGGCCGCCGTCGGTCTCGCTCAGGTCGCCGCCAGCTTGCAGCCACACGCCCTGCCCGCCGAGCGCGCCGCCGAGCGCCAGGTCGCCGCCCGCATCCAGGCGCAGCGCGCCGGCGACCGTGACCGGGCCGGTCACGCTCAGGTCGCCCAGCGTGCGCACGCTGAGCTGGGTCGCGCTGAACGCGCCAAGCGCGGCGATGGCGTTGGCGCCGGTCAGGTCGGTGGCGCCGCTGGAACTGCCGCTCAGCGACGCGGCACTGAGCGTGCCGGCGGTCTGCACGATGGTGCCGCCGCTGCGCAACTGCAGGTTGCCGCTACTGCTCACGCCGTGGCCCAGGCCCAGATCGCCGCCGGCGCTCAGATCGATGCTGCTGCCGCTCAGCGTACCAGCCGTGCGCAGCGCGCCGGCCGCGCTCAGCGCCAGGCTGCCGCTGGCCTGCGCGGCCACGGTCAGATCGTTGCGATCGGCGATGGCGATGTCGCCGCCGCTGGCTTGCAGCGTGCCCTGGAAATCGTTGCCGGCATCGCTCAGCACGATCGCGCCGTTGCCGGCATCCAGCGTGGTGGCGCCGGCGACGGTCAGCGCGCCGCGCTGGCCGATGCCGCCGCCGCTCGCCGCCGGCGTGGCGGCACTGGCGGTGACAATGGTGGAAGTGGTGCCGCCGGCGTCGCTGCGCGCGACCAGGTCGCCACCGATGCTGCCCTGACCCAGCGACAAGGCGCCGCCGCTGGTCACGTTCAACGCGGCGACCGCCACATTGCCCAGCGACAAGGCATTGCGGTCGCGCAGGCTGGTGGCGCCGCCGGTGAGGTTCACCTCGCCCTGGAAATCGTTGCCGGCGGTGTCCAGCGCGATCGCGCCGCTGCCGCTGTCGATGGTGGCGCTGCCGCCCACCTGCAACGCGCCGCGCTGGCTCACCGCGCCGCCGCCGCTGGCAGCGACCAGATCGCCGGCGATGCTGCCTTCGCCCAGGTTGAGCGCGCCCTGGCTGGCCACGTCCAGCGACTCCAGCGACAGCGTGCCCAGGGACAGCGCGTTAGCGTCGCGGATGCGCGCGGTGCCGCCGCTGAGCGCGAGCAGGCCCTGGAAATCGTTACCGGCGTCATCGAGTGCGATCGCGCCGCTGCCGGTGGCGATCGCCGCATCGCCGGTCACCTGCAATGCGCCGCTCTGGCTCAGTGCGCCGCTGTTGAGCTGCAGCGCGGTGGCGGTCGAGGCGCCCAGGGTCAGCGCGCCGAGCGCGTCGATGCGCACGGCGCCGCCGTCGAACGCCAGCGTGCCGGCGAAGCGGTTGGCCTGGTCAAGGGTGATCGCGCCGCTGCCTGCGCTCAGGCGGGTGTCGCCGCCGACGTCGAGCGCGCCGCGCTGGCCGATCGCGGCGTTGCCGCTGTCGGCCTGCAAGGCGCCGCGCACGCTGCCGCTGCCCAGGCTCAGCGCGCCGCCGCTATTCACCGCCAGGCTGTCGACCGACAGCGTGCCCAGGCTCAGCGCGCCGCTGTCGCGCAGCTGCGCCGCGCCGCCGGCGATATCCACCGTGCCGCCGAAATGGTTGCCGGCGCCGGTCAACGCGATGCTGCCGCTGCCGGTGGCCAGGGTGCTGTTGCCGCCCACCGTCAGCGCGCCGCCCGACTGCAGGATCGCGGCGTTGTCGGTACTCAGCTGTAGATCGCCGGTCGCGGTGACGTCGTTGCTCAAGGTCAGGCCGCTGCCGCCGCTCAGGGTGAGGTTGTGGCCGCTCAGCGCGCCGCCCAGGCTCAGGGTGCCGTGACGGGCCACCAGGCTCAGGTCGCCGCTGCCTGTATCGATCGCGCCGCCCGGCAGATCCAGCGACCCGTCGGCGAGCAGCGACAGCGCGGCATTGTTGCCGTTGTGGACCGCAGCGACGCGCAGGTCGTTGCGGTCGGTGAGCTGGATGCCGCTGCCGCTGAGATCGACCGCGCCGACGAAATCGTTGCCGGCGTTGGCGAGCGTGATCGAACCGCTGCCGGCATCGAGCGTGCTGGTGCCGGCGACCGTGAGCGGGTTGCTGGCGGATTGGGTGATGGCGCCGCCGTTGCTGATCGCCGTCAAGGCGCCACCGACCGAGCCGCTGCCCAGGTTCAGTGCGCCGCCGCTGATCGCGGTGAGATCGCCGGTGGCCAGCGTGCCGAGGGTCAGCGTGTTGCTGTCGGCGATCGCGGTGCTGCCGCCGGTGAGGTCGACCATCTGGCCGAAGTCGTTGCCGCTGGTGGTCAGGGTGATCGCGCCGCTGCCGGCGTTGAGCGTGCTGGTGCCGGTGACGCCGAGGGCGTTGCTGGTGGACTGGGTGATCGCGCCGCCGTTGCTGGTCGCGGTGAGGTTGCCGGTCACCGTGCCGCTGCCGAGATTCAAGGCACCCGTGCTGGTCGCGCTGAAGTTGCCGGTGGCCAGCGTACCCAGGGTCAGGGCGTTGCTGTCGGTGATCGCGGTGCTGCCACCGGTCAGGCTGACTGCCTGGCCGAAATCGTTGCCGTTGGTGGTCAGGGTGATCGATCCGGTTCCAGCGTTGAGCGCGCTGGTGCCGGTGACGCCGAGGGCGCTGTTGGTGGACTGGGTGATCGCGCCGCCGTTGCTGATCGCGACCAGTGCACCGGTCACCGTGCCGCTGCCGAGATTCAAGGCGCCGCTGCTGATCGCAGTGAGATCGCCAGTGGCCAGCGTGCCCAGGGTCAGCGCATTGCTGTCGGTGATCGCGGTGCTGCCGCCGGTGAGGCTGACCGCCTGGCCGAACTCGTTGCCGCTGGTGGTCAGGGTGATCGCGCCGGTTCCGGCGTTGAAGGCGCTGGTGCCGGTCACGCCGAGAGCGCTGCTGGTGGACTGGGTGATGGCGCCACCATTGCTGGTCGCGACCAGCGCGCCATTGACCGTGCCGCTGCCCAGGTTCAACGCGCCGCTGCTGGTGGCGGTGAGATTGCCGGTGGCCAGCGTGCCCAGGGTCAGCGCGTTGCTGTCGGTGATCGCAGTGGCGCCGCCGGTCAGGCTGATCGTCTGGCCGAAATCGTTGCCGCTGGTGGTCAGCGTGATCGCGCCGGTTCCAGCGTTGAGGATGCTGGTGCCGGTGACGCTCAGCGGGTTGCTCAGGGATTGAGCGATCGCGCCGCCGTTGCTGGTGGCGACCAGCGCGCCGGTCACCGTGCCACTACCCAGGTTCAAGGCGCCATTGCTGGTCGCGGTGAGGTTGCCGGTGGCCAGCGTGCCCAGGGTCAGCGCATTGCTGTCGGTGATCGCGGTGCTGCCGCCGGTCAGGCTGACCGCCTGGCCGAAGTCGTTGCCGCTGGTGGTCAGCGTGATCGCGCCGCTGCCGGCGTCGAGCGTGCTGGTGCCGGTGACGGTCAGCGGGCTGCTCGTGGACTGGGTGATGGCGCCGCCGTTGCTGGTCGCCGACAGGTTGCCGGTCACCGTGCCGTTGCCGAGGTTCAAGGCGCCCGTGCTGGTCGCAGTGAGGTTGCCCGTGGCCAGTGCGCCGAGCGTCAATGCGCCGCTGTCGGTGATCGCGGTGGTGCCACCGGTCAGGCCGACTGCTTGTCCGAAGTGGTTGCCGACGCCGGTCAAGGTGATCGCACCGCTGCCGGCATTGACGCTGGTGGTGCCGGAGACCGTCAGCGCGCCGGCGTTTTGCGTGATCGCGTTGTTCACCGCGGTCAGTGCCAGCGCGCCGGTCGCGGTGACGTCGTGCCCGAGGGTGATGCCGTCGTCGCCGCTCAGGCTCACCGTGTTGCCGGACAGCGCCGCCATCGTGACCAAGGCGTTGCCGCTGTGCAGGCTGAGGTTGGCGCTGCCGGTGTCGATCGCGCTACCAGGCAGGGTCAGGGTGCCGCCTGCAAACAGCGACAGCGCGCTGTTGGCGCCCAGGGTCAACGCGCCGATGCCGAGCGCGTTGGCATCGGCCAGGGCGATCCCGCTGCCGGTCAGCGACACGTCGCCGACGAAATCGTTGCCGGCATTTGCCAACGTGATCGCGCCGCTGCCGGCATTGAGATTGCTGGTGCCGGTGACCGTCAACGGGCTGCTCGTGGACTGGGTGATCGCACCGCCATTGCTGGTCGCGACCAGTGCGCCGCTCACCGTACCGCTACCCAGATTCAAAGCGCCCGTGCTGGTCGCAGTGAGGTTGCCGGTGGCCAACGTGCCCAGAGTCAGCGTATTGCTGTCGGTGATCTGGGTGGTGCCGCCAGTGAGGCCGACCGTCTGCCCGAAGTCGTTGCCGCTGGTGGTCAGGGTGATCGCACCAGTGCCGGCGTTGAAGGTGCTGATGCCGGTGACCGACAACGGGCTACTCGTGGACTGGGTGATGGCGCCGCCGTTGCTGGTCGCGGCCAGTGTGCCATTGACCGTGCCGCTGCCGAGATTCAAGGCACCCGTGCTGGTCGCGGTGAGGTTGCCGGTGGCCAGCGTGCCCAGGGTCAGTGCGTTGCTGTCGGTGATCTGAGTGGGGCCGCCGGTCAGGCTGACTGCCTGGCCGAAGTCGTTGCCGCTGGTGGTCAGCGTGATCGCGCCGGTTCCGGCGTTGAGCGTGCTGGTGCCGCTGACGCTCAGCGGGTTGCTAGTGGATTGGGTGATGGCACCGCCGTTGCTGGTGGCGACCAATGCACCGGTCACCGTGCCGCTGCCGAGATTCAAGGCGCCCGTGCTGGTGGCGGTGAGATTGCCGGTGGCCAGCGTGCCTAGGGTCAGCGCGTTGCTGTCGGTGATTTGAGTGGTGCCGCCGGTGATGCCGACCGCCTGGCCGAAGTCGTTGCCGCTGGTGGTCAGCGTGATCGCGCCGCTGCCGGCGTTGAGCGTGCTGGTGCCGGTGACGCTCAGCGGGCTGCCGGTGGACTGGGTGATGGCACCGCCATTGCTGGTCGCGACCAGTGCACCGGTCACCGTGCCACTGCCGAGGTTCAAGGCGCCCGTGCTGGTCGTGGTGAGATTGCCGGTGGCCAGCGTGCCCAAAGTCAGCGCGTTGCTGTCGGTGATCGCGGTGCTGCCACCGGTCAGGCTGACGGCCTGACCGAAATCGTTGCCGCTGGTGGTCAGCGTGATCGCACCGGTGCCGGCGTTGAGCGTGCTGGTGCCGGTGACCGCCAACGGACTGCTCGTGGACTGGGTGATCGCGCCGCCGTTGCTGGTGGCGACCAATGCACCGGTCACCGTGCCGCTGCCGAGATTCAAGGCGCCGCTGCTGATCGCGGTGAGATCGCCGGTGACCAGTGTGCCCAGGGTCAGCGCGTTGCTGTCGGTAATCGCGGTGCTGCCGCCGGTCAGGCTGACCGCCTGGCCGAAGTCGTTGCCGCTGGTGGTCAGCGTGATCGCGCCGGTTCCAGCATTGATGGTGCTGATGCCGGTGACGCCGAGGGCATTGGTGGTGGACTGGGTGATCGCGCCGCCGTTGCTGGTTGCCACCAGTGCGCCATTGACCGTGCCGTGCCCCAGGTTCAACGCACCGTTGCTGGTCGCGGTGAGGTTGCCGGTGGCCAGCGTGTCGAGGGTCAACGCGTTGCTGTCGGTGATCGCGGTGGTGCCGCCGGTCAGGCTGACCGCCTGACCGAAGTCGTTGCCGTTGGTGGTCAAGGTGATCGCACCGGTGCCGGCGTTGAGCGTGCTGGTGCCGGTCACGCCGAGGCCGCTGCTGGTGGACTGGGTGATGGCGCCGCCGTTGCTGGTCGCGACCAGTGCGCCAGTCACCGTGCCGCTGCCCAGGTTCAACGCACCGGCGCTGGTCGCGGTGAGGTTGCCGGTAGCCAGCGTGCCCAGGGTCAGCGCGTTGCTGTCGGTGATCGCGGTGGTGCCGCCGGTCAGGCTGACCGCCTGGCCGAAATCGTTGCCGCTGGTGGTCAGGGTGATCGCGCCGCTGCCGGCATTGAGCGCGCTGGTACCGGTGACGCTCAGCGGGCTGCTCGCGGATTGGGTGATGGCGCCACCATTGCTGGTCGCGACCAGTGCGCCGGTCACGCTGCCACTCCCCAGGTTCAAGGCGCCCGTGCTGGTGGCGGTGAGGTTGCCCGTGGCCAGCGTGCCCAGGGTCAGCGTATTGCTGTCGGTGATCTGGGTGGTACCGCCGGTGACGTCGACCGTCTGCCCGAAATCGTTGCCGCTGGTGGTCAGGGTGATCGCGCCAGTGCCGGCGTTGAGCGTGCTGATGCCGGTGACCGACAACGGGCTGCTCGTGGACTGGGTGATGGCACCGCCGTTGCTGGTGGCGACCAACGCGCCAGTCACCGTGCCGCTGCCGAGGTTCAAGGCGCCCGTGCTGGTCGCGGTGAGGTTGCCGGTGGCCAGCGTGCCCAAGGTCAGCGCGTTGCTGTCGGTGATCTGCGTGGTGCCGCCGGTCAGGCCGACCGCCTGGCCGAAGTCGTTGCCGGTGGTCGTCAGGGTGATCGCGCCACTGCCGGCGTTGAGCGTGCTGGTGCCGGTAACCGCCAGCGCGCTGCTCGTGGACTGGGTGATGGCGCCGCCGTTGCTGGTCGCGGCGAGCGTGCCGCTCACCGTGCCACTGCCGAGATTCAAGGCGCCCGTGCTGGTGGCGGTGAGGTTGCCGGTGGCCAACGCGCCCAGGGTCAGCGCATTGCTGTCGGTGATCTGCGTGGTGCCGCCAGTCAGGCCGACCGTCTGCCCGAAGTCGTTGCCGCTGGTGGTCAGGGTGATCGCGCCGCTGCCGGCGTTGAAGGTGCTGGTACCAGTGACGCCGAGAGCGCTGCTCGTGGACTGAGTGATCGCGCCGCCGTTGCTGGTCGCGACCAGCGCGCCAGTCACCGTGCCGCTGCCGAGATTCAAGGCGCCCGTGCTGGTCGCGGTGAGGTTGCCGGTGGCCAGCGTGCCCAAGGTCAACGCGTTGCTGTCGGTGATCGCGGTGGCACCGCCGGTGATGCCGACCGCCTGCCCGAAGTCGTTGCCGCTGGTGGTCAGGGTGATCGCGCCGCTGCCGGCGTTGAGCGTGCTGGTGCCGGTCACGGCCAACGCGCTGCTCGTGGATTGGGTGATCGCGCCGCCGTTGCTGGTCGCCGCCAGCGTGCCGGTCACCGTGCCGCTGCCGAGGTTCAAGGCGCCCGTGCTGGTCGCGGTGAGGTTGCCGGTGGCCAGCGAGCCCAGGGTCAGCGCGCCGCTGTCGACGATCGTGGTGGTGCCGCTGCTCAGGCCGACCGCCTGCCCGAAGTCGTTGCCGGCGTTGTCCAGGGTGAGCGCATGGCTACCCAGCGAAAAGCTGCTGGTGCCGTTCACCGTCAGCGCACCGGACTGGGTCAGATCGACCGTGTTGACCAGCGCCAGGTTGCCGCTCACGTCGAGGCTGCCGAGGCTGGCGATGCGGTTGTTGCCGCTGAAGCTGGCGTTGCCGCCGATGCTGCCGCTCACGCTGCCCGCGGTGTAGACCCCGCTCTGTTGCACGCTGCGCTCGGTGCTGATGCTGATCGCGCCGCTGCCCACATCGATGCTGCCGCTGCCCCCGATGCCGGTCTGGCTGGCGCCGTTGGCGACCAGCGACACGCTGCCGTCGCTGCCGTTGCTGGAAAGCGCCGCGGCGCTGATGACGCCGCTGTTGTTGACCAGTTGGTTGAACAGGCCCTGCGCGGCACGCGCCTGCAGGGTGATGATGCCGCCGGGCGCGCTCAGGGTGCCGCTGTTGTCCACCGCCAGCGTATCCAGCGCCAGTTGCAGGCCGCTGTTGACCAACACGGCGAAGCCGCCGCTTTCGAAGGTGAGGGTGACCTTGTCGGCGCCGACCAGGTTGATGTTGCCGGCGCTGGCGGTGATGGTGCCGCTGTTGACCGCCTTGCCGCCGATCAAATCGACCGCGCCGGCCGCGGCATTGATGGTGCCGCTGTTGGACATCAGCGCGACCGTGCTGCCGCCGGCATCGAGCACGTAGTTGCCGTTCATGAAGTCGGAAGCGCTGATGCCCAGGGTGCTCGCCACCAGCCCGCCGACATTGATCTGCGCGGTACTGCCGAAGATGATCGCGTTGGGGTTGATCAGGAACACCTGGCCGTTGGCGTTGAGGTTGCCGAAGATCTGCGTGGGATTGCCGCCCTGCACCAGGTTGAGCACCGCCGCGCTGGTGGACGGCTGGTTGAAGGTCACCGTGGCCGCCGAGCCGATGTCGAACGCGGACCAGTTCAGCGCCATCCGCGAGGAGGTCTGGTCGATGGTCAAGGTCGCGCCGCTGGCGGCATTGATGGTGCCGGTGCCGCCGACGATGCTGCCGCCGGTGGGCAGCTGGGTGCTGGTGACCTGGCCCAGCGCCACCCCGGGCGTGCCGGCGACCAGCGCCGCGGCCAGGGCCAGGGCAAGCGGCGTATGGCGCGGAGTACGGGCGCGGGCGGCGTTCGAAGCGGATGCGATGGCGGACATGCGCGGATTCCTCAGAAGGTGAAGCCGAAACGCGAATAGAAACGGACGTCGCGCCCGTCGGACGCATCGCGCCCGCCGGTCGGCTTTGCGGCGCTGAGCCGCAGTTCGAAGTTCTTCCATTGCGGCACGCGCATGGTGACGCCGGCACCGACGCCGTCGAAGGTCTCCACCGCCGGCGCCAGCGCGCGGTTGCCGCCGGCCGGATACACCCGCGCGTGGTCGGCGAACACGTCCAGTTCCAGCACTTCGCGCCACGGCCGGCCGTTGAACGGCGAGGCGGCATCGGCGAAGCCGGGCGCATCGACGTGGTACTCCAGCGCGGCGTAGTAGCCGCGGTCGCCGAGCGCGTCGGACACCGGATAGGCGCGCACGCTGTCCGGCCCGCCGACCGCGAACTGCTCCATCGGGGTCAGCGCGTCCTCGCTGTATTGGCCGTTGAGCTTGAGGTACAGGCGCTGGGTGCGGCTGAGGTACTGCATGCGCGTATAGCTCAAGCGCGCGATGCTGAAGTGGCTGTCGTGCGCGGGGCTGACCAGGTCCGGCGTCGCCGAGCGGTCCTTCAGCGACTGGCGCAGGCTCAGCTGCAGCAGGTCGATGCCGCGCCAGCGCAGGTCGGTGCGGCGCAGCGCGGTGCTCAGTTCGACCACGTCGAACTTCTGGTCGGACAGCTGCATGCCCAGCGCGCTGAGCCGCGACCGCTCGCGCAGATAGCGCGCCGACGCCTGCCACTGCAGGTTCTCGCGATTGACGAATTTCCAGTCGCTGCCGAGATAGACCACCGAGGTCGGCCCCTGCAGGCCGAGCGCGGCGAACACGCCGTTGCGCACTTCCAGTTCGCTGCGGCTGGCGCCGATCACCGCGCCGAACCCGGGCAGCGCCGGCACCGGCAGCGTGTAGGACAGCGCGCCGATCCGGCTCTGCCGCGGGTCCAGCGCATAGGCATAGTTGGCGGACAGCACGTCGCCCAGGCCGAGCGGGCTGTTCCAGGCCAGGCCGAGCTGGGCGCGGTAGCGGCCGGTCAGCTCGGTGCCGTAGTTGTTGCCGCCCAGGCTGATCGCGTACGGCCGCGGCGCTTCGCTGGCGACCAGCAGCACGTCGGTCTCGCCTTCGCGCTTGCCCGGCTGCAGCACCGAGGACACCGACACGCCCGGCAGGTCGCGCACGTACAGCAGCGCGCTGTCCACGTCCTGCTTGCGCAGCGGGCGGCCTTGCAGCGCCTGCAGCGGCGCGGCCAGGGTAGTGGCGCGATAGCGCGACGCGCCCTTGACCTCGACGTCGCCGACGCGGCCTTCGAGCACGCGGATCTCGACGATCCGCTCCGGTCCCGGCGTCTGCGCCGGCAGATACGCGGTGCTGACGATGAAACCGGACAGGCGGTAGGCGCGGGTGATGGCGTCGGCCACCGCCTGCAGCTGGTCGAAATGCAGGGCCACCTCGGGCTGGCCCTGCGCCAGCGCCTGGAACTGCGCATCGGCCAGCGCCTGCACCGTGGCCGGCGTGATGCCGGCGCGCGGATGCAGGCCGACATCGCGCACGCGGAAGCCGCGCACCCGCAGGGTGGTGGCCGCGCCGCTGTCGCGGTCCTTCAACGGCGGCAGCGTGGCGCTGGCAGCGGTCGCCGCCGCGTCGCTCCCGGCGGCGGCAGGCGGCGACTGCGCCCACGCCGGAGCGGCGGCGAACCACGCGGACACAGCCGCGGCCAGACACGTCATACGCATGCAATTTCCCCTGGAGCGATTCCCTGTCGCGCATCGGCGCTGTCCGAGGTCGCCGCACGTGCCGCGTCCAAGGAGGCGGGACGCTGAAGCAAGGTGACGGCATCGGCCGATGCGTTCGAATGCCCTGCGAACGCGGGCATTGCGCCAGCGAAGAGTAGCAGCATTAGTGCGAACAACGTCGCAAAAACAAGCGCCACCAACAAACGTCTACGCCGGCGCACAGGCGCGTCGGCGAACAGCAACGGCAGCGGTTCGGCCTGCCCGCGCGCATGTGCCGGCAGCGGCGCCGGCGTGGCGGTCGGCCGCAGCGCATTGCGATGGGTCACGCCCTGCCCGACGTCGCGCACCGAGGCCAGCACGTTGCGCCGGCGCGCGCGGTATTCGTCGCGGCCGATGCGGCCGTGCTGATAGGCCTCGGCGAGCGCCTGCAGGTGCGCGTTGGCCAGGCGCTGCGCCTCGTTCATGGCAATTCCCGCAGCACGCGCAGGCCCACGTCCGGCTGCGCCGAACCGTTGTCGGCGCGCCGCGCCTGCACCGTGCAATCGGCCCAATAGCTGGCGAAGCTGCCGCCGCGCGCCTGCACCCCGGCGCCGCTGGACACCCACTCCCAGACGTTGCCGGTGACATTGATCAGCCCCCACGGATTGGGCTCGCGGCCGCGCGGCGGCAACGGCGCGCGGCTGGCGTCGCCGGCGCTGGCGGTGGGCGGCACGCAATTGCTGTCCTCGGCCTGGCGCCAGTCGCTGCCGGCCTGCGCGGCGTGCTGCCATTCGGCATCGGTGGGCAGGCGGTAGCGCCAGCCGCCGCTGGCGATGGTCAGCCAGCGCAGGTAAGCGCGGGCCTGGGTCAGGCTGATGTTGCGCACCGGCGCGCGCGCCAGTTCGGCGTCGCCGGCCGGTTGCGCGGTGCACTTGCCGGTGGCCTGGCAGAACAGGTTGAAATCGGCCACCGCCACCTCCGCCCGTGACAGCGCGTAGGGCTTGCCGCCGGCCAGGCCGGGCACCACCACCAGCATCGGCCCGCGCTGCGCGCCGAGGGCGTCGAAACAGGGCTTGCCGCGGCCGGGCGCGGCGGCGGCGCAGGGATCCGGACCGGTCGGCACCGGCGGCAACGGTTCCTCGTCGCTCGCCGTGCCTGCGGCCGGCGCGCGCTCGGTGGCCGCGGGCGCGGGCGCCGGCTTGGCGGCCGGCTTGCCGCTCGCCGGCTTGCGCGGCGCGTCCTTGGCGACCGGCTCGGCCGCCGCGGCCGGTGTCGGCGCCAGCGCGTCGGAACTCGGCGCATCGCCGCCGGCATGGCGCTGCAGGCGCGCAGCGAGCGTGCCTTCGGGCAGCTGCCCGCGCGCCTTCAGGTCGGCTTCCAGCTGCGCCATCGCCTGCGCATCGCTGCGCGACAGCGCCTCCAGGCGCTGGCCCAGCTGCTGCCGCGCGGCGGCAGGCAAGGCTTGCACGTTGGCGTCCATCACCGCGGCGACGACGTCGTAGCGGGCCTGCGCGGCGCGCAAGTCGGCGCGCTCGCCGAGGGCGGCCACCCCCTGGCCGAGCACGTCGGCGGCCTGGCGGTAGCGGCCCTGGCGGAACGCGCCGGCGGCGTTGCCGAGATAGACCCCGGCCAGCAGCTGCGGCGCTTCCTTCTGCAGGAACGGATGTTGCGGCTGCAGGCTGCCGATGCGCGCCAGCGCCTGGCGCGCCTTGTCCAGGTCGTTGGCGGCCGCGGCGCGGCGCATCGATTCGATCCGCGAGCTCACTTCGGCCTCGGCGCTCTCGCGCGCCAGCATCGTCTGCAGCTGTTGCTGCAGGGTCTGCAGGCGTTCGCGCTGGGCCAGCAGTTGCGGCGCCTGCGGCGCCTGGGTCAGGCCGAACTGGACCAGCGCCTGCGCGCCCGGCAATTGCAGCGGATCGCTCTGCGGCGCGACCGCGGCGGCGATCGCCGCGGCCAGTGCCGCGTCCTGCGCATCGCGCTCGGCCGCCGGCAGGACCGCCAGCGCCGCCTCGACCTCGTCCTGCCAGTCCAGCGCGGCGGACGGCGCGGCAAGCAAGGCTGCCAGCGCCTTGCGCGCCTGCGCCGCGTCGTGCAGCGCCGGCGCCGCCGGCTGGCCGGCATGGTGCTGCGCCAGGTCCAGTTGCGCGCCGCGCAACTGCAGGCGCAGCGAATCGGGCAGCGCCGCGCGCGCCTGCTGCAGGCGGGTGCGCGCCTGCGCCCACTGCTGCGTGTCGACCGATTGCTGGATCGCCGCGTCCAGGCGCAGCTCCAGTTCCGGGTGGCGCAGCAGCGCGCTGTTCGGATCGATGCGCCGCACCTGGTCCAGCGTGGCCAGTGCGTTGTCGGGGCGGTCGCGGAAGATGGCGCCGGCGGCGATCTGCGCATTGAGCGTGGTGTCGAGCGCGTTGAGGCGTTCGTTCTTCTCGCGCTCCATCGCTTCGCGGCGCGCGTCCAGCGCCGGCGAATACAGCCGCAGCCGGTCGCGCAAGGCGAACACCTGCAGCGCGCCGCGGTAGTCGTAGCGCCCGCTGGCCGGATTCCACAGCGCATCCAGGCGCCGCAGCAGGAAATCCTGGATCAGGTCGCCGCGGTCCACCAGCAGGCGCCGGCGGTCGTCGTCGTCGAGGCTGGCCAGCGCCTGCATGGCCTGGGTCTCGTCGACGTAGCGCTGCGGATCGGCCGCGCCGAAGCGCGCGGTGACCTGCTCCACATGGCGCTGGTGCAGATAGCGCGAAGCGCCCCAGCCGCCGGCGCCGGCCAGCACCAGCGCCGCGGTGCCGTAGCCGAGCAGCGGCAACGCGCGCTCGCGCAGCGGCACCTCGCGCAGGCCTTCCAGCAGCGCCTCCACCTTGCTCAGGCGCTGCGCGGCGGGAAACGCCACCGCCGCGCACAGGGTCTGGTATTGGCGTTTGGTCAGGCCCGGCACCGGCGGCGGCACGCGCTTGTCGCGCAATGCCACTTCGGCGCTGAGCTTGTCGAACGGATGCTTGCCGGTCAGCAGTTCGAAGCACACGCAGCCCAGCGCGTAGATGTCGTCGGCGGGCGTGGGTTCCTGGCCGCGGATCATCTCCAGGCTGGCGTAGGCCGGGGTCAGCGCGCCGAGCGTGGCCGCGTCGAACACGGTCTGCTCGCCGGCCACGTCGGCGGCATGCTTGCCGGCGCGGGCGATGCCGAAGTCGAACACCTTGGCCACGCCGTCGCGGGTGACCATCACGTTGCCGGGCTTGAAGTCCGAATGCACCACGCCGGCCGCATGCGCCCGCGCCAGCGCCCGCGCCATGCCCTCGATCAGCGGTCGCGCGCGCGCCAGCGGCATGCCGTTGTAGGCCTGCTCGCGGATCAGCGTCTTCAGGTCGCAGCCGTCGATGTACTCCATGGTCATGAAGACCAGGGTGCGGTCCTTGTCGAAGTCGTAGACGCGCACGATGTTGTCGTGGGCCAGCTTCTGCGAGCGCCGCGCCTCGCGCTGCAGCGCCACCAGCGAATCGGGATGGCGGCGGAACTCGTCGCTGAGCACCTTCACCGCCAGCCAGGGGTCGCGATCACGCGCTTCGACCTTGCGTTCGTCGCGTGCCAGGTAGACCACGCCCATGCCGCCGCGGCCGAGTTCGCGCTCCAGGTAGAAGCGCCCCTTCAGCAGCGTGCCGACCGTGGCGTAATCGCCGCCGGCGGCATCGGCCAGGCGCTGCCAGCTGGACAGGCTGGCGGTGCCCGCGGTGCCGGTCGCGCCGCCGGTGCCAGTGCCGGTGGCGCCGGTGCGGTCGGCAGCCGATTGCGGCAGCGGCATGGCCGGCTGCACGCGGGTGGCGTCGTCCTCGAGCGCGGCCGGCGGCGGCGGCGCGCGGCGCGGCATCACCACGGTGGCATCGTCGTCGATCGGCGCGGCCGCGGGCGCGCGGCCGGCGTCCGCACGCAGGGCGTCGAGGCGGCTCACCAGCGTGGTCACGGTGACGTCGTCGAGCACCTGCTGCTGGCGCAGCTGCCACAGCGTTTCCACGCCGGCCCGGTAGTCGGCCTCGGGCACGGCGCTGCGTTTGGCCAATGCGTCGAGCACGGCCTTCAGGTCCAGCTCGCCGGTGCGCATCGCGGCGACCAGCTCGACGACGGTAGCGGTATCTTCATGCACGTCCTTCACTCCTGCAGGCGGACGACGACGGCGGTGACGTTGTCGCGCGCCGCCCGGCCCATCGCCAATTCGAACAACCGCGTCAGCAGCGCCTGCGGCTCGCCATGCAGGCGGCACGCGGCATCCAGCTCCGGGTCGGGGATTTCCTTGTTGATGCCGTCGCTGCACAGCAGGAACTGCGCACCGGGCGCGCTCGGCGCCAGCACCCAGTCCACGAACAGCGGTTCCTGCGCGCCGACCGCGCGGGTCAGCACGCCGGCGTTGGCGGCCGGCTCGGCGCTGGCGCCGGCCTGCGCGAACTGGGTGGCGTCGTCCTTGACCCCGTGCACGTGGTCGCGGGTGAGCTGGCACAGCGCTCCGTCGAGGCGGCCGTAGCCGCGGCTGTCGCCAACCCAGCCGTACAGCATGAAATCCGGGTCGTGCACCAGCAGCACCACGGTGGAGGCGATCATGTCGACCTGGCGCTGCGCGGCGCAGTGCAGCAGTTCGGTGTTGATCTGCGCCAGCACGTCCTCGATGTCCTCGATGAAATCGCACAGGTCGGCCGCGCGCGGCAGCGCCGCCAGGCGCTCGACGATCAGGCCGCTGGCGTAGTCGCCGGCCGCATGGCCGCCGAGCCCGTCGGCGACCACCCACAGCCCGGCCTCGTCGCGCAGCAGCAACGCATCCTCGTTGTGGCGGCGCACCTTGCCCACTTCGGTATGCCCGGCCGAACGGTAGTGGCGTGCGGCCATCAGCGCGTGGCCTCCGGCAACGCCAGCGCGGCCGGCGCCAGCCAGCCCAGGTAGTCGTGCGCGGACAACAGGCCGACGCTGTGCTGCACCACGCCGTCGCCGCTCCACCACAACGCCTGCCCGGCCAGCGCGCGTGGCGCATTGGGAATGGCGGTGGCGTCCGGATCCGGCGCCAGCGCCTGCAGCTGCGCGTCGAACGCCTCCACGCCCAGCGTGCGATCGGCCAGCGCCTGGCCGAGCAACGCGGCCGCGCGCGCATACCAGCTGCGCTCCGGCGCCGCGCCCTGCGCCAGCGGCAGCGCGATCGCCAGCGGGAAGCAGCGGCCGACGCGGTCCTCGCCCGGCCCCAGCACGCCGGCCCAGGCCAACTCGCCGCACAGGCCGCTGCCGAGCACGAACGCATGCAGGCCGCTGCCGCGATAGGCCGGCGCCCACTGCGTGCCGAGCTGCTCGCGCGCACCGGCAACCAATTGCGAGAAATGCCGGTCCCACGGTTCGACGAACGCCGGCGGCAACCGCCGCTGCACGAAGTCGCCGGCGCTCGGCAGCTTGCCGAAGAAGCCGGGCAATGCCGTCGGCTGCATCCTCAACCCCCACACGCGAAACGACGCACATCGGCGTCGAGGAAGGGATGGCGCAGGTTGCCGGCGCGCAGCGGCAGTTGCACCGCATGCCCCCCGACATCGAAATGGGCGACGAAGCGCAGGTCCGAGGGGTTCTGCAGGTCGCCGGCCTGCAGGGCGCGGAACAGCGCCCAGTCGCCCTGGTAGTCGAGCCGGCCCAGCGCGGCGCCGTCGGCGCCGAAGGCGGCGATGCTGACATGGCCGGGGGTCGGCCCGGGCCATTTCATCGGCATGCTGTCCACGCCGCCGGCGGTGTAGTCGAAGCGCTGGCCTTCGATGTCCACGGTCAGCCGCGCCACGCCGGCGTCCAGGGTCGGCGCCAGCACGGTGAAACCGACCTCCGGCTGCGCTGCGCCGCGGAAGTATTTCTGCTTGATGCGCTCGGCCAGCTGCAGCTGCGCCGGCAGCCCCGGCGCACCGGCCAGCGCATCCGGGCCGCTCTTCCAGCGCCAGTCGCGGCCGCTGGTGTCGAGCAGCTTCTGCAATGCATCGCGGTACAGCGCGTCGAAGCGCCCGCCAACGCCGAACAGCTCGCCGAAGTTCTGCAGCGGGATCTCCTGCGCGCTGGCCGGATCGAACGGATAGCGGCCCTTGACGAATTCGGCGCAGACCACGCCCACCGCCTGCTGCACCTGCGCGTCCAGCGCGGTCTGCGCGCCGCGCGTCATCAGCGCCGCGCTGCTGCCGGTCAAGGCCTGCAGCCAGGCCGACAGCGGCGGCGGCAGTTGCGCCGCTTCCTGCCGCGCCAGCAGCAATTGCGCATTGGGCTGCGGCGTGGCGGTGGCCGGATCGGTCATGGTCAGCAGGGTCTTGCTGAGCTGGTCGAGCACGCCGAGCAGGTGGTCCAGCGGGGTGGCGCCGGGCGCACCGCTGGCCAGCGCGTTGAGCGCGGCGAAATGGTTGGCGATGGCCTCACCGGGCGGCGCGGCACCGGTATCGCCGGCGTCGCCGCTGGCGGCCAGCGCCGCCGCCATCGCCGCGTTGCCGCCGGGCAGCTTGGCCGCCAGCTTCGCGCCGGCCTTGCTCGCCGCCTTGCTCGCCGCGTCCTGCCCCGGCTTGGGCGGCGGCGCGCGCAGCAATTGCTGGGTGTTGTCGCGGACCACGCCGAGCAGCAACCGCAGCGGCGAACTCGGCCCGGCCAGCTTGGCGGCGATCGCGCTGGCCTGCTGCAGGTCGGCGGCCGGCTGCAGCTGCAGGTCGGCGAGCAGGCCGTCCCAGTAACGGATGTAGTCCTGTTCGTAGAGCACGCGCACCTGCTGCGCCAGCCGCGCCTTGCCCAGCGCGTCGATGCGGCGCGGGCCGAACACCCAGTCGTCGCGCACGAACTGGTCGACCGCCTCGCCGATGCCCTGCCCGGCCAGCGCGGCGAACACCGGTTGCGTGTACAGCGCCGGCAGCGGTTCGGACAAGGAAGTGCCGCTGCTGCGCTGGAACACGTTGCCGAGCAGGCCCAGCGCCTTGTCCAGCTGCAGCGGCTCGGCGCCGGCCTGCGGTCGCGACAACTTGAGATTGCCGTACACCAGCGTGGCCAGGTCGGCCGAGCGCAGCGTGTTGCGCGCCTGCTCCAGCAGCGCCGGATCCAGCGACAGCGCGCGCAGCCGTCCGGGTTCGTCGAGCAGCGCCTGGAAATGCCCGGCCAGGGCCTGCTGCAACACGGTGTCGGCGGGAAACAGCTTGCGCCATTCGATCGCGCTCAGCGCGGTCAGCTGCGGCGCGTCCAGATGCTGCGGCTGGCCCAGCATCAGGTAGCCCTTGAGGTAGTAGTACAGCGCCTGCGGCGCGCCCGCGTTCTCGGCCATGCCCTGGCGCAGGCGCAGCGCCACGCCCGGCACCAGGGTGCCGTTGAGCTGGCGCAGGTAGGCGTCGTGCAGCTCCTCGCCGACCGCATCGCCCTGGTACAGGCCCATCCGCATCGACCATGGCGCGCCGTCGCGGTACTGCTGCGCGACCTGCGCCAGCGCGCGGGTGCCTTCCAGTTGCTGCAACGCCAGCGCGAAGTACTGCGGCGTGGTCGCCGCGCTGTCCGGGTCCGGGCTGTGCGGGCGCGCCTCCAGCGCTGCGCGCACCTGCTGCAGGTAGGCGCGGTTGCCCAGATAGCTGCCGGTGAGCCCGCCCAGCAGCAGCACGCCAAGCAGCGCGATGCCGGCGTAGCCGGCCGCCTGCAGCCAGGCGCGGCGCCGCTCCAGCGCCGGCGCGCGCCCGGCCAGGCCGGATTCGCGCAGCAGCACCTGGCCGAGCAGGCGTTCGACGAAGAAGGTGCGGCGCTGCGCGCCGGGCGCCTGCACGCTGGCTTCGGCCAGGCCGAAGGTGCGCGCCACCGCGCCCATCATGCGGTCGATCGGCGTGCCTTCCTGGGTGCCCGAGGTCAGGTACACGCCACGCAGCAACGGCGGCGTGCCGTAGGCGGTGCCGGCGAACACGCCTTCGACGAACTGCCGCGCCGCTTCGCCGAGCGCGGCGAACTGCTGCGGGAACGACAGGATCGCCGCGCGCCGGGCACGGTCGCGCTCCACGTGCATGCGTTCGAACAGGCGCGCGTTGAGCCGCTCCTGCAACAGCGCGTACTCGTCGGCGAAGCCGCGCGCGGCGGTGCCGTCGAGGCTGCGCGGCAGCGGGAACGACACGCCCCACACCTGCGCGCGCTGCGCGGGATTGAGATCGTCGAAGAATTCGCCGAAGCCGCCGATCAGGTCGCACTTGGTGAACACCAGGTACACCGGCACGCTCATCTTCAGCTGCTCGCTGAGTTCGTCCAGGCGGCGCCGGATCGCCTGCACGTGCAGGTCGCGCTCGGCGTCGTCGAGCAGCAGCAGGTCGGACATGCTCATCGTCACCAGCACGCCGTTGAGCGGGCGGCGGCGGCGGTAGCGGCGCAGCAGGCGCAGGAAATCGATCCACGCGCCGGCATCGACCTGGCGGTCGGAATCCTGCGTGGTATAGCGGCCGGCGGTATCCAGGAACACCGCTTCGTCGGTGAACCACCAATCGCAGTTGCGGGTGCCGCCGATGCCGCGCAGCGCCTGCTGGCCGAAGCGCGCGGCGAGCGGGAAGTGCAGCCCGGAATGCTGCAGCAAGGTGCTCTTGCCCGAGCCCGGCGGGCCGATCACCACGTACCACGGCAGCGTGTACAGATCGCCGCCGCCGCGGCGCTTGCGCAGGATCTGCACCGCCTCGTGGAAACGCGCCTGCAACTGGTCGCGCTCGTCGGCGCTGCGCGCCTGGCGGTCGTCGCCGAGCGCGTCCAGCGCCGACGGCGTGGCCATCTCGGTGGCCAGCTGGCGGCCCTGCCGGCGCGCACGCAGTTGCTGCCACTGCAGCCAGCCGGCCCACGCGCCGACCAGCAGCAGGATCAGCAGCAGCCGCGGCACCGCGCCGGCCAGCGGCTGCTGCCCGGCGATGCCGATGTAGGGGCCGATCAGCCAGATCAGCAGCGCCGCCAGCAGCAGCCCGACCATGGTCACGACCCAACCGGATCGCAGCGTTCCCAGCAGCTTGCCCACGGCGCTCACTCCCCCGGTTGGAACAGGATTTCGACGCGGCGGTTGCGCGTCCGGTTGGCCGCCAGGTCCGGCGGCACCGCCAGCGGCTGCGAATCGCCGGCGCCGGCCGATTCGATCCGCCCCGGCACCGACAGGCGCTGCCCCAGCAGTTGCGCCACCGCGTCGGCGCGCGCCGCCGACAGCGCGTAGTTGTCCTTGAAGCGCAGCGAGCGCAGCGGCTGGTCGTCGGTATGTCCGACCACGATCACCCGCCCCGGCAACTGCTCCAGCGCCGCGGCGATCTTGCCCAACAGCGGCAACTGATCCGGATCGACCTCGATGCCGCCGGAGGCGAACATCGCGCTGGCGTTGAGCCGCACCCGCGCCTGGCCGTTGGCCTGTTCCTCGACGCCGAGCAGGCCGGCGCGCTCCTGCGGCGCCAGCAACTGTTTGAGCGTGACCCGCGGCGGCGGCGGCCGCAGCGCGTCCGGCGGGGTGCCGCGCTGCAGGCCGATCTGCGCGGCGGCGGCGCTGATCGGCGCCGACAGCGCATTGAGCCGCGCGTTGAACCACACGAACGCGAGCAGCACGATGCAGGCCATGCCCAGTGCGGCCACCCACAGCGGCAGGTAGCGCGCCAGCCGCCGGCGGCGGTCGTCCACGCCCTGCCAATGCGGCGCCAGCGTGTCCGCCGCGGCGCCGCGCTGTGCGCGGATGCGCCGGTACAGGTCGTCCTGGATCTCGGCCAATCTGGCGCGACCGCCGGCCTCGATCTGGTAGCGGCCGCAGAAGCCCAGCGCTAGGCACAGATACATCAGCTCGATCAGGTCCACGTGGCGCGGCACGTCCGCGCACAGGCGTTCGAGGATCTGGAAGAACTTGGCGCCGCCGTAGGACTCGCCATGGAACACCACCAGCAAGGTCTTCTGCGCCCAGCCGCTGTGTTCGCCCCACGGCGCGTTGAGCACCGCCTCGTCGAGCATCGCGCACAGCACGTAGCGCGCCGCGGTGACCGCCTCCGGCGCGGCGCCGCCGGCGCGCGCGCGCTGTTCGAAGCGCCGCACCTGCGCGGTCACCTGCTCGCGCAGCCGCGCCACGTCCGGCAGCGCCACGCTGTGCCGCAATTGCACGGCCAGCAGCAACAGCGGGCTGGCCGCCTGCACCAGCGGATTGACGCTGCGGCCGAGGAATTCGCTGATGTCGGCATCGCCCGGCGCAGGCGCGGACGCCATGGCTGGCGCCGTGGCGGCAGGCGCGGCGGCGCCGCGCTGCGGACGCATGAGGGTGGCATCGCTCAACGGATCGACGGGCGGACGTGGATTCATGCGCTCAGCTCCGGATCGCCCACAGCTGCAGGTCCAGCCCGGCGAACTCGCTGCCGAAATGGAACGCGATGCCGCCGGAGCCCTTCAACGTGCGCCACAGCGGCGACTGCTTGTCGAATTCGAAATACAGGTAGCCGGCGTGGTACGGGATCTGCCGCGGCGCCACCGGCATCGGCATCGCCGCGATGCCGGGCAGCTGCAGATTGACCAGGTCGCGGATCTTCTCCACCGGGCCGATCTTGGCCTGCAGCGGCAATTGCCGGCGCAGCTCTTCGGCGGGCACCTCGGCCTTGGCCGCGAGCACGAACGCGGCGCTGTCGAACAATGCCGCGTCCGGCACCATCGCCACCCACACGCCGAACTTGCGCGCCTGCACCGGGATCGGCAGCGCGGTCTGTTCCAGCACCGCGCTGAGGCTGCCGCGCAGGCTGGCGATCACCGGCTCGAAACTCGGCTGCAGCGCATCGTGGCGATACGCCGGCCATGCCGGCGGGCGCTTGCCCGGGGTGGTGAAGGTGCTCAGTTCGCCGGCCAGCGCGACCAGCGCCGCATACAGCTCCTGCGGATGCAGCAGCGGCGCCGGCGCCCAGTGCGCGATCAGCGGCTGCCAGCGGTTGACCACCTGCAGCAACAGGAAATCGGCGATCTCCGCCGCGCCGCCGCGGTCGCCCACCGACACCCGCGCGGCCAGCGCCTCGCCGCGCTGGTGCAGCAGGCCGAGCAATTCGACCAGGAACGTGGCCAGCCGCGGCGCCGCCTGGCAGGCCAGCGCGGTCGGCACGAACGCCTCGTCCAGCGTCACCTGGCGATCGGCGCGCGATTCGACGATGCGCGCCAGCGGCATCCGGGTCAGCCCGTCCAGCGGCTGCGACTGCGGCAACAGGCGCGTGCTCATCCCGCCCACTTCCATCAGCACCGCGCCCTGCATGCTGCCGGAGGCGTCGTCGACCTCGGTCTCGCGCACCCGGTAGCGGAACAGCTGGTCCGGCGGCGCCTCGGCGCGGCCCACGTCGGCCTGCGCCGCGGCGCGCAGCGGCAGGGTCAGGTACACGGTCTGGTCGCGCCAGTTCGGCTCCACCTCCAGCGCCGGCGGCAGCGGATCGTCGCCCGGCATCGCGAACGGCGTACCGTCGGGAAACACGCCGCGCGCGCGGCGGATGCCGAGCTTGCCGATCGCCAGCAGATCGGGTTCCAGTTCCAGTTCGGAGAAGCCCCAGGCATGCGCATGCAGGCCGCCGGCGCGCAGCTCCACGTAGCGCTCCAGGTAGCGCTCCTGCTGCTGCAGATGCTGGGGGCGCAGAAACAGCCCCTCGCTCCAGACGACCTTGTTGTTGTGCATGATCCGCCGTGCCCGCTGCTGTCGATGGCGATGCGGCCGCGGCGTTGGACGCGGCAGCCGACCCCAATGTGCGATCCCCTTGCCGACGGCCCGGACGCGGCGCGCGGCGCGCGCAGTCCAGGCTGGCGGATGCAGTGTGGCCAGCGCGCCGGTGCGCTACCCGACAATTCGTCTCAGCGCTGGTGACCGATGCGGAGATGTCTCAGTTGTGGTCTGTGTATCGGGAACAGGCCGGTGCGACGGTGCCGACAGCGTCGCGTGTGCATGTGCTGCTGCATTTCCTGGAATGCGGCTTTTGTAGGAGCGGCTTCAGCCGCGACAGGCTTGCGGACGCGCTGTGTCGCGGCTGAAGCCGCTCCTACAAGAGCTTGTGCCGTTCAAGGCATTCGGCCGGATCCGATCAACCCAGCTTGCCCGCGCGCCGTGCCGATTTCAGCCGCGCCAGCTGCGCCTCGTAGGCGCGGGCGAACTCGTCGCCGAACAGGCGCCGGAAGCATTCGTCCGGATCCTTGGCCAGGGCCTGGAAGTTGTCGCGGTAGCGCTCCCAGTAGCGGCCCTTGCCGGCGAACGCCAGGCGCTTGCCGCTGGCGTCCACCTCCTGCTCCAGCCGGTCGGGGCTGAAGTGGAACAGCATCGATTCGAACGCGGCGCGCATGCCGGCCAGCATCGCCATCTGGTGGCAGCGAATGTCGTCGAACGCGTCGTCGAATGCGGCCACGCCGGACAGGAACGCCGGGCTCGGCGGCGCCAGCAGTTTCTGCAGCGCATCCTCGGGCGTGGCGGCGAACTTCAGCGGATTGTTCTCCGAACGCTGGATCACCGTCACCGGCAGGCGGAAGGTGTTCTTGATCTCGGCGCGCGCGCGCAGCACCTCCATCACCCCATCGACCACGATCTCGAAGATCCGCGCCACGTCGTCCGGCATCTGCGTGGACGGCATGCTGGGCGCGGCCTGCGTCGCGAACGTCGGTGCCGCAGGCGCAGCCGCGGCGCTCGCCGCAGGCGGCGCAGCCGGCGCGAAGTCGCCGATGGTCAGGTCCCAGTTTTCTGGCAGTTCGAAGCCGCGCGCCGCGGGCGGCGCGGGCACGCGGAAATGGTCGTGGCCCGCGTCGCTGTGGTTCCAGCTGTGCGTTGGCTGCGGCGGCGCGGGCGGCGCCGGCAGCGGATCGAGCAGGCGCAGCGGGTCCAGTTCGCCGGCCGCGCCCGGCACGCCGAGATCGCCGAGCAGCGCATCGTCGTAACTGCCGGCCGCGGGCTTGGCGGCGCCGCCGAATCCCGGCAGGCCGAAGTCGAAATCGAATGCGCCGCCGGCGCCGGGCGCACTGCCGGCGGCGTGCGGCGGCAACGCCGCCGGCAGCACCTGGGTCAGGTCCGACGCATCGTCCGGCACCGTCACGGCCGGCGGCGGCGGTGCTGCCGGCGCTTCGGCCTGCAGCTGCACCTGGATCTCGAAGCTGTCCAGCTGCAGGCGGTCGCCGTCGCCGAGCGCGGCCGGGTCGCCGCGTTGCAGCGCGGCGCCATTGAGCAGCATGCCGTTGGTGCTGCGGTCCTCGATGAAATACATGCCGTTGAGATAGCGCACCACCGCATGCGTGCGCGACACGCCGGGCGCAGCCAGCACCCAGTCGCTGTCGTCGGCGCGGCCGATGCTGCCGCCGCGCTGCGCGAACGCCATCTGCGCGCGCGCGCCGAACTGGGCGGCGGCCTGGCCGGCGACGGTGAGAGTCAGTTTGGACGGTAGGGACACGTGCTGCTTCCTTCGGATCGGGTGGCGCGGCGCGGCCGCGGACACGCTGCTACGGACGGTGGACGCGCTGCCGCGCGCAGGCGGCGGCGCGGCACGGCGGCGCTCATGCCGCCGCTCCGCCGGCCAGCAACTCCAGCGCGTGCAGCGCATAGCCATGGCGCCGCGCTTCGAACTGCGCCGGCTGTTGCGCGGCGAGCAGGTTGATCGCCGCCACCGCCGCGCGCGCGGTCAGGTGCTCGGCCGGCGGCACCGGCGTGTCCTGGGTCGGCGGCGCCAGGCTGCCGCCGGACCAGGCCACCGCCGCCGCCAGCCACGCGCCCAGCGAGGCATAGCCGCCGGCCTGGGCGAAGGCGAAGGCGGCGCGGCGGTTGGCCTCGTTCGGCTCGCGCACCCACTTCTCGGCCAGTACGGCGCCGGCGCGGTCTTCCGGCGACAAGGCTTCGCCGCGCGCGCACTGGCACAGCCAGGCGACCACGTAGCGCTTGGGCAGCAGCCGCGCCAGCAGTTTCAGCGCGTCCTGCGGCTGGCCGCCGTCGAGCAGCACGCGCACCGCGGCCTGCGCCGGTTGCGCGGTATCCAGCTGCGCGCGCGCCGGCGCCGACAGCTCCATTTCCACGCAGGCCTTCTCGATCGCGTTCATCGCCTGGCCCTCAACCGATCATGATCAGCGCGCCGCCGATCTGGTGCAGCGCATCGGCCTTGAGGCTGAGCATCGGCGCCTTCAGCGTGCCCATCGCCCCGCCCTCCAGCGCCAGCATCGCATCCGAATGCACCTTGACGCTGGCGCCGGCGCCCATGTCCACGGTCGCCCCGCCCTTGATCGCGACCTGCACCTTGCCTTCCACGTTCACCGCGTTGTTGCCGGTGACGGTGACGGTCACGCCCTTGATCTCGATCTCGCCGCTGCTCTTCATCACGATGCTCGACGCACCGGTGACCAGTTCGATCTCCGTGCCTGCGCTGAGCTTGAACTTCTTGCCGATCGTGTGGGTGGCGTTGTTGCCGACGTCCAGCGTCTCGTCGTTGTCCACCTTGTGCTTGCGGTCGTGCTTGACGGTGCTGGTCTGGTCGTTGTCGACGGTGGCGAAATGGTCGTGCTCCACTTCCTCGCGCAGGTCCTTCTGCGCATGCACGAACAGCTCCTCGCTGCCGAGCTTGTCCTCGAAGCGGATCTCGTTGAAATCCGCGGCCCCGCCGCCGGCGCTGCGGCTGCGCACCCCGCTCTGGGTCTTGTTGTCCGGCAGCGCGAACGGCGGCATGTGATCGGCGTTGTAGACGCTGCCGATCACCAGCGGGCGGTCCGGGTCGCCTTCCAGGAAGCTGACCACCACTTCCTGCCCTACCCGCGGCAGGCTCATCGCGCCCCAACCCTTGCCCGCCCACGACGAGGCCACCCGCACCGGGCACGACGGCTTGCTGCCGTCGCGCGCCGACGTGTTCCAGTGGAAGGTGACCTGGATGCGGCCGTACTGGTCGACCACGATGTCCTCGTCGGTCTCGCTGCCGGTGACCACCGCGGTCTGCAGGCCGGCGATCAGCGGCTGTCGCGCGCGCGCCATCGTGCGGAACGGCAGCTTGCTCTCGATCGCCTCGAAGCGGCACGCGAACGGCGCAGCACCGCCGCCTTCGCCGGACGCATAGCCCGGCGCTTCCAGCGCGGTCTGCGCGCCGATCACCAGGTATTCCTGGTTCCATTCCGGGCGCGGGAACGCCTTCAGCGAAAACAGCGCACCCACACGCAGGCCGACCGCGTCGCTGTCGCCGCGATAGCGCGAGCGCTGCACGTTGTGCGCCTCCGCGCGCACCTGCGCATAACGCTTGCCATCGGCGACCTGCACGTGCGCGCCCGGGTAGTCGAAGGCGGTCAAGCCGCTGAGCGGGTGCAGATCGCCGCCGTGGCCGATCTCCTCGTCCACCGCCAGCGAGGCGCGCGGGCGCAGCGGATCGTAGTCGGTGAGCTGGTACGCGCTGGTATGCACGCTGCGCGCCAGCTGCCAGTCGCTGACGGTGGCGCCCATCACGTTGGCATGCTGGCAGGGCGGCACATACGGCAGGGTCTCAAAACCGCTGCTGCTGGCGTGCGCGCCCAGCGCATCGGCCAGCACCAGGGTGTGCGTGGTCTGGCTATGAGTGAAGAAGTAATAGATGCCTTCCTGCTCCAGCAGGCGACTGATGAAATTGAAGTCGTCCTCGCGGTATTGCACGCAATAGTCGCGCTTGGGATAGGTGCCGCTCAGGCTCAGGCTCACGTCGCCGTAGCCGATGCCGTTGAGCACCGCGCGCACGATCTCCGGCACGCTCAGGTCGGTGAAGATGCGGCAGTCGCGGCGCTGGGTCAGCAGCCACGGCTTGGGCACCAGGGTCACCTCCAGCACCGCGTAGCTGAGCCTGTCGACGACCTGGAAGCCGGTCTGTGCGACGTGCGCGACGATGCCGTGGTACCAGCGCACATGGCCGTCGCCCGCCTTCAGCTGCACCGCCATCGAGGTACCTAGCAGCGCGCGCAGGTCCGGCCGCGGCTGCGTGCTGAGCGCGGTCAGCCGGTACTCGAACAGCTCGCCCAACGCTTCCGTCGCCTGCATGCGCCAGAACAGCAGCGCATCGCCAAGGTCGGAGTGCAGCGTCATCATCGGCGTGGGCATCGTGGTGTCCGGGAAGTCGAGCGCCGCGCAATGCGGACCTTGGGCGGCGCTCGCCAGCGGCGTTCGCGGTGCGGCGCGCAACTGCCGGCACCGGCCCGAATGCCGCCGCTGTGCGCTGCCGGCAAGGCGATACTCACACGCGGCCCCGCGCAAAAGCCGTCATTTCGTCTCAGCGCTGCGGCCGCTGGCGCCGCGCCTCGCGCTGTCTACCGCGATGCCTGGTGCCGCCGTCGAGAGGCGCATGGCATCCGCCCGCTACAGGGCCTCTAATAACCCCCAAAAGCATGTCGATGCATTCGAGCCGCCGATGCGACCACGCGGAATCGAGGTGTTCGGGATGTCCTGACGTGGCAAAGGCGCATTGGCGGTGGGGCTCGGTAGCGTTGCGGCCGCGTTTTTCCATGGATGCCTTGGCATCATGGCCACTTCGTTCTCCTGTCGCGGCTGAAGCCGCTCCTACAACAGCGCGCGACGCCCCTGTAGATACCGTCTTCCCCGCTAACAGGCAAGCGCCTTTTTAGGATCGAAGTGGGTGCGTGATTTGAGGACGCCATAGGCCAGATGCAGCAGCTTGCGCATGGCGGCGCAGATGATCTGTTTGTTG